>WNFR01006851.1_pt1 | contig 18685 bp, 17 predicted proteins | sample 5400221 | NCBI WGS metagenome assembly WNFR01 (sample SAMN13153357, study PRJNA577476) | soil metagenome | isolation source: 40 cm soil under Madrone tree | place: USA:California | collected 2016-06-14 | reverse complement strand
CGCGCGCCGTCCACAACCCGATCCCAGACACTTCGGTCAGCGTCGCCTCGACCTCCTCGTCCGTCATGTCGGCGAGCGCTGTGTCACTCAGGCGTCCGTCGACGAATCGCTCGGCGAGCGCGCGCAACGTCTGGCCCTTTCGAGCAGAGAAGCCGCTATCGCGCAGTACCTGCGGGTCCGCGGCGAGCAGCTCCGCCGCCGAAGGCATGTGCCCGCCGAACCGCTCCTGCAGGCGCTTGATAATCGCGCGGGTCGAGGCGACCGAGAGCTGCTGGCCCGCGACCTGGAAGACGAGCGTTCCGAAAGCGTCGAGCGGCGGAAGCTCGTCCATCCAGGCGCGCGGCCGGAAGTCCGGGTGCGCATCAATCACGCGCGCGAGGACAGCGTCGGCCTGACTGAGGAACTCTCGTCCTTTCCGGTCGGCGAGTGCTGCCTTACGAGCTTTGGTGCTATCAGTCATGCGTTTGTCGCTCCGCTCCTCCTCGTCAGATACTGACGGTCTTCGCGAGCGGAAGACGGCGGACGCGAGTCCCAGTGAGCGCCGCGATCGCGTTCGCCAGGGCTGGCGCGGTGGTCGGCACCGCCACCTCGCCGACTCCCGCGGGGTCTTCCGTCGACTCGATGAGGTGGATGTCGATCTGTGGCAGGGACTGCATGCGCATCATTGGGTATCGATCGAAGTTCTGAGTGATGATCTCGCCCCCCTGTCCGAGGACGACCTCGCCCCACACGGCAGCGCTCAAGGCAAAGATAAGACCGCCCTCGATCTGGGAACGAACCAGGTTCGGGTTGAGCACACGTCCGATGTCGAGAGCGAAGACGATTCGCTCGATGTGGATCCGGCTGTTCTCGTCGAGAGAGACTTCAGTGATCTGGGCGCTGTTGCCGAGATAGCCACTGCTTGCAACGCCGCGGGCCCGATTCTCAGCAAGCGCCGAACCCCACGACGCCTGCTCGGCTGCAACCTCGAGCGCCCGCAGCGTACGGGGGTTGTCGGCAAGCAGTTCGCGCCGCAGATCGACGGGATCGCGACCGGCGGCAAGAGCGAGTTCGTCGATCGCGGACTCGCGCGCGAACTCGGTATGGGAGTTGCCAACTGAACGCCAGATCATCGTCCGAATGCCCGTCTCGACGTTCGTCGCTTCGAGCTTGAAGCTCGGAAAGTTGTACGGATGGTTGACAGCACCGCTTATGGTGAAGGTGTCGACGCCGTCCTTGACCATGGCGTCCCCGACGAAGGGCATATTCGGTGACACGTGCGCGGCAGCGATCTGCTGATGTACCGCGGTCACCTGGCCGTCGTCGTTGGCGCCGGCACGAACACGATGCACCGCCATCGGCCGGAAGTGACCCGTCTTGAACTCCTCCTCGCGCGAGGACTGCACCTTGATCGGGTACTTCCAGTCGAGCGCCTTAGCGACTTCGACGACCTCCCAGGTTGGATCGTGCGCCGCGCTGGAGTGCAGACCAAACGAACCGCCGGCGTACGTCACGTACACCCGGACTTTGTCCTGGTCGATCCCGGCGGCGCCCGACGCAGCGATTTGCGTGTAGACCGGGGACTCGGTGCTCGCCCAAACTTCGAGAACGCCGTCGTCGCGCATCCGGCATACGGCGTTGTTCGGCTCCATCGGCGCATGCGCGAGATAGGGCAGCTCGTACGTCGCATCAATCGAATGCTTCGCGCCGCTGATCGCAGCGTCGACATCGCCGATCTCCGCCGCGAGCAACGCCCGTTCGTTCGACTCAACGAGGCGACGATGCTCGGCGAAAAGCTCTTCCGAGCTGCGCCGTTCCGCCTGCCCGTCGTCCCAGACAACGCTGAGCGCGCGAACACCACGCTGCGCGTCGGCGAAGGTCTCGGCGACCACCGCCACTCCATCTCGGATCGGGACAACTGCCTTCACGCCCGGTTCGGCAAGCGCGGGAGAATCGTCGACCGACGCCATGCTGGCGCCGAACTTGGGCGGGTGAAGTACGACGGCGGTCAGCAGACCCGGCAGGTTCACGTCGATCGTGAACTCGGTCTTGCCGAGAATCTTCGCCGGCGTGTCGACGCGCAGAAGATCGTCGCGGCCAAACAGCCGGTACTCGGTCGCATCCTTCGGCTCGACGCCATCAGGCACAGGCAGCAGCCGCGCCCGCTCCGCGAACTCGGCGAACCTGCCGCTGAACCCGCCGGCGGGGTGAGACAGGACACCTAATTCGATCCCGATCTCGGATGCGGGCACCTGCCACTCCTCGGCAGCAGCTGCGACCACGCGCGCCCGCGCCTTGGCCGCGATCAGCCGGTAGCGCTGCCAGTACACGCCTGTCGAACTCGAATCACCGGTGATCTGGAAGCCGCCGAAGAACGGATTGCCGTAGAGATCACCGTCTGCAAACTTGCCGTTCGCGCCGTGAACGACCCGGACGCTCTCGAAGTCGGCATCCAGCTCCTCAGCGACGATCGTCGCGAGGCCGGTGTGGATGCCCTGGCCCATTTCGAGCTGACTTGCGGCGACGACGATCGTTCCGTCCGGCTCGAAGCGGATGTAGGGATGAACCTCGTCGCCCTTCTCCTCCTCCGTCAGCGGTCGCCAGTCGGGCTCGGCGTGCGCTGTCAGCGGTTCGGGACGGTTGCCGGAAGCGAGCATGGACGCTGCCTCCTGAATGGCCTTTTCGATGCGCGGATAGGTTCCGCAACGGCAGAGGTTGCCATTCATCCAGGCTCGAATCTCCGCCTTACTCGGTGACGACTCAGACTCGAGCAGTGCCGTTGCTGCCAGCGTCTGCCCCGGCTGGCAATAGCCGCATTGAACGACGTTGCTTGTCGACGGCCGTTTCGGCCGGCGTCTGGCACGCCTTGACGTTGTGCCCGTCGATGAGAACGGTGCACGCGGCGCAATGGCCCGCACCGCAACCGAACTTCGTTCCGCGGAGATCGAGAACGTCACGTAACACCCATAGCAGCGGAGTCTCCCGGTGCCGGTCCTCAACCTCGAAGCTCTCTCCGTTGACTGTCAGGTTCACCTACGCTCTCCTCTGGATCAGGGCAGCGGGCGTCGCTTTACCTCATAACGACGCCGTGTTCCGGATGGGAACCGTCGCATGAGAGGGCTCCCGTCGAATCTAGGAAACGGCTAGTCCCACGATCCAAGCGGCGTGCTCTCAGCGCGGTCGCGGCTACTTCTGCAACACGACTCGCACCGGCACTGCGTGGCCACTGGGGGTCTCTTAGATGCGAGTCCGCACCGGTCGCGCGATTTTGGTTTGCGATGAGCGACCGGTGAGCGTGAGCGCGGACGACGCTCGAGTCACGACTATGTAAATCACCGATTCGACGGGCGCACGTGACTGCCACGCTCCGTGAACATTTCTCATGACGTAAAGGAGCAGTGCGATGGGTAGCCCAGAACTCGCGCAATACGCAGACTTCTACGCCGACATGACCCGCAGGTTCGGGCTGACTGACAGCCTCGATCTCTGGCGGGACATATCCGAACGACTGCATCAGCTCACGCCCGAGCCGGAGGGCGTCACATATCGAGAGGTGAGTGCGAACGGCGTGCCAGCGATCTTGGTGATGCCAGCCGACAGCTCGCCTGACCACATCCTCCTGCACAGCCACTCCGGCGGCTCGGTCACGGCGTCAATGTGGCAGGAGCGCAAGGCGGTCGGGCACCTCGCGAAGGCGGCCGGCGCACAGGCGCTCGTCATCAACTACCGACTGGCACCCGAGAACAAGTTCCCGGCGCAGATCGACGACGTCGAGGCCGCGTTCCGGTGGCTGCTCGACCAGGGGTACGACCACTCTCGGATCGCCAGCACCGGCGACTCGGTCGGAGGGAACTACTCGGTGAACCTGGCGCTCACGCTGCAGCGCAAGAACGCCCCGCTGCCGGGGGCGGTGCTGGCGATCTCGCCGTGGTTCGACATGGAGCTCAAGAACAGCACCATCGACACGAACGCAAACACCGACAAGATGCTGAGTCGTGAGCTGCTGCGCGGCTTCACCGATTCCATGCTGGACGGCACCGGGATCGCCCTAACCGATCCGCGGATCAACCTGGCGCAGGCGGACCCGACAGGGCTGCCGCCAACGATGATCTACTACGGCGAGTACGAGATTCTGGTCGACGATGCCAACCAGTTCGCCGAGCGGGCCCGCGCCGCCGGCGTCGATCTCGAGCTCAGCTCGCTGCCCGAGGGGCAGCACAACTTCTACCTTGGCGTCGGACATGTTCCGGAGATCACGGCAGCAGTCGCCGAGATGGGGGCATGGCTGCGGTCCAAGATCGGGCTCACGATGGCAACGGCCTGACCGGCGACCTGCGACGGGGAGCGCGTTCCGGCCGGACGCGCCCGCGCGCGCTCCCCGTATGGCGTCGGTCAGGGCCTCCAACCAGCATTCCTCGACGACACAACCTCGAGCAAAGACGCGCTGAACGATCATCGAATGCGAAAGGAAGCGACATGAGCGACTCGGCTCCAACCTTTACCGCCGACATCAAGCCGCTGTTTCGTGAGTCCGATCGGGATTCGATGCGCGTTGTCTTCGATCTGTGGTCGTTCGACGATGTGTCGGTCCACTCCGGCCCCATCTTCGAGGCCCTAAGTGCGGGATCCATGCCGTGCGACGGGCCTTGGCCGAGCGACAAGGTCGAGCTTCTCAGGCGCTGGATCGATGTCGGCAAACCAGAGTAGTACGACGCCGCTCCCACGTTCATCGTTTTTGCTCGCTCGATTCCAGCGAGCTGGCATACATGATATGTCACGTAAGCTGGTCAGAGTGACGGCCTCTTGCTTGAGCCCCGTCCTCGATCGCGAGCACACTGGCCACGGGCCAGCGCTTGGTCATGTCTGACCTGTGTGAGTTTGAGGAGAGCGCATGTCCACGTCTCTGAGTCCGCTGCTTTCTGAGTCGCAGATCGCTGCTCTCGCCAAAATCGGCGAGGAGCGCTCGGCGGCCGTCGGTGATCTGCTCTACCAGGTCGGCGACCGGCCGCACTCGTTGATGGTCGTCCTCGAGGGAGCGGTGTCGATCACTGATAGCTCCGAAAATGAGCTGATACGGCACGGCCCGTCTGACTTCGTCGGCGAGCTGAATCTGCTCACCGGCCAAACGGTCTTCGTCAACGCGGTTGTGATCGAGTCGCTTCGGTATGTCGCCGTTGAGCGCGACGCGTTGAGGGAACTGCTTAACGAAAACGGACAATTGAGCGACCTGCTCCTCTCTGCGTTCATGGCTCGGCGCGAAGCGCTGCAGCAAGTGCAAGGAGTCGGCGTGCAAGTCATAGGCCCGTCCGCCTCAGAGACGACCCGGCAGCTGCTCGAGTTTCTGCGTGCCAACCGCCTCCCTTACACCTGGGACGACGCATCCGCTCCAAGCAGTAGCGATCCACCGCTTGTCCGCTTGCCAGGCGGGGGCGAGCTGCATAACCCAAGCGCCGGACAGATGATGCGCGCGCTCGGGATTGGACTTGAGCTTGCAGCGCGTGAAGAGGTCGACCTGCTGATCGTCGGCGCCGGGCCGGCTGGTCTTGCCGCAGCCGTCTATGGGGCTTCAGAAGGTCTCGACACATTGGTCGTTGAGAGCACAGCCCTCGGTGGCCAGGCCGGATCATCGAGGCGCATCGAGAACTACCTCGGGTTCCCTGCCGGCATCAGCGGCAGCGAGTTGACGAGCCGCGCAGTCACTCAAGCTCGCAAGTTCAACGCCCGCACCGCGGCGCCCTATCGCGCCCTCTCGCTTGAGCCCGCAGAGGGACGCCATGTGGTGCGTCTCGAGGACGACCGGGTGGTGGCGGCGCGTGCCGTGGTGTTGGCCACCGGTGCTCAGTACAGACGACCTCTGGTCGAGCGGCTCGCCGAGTTCGAGGGGCTGACGGTCTTCTACTCCGTTGGCGCTCCCGAGGCTCAGCTCTGCATTGGCTCGCGTGTGGCCGTCGTCGGTGGCGGCAACTCCGCAGGGCAGGCCGCGGTTTACCTGTCCCGTGGCGGAGCGCTGGTGACTCTTCTGCATCGCCGTGCTGACCTGCACGAAACGATGTCTGACTACCTAATTCGCGATCTCGAGCGGAATGGAGTCGTCGTCAGAGGCCAGAGTGAAATCGCGGCATTGCACGGACAAGACGGGCGGTTGGCGGCGGTGACGCTGAAGGACGGCGAACTTCTTCCGTTTTCGCACCTGTTCCTGTTCCTTGGCGCCAAGCCCTGCACCGAGTGGCTCGATGACGTGGTCGCGCGAGACGAGGACGGATTCATCCTCACGGGCGTAGCCGCCAACACGGCCAACTTGCTGGAAACGAACGTCCCTGGGGTCTTCGCGGTTGGCGACGTCCGCTCCGGATCGACAAAACGATGCGCGACTGCAGTCGGCGACGGGGCCATGGCTGTCCGGTTCGTGCACGCCCACCTTGACACTGCCGTCCTTGAAGGAGCGAGATGAGCGACATCTGCACCCACCTCGATCAAGTCCTGGTCACTGACATGCCGGCTTCCGTCGACGGCTGCGAGGACTGCTTGCGCATAGGCGGCAAGTGGCTGCATCTGCGGATCTGTCTTACGTGCGGCCACGTCGGCTGCTGCGATGACTCGCCAAACCGCCACGCGCGAGCGCACGCTCAGGCCGCGCAGCATCCGATCGTCCGCTCGCTGGAGCCGGGCGAGGACTGGAACTGGTGCTACATCGACCAGATGGGGGTTCGCGTCGAGGGGATCCACGGCACCACGCACATTCCGCCGTCGCCGATGCTGCAGCGATGAGTAGCTCCGACCTGCCGACCAAGAAGATCGGCTTTCTCTCGTTCGGCGCGTGGCATCCCGGCGGCGGCATGACCCACACTGCTGCCGACGCGTTCCACCAGACAGTTGAACTCGCGGTTGCTGCCGAGGAGATCGGCATCGACGGAGCCTTCGTGCGAGTTCATCACTTTGCGCGTCAGCTCTCCTCTCCGTTTCCGCTATTGGCGGCAATCGGGGTCAAGACATGCCGGATCGAGATCGGGACCGGTGTGATCGACATGCGCTACGAGAGCCCGCTGTACATGGCCGAAGAGGCTGCAGCAGCCGACCCGAACGACGCCCGCGACAAGACCGCGCTGTTTCGCACGGCGATTTCCGGTGCGGGCGTTGTTGCGGGCGACATCGGCGGCAAGCCAGGCGGGCCGATGCTTGCCGTGCAACCGCAGTCGCCGGGACTTGTCGACAGGATTTGGTGGGGATCGGGAACGCGCGAGTCGGCAGTGTGGGTCGCCGAGCAAGGCATGAACCTGATGAGCTCGACGCTGCTGCTCGAGGACACGCAGGTGCCGTTCGACGAGCTCCAAGCCGAACAGATCATCCTGTTCCACGAGGCGTGGCAGAGGGCCGGACACAAGCGCAACCCGCGCGTCTCCGTGAGCCGCAGCGTGCTGCCGATCACCTCTGACCTAGATCGCCGCCTCTTTGGCGGAGACGAGAATGAGGATCAGGTCGGCTGGCTCGACGGTGCCATCAGCCGCTTCGGGCGCAGCTACAGCGGCGAGCCGGACCGGATCGCCGAAGAACTCGCCAAGGACGCCGCCGTGCAGGTGGCCGACACCGTTCTGCTCACTGTGCCCAGTCAGCTTGGCGTCGAATACAACGCGCAGATGCTGGACACGATTGCCCGCGAGGTGGCGCCGGCATTTGGCTGGAAGCCGGAGGGCATCGTGTCCGAGAGCGCTTCCCCGGATCTCCGATGAGCGCCGGGAGCGTTGCCGTGCGCCAGGGGGCGAGCGAGCGAACCGCTGGCCCGTGGGCAGTGCTCGTTGTCGTTTGCTTCGCGCAGTTCATGGTCGTGTTGGACGCCACGATCGTCAATGTCGCTCTGCCGTCTATCGAGAGCGGCCTGAGCCTGTCAGCTTCAAATCTGCAGTGGGTGATCAACGCCTACTCGTTGACCCTCGGCGGCCTGTTGCTGCTGGGCGGCCGTGCGGGAGACATTCTTGGTCGTAAGCGGATCTTCATCGCCGGCCTCGTCCTGTTCTCGGCAGCGTCGCTCGCCAACGGGCTCGCTACCTCGTCGCTGGTGCTGATCATCGGTCGTGCCGTGCAAGGGGTCGGTGGCGCTCTCATCGTTCCGGCTGTCCTGTCCATCATCACAACCAACTTCACGACGGCGCTCGATCGGGAGAAGGCACTGGCGGTGTGGAGTGCGATCAGCGCGACCGGAGGTGCCGTTGGACTGCTGCTTGGAGGCGTTCTCACCTCAGCCTTGTCGTGGCGCTGGATCTTTCTGGTGAACGTCCCGGTCGGCTTTCTCGTGATGCTGGCGACCATTCGCATCGTCCCGGAGTCACGCGCGCCGGGATCGAAGCGTGCCTTTGACGCTGCCGGGGCGACGCTTGTTACCGCAGGGCTTGGCCTATTTGTCTTTGCGATCGTTAAGTCCGAGAGTTACGGCTGGAGCTCCGGTTTGACATGGGCACTTCTCGTCGGCGGTCTCGCCCTCATTGCAGCGTTCTTGGCACTCGAGCGGCGAAGCTCCGCTCCGCTTATGCGGCTGGGGATCTTTCGCACGCCGGGCCTGGGTCCGGCTTCGGTCATCCAGGTGCTCACGTCGGGCGCTGCCATCGCCACCTTCTTCTTCGTCTCGTTGTACGTGCAGCAGGTGCTTGGGTTTCGCCCGTTCAGCGGCGGACTCGCTCTGCTGCCGTTCTCGGCGGGAATCGTCGGCGGCGCAACGATCGCCCGCAAAGCCGTCCCGAAGTTCGGTCCTCGCGCCGTCGCTCGTGTCGGCATTGCTATTGGCTTGGTCAGCCTGCTCGTTCTCTCGCGAGTTCCAGTCGACGGTGATTACGCGTCGAACGTGCTTGTTGGCGTGTTGCCATTGAGCCTTGGCCTTGGTCTGACGTTCCTTCCGATTACCCTGATCGCCACAAGCCGCGTTGAAGCGCCAGACGCCGGCTTGGCATCGGGCATCCTCAACACCGCGCAGCAAATGGGGGCGACGGTCGGCTTGGCCGTTCTCTCAACTCTCGCCGCCAGCCACGCGCTTCACGGAGCAGCAGGCGCCCGCACCCTTCAAATCGGCGGCTTTCACGTTGCCTTCGACGGCGCTGCAGCCTTCCTTGGTGCGGCGTTGCTGATCGCGGCCTTTGTGCTCAGTTCGGAGCAAGAAGGCGCTACTCGCGAAGAGGTGCACCGCGACCAGGCAGCACAGGCCGCGGCTTGCGCCCAGCAAGCGCCTGGTGCAATTCGCTGATCGTCATCGGACGATTACCAGTTTCGTCTCAGGACTGGTAGCTCGGAGGGGGAAGTGTTCCGTGCTCGACGAGCTGGTCGTACACGCTCTCCAGAGCCGCTGTCAGCGGTTCGAGCAAACCGTCCGGCACGCCATCGAAGAACAACTGTCGTACCAGCTCGACATGGCCATGAGATGCGAACGTGATCTCGTCCCAACCCGAGTCCGTGAGCGTGATCTCGGTCGCCCGGCGGTCCGACGCCGCTTGGCGCAGCTCGACCAGGTCGCGGCTTTCGAGGCGCCGCAGATGGTGCGAGAGCCGGCTGCGTTCCCACCCGATTCCCGCCGCGAGCTCCGTAATCTGCATCTGTCCGCGCGGGGCGTAGCGCAACGCGATCAAGACGTCGTAGTCCGGTAGCGACAGTTTGCTGTCGGCCTGCAGTTGACGGTTCATCTCGTACGTGAGACGCAGGCGTACTCGCATGAAGGCCGTCCAAGCCCTCCGCTGATCCGATGTCAGTGAGTTGAACGCAGACTGGCGTCTGCTCTTGCGGCTCCGATCAGTCTGCTTCGCCGGGCGAGTCATCGTCTTCTAGAAGCTCTTCGCGTTCTCCCTCGTCCTCGCCATAGCCTTGATGTTCCTGCGCATGAAGCAGAGGTGACTCGTGCTCGTGCTTGGGGTCGCCGGGTTCGTGGTCGCTCATGTCTCTTCTTTCGTTCGTCGAAGGCCGGAGTCCTGTCAGTGGCTTTGCTGCAAGGTCTGCTTGCTCGGGATGGCGACGAAGCCAGGCGCGAACGTAAGGACAGATCGGGATCATCTTCAGCCCGCGCTCGCGCAGATCATTCATGGCGCCTTGAACGAGCTCACTGGCCAGTCCGTGACCTTGAAACTCAGGATCGACTTCGGTGTGCACAAGCGCCACGGCACCTGGCTCGAGCACGTAGCGGATCTCTCCGATCATCGCTCCGCTGTCATCGAGTAGTTCGTAGCGAAGCTCTTGCGCGTTGTCGCGCACGGACGCCATGCAGCCTCCTCAGCTTTGGGGGCGGCCAAAGTCGGCCGAGGCAGACGCTTGAAGATCGCGAAGCTGAACCGGAGTGGGGCACCACTTCGACGTGAAGTCGCTGGTGTCCCAGGCAGCGGTCCGCGCGCCGGCTTCATACGCGCCTTGAAGAAACGCGAGCAGCGATCCGCGCGGGTCACGCGCCGTGCGAACCTCTTCGTACGAAAGGAGTGCCAACGAACCGTTGCCCGAAGAAATCCACTCGCCTACGGGTAGCGGCTGGTCGCGCAGCCCGTCGGGTTCGGGACTCGTGTAGGAGTAGTAGGCGGCGTCGGGGATGTTGTCGTCGCCGGCCCAGAAGCCGAAGGAGATCAATTCGTGCGAATACGCCTCCTGCGTTACGGCATCGGCCTCAATCGGTGGTGCGGCTCGCCCTGAGAACCGAGTGACGGCCAGGTCGAAGCTGTGCCAGAACAAATGGATCGGGCTGGTCTTGCCGTTGAACCAGCCGCTGAATTCCTCGAACACGCTGTCTGTCCAGTCGAGGATCCTGCCGAAGCGTTCGACGGCCCCATGATCCCACGAAGCGTGTTGGAAGTCGTCCGGGAACGCCGTCGTAATCGGCAGGCCGAACGGATGCTCTTTGATCTCGACGTCGATCTCGAGCTCACGCAGCGCCTGATGGAGAAGTCGGTCGAACTCGGACACCGGAACACCGCCGTCAAGGGCGACTGACTGTCTACGACCGTCGTGAGTGCGCACGACGAGTGCGTCGTCGACGAAGTCGAAGCTGATCTCGAACGTCGTGCCCTTGTGATGCAGTCGCCTGGTGGTCAGGCCGCACACGTCGACGTACAGCGGCACGTTCCACCAGTGGTTGCGCGGGGGCGTTGTCGCCAGGCGGATCTTGCCGACGATCTGGCAGTACAGATGCAGCGTGTCCTTCGTCGATCGCCAGTCGGAGAGGTGCAGCTCGGGTAGCGTGGTCATCGGTCGATCTCATCCTTCCTGACAGCAGCACCCGGATCAGGCGGCGGCAAGAGTGTCGGGTTCTGGCGATCGGTCGTCGATCTCGGCGAGGAGATCACGGATGATCTCCCGCATTTCCTCCTCGAGGTTCGGGTCGTTCAACCGTCCGTCCTCGTCAAAGCGGTTCATCACGTGGCCGATCGCCACTTCACCGTCGACAACGCGTGCGCCGATCGCCGCCAGCACCTTGCGCAGCTCAGCCTGGCCCCAAACTGCGCCGAACCCGCCGGTGCTTGCGCCGATCACAGCGACAGGCTTGTTGCGCATGTGGTTCGTCTCGAGCGGACGAGACAGCCAGTCGAGCCCATTTTTCAGCGCACCCGGAACCGACGAGTTGTACTCCGGAGTGGCGAAGAAGATGCCGTCGCACTTCGCCACAGCAGCGCGCAGCAGTCCGACTGCGACCGGAGTTGCTTCGGCATCGACGTCGGGGTTGAACGGCGGGACGCTTTCTAGCGCGCAGTAGACTTCAAGCTCGGCGCCTTCGGCCGCGAACAGCTCGACAGCATGCCGCAGTAGCGCCGTGTTGTACGAGGCGCGCCGCAGTGATCCGCTGATCGCGAGCAAGCCCACGGATCAGTCTTTTTTGGCGAGCTGAAGGTCGGCGGTCAGAACGACGTCGTTGCTCAGGGCGGGGGCGCCGTTGGGGAGCGGGTTGTTCCAGCTGACCCCGAAGAGCGTGCGGTCGATCGCCGTCTCGAGCTTCAGCCCAAAGCGAGTCCCGCCGTACGGATCGGCCATCGGAGCGGTGATGACGCCAGAGAGCATGACCGGCTCAGTGTGGCCTTTGATCGTGATTTCGCCCTTGATCCTCACCTTGTCCCCGTCGCGCTGAACCGAGCTCGAGACGAACGACAGCTCGGGACGGCGCTCAGCATCGAAGAAGTCTGGGGCCTGAAGGTGGGCTCCGAGATTTGGGTCCTTGACCTGAATCGAGGCGACTTTGGCGGAGCCTTTGAGAACCCCGTCGTCAACGTTCGCCTCGAACTCGGAGAACGTGCCGGTGAAGGTGCCGGCCATGTACGCGACAGCGAAGCCGATCGTCGAATGGACGTAATCGGCGGCCCACACGCCATCCGGAAGAGCTTCAGTTTGTGTCGGCGTCGTCATCGACGTTGTCTCTCCTTTTGGTTGACCTCTGTAGTTGAAGGAAGCGGATGAATGCGAAGTACGATCGTCTGTACAGAGTCGCGCGTGTCTCGCAGAGCAGGTTCATCGCGTGAAGCTGTCGCTGAGCATCGCGTCCGTTCATGGCAGTCCCCCCGACGAGGTCAATCTGCGGAAGTGAGCTGAGTGTCCCCCGCACGCAGCTCGCGGTAGAGCGCGTGTCATCGGCGACAACGAGCCGCGTTTCGGTCGGTGCTGCGACGCTCAGCCCCATCGGCGTGCCGCGAAGTAGACGCCGAGGATGAGAGCAATCATCAGGGCAACGAAAGGAATCACCCAACGGGCAACGGTCAAGATTTCGATGAACGGCGCAGCCCCGCTCTCTCCTTCTTCGGCGACGACATGCAAGCGCTGTGCCTCGGCATGTGGATGGCGAACGATTCGCTCGGCCTCCGCTTCGAGCTCCTTGAACGGCTCAAACTCATCGCTCGCTCCATTGGGTGGCTCAGTCGCACTCATCGACTCGCCCCACCGGCGAGTTCTGGTGCTGACGGCTGGCTGACCGATCTTGCTTGGTTGGCGAGCGGCTGGCCCCGCCGGTTAGCGTCCGCTCCGGACTGAGACAGCAAAGGTGAAGGCGCGGCGCTCATCGGCACCCCTGATAACCGCGTAGTCCATCGACGTGCACTGAAACGATCTTGGTCAGGCGACGCAGGGATCGAATCTAGGAAGTCCCTAGTCTCTGGTTGTGGCGCCGGCGGCGCCTTCGACGTTCAGGATTCGTGCGCCGGGCGTGGCAGCGTTCCGCGCTCGATGACGTTGTCGTAAATGCGCTCGAGCGCCACAGTCATCGGCTCGACGAGCTCATCGGGCAGGCCATCGAAGAACAAGCGCTGGATGAGTTCGATGTGACCTGTCGAGGCTTGCGTGATTTCAGCCCAGCCTTGATCGGTAAGTGTGACTTCAGTCGCCCGCCGATCAGCCGGAGCTGTCCTTAGCTCGACGAGTTCGCGGTTTTCGAGCCGCCGAAGGTGATGCGAGAGCCGGCTGCGCTCCCAGCCGATCCGGATCGCGAGCGCCGTGATCTGTGTTCGCCCTTCGGGCTCATAACGCAACGCGTTCAGCACGTCATAGTCGGACAGCGAGAGGTTGGTCTCGGCCTGCAGTTGACGGCTCATCTCGTAGGTGAGCCGGAGCCTCAGTCGCATGAACGCCAGCCATGCTCGCTGCTGGGCGGGCGTCAGCTTGCTGAACGCCGACTCTTGTCCTTGTTTGCGTTTGCGCGCCATCTGAGCGGATCGAGGCTACCTCGGTCGCCGCACATCCTGTCCCTTCCAAGGCAAGGTTTTACCGTCAAACTTGGACGTTATGGAGGTCGGAGTCGCCGCCGGATCAGAGCTCCTCGGACGCGATCGGGAGTTGGCAGAGCTGTTCGCGCTCATCGACGGGGTCGAGGAACGCGGCGGCGCGCTCGTCGTCCGCGGCGAGGCGGGGATCGGGAAATCGGCCCTGCTCGCGGCCGCAAGGGAACGGGCGCATGGCCGGGGGGTCACGGTTGTGTCCGCGGCGGGCACGGTCTCCGAGTCGCGCCTCGCCTTTGCGGGGCTTCATCAGCTGTTGCTTCCCGTGCTCGACCGTCTCGAGCTCCTGCCCGAGCCGCAGCAGCGCGCCCTTGCGACGGCTTTCGGGGTTGCGGGCGGCGACGCCCCCGATCTGTTCCTGGTCGGGCTCGCAACGCTCGGCCTGATCGCGGACCGGGCGGCGGAGACGCCGCTTCTCGTCGTGGTCGAGGACGCGCATGAGCTGGACCGGTCGTCCTCGGAGGTGCTCGAGTTCGTCGCGCGGCGGGTCGAGTCGGATCCCGCAGTCCTGCTCTTTGCTGTCCGTGAAGGAGTGGCAAGCTCCTTCGACGACGCTGACCTGCCCGAGCTGCGTCTCACTGGACTGGACACGGATGCGTCAAACGCGCTCCTCGAACGAGCCGGGGCGGCCTTGCCGGCAGCGCTCAGGCGCCGAATCCTTGAGTACGCGGCCGGTAATCCGCTCGCGCTGATCGAGCTCCCAGCCGCGGCAGCTGAGCTCGGAACGCGTGCGCCGTCTGGGTCGCTACCGCTGAACGCTCGACTGGAACAAGCGTTCACCTTGAGGCTGGGGCACCTCGCAACGGAGGTGCGGAGGCTCCTCCTTCTGGCCGCGCTCGACGAAGGCGACCTCGTCGAACTGGGCCAGGCGGCCGGGGCACCCCTGAGGCCGGACGACCTGACGGAGGCTGTCGCCGCCGGCCTTGGGATCCTCAACGCAGGGAGATTTCGGTTCCGGCATCCCTTGATCCGCTCGGCGGTCGAGCGGGCGGCGACAGCCGAGGAGCTTCGGGACGCTCACGGTGCGCTCGCTGAGGCATTCGCCGCCGAGCCAGACCGCGCGGTCTGGCATCGTGCTGCAGCAGCGGCGGGGACGGACGAGGAGGTCGCCCTGTCGCTCGACGCCGCAGCAGAACGGGCGAGGCTTCGCGGGGGCGGCGACGTCGCACTTGCAGCCTACGAGCGAGCCGCGGAGCTGACGGCCGACTCACCTGCACGCGCTCGGCGGCTCTTTCTCGCTGGCGAGCTGGCGCTAAACCTGGGGCACCCGACACAGGCCGTGTCGCTGTTCCGAGCGGCGCAGCAGTTCGGGCTGCCGGCTCCGGAGCACGCGACCGCCTCGTTCAATCTCGAGTATGCCGAGAGCAGGTGGTCGGGTCCGGCGACGATCCGCGACTTCGGGCGTATTGCACGGGAGCTGGCGGATAGCGGTGAGGGGCAACGGGCGCTCGACGGCCTCGCCTTTGTCGCGGTGCGCGGTTTTTTTGAGCGTCTCGACGACGAGACGCGACGAGAGATCGCCGCGATCGCGGACGAGATCCAGGGTCCGGCCGACGACCCGTCTCGTCTTCACGTTCTGGCGTTCTTTGAGCCGATCGGCAGGGCCAAGCAGGTCGTGGAGCGGATCGCGCGCCTGTCACCTGTCGGTATGTCTGACCCGGACCAGCTGTTCACGGTGGGCGTAGCCGCGCAATCCGTTTGGGCCGACACGCTCGCCCTTCCGTTCCTCGAGGCCGCGGCCGCAGGCGCTCGCGCGGAGGGGCGTCTCAATCTGCTCGCGCACACGCTCGTGTTCAAGTCTTGGGCCGAGCTTCACAGCGGAGCCGTACGCCGGGCGATTACCAGTGCGGCGGAGGGCGCGCGGATCGCCGAGGAGGTGCGTGCGCTTCGGTACGCGATGGCGGCGGGGCTCGCCCAGGCGATCGCAGCTGCGGCGCAGGGTGAAGACGAGACCGCGGAGGGCCTGATCGCCGAGGCCGAGGCCCTGCTCATCCCGCTCGGGTCGACTCCGATGCTTGCCCTCCCCGCACTCGCTCGGGGCAGGCTGGCGCTTGCCGGCGAACGATTCAGCGAGGCGTACGAGCACCTCGTTCGCATCTTCGACCCCGCGAGTGTCGCGTTCCATCCCTTCGTCCGCGGGTGGGCGCTCGCCGACATCGCCGATGCCTCGGTTCGAGGGCACGGTGACCTCGACGCAGTCCGTGGCTATCTCGAAGAGTGGGAGCAGATTGCTGTTACGACAGCCGCGCCTCACCTGCAGGTTCAGGTCGCATACGCGGCGGCGATCCTCGCCACGGACGCCCTCGCGGAGGAGCGCTACCGGATCGCGATCGCCGCCGGGCAGGCTGACTGGCCGTTCTACGTCGCCCGCGCACAGCTGGCCTACGGGGTCTGGCTGCGACGACAAAGGCGCATGAGGCAGTCTCGCGCACCGCTCCGGGAGGCAGCCGAGACGTTCGACGCTCTCGGGCTGCTCAGGTATGCGGAGCAGGCTCGGCGAGAGCTGCGCGCCTCCGGCGAAAGGGCGCGCCGCCCCGCTCCCGGAGGCTGGGCTCAACTGTCTCCACAGGAACTCCAGATCGCGCGGCTCGCGGCCGACGGTCTCTCGAACCGGGACATCGGCCAACAGCTCTATCTCTCGCACCGGACCGTCGAGGCGCACCTCTATCGGGTCTTCCCGAAGCTCGGCGTCACCGGGCGAGCGCAGCTGCGGGACGCGCTGGAGCCGACAGCGAGCTCCTGACGAACTGCAGTGAGTCCACGTAAGCAATCGGCGATTCGCCGGGGCTAACGTCGCCGCTCAGTACGTCGCCACCGGAGACAAAGAGCTGACGTGATGAGCACGGCAACCGACACCCTGTCCGATTACGCCCCGGTTCCTCAGTCGGCTCTCGGGCCCGCGCTCAACGAGCAGCGCTATGCGTCGGTCGTGTCGAGCGGACCGGTTGAAACGAGTCCGGCTCAGCACGTTACGTGAAACATCATGTAATATGTTCAGATTGCGACTGCCACCGGGGCGGCGCACGTGGAAGGAGAACAACCCATATACCGGGACGTCGCGACGAGGCGCCTGCTTGGCAGAGATCGCGAAATGGCGGTGCTCGAGCGGCTGCTCGATGTCGCTCGCGAGGATCACGGTGCCGTCCTGGTCGTTCACGGCGAACCCGGCGTGGGGAAGTCGGCGTTGCTCGCAGCCGCGACAGCGGCCGCGTCAGAGTTTCGAGTGATAAAGACCGCCGGCGTCGACGGCCACATGGCGATCGACTACGCGGCGCTGCAACAGCTTTGCTCACCGCTGCTCGGGTTGCTCGGCCGTTTGCCGACGCCGCAACGCGATGCGCTCGCAGTGGCCTTTGGACTGCAGGCGGGTAGGGCTCCGAATCCACTGCTTGTTGGGCTCGCTGTCCTCGGACTGATGGCGGAGGACTCACGGGAGCAACCCGTTCTCGCCATCATCGACGACGCGCAGTGGCTCGACCGAGCATCGGCGCGAGCGCTCGGCCTGGTCGCCCGGCGACTGCTTGCAGAGCGGGTCGTACTTGTCTTCGCAACGCGCGAGGCCGCAAATGGCCTGGCTCGTCTGCCGCAGCTCGCCGTCGAGCCTCTTGGTCATCGCGACGCGCGTGCGCTCCTCGAATCAGTGTTGCCGGCGCGCCTTGATGACTCCGTTCTCGAGCGGATCGTTGTCGAGACCGGCGGCAACCCGCTTGCACTTCTGGAGCTGCCGCGCGGATTGTCACCGGCGCAGCTCGCCGGCGGCTTCGGCCTGCCGGCGGCGCTGCCGCTCGCGAACGGGATCGAAGGCAGCTTCCGCCGTCGGTTCGCCAATCTTCCGGCAGACGCGCGGCGCCTGCTGCTGTTGGCGGCGGCCGAACCGCTCGGTGATCCTGCTCTTCTAGGGCGTGCGGCCAAGCATCTCGGCATCCCGGAGGCGACTGCGGACGCCGTCGAATCGGAAGGACTTCTGACGTTCAACGGCGCCGTTACCTTCCGACACCCACTTGTCCGCTCAGCTATCTACGGGGCGGCCGAGCCGACTGAGCGGCTCGAAGCTCACCGCGCACTCGCGGAGGCCACCGACCCTGAGACCAACCCGGATCGTCGCGCCTGGCACCGTGCGCAAGGGGCCCTGCTCCCCGATGAGGAACTCGCTGCAGAGTTGGAGCATTCGGCAGCCAGGGCACAGGCGCGCGGTGGGCTGGCTGCCGCGGCCGCATTCCTCGCGCGGGCAGTCGAGCTCTCGCCTGACCCTTCGCATCGTGCGCGACGTGCGCTCGCCGCCGCGCAGACAAAGTTCCAATCCGGCGCGCTCGAAGACGCCCTCGATCTGTCGCACGCCGCTGAGCCCGGTGCTGCAGACCGGGCGGTCAGCGCGCACCTTCACTTGCTGCGGGCTCAGATCGCGTTTGCGGCGCGTCGTGGCAGTGATGCGACACCTCTCCTGCTCGAGGCAGCACGCCAACTCGAGCTGGTAGACCCTTTGCTCGCGCGGGCGACGTATCTGGAAGCCTTGTCGGCAGCAACGTTCGCTGGCCGTCTCGCCAAAGGACAAGGCGCGGTGGATGTGGCGAGAGCCACCCTTGCCGGACCGCCGATGCCAGAGAGTCCTCGCGCGTCGGACTTTCTGTTGCAAGGGATATCGCTGCGGCTGATCGAGGGCTATGCGGCCGGAGCGCCGCTGATCAAGCGCGCGTTGAATGAGTTTCAGAAAGTAGAGGTCATATCCCGGGAGGATGCTCGGTGGCTCTGGTTCGCCAGCTCGATCGCTCTCTACATGTGGGACGACGCGGCGTGGAAGGCGCTGTCGACACGACACCTCGAGATGGTGCGCGAGACCGGAGAACTCTCGATCCTTCCTTTGGTTCTGACGAATCGCAGCAGTGTGTACGCGTTCCTCGGCCAGCTGCGTACGGCAGAGCTTCTTGAGGAAGAGGCAGAGGCGGCAGTTGAAGCAACTGGAATCGCTCCCGCTCCATACGGCCAACTCACCATCGCTG
>WNFR01002614.1_pt1 | contig 18685 bp, 19 predicted proteins | sample 5400221 | NCBI WGS metagenome assembly WNFR01 (sample SAMN13153357, study PRJNA577476) | soil metagenome | isolation source: 40 cm soil under Madrone tree | place: USA:California | collected 2016-06-14 | reverse complement strand
GGCGTCGCCCGGTCGCTGTGCATCTATTACGGCAACCGCCGGCATGGCGCCGCCATGGAGCGGCTCTATGCCGGCTTCATCCGGCCGGGTGACCTGGTGTTCGACGCCGGCGCCCATGTGGGCGATAGGATCGCGGCCTTTCGCCGGCTCGGGGCGCGCGTGGTCGCGATCGAGCCGCAGCCCGCGCTGGTGCGCATGCTGAGACTGCTCTATGGCCGCGACGACGGCGTCGTGATCGAGCCGGTGGCGCTCGGGGCAACCGCCGGCACGGTCGAGCTCCGGCTCAACATCGACAACCCGACGGTGTCGACCGCATCCGCCGATTTTGTCGCGGCCGCCCAAGGCGCGCCGGGCTGGGACGGCCAGGCCTGGAGCGGGCGCGCCACGGTGCCGATGACGACGCTCGACGTCCTGGTGGCGCGTCACGGGCAGCCGGCCTTTGTGAAGATCGACGTCGAGGGCTTCGAGGCCCAGGTGCTCGCCGGTCTCACGCATCCGGTCGCCGCCTTGTCGTTCGAGTTCACCACCATCCAGCGCGCGGTCGCGCTCGCGGCGCTCGATCGCTGCGTCGCGCTCGGGCTCATCGGCTTCGACGCGGCCCTGGGCGAGAGCCAGACGCTGGTGCACGGCGCCTGGCAATCCGCCGACGCGATCCGGGCGTGGCTGACCGGCCTGCCGGACACCGCCAATTCGGGCGACATCTACGCGGTGCAAAGGTGAGCGCCGGCGAGGGCTCGTCCTGGCGGCGCAGGCTGCCCGTCCTGGCGATCGCGGCCGCCGGCTTCGCGCTCACGCTGCGGATCTTCTATCCCGGCGTCATGACCTACGACGCGGCCTACATCTATTCCTATATCGCGGCCGGCCGCGCCGGCGACTGGCAATCCCCGCTCATGACCGCGCTGTGGGGACTTGTCGATCCGATCGCGCCCGGCGCCGGCAGCATGTTCCTGCTGATCGCCGCGTTCTACTGGCTCGCCTTCGCGGTGCTCGCGCTGGCGCTCGCACGGCGATCGCCCTGGCTCGGACCCGCAGTGCTGTTGCTGGCGCTGGCGCCGCCGGCCTTCTGTTTCGTCGGGATCATCTGGCGCGACCTGCTGCTCGCCGCCGTCTGGCTGCTCGCCGCGGCGCTCGCCTATGCGGTCGCGGAGCGGGGCGGCGCTGCGCGCGCCAGCGCCTGGCGGCTCGCCGCGCAGGCGCTCGCCTTGGGGCTGCTCGCCTTCGGGTTTCTGCTGCGGCCCAACGCGCTGTTCGCCGCCCCGATTATCGCCGCCTATGTGATCTGGCCCGAGCGTTTCGATCTCAAGCGGGCGGCCGTGCTCTATGTCCCGGCGGCGCTCGCCCTCGCCCTGCTCATGCCGCTCGTCTACTACGGCCTGCTCGATGCCAGGCACGAAAATCCGCTGCACGCGGTTTTCGTTTTCGACCTCGGCGGCATCACGCATTTCACCGGGGTGAACCAGTTTCCGGTGACGTGGAGCGCAACCGAAAGCCCCATGGTGACCGGTGGCTGCTACCAGCCGACCGATTGGGACATCTATTGGACGCGCGATCCCTGCCGCTTCGTGATGAAGCGGCTCGAGGACGAAAAAATATTCGGCACGTCCACGCTGACGCAGGCGTGGCTGCGCGCGATCGTGGCGCATCCGCTCGCCTATCTGGAGCACCGCGTCGCCGTCACATTGAACTTCCTCACCCGCCAGAACCTCACCATGTGGACGACCGACATCGCGCATCCCGACCGAGTCCTGTTCGCGGATAATCCCTGGTTCATGGGCCTCAAGGCGCTGCACGACCGTCTCGTGCCGACGCCGCTGTTTCGCGCCGGCGCTTGGCTCCTGCTGTGCATGCTGTGGTGCTGTCTGGCGTGGGGCCGCCGCGCCACCCCATCGGGAGCCTTCGTGCTCGGCACGAGCGGATCCGCGATCGTCTACCTGGCGACCTTCTTTCCGGCCGGCGTGGCGGCGGACTTCCGCTATGCGCTGTGGGCGGTGATCGCGGGGCTTGTCGGCGCGGTCATCATGGCAGTGCGCGAGGCGGGCCGGGCTGCCTGAGAGCAGCGCCCTCCCTTGTCTCCGCACGGGTTATGGTCGAACCTGTCGGGCAGGGGGATTCTGATGAGCGCCATTGCAGCTATCCTCACTGGCCTCGCGATCTATGCCATCGCGGGCGTCGCCACCGCGATCGCCTTCGTGTCGGTCGGCCTCTCGCAGGTGCTGCATCCTCCGGTGCCGGCGACGCTCGGGGCTCGAATCCTGCTCGTGCCCGGCGCCGTCGCGTTGTGGCCCTACATCTTGTTGCGCTGGCGCAAGGCGCGGGCCGCCCGATGACGCGCCGGCACCGCTTCCTTCACCGCGTGCTGTGGCCGATCCTGGCGCTCGTCGTGGCCGTCGGCTTCGTGCTGGCGCTGTGGCTGCGGCCGCCGCCCGAGCGCGGCCAGGTTCGCGCGATCCCGCGCGCCGCCCCGATGGAGCAGGCCGCATGAGCGTGGGCTTTCGCGCGGTGCAATGGAATCGCGACAAGCTCGTCTATGACGGCATCCTTGTGGCGGCGGTCGCGCTCTACATCGCGGGCTTCGGCGTGGTTGCGTGGCGGATCGAGCCGCCGAAAAACCTGCCCGAGGAGATCGACCTGTGGATCCGCGCCACCGGCACCTGCGCCTTCCTGATGCTGACCGCGATCCTGGGGATCGGCCCGCTGGCGCGGCTCGATCGCCGCTTCCTGGCGCTCCTCTATAACCGCCGCCACTTCGGCGTGCTGGCCTTCCTGGTCGCCGCCGCGCATTTCGCCTTGCTGCTCGACTGGTACGTGGCGCAGAACGCCCTGCCAAATCTCGGCGCCGAGCTCACCCGATGGCCGGACTACGGCAAATTCATCGGCTTTCCCTTCAAGGCGCTCGGCCTCGCCGCCTTGCTGATCCTGTTCCTGCTCGCCGCCACCAGCCACGATTTCTGGCTGATGTTCCTCACCCCGCGGGTGTGGAAGTTTTTGCACATGGGACTCTATGCGGCCTATGGGCTGGTCGTGATGCATGTCGCGCTCGGCCACGTGCAGGACGACCGCACGCCCTGGATTCCGATCATGCTGGCCGCCGGCTTCGGGACCGTCGCGGCGCTGCACCTGGTCGCCGGCTGGCGCGAGCGCAAGGCCGATCGGGCGGCTGGTCCAGCCGCCGGCTGGCTCACGGTCGGGCCGCTGTCGTCGATCCCCGACAAGGGCGCCCGCATCGTGACGGCGCCACTGGGCGAGCGCATCGCGGTCTTCCGCGACGGCAACCAGGTCGGCGCCGTCACCAATCTGTGCGCCCACCAGAACGGCCCGCTCGGTGAAGGCCGCATCGTCGACGGCTGCATCACCTGCCCGTGGCACGGCTATCAGTACCGGCTGGCGGACGGCTGCGCGCCGCCGCCTTTCACCGAGAAGCTCGTGACCCATCGGATACGTGTCGCGCACGGCATCGTCGAGGTCGATCCGGTGCCGTTGCCGCCCGGCACGCCGGCGGCCATCATGGTGGCTTGAGGCGTAACCGGGAGCAGAGGAGATGGCTGAGAACTGGGTCGATGTCGGGGCGGCCGCCGAGCTGAGCGCGACGCCGCTGCGGCGGATCAAGCCGAACGACCGCGACATCGCGCTGTCGTTTCGCAACGAGAAATTCGGCGCGGTGTCCAATGCCTGCAATCACGTGGGCGGGCCGCTCGGCGAAGGCCGACTCGACGGCGACTACATCATCTGTCCGTGGCACGGCTGGAAGTTTCACCGCGCGAACGGGCAGGGCGAGCCGGGCTTCGAGGAGGATTGCGTCCCGGCCTATCCGGTCAAGGTCGAGAATGGCCGCGTGCTGGTCGATCTCGCGGGCGCGACGCGCCGCACCAAGAAGCCGCATGACCCGCATCCGCTGGCGCGCGAGGTCAAGCGCGCGGCCGGCCCGTTGCGCGTCGCCGGCATCTCGACCACCGCCATGGACGCGGCCAATCCGCGCTTCTCGGGCTCCGACCATCTACTCGATCACGCCCTGAAGGCCGCGGCCACCGACGGCGCGCAGACCCGCCTGATCCGCCTCAACGAGCTGAAATTCCGCGCCTGCGAAGGCTATTACTCCAAGGCGGCGCATGCCTGCACGTGGCCGTGCTCGATCACCCAGATGGACCCGAAGGACGAGCTGGACCGGGTCTACGAAGCGATGGTCCATTGGGCCGACGCGATCATCATCGCGTCGCCGATCCGCTGGGGCGCGGCGTCATCGCTCTATTTCAAGATGGCCGAGCGGCTCAATTGCGTGCAGAACGCCATCACGCTCAGGGACGACGTGCTGATCCGCAACAAGGTCGCCGGATTCATCATCGTGGGCGGGCAGGACAACATCCAAGCGGTCGCCGGGCAGATGCTCGGCTTTTTCGCCGAGCTCGGTTTCCTCTTTCCGCAGTTTCCCTATATCGCGCATTCGCGCGGCTGGTCGCACGAGGACATGGAGGTCAATGTCGAGATCGTCAGGCAATCGGCCGAGCTCGCCGAGGGCGCCCAGATGCTGGTCAAGCGCTGCCTCGAGCTCGCCGCCTACCTGATCGCGCGCGACGACGCGCCGGTGTCGATCGAGCGCGGCGGCCGCAAGGCGCATGCGGTGTAGGGCGGGCTGCGGGGTATTGCCGGCGCTACCAAAGCGAGGCGGCGCGGCGTAGGCTGTCGTGGCGTGGCGCCGGACCGGGAGAAGGCGATGCACCGCAACATCATGGCTGGCCTGCTGGCGGCGGCCGTCGGTTTGGCGGCTCCGGGCGCGGCGATGGCGCAAAGCTTTCCGTCGCGGCCGGTGGCGCTGATCGTGCCGTGGCCGGCCGGCGGCACCACCGATCTGGTGATGCGCGCGCTGGCGACCGCAACCGAAAAGCACCTCGGGCAGTCGATCACGATCGAGAACCGTCCCGGCGCCGCCGGCACGCTCGGCCCCATCCAGATGGCGGCGACCGCGAGCCCCGATGGCTACACCGTCGCCCAGATCCCGATCACGGTGTTCCGCGCGCCCTTCATGAGCCGCACGACATTCGATCCGACCCGCGACCTGACCTATGTGATCGGGCTGACCGGTTACACCTTCGGCGTCGTGGTGCGCGACGACGCGCCATGGAAAACCTTCGGTGATCTGCTTGCCGACGCGAAACGCAATCCCGGCAAGATCAATTACGGCACGCCGGGCGCGGGAACGAGCCTGCACATCACGATGGAGCAGATCGCCCGGCAGCAGGGAATCCAGTGGACGCATATCCCCTTCAAGGGCAGTGCCGACACCACGAATGCGCTGCTCGGCGGCCACATCCATGCGGTCGCGGATTCGACCGGCTGGGCGCCGCAGGTCGAGGCCGGAAAATTCCGCCTGCTGGTGACCTGGGGCGTGGGCCGGACGCGCAACTGGCCGAACGTGCCGACCCTGCGCGACATCGGCATCGACATGGTGTCGAACTCGCCCTTCGGCATCGCGGGCCCGAAAGGCATCGACCCCAAGATCGTGGCGGCGCTGCATGATGCCTTCAGGAAAGGGCTGGAAGATCCGGCCTATGTGGCCGCCATGGCGAAGTTCGACCAGGAGCCGTTCTATCTCGGCAGCGAGGAATACCGCGCCTTTGCGCTCAAGCAGATCGCCGAGCAAAAGCAGCTGATCGAGGAGCTCGGGTTGCGGCCGGAGTGACGGCGATCTTTTGCTTTTGCGCAGGATCTTGTCCGAAAAGTCTGTCAACTTTTCGGGATCATGCGCTACGCGGCGTCCGTCAGCTCGGCGTCGGCGACCGTCCCGTCGTGGCTGCAGTCGCAATAGGGGCAGCGGATCCGGATCGGAAACGCGCGGATTTTATGCGCGTCCGCCCGATCGACGTCGATCCCGGTCTCGATGGGTCGGTTGCTGTAAGGACAGCGAAACGTCAGCTTAGCCATGCACACACCCGGCGGTGTTCCCGTTCCCTAACGCCGCGCGGGCATTTGGGTTCCCCGTCCGGGGCGTTCCCCTACGGACGGCCGTGGCCTGCAAGCTCCTGACAGCAGCGCACGTAAACCTTTGACGGAAGCCGATCTCAACCGGGCGACAAACCGATCTTATTGACTTTCAGCCGACGTTGCGTCAGATAGGGTTCGTCGGGCTTCACGGCAGTCGCCCGATAACCCCAAGGCATGTCGCCCAAGCACTGCATCCGAGCCCGCTCGCCGGGCCGAGGGCTTTTGGCGACATGTCAAATCTCCACAAGTCTTTCATCCGGCGGCGGCATTGGAGAATCCAATGACCAACGTCACTCTGTTTGGATTTCCGCGCAGCACCTTCGTCAAGGTGGTGGGAATGATCCTGACGGCGCGGAATGTGGACTACCGCTTCCACGACACCGAGGACGAGATGTATCTGCCGGTTCATCGGCAGCGCCATCCGTTCGGACGCGTGCCGGCGCTCCAGCATGACGACTTCATGCTGTACGAAACCAACGCCATCGCGGCCTATGTGGATGATGTCTTTCCCGGTCCGAAGCTCACGCCCGAGGATCCGCGCAAGCGCGCGCGGATGAACCAGTGGATCTGCAATCTCAACTGGTACTTCTATCCGGAAATGATCTACCACGTGTCGCACGAGCGCAACGTCTATCCGGAGCTCGGAATTCCCGGCAACGATCTGATCGTGCAGCGTGCGATGCCGAAGGTGACGCGTGCGCTGGAGGTGATGGAGCAGGAGCTGTCCGACGGCCGGCCGTTCCTGGTCGGCGACACCGTCACGATGGCGGACTATTTTCTGCTGCCGACCTTGTTCGGCTTCGGTCTGACACCGGAAGGCAGGCAGCTCCTGCCGAAATTCCCCGGCGTGGTCGCGTGGGACAACCGCATGGATGCGTTGCCGAGCGTGGTGCGGTTCAACGCCTCGCTTCCGCCGCGCGCACCGATCCCGCATGCGCGCGAATGGGTGCATCACCACCGCCCGGCGGCCTGACGGCCGGCGCGCAACGCGGGGACGCAAGGCTCCCCGTCAAACGGTCATACCGTCCAAGCCCTGCGTTGTCGCACATGCAACATGGCGCGCGAATCTGGCGGCGCCGAAGCGGAAGGATGGACATGTCACAGGATCATGCGCAGCTCGAGATCATCGACTTTCACACCCACCACGTCCCGGCGCGCTTCGCGCTGACCGCCGTGCAGGCCGCGCCGCCGAGCCAGCGCGCCCGCTGGGAAGCGATCGGGCGCAAATTGCGCGACGAAGACCTGTTGGCCAAGGACATGAGGGAAGGCCGCCTCGGCGCACGGGTCGTCAACATACCGGCCGCGCTGATCGCGGATGCGGACGGCCACGTGCCGCACGACACCATCATGGCCATCAACGATGAGGTCGCGGGCCTGGTGGCGCGCCATCCCGGCCGTCTTCACGGCCTGGCGTCGGTCGACGCCTATGATGGCGAGCGGTCGGCGCAAGAGGCCGAGCGTGCGATCCGCGATCTCGGGTTGCGCGGGCTTTTCGTCGATTGCGCGCGCGGCGATATGTTGATCGACGCGCCGCAGGCCCGGCCCACGCTCGAAGCGGCGGCGAGGCTCGGCGTGCCGGTCTTCGCGCATCCGGTGGCCCCGCAGCCGCTCACCCGCCAGATGGCTCCCTATGGGCTCATCGGGACGCTGTTCGCGCGCGGCACGGTGAATTCCGCGTCGCTTATCGCGCTTGTCGAAGGCGGGGTATTCTCGCAACTGCCGGGCTTGCGCGTGGTCGTGACCGGGCATGCGATCGGCGGCCTGGCGATGCTGGCGGGCCTGTCGGGCCAGAGCCGCATGCCTTCCGGCGCCAGCGAGGTGATGCGCAAGCACGTCTTCGCCGACACCCAGCTCATTCATCCGGCGTTGATCCGGGCGGCGGTCGATCTGCTGGGCGCCGACCATGTCATGGCCGGCAGCGACTGGCCGATCGTCGACGACGGCCCGATCGGCGGCATGCTGGCAAAGGCCATGCAGGATGCGGGACTTTCGCGCGACGAGCAGGAGGCCGTCGCGGCCGGCAGCTGTCGGCGGTTGCTGGGCCTGGCCTGAAGGCCGCGCGATCGCGCTAGACCTGCTGCCCCTCGCTCAGCGGGATGTCGCGCAGGGTGCTCGGGGCGAACAATTCATCGAGCTTGACCCGGCGCGCGGTCAGGCCGTGCTCGAAGGTGTATTGCAGCAGCGCCTCGATCGTCGGCCGGTTCTGCTCGATCCCATAGGGATACCAGTCGCGCCCGATGATCGCCTGCTCCTCCTCGATCATCGGTTGCAGCCAGGCAAAGGACGCCTTGGGCGAGCCGGTCTCGGCGATCAGGTGGTAGCAATGCTCTTTTGCCTGGCACAGCGCCTTGTAGATGTTGAGCGCGACCCAGGGATCGCGCTCGTAGATGTCGCGCCGGATCACCACGGTATGCATGATCGGATAGATCTTGGTGCGCCGGTAATAATCTTTCTCGACCTCGGCATAATTGGGAAACAGCCGGCGCACCGTCTTGGCGCCGCGCCGGAACGAGAGCGGATTGTTGGCGGTCATCATGAAATCGATCTCGCCGCGCTCCAGGAGATCGCCCAGCTCGGTACCGGCCGGCGCCTGGGTGAGGCGGATATCGGACGGCAGCTTGCGGCCGAGCCGGTCGGTGCGGCCCTGCACCCATTCGACGTCGCTCGGCTTGACGCCGAACTCGTGCTGCATCAGCCCGCGCATGTAGACGGCGGCCGTCATGCTGTATTCCGGCACCCCGCCGCGCTTGCCCTTGAGGTCGGACGGCTTCTCGATACCTTTGGTGGTGTTGATGAAGAAATAGCCGTGGCGGAAGACGCGTGACGGGAATACCGGGATGGCGATGAAGGGCGCGTTGCCGTCGCTCACCAGGCTGGTGTAGTTCGACAGCGACATCTCGGACACGTGGAATTCCTGGTATTGCAGCATCCGCCAGAAGATCTCGGCCGGCTGCAGCGTGATGTAGTTGAGGTCGATGCCCTCGGGCTTGATCGTCCCGTCGCGCAAGGCCTGGGTGCGGTCATAGGGTCCGCAGGCGAAATTCAGACGCAAATTGGCCATGAGGGGGGTCCCGGGGTGAGTGACGCGGGCGGAACCTGTCCGCCGGACGGCACCCTGTCAAGCCGAGGCTGGCGCGTCGGACCCATGCCCTGATGCGGTGCGAAAACGAATGAGCCGCCGGCTCCCCGGCGGCTCCTCTGCTTTGCCAAATCCGCAGATGCGTCAGGCGTCGAGTGTCTGTGTCCGAGGCTCCACGATCTTCGGCTCGATGGCCTTTTCCGGGTCGACCGGGAGCTGCAGCACGGTCGCCGTCTGGCCTTCGCACAGGCGCGTCACAAGCACGAGCTGGCCGCCCGAGAATTCCAGCGCGTCATGATGATCGTGCGGGTTCTGGAGATTGATCTCGCGGAAGCGCGCGACCTTGTCGGGGATCTTGCGGCTCGGCAGCAAGCCGAGGGCGTGAACGCAGGAAACTTCCTGCTCGAATGCGAGCTCGGTGCCGGGCATCAGGCAGACCGCGACATTGGGTTCGCCGACCGCCGAGAAGCCCCGGGTGATCGAGTTGGGGAATTTGGTCGATACCAGCTTGTCGCCGACCTTGGCCGGTCGGCTCGCGAGGTGCTCCAGACTGTAGTCACACATGGGCGCAGCTCCTGTGGGTGTGAACACCCGTCCTGGGTGTTCTGGCCTGCGTGAACGCAACTGCGCGCTGCCGTGCCCCCGGGGCTTTGCATGCCCGGGCAACCAAAGGCCCGGCAGCAAACGTTGCGCCGCTACACTGCAAAAGGACAAAGGCGGAAGTTGGTTCCCTCCCGATGAAATAATTCCTGCTCTGCGTCTGGTAGGGGCCGCGCGTCAAAACTCCGCCCGAATTTTACGCAAATTTCCCCTATCGCGCAGGCGTGCCACGCACGGGTCGACGGACGCTCCCCTCAGCGGAGCGGTTGCGGCGGCGGCACGCGGAGCGCTTGTGCAATCTCGCCCAACTCGCGCCACAGCTTGGCTGCGACAGGAATCCCATTACGGCGGCGCAGCTCCGCCTCCCGCCCCCCGCGTTCGCCCGGCAGGAGCAATTCGTCGAAGCCGTCCCGGCGCGGCAGGTTTTTCACCACCTCGATCAGCAGTCCGACGTCGCGCCGGTAATCGGCGAGCGGACGGAAGTTGGCGATGTTGAACACGATCACCATGGCGTTCTGCAGCGCCAGCTTCGGCCCGGTGAGGCCGGCCAGCGTCGTAATGATCGGCATGCCTGCCATGACGCCGGTGAGGCATTCGAACAGCAGCGACAGGCCGGAGCCCTTGGGGCCGCCGAGCGGCAGAAGCGTCACCGCCTTGGCGGCGTCGGTGGTGGGCTTGCCCTCGGCGTCGATCGCGAGCCCCTCCGCGATCGGCTTGCCTTCCGCCGCCGCCTGACGGATGCGCCCGGCCGCCGTGATGCTGGTCGCCATGTCGAGCACCAGCGGCTCGCTGCCGGGTCCCGGTATCCCGATGGCGATCGGGCTGGTCGCGAGGCTCGTCGTCCGGGCGCCGTGATACGCCATGAACAGCGGCCCCGCGGCCACGATCAGCGCCGCATAGCCGCGCTCCGCAACCCACTGGGCATAGCGGCCGATCGCGCCCGTGTGGGTGGTGTCGCTCACCAGCCCGACGCCGACGCCGAACTCCTCCGCGAGCCCGATCGCATGCGCGGCCGCCTGGATCATGCAGACCGGGCCGGCCGCGCGCGCGCCATCGAGGATGAAGGTCGCGGGCATGAGCGGACGCAGGCTCGGCCGGGCCTTCGGGTCGAACTCGCCCTTGCGGATCTGATCGAGATAGCTCGGCAGGCGCATCGCCCCATGCGAGTCGACGCCGCGCAGATTGGCCCAGACCAGCATGTCGGCGACGGTCGCGGCATCCGATGCGCTCATCCCCTTGGCGGCAAACACGGCCGTGAAAAAGCGCAAGAGCTCGGCGTGGCCGACGCGGATGTCGCTCATCGAGAATTCCTTTTGGGGCTGGTGGGCGGAGACGAGGGCGCTTGCGATCTACCATTGGGGCGGCCAAAATAGAACCGGCCGATTGGGCCAGCCGGAATCCCCATGAGCGTCTATACGCTGCAAAAGCTGCTAGCCGGCAATCAGTAATGGCCGCACAGGACGTGTCTCCGGTGATAGACGAAGCGCCGATGACTCGCGCGGCCGGAGCGCCGGCGGCATGGCGGCGGCTCGCGAGCCCCGCGTCGCTGCTGCGGCTCGGCGCGCTCGCGGGCTTTTTCGGCATCTGGGAAACCGCCGCGCGCACCGGCCTGGTCGATCCGCTGTTCGCCGCGAGCCCGACGCTGATCGTCGAGAAATTTTACGAGATGCTCGCGGATGGCAGCATCTGGCCGCATGTCGCCGCCACCGCCGAGGTCGCCGCCATGGGGTTCGGGCTCTCGGTCGCGGTCGGCGTGCCGGTCGGGCTCGTGATGGGACGCGTGCCGCTCGTCGCCTCGACGGTCGAGCCCTTCGTGGCGGCGCTCTATGCCTCGCCGCAGGTCGCCTTCCTGCCGCTGCTCATCATCTGGCTCGGCATCGGCTTTTCCTCCAAGGTCGCGCTGGTGTTTCTCGGCTCCTTCATCATCGTGCTGATCAACACCGAGACCGGGGTCGCCCATGTGGACCCCCGGCTGATCGAGACCGCGCGCTCGTTCACGGCGCGCGAGCGCCAGATCCTCGCCAAGATCGTGCTGCCCTCCGCGCTGCCCTTCATCATCGCCGGCATGCGGCTCGCGATCGGGCGCGCCCTGGTGATGGTGGTGGTGGCGGAGATCTATGCGTCGAACAAGGGGCTGGGCTATCTGATCTTCCAGGCCGGCGGCATGTATGACACCGCGCAGGTCTTCGTCGGCGTCGGGATTCTGGCGGCCGCGGGCGTCACCTTCAATGCGGCGCTGCGCGCGCTCGAGCGCCGGCTCGCGCCCTGGCGGCAGGACCAGACCGCATGATCGAGATCAAACACGTCTCCCATTGCTACCGGCGGCGCGACGGCAGCGGCGAGCTGTGGGCCTTGCGCGACGTTTCGCTCGACATCGCGCCCGGCACCTTCGTGTGTTTCCTCGGCACCAGCGGTTGCGGCAAGACCACGCTGTTGCGGATCGCCAACGGGCTGATCCCGCCCTCGCAGGGAACGGTCGCCATCGACGGCAAGCGGGTCGTGGGGCCGTCCGCCGACCGCGCCATGGTGTTCCAGGAGTTCAACCTGCTGCCGTGGCGCGACGCGCGCCGCAATGTCGAGATGCCGCTCGAGGTGCTCGGGTTCAGCGCGCGGCAGCGCGGCGAGATCTCGGCCAAGGCCTTGGACCAAGTGGGCCTCGCGAAATTCGGGCAGTTCTACCCGCATCAGCTGTCGGGCGGCATGAAGCAGCGCGTCGGGCTGGCGCGCGCGCTCGCCATCGACCCGACCTATCTTTTCATGGACGAGCCCTTTGGGGCGCTCGACCCGCAGATCCGCGAGATGATGCAGATCGAGCTGATGAAGCTGTTGGAACAGGCACGTGACGTCCGTAAAACCGTGGTGTTCGTCACTCACAGCGTCGACGAGGCGGTCTTTCTGTCCGACCGCATCGTCATGTTCGGCGGCCAGCCCGGGCGCATCATCGCCGACATTGCGATCGATCTCCCGCGCCCGCGCTGGCGCGACGAGGAAGCCTTGAAACGCAGCCCGCAATTCGTCGACTATCGTCATACCATCTGGCACATGCTCAAGCAGCAGCTCGGCGCGATGTCGGAATCGATCGAAGCTACCGTCAACGGAGAATAGGTAATGACCGAGGAACGTGTCACGTTCAGATCGAAGGGGCTCACGCTCGCGGGCGTGGTGCGGGTGCCGCCGCACACCCGCGAGCGCCGGCCGGCCTTCATCGTGCTGCACGGCTTCGGCAGCAACAAGGGCTCCAGCAACGTGCTCGAGCCCTGCGCCATGTTCGAGAAGCTCGGCTACGTCACGCTTCGCTTCGACATGCCGGGATGCGGGGAGAGCGAGGGCGAGCGGGGCCGGCTGATCTGCCTCGACCAGGTGGCGGCGACCAGCGACGCGCTCACCTTCCTGGCCAAGCATCCCGCGGTCGAGCCCGACCGCATCGCGCTCATCGGCTCGAGCTTCGGCGCCGCGGTGGCGGTCTATACCGGCGCCGTCGACGGCCGGGTGGCGGCCGCGATCTCGTCCGGCGGCTGGGGCGACGGCGAGCGCAAGTTCCGCGGCCAGCATCGCACGTCGGAGGCCTGGGCCAAGTTCACCGGCACGCTGGAGGAGGGCAAGCGCCGCCGCGCGCGCGGCGAGACGCTGATGGTGCCGCGCTACGACATCGTGCCGATCCCGGAGCATCTGCGCGGACATCTGGCGGAGGGCTCGGTGCAGGAATTCACGGCCGAGACCGCGCAGAGCATGTACGACTTCCGCGCCGACGAGGTGGTGGCCAGGATGGCGCCGCGGCCGCTGCTGCTGCTGCACTCCTCGGTCGATTCGGTGACGCCGACCGAGCAGTCGATCGAGCTTTTTCGCCGCGCCGGGCAGCCGACCGACCTGCATCTCTTCGCCGAGACCGATCATTTCATGTTCGCCGAGAGCAACACCCGCGTGCGCACCGTGCTGCATGACTGGCTGGCGCAGTATTTCCCGGTGAAGGCGAGGGAGCCGGTGGCCTGACGGAGCGCTTCGCGTTGCCCCCGGACTGGGGCGGGCAGCGCGCACGGGGGCTTTTCGTTGTAAACAACAACGGAAATACAAGCCTGCTCCCGGACCGAGTCCCGCGGCGAGGGACGACTGGCCGATGCGCGATGTCTCTGACCAGCACGCCATAGATTGCCTCCGGAATAAAAAACGCCCGCTCGGGGTTTCCGGCGGGCGCAATTCGAACTGTGGATTTTCTCCTACACCATTCGGCCGCGGCCGTCAAAAAAGTGGATGTCAAGACTCATGATCACGCCGCGCCGCAAATTTTCGACGTCATGCCCCGCGTAAGCGGGGCATCCAGTACGCCGTGTCGATGCGGTTGGCACGGCGCACCTACCGTGGATGCCCGCGATTACTGGATTGCCCGCTTTCGCGGGCAATGACGGCTCAGACTCTTGCGCCTGTGCGCTACGCCGCGACCGTCGCTTCCGCCACCGGCTGCTTGTATTCCTTCAGGCGCGGCAGCACTTCCTTGGCGAACAGCGTGAGATTGCCGACGGTGTCGGCGTGGTTCATGTGGCCGGCATGGCCCATCATCAGAAGGTTGCCCATGCCGCCGCAATAGTCGCAGAATTCGGTGATCTGGCGGTAGACCTGGTCGGGCGTGCCGCAGAACAGGATGCCGGCATCGATCAGCTCCTGCACGCCGGCGGTGCGCATGTCGATGAAGCCGCCGTCCTTCGTGCCGGTGCGCGGGCGCGGATCGCCGCGCAGGATGCGCACATTGTCCTCGACAGACAGGTAGCCGGGCGGATTGCGGAATTGCGGCGCCACGATCGCGCTGCTGCCGAGATAGATCGACACCATCTCGCCGCGCCGGCGCGCCTCCGCCTCGGTGTCGGCGACCGCGACCAGGCCCAGATAGGCGAAGCGGTCGGCCGCCGGCGGCTTGTGGAATTTCGCCGCATAGGCCTGGCGGTAGACGTCATAGAGCGGCCGCGTCGCATAGCCGGTGCCGAGCGTCGCCATCACGTAGCCGCGCTCGCCGACGATGCGCGCGTTGATCGGGCTGCCGGTGGTGGTCCATACCGGCGGATGCGGCTGCTGATAGGGGCGGGGCCACAGGTTGACGTGGCGGTAGTGGAAGAATTCCGATTCCCAGTTGAACGGCGCATCGTGGCTGGTCATCGCCTTGATGATGAAATCATGCGCGTCCCAGAAACGGTCCATGACGCCGACCGCGTTCTGGTTCGACACCGGGAATTCGTAGGGCACGCCCTTGATGAAGCCCATGTCGAGGCGGCCGCGCGAGATCACGTCGACGGTGGCGAGTTCCTCGGCGCAGCGCAGCGGATCGGGCCGGTGGCCGATCGGATAGCCGAGCACCAGCAGGCGCGCGCGCTTGGTCTGCCGCGCCAGCACCGAGAGCCCGACGATGCAGGTCGACGACATGCAGGTCGCGGTCGCGTGATGCTCGTTGAGCATGACGTCGAAGCCGAGCTCGTCGCACAGGAGCCACTCGTCGTAATAGCGGTGAAACAGATCGGCCGCGATCTTGGGATCGAGATGGCGGTTCGGCAGGTTGATCCGCAGCGAGCCTTCGTGCTTCTCCCAGGCGTTCGGGTAGGGCTGCTCGGTGAAGTGATAGACGCGCATGGGATGAGCTCCGGGCGTTACGAGGCGGCGAAGGCGAGAACGCGATCGGCGAAAACCTGCGGCTGCTCGACATGGGGGAAGTGGCCCGCCTTGTCGATCAGCTCGAAACGCGCGCCCGGAATCGCGGCGCAGTAGGCGCGCCCGTAAGGCTCGCTCAGGATGCGGTCATTCGTGCCCCACAGGAAAAGGGTCGGAATCCGGATGCGGTGCAGCCGGCCCTTGAGCTTGGGGTCGTGCATGTAGGGCTGCCAGCCGTAGCGCCCCAGCGCCTCGCGGTTGCGCGCGGTCGCGGTCACGGCGGCGACCGGCATGGCCTTGTAGTCTCGCGCGCCGATCTTCGGGTCGCAATAGGCGAGCTCGTTGAGCTGCGGTTCGGTGAGCGCGAAGATGTCGGCGATGTCGCGCGTCTCGCGGTCGCCGACCTTGATGCCGACCGCGTTGGCCATCACCAGGCGCGCGATCCGCGCGGTCGACTTCACCGCGATCGCGGCCGCCACCCAGGCGCCGAACGACACGCCGACCACGGTCGCGTCGCGCAGGTCGAGCTGATCCATGAGGTCGAGATAGAAATAGGAAAGATCGTCGACCGTGGTCATGTGCCTCGGCCCCTCCGAGGCGCCGAAGCCCGGATGCGACGGGGCGAGAAGGCGCCCGCCCGCCGCCAGCCGGTCGAGCACAGGGGCGTTCGCATCGATGCCGATGCCGGGATGCAGAAACAAGAGCGGCCGCCCGCTGCCGCGCTCGATCATCTCGATACGGATGCCGTCGACCGAAATCATCGATGCCGTTGCCGCCCCGGCCGCTGGCCCGCGCGCCTCGCCTGCAGGAATTGGCATTTCCACCCCGGTTTGTTATACTATGTGAAATCCATTTTATTTTATCGAACGAGCGGGAAGCGGACAAGTGGAAAGGATCTTGAATCGCCCGGCGCCTGGCCGCCGGCGTTCCGCGCCGGCGACGCGGACGCCGGCTCACGCCGCGCCGCAAAGGCGCTACCGCAACCAGGCGGCGCAGCGGGTGCTCGCGGTGCTCTCGTGTTTCTGCGGCGCGGAGCGCAGCCTCGGCGTGACCGAGCTCGCGCAGCGGCTCGGCATGAACAAGAACATGGTTCATCGCGCGCTGACCACGCTCGCCGCCGACGGCTATGTGGTGCGCGACCCCGGCGGCGCGCGCTACCAGCTCGGCTACCGCGTGCTGGTGCTGCGCGGCGACGCCGACGAGTTCGACATCCGCGCCTTGTGCCGTCCCGCGCTCGAGGAGCTGCATGGGCTCACCGGGGAGAGCGTGTTCCTGTCGATCATCGTCGGGCGCAGCCGCGTCAACGTCGACTGGATCGAGGCGCGCGGCCGGCGGGTGAGCGCGAGCCAGCGCGGCCGCTCGGTCCCGCTTCACTGCACCACCATGTCGCGCGCGCTCCTGGCCTATCTCGACGACCGCGAGATCGCGGACTATCTCGCAAGCGCCGCCCCGCTCACCCGCTACGATGCGATCTTTCCCGAGACCGCGAACGCCACCGCGCAGGACGTCTGGCGCGACATCGCGGCCATGCGCCGCGACGGATCCATCACCTGGCGCAATCCGCAGCAATACGGCGCCAACTACATCGCCTTTCCGGTGCTCGACGCGAGCGATCGCCCGCACGCCCTGATCACCGTCGGGGGTCCGCGCGAGCGCTTCGGGCCGCAGCGCATCGCCGAGCTGATGCCGCGCATGCGCGCCATCCTGCAGCCGTTGCAGCAGCATTGCCGCCACGTGCCGGCCGCGCCGGTCATCATCGAGGGGAACGCATGAGCAGCTCGACCCGCCGCGCCTTGCACATCCTCGAACAGGTCGGCGCGGCCGAGCACCCGCTCGGCGCGACCGAGATCGGCCGCGCGCTCGGGATCTCGGCCGGCACGGTCTTTCGCGGCCTCGATGCGCTCGAGCGCGCCGGCTATGTGGGGCGCTTCCAGTCCTCGGCGAAATTCGTGCTCGGCAAGACGGTGGGGGCGCTGCGGCAGAATCTGTTCGCGCGCTTTGCGATCCGCGACATCTGCATGCCCTATCTGCGGCAGCTCGCCTTTGCGAGCGGCGAGACCGCCTCGCTCACCGTGCGGCTGGGCTGGTACGGCGTGCGGATCGCGGCCGCGCCCGGGACCAACGAGGTCACGAGCTCGCCGCCGCTCGGCGCCGTGCGCCTGTTGGGCGAGGGTTGCGCGTCGCGCGCCATCCTGGCGTCGCTCGGCCCCGGCGCCGCGGATTACGCCGCCTGGGGACGCCGCCACAAGAAGCCCATGCCCGATCTCAAGGCCCTCGCGCGCGCGCTCGCGGACATCCGCCGGCGCGGATTTGCCACCGAGGAGACCGCCTTCGCGCGCGGGCGCGCCGCGCTCGCCTTCGCGCTCACCGGCGGCGGACCGGCGATCGCGGCGATCGCCATCGAGGGACCGGTGCTCGATCTGGCGCGGCCGGACGCGCATGAGGGGTTGCCGCAGTGGCGCGAGATCGTCCAATCGGTCGAGCGCCTGGTGCAGGCGCGGCCGGCGCTGTTCGCCGGCCCGTTCGACCATCTCGATCCCGACGATATCGTGCTGCCGTGATCGCGCCCACGCCGTCATTGCGAGCGAAGCGAAGCAATCTCTGCCACCGAATCATGCGTCTGTGGTCGAGATTGCTTCGCTTCGCTCGCAATGACAGAGTGTCGGCTATCTCGAACCTTGCGAAACCTCAACTCACACGATGGACCCAATGACAGGCTCGCCCGGGCATGATCTTCGTTCCGCCTTGACCTATGCGACCCATGACGGCGTCGCGCTCCAGGGCGATCTCTATCTGCCGAAGGGCGCCGGGCCTTTTCCGGCGCTCGTCGCCGTGCATGGCGGCGGCTGGCAGCAGGGTGCGCGCAGCGCATTCCAGTATTGGGGACCTTATCTGGCGGCGCGTGGCTACGGCTTGTTCGCGATCAGCTACCGGCTGGCCAAGAAGGGCCAGAAGAGTTTTCCGCAGGCGGTGCACGACGTGGTGTCGGCGGTGCAATTCCTGCGCGCCAATGCGGCCGAGCACCGGATCGATCCCGATCGTCTCGGGCTGTTCGGCGCCTCCGCGGGCGGGCATCTGGCGGCGCTCGCGGCGCTCGGCGCCAATGCGGGCGCCTTCGTCGACGGCTATCCGGGCGATCCGCAACACAAGGCGAGCGCCAAGGTGAAGGTGCTGGTCGGCGTCTATGGGGTCTACGACCTGATCGAGATGTGGCAGCGCTACCGCGCCGATAGCCCGCGCGACAACAATATCGAGAATTTCCTCGGCTGCTCGCCGCAGGAGGATCGCCGCATCTATTTCGACGCCACCCCGATCAACTACGCCACCTATGCCAACAACCAGACCGCGGTGCTCTTGAGCTGCGGGACCGAGGACGACCTGGTGGATGGCCGCCGCAAC
>WNFR01002612.1_pt1 | contig 18689 bp, 20 predicted proteins | sample 5400221 | NCBI WGS metagenome assembly WNFR01 (sample SAMN13153357, study PRJNA577476) | soil metagenome | isolation source: 40 cm soil under Madrone tree | place: USA:California | collected 2016-06-14 | reverse complement strand
TCTCCGTCCTACGCCACGTCCTACACCCGACGGCTGCGCGACTTGTGATCGTGATAGCAACGAACGTGCTGTGATCTGGAATGCGCTGTATCGCGAGTCTCCAGAAGCAACAGCATCGAGCTGCGATCAGGGGCTGGATTCAATCTTGACCGGAGCACTGAAATGCCCGATTTCGCTGCCATGCCTGCAGCGCTTGCGCCTTCGGCTACTGAGGCGAGCAATGCGCCCACCAGCGTCGCTCTATTCGATCAAGGTCTGATCCAGGTGCTGGAAGCTGCTGTCTCCGGATTGCAGCCGAAGCAGTCTTACGTGCTAGCTCTCGCCGAGAACCCGGATGGCACCGGCGTGCTGCAGCCGCTGCAATCCTTCATGACGAACCCCGCTGGCGCGGCGATCGTCAATGCGATCGGTCCGATTCGGCAGCTCGTCGAGACCGATGTAAAATCACAGCGCCGCTATCTGGTGATCGTGCCAGCAACTGGCACGACGCTCGGCGCTCCGGTGCAGGTGCAGATCCCATGACGAATGGCCGCCCGCCAGCGATCAACGGCTCCACGGCGTTTGGCGGGCGGCATATCAACCCGGGGCTTCGGATCTTCCACAATCTCTCCGCGATGTTGTGTTTCGCCTTTGTTGTTTGGGTCATCCAGCGGTACATCCGACAGAGGGAAGAGCTCGCCAAAACAGTTCAGCAGCAGCGTGACGACCTTCTTCAGGACGTGGAACTCGCCGCTCAGGTCCAGCGGATGTTTCCGCGTCGCCCGCCGCAGCACCTTTACAGGCATAGGCACCGACAATAAAGGAAATCGGATCGCATTCGGCAGTCCCACAACCGATTACGGCGTGATGCATGGCGAGTATTGGGCTGCATGATCGTGACCGATCTCAGCGATCCTCGCGAGTTATCTTGCAGCAAACTGGACCCTCAGACGGCGACTAGTCCGAGATGCCAACTTTTTGACGAAGCGTGGTCAGATGAGATCCCGCCGACTCAGTCTCTTTCGGAAGACCTGGCTACTGGCAGCGCTCTTTCTGTCGCTGCCATCAGCTGCCGTGCGCGCCCAAACATCCATGACCGCCTTCCTCCCCGAAGTGAATTCGAACTTTCGTCTCAGTGCCAATGTACGCTTGGTCTTCGATACCAAAGGCTACATGGAAGACGGCGAGCTGAATCGCGCTCAGATCGGGCCAAGCCTTCAGCTCAACATTCGTCCACTCGAGAAACTCAAGCGAATCACCATTTTCGACATGGACGACATGAAGCCCATGCCAGTGGTGTTGACCATTGGATATCGCTATCTCCCATCGAGCGTGCAGCCCGCCATCCACCGTTTGCAGCCGATTGTCGTGTTTCACATCTCGTTTCCCGGGACCATTCTGCTGTCGGACAGGAACCGCGGAGACCTTGACTGGTCGAACGGCAGTTTCCGCTGGACGTATCGAAACCGATTCACAGGCGAGCGGCGCTTGACGATTCGCTCCTACCACCCGGGGGCGTACGCCAGCGCCGAGTTCTTCTACCAGAGCCAATACGCGAAATGGAGTTCAACGCACCTCTTCGCGGGTTGCCTTTTTCCACTAAGCAAGCATATTCAGCTCGATACCTACTACGAGCACGCGAACAACACGGGACCACATCCGAATCATCAGGTAAACGCCGCTGGCTTGATCATCGACCTCTATTTTCCTCCCCGAAGTGCAAAAGCGGCGGTGAAGAAAGTGTCGCCTCGTCAGTAGTGGAAGTCAACTTGCGGTTAGACGGCAACTCGGAAGTGTGCGCTGAGCAGCGCGTTGTTCTGGAGGGTTAAAGTCCCTCTGACGCTCAAATGAGGGGCGCCATATCCAAAAGCGGGGGGTAATAGCCTCGCTGGCCGGAGAAAGCAGAAGGTATGGAGACGTCTAAACGGGCACAACCCAAACAACTTACTAGTAATTTCTTGACAAACAGTACCTATATGCTATGATGTTTTGCAATTTCGCGTCCTAAACCCGCGTCGCCCGCCAGGAAGTCCTTCAAACTCCTTCAAAGTCCTTCAAAGTCTTTTGGCCTTACGAAGCTGCTTTCTCGCCAACAGATCGCTTGCGTAAGTCCTTTAGCTGCAACACTTATGGATTCCCCTGCAAGTGTTGCAAACAAAAGACTTACCACGGGACCAACTCCTTTAGATGCAACTTACAAAAAACCAGGGGGTGCAGGGCGCGCGATCGCGGTGACCTCCTTATTAGCGTCAACGCGTGCGGGCAACTGCATGACGCGGAGTCTGCCGCCAGCCCAGGATTGCGGCATCGCTAGCACGACGAGTGCGAGTGGATACCAGTGGGGCCCGAAGGCGGGTCCCTTGTTCCAGGTCACGGCGGCGCCCAAAATGCTCACGACAAGGCCGATGAAGCCGCCCACCAAGGCGTGCAGCATGGGCCGATCGGGAGCAAGCCGCGCGATGATGTAGCTGGCCAGGACACCGTAGATAGTGCGATAAGCCGTCGCGAGCAGGAGGGGCCCGTCGCCGTTCGGCTCGCCCCACGGGGAGAAAACACCCATTGCGTGTAGCACGATGTCGGTGACGATGGTGAGAATGACGCCTGCGAGCATGCCCGCCAGCACTGCGCCAATGCTTCTTAAAGTGTTCTTGTTCATGGTTTCTCCGGGAGCTCAGCGAACTTGTCGTAGCTCGCAGTCACGCCACTCTCCATGTTGGATTTGATGACGCCCTCGCGGGCTTCCCGCCAACGCGCGGGTGAGACTATGCGCATATTACTTGCGAACTACAAGTGAAAATGGCGCAATGCATCAAAGGCTAGGCGGCGCCATCTACGCCGGCCCAGAGGTTCATGGTGCTCAGCTCTTCACGGCCGCAGGCCTTGAGGTAGCAGAAGAGCTGAGTCCGGTATGCGGCGTGACCGCTGAGCACCAGGTTCACCAACAGCGACCCCCGGGTGGATTTAGTCCCGAACATGTCGATTTCACCGCGGAAATCGGCCTCCGTCCATCCGCTCAAGAGACGGGTGTATTCGTCGGATTGTTTTTGGATGGCGGAGATGGCCTGGTCAAAGTTCATCGCTTTCGCCGCGGCATCCGCGGGGCCCCAGGCGGCGCTCAAGGCGGCTCTGTTGAAGGCTCCGGCCTTGATTACGGCAACTTGGGTGGGGCCCATGATGGCCATGTACTGCAGCAACTCCAGGGTGCTGCGCTGCTTGGGGGTTGGCCGGTAATCGAGTTTTGATTTGTCCACTTTGCCGGCCAGATGCGTCAGGATCCGGACTTCGTGCCGCAGAGAAGCAATCAGCTCTTCTTTTGTTAAAACCATCGGTGATCTCCTCTATCGCCTCGCGTGTTATTCGATCGACACCAACAGCTCTTCAAGCCGGTCGTAGCTCGCCGCGACCCCGCGCTCCATGCCGGACTTGAGGACAGCATCGCGGGTCTCTTGCGATACATAGAGCATCGTGCTCGTCAACGTGGTTCTGCCGCCCTGCTCGTCCAAGATGGTCGTGACCAGCGCCTCACCTGGGTACCAGGCCTCGTCGAACAACTCGGTACAGACGAGCCGCTCTTGCGGCACGATCTCGCGGTAGGTGCCGCCCATCCCCATTTCTCTTCCGTCGGCGTGACGCCACACGTAACGATAGGCACCGCCCACCCTCAGATCGATCTCGCAGACCGGCATCGTCCATCCCGGCGGCCCGAGCAGCCACCTCTTGACCAGTTCGGGCTTGGTGAAGGCGTCGAAGACCAGGCGGCGGGGCGCGTCGAAGACGCGCGTCATCGAGATCTCGCGGTCGGTGGGCGTAGTTAGTTTCAATGTCCCGGCGTTCTTCATCGGTGAGCTCCTCTATCGCTTCGTGCGTGCGCGTTTTTTCTCCTTGGTTTTCAACTCTTCGGTCTTCAGTTCGTCCAGAAGGGCATCGAGGCGCTGGAAGTTGCCTTCCCAAAGACGCCGGTACTTCTCCAGCCAGACCTCAAGCTCCTGGAGCGGCGCGGGCCGCAACGCATAAATGCGGCGCTGCGCGTCCACGCGAACGTCAACCAGTCCAGCGGCACTGAGCACGCGCAGATGTTTGGAGACTTGCGGCTGGCGGAGACGCAGCCGTTGGACCATGTCGCCGACGGGCCGCGGTCCGTCACGCAACAGTTCGACAATGTGTAAACGGTTGGGCTCGGCCAGCGCCCTGAGAGTTGCCATCATGGCGAATCTGAATATGCCTCAACGCGACTATTCGTGTCAAGACATATTCGTTCTAAGGAATATATAAAACGGCTGTTCAGTCAGCTGCAGCCCTCCCATCCCCCCTCCAGAATCCCCCCGATCCGCTAGACCCACCTAGGGCCCACCTGAGGAAAACCCGACCCGCCAAGCGAGCCCTGCAAGAAAAACTCAACCCGCCGTTCTAATAGCAGAGTACCGGCAGTCGTATACCTTAGTCGTTCTTTTTTGATGAAGGGATTATTTTATGGAACAACCATCCTCGCGCAGCGCGTCATCCTATCAACTCAAAAGCACGCTCCGTCCCCGGGTCGCACAAAGAACTTACTCGCTCGTCCATCTTGATGATGAGGAGGCTACTTCTATGCCCGCACGAATTGCAGCAACTCTCACTCTGAAAAATAGGCCCGGATTACCACTCTTCTGTGCTTATCTGCTTGCTCTTCTATTTATTTCTCCGGCCAGCTCCTTGGGACAGACCACTTCCCATTCGCCAGGCTGGGTCGTCTTGCCTGTCGATGAATACAGGACCCTTCACGAGAGGGCCTATCCCGTCGAACGCGATCCGGAGCCGCCTCCGGTTGAAGCCACACTCACGCGCGTCGACTACGACCTGCGCATCGATGGTGAACTCGCTTCCGGCCGCGCGAGCTTGACGGTCGATGTCTTGAAGGACGGCTGGGTGCGCGTCCCGATTCCGGCGGGTCTGCTGGTTCGCGAAGCCAGACTCGACGGCAAACTTGTCTCTCTCGTGCCCGGTGTCGGCGGCAAAGCGGGAAGCCAACTCTCAGCGCTCCTTTCCCATTCGGGCCGGGCGGCCTTGTTGCTTGATATTGCCATTCCCGTGGCCTCCGCAACTGGCGAAGAAAGTATCACTCTGCCCTCGACCGCCTCCGGCGTTACTCGCGCGTCCGTGCAGCTTCCTCGCCAGGGCGTGGACGTCAGACTCACGGGCGGCCTCCTCTCTGAGAAATCCGAATCCGCGGCGGAAAGCAAGTGGATTGCTTACGGACGCGGAAACGAGGCACTCACCTTTGCTTGGCGCAGGAAGACCGAGGACCACCGCGCCACTCGGCCTTTGCGAATGCGCGGATCGCTGACGCAACTCCTGGGGCTCGGCGAAGACTCGACTTCCATCAACACCGAAGTAAATCTGGAGGTAACTCAGGGCGCGGCGCGCGTCGCAAGAATGCAAATCCCCGAGAAGGTCACGATCAATCAGGTTCTCGGCGCAATGGTAGCCGATTGGGAAGTGAAGGCCAACGAACTCTCCGTGATGTTCCTGGAGCCGGTTGAGCAAACCGCGCGATTCGTCGTGACCGGGGAAACTCGCAGCCCACGGGAAGGACAAATTGAAATTCCTCTCCTTCGCCTTCTCAACGTGGAGCGCGAAACTGGCGGCGCCGCGGTGGAAGTCCTGGGCGCCGGCGAGATCAAGGATCTCAAATCCGAAGGGCTCGATAGCGCGGACGCGACGGACCTTGGCGAAATGGTTTCGAATCGCCAGTCTCCATCGCTCGCGGCGTTCCGGTTTCGCACCGGCGATGGGAAATTAACGCGGTCGCTACGCTTGAACGTGGCGCGATACACACCTCAAGCCGTTTTGATGGCCAACGTCTCGGAGGCCCGCTACCAGGTTTTGATCAGCAACGAGGGCAAAACGCTCGTCCAGGCGCGCTACGCCGTTCGAAACAACCAGCGCAACTTCCTCAAGATCACCTTGCCGCCGGGCGCCACGCTATGGAGCGCATCCCTGGCGGGTAAAGCGGTGCGGCCGGGGCAGTCGCCGGACGGCAGCCTACTCTTGCCGCTGGACAAAGCGCCCGCTGGCGAAGAAGCACGGGAGTTTGCCGTTGAAGTTGTCTACCTGAGCCGTGGCACCGCATGGAATGATAAAGGCCAGTTCAAGCTGGCCCTCCCCGCTCTTGACCTGCCGGTCTCTCGCACCGGACTCCTCGTGTACCATCCGCCGCTTTTCAAAGTGTCGGCCGAACCTGGGTCGTTTCGAACCGTACCGTATGAGAATCCGATATCCTCCGCTCTTAACCCGCCAGTCATGGGATATGGAGTTGGCGCAGGTTCTGCAGGTGGTGTAGGCGCGGGAGTCGTTGCGGGCATAACAGCGCCTGCACCGCCACCTCCGCTGCCTTCACCCGGGATGGATGCCAAGGACGAAACCAAATCAAAGCGATCGCAGATCGCCACTGAGGCTATTCTCGATAAATTCAGAGCGGACTCTTTGGCAGGGAAGCGCGCCGGAATTCTTCCTATCCGTGTTTCCTTCCCCGCGTTCGGTCCTTCTCTTTATCTGGTCTCCGAACTGACCGGCGAAAATCAGGCGCCCAATGCGGGATTAACTTATCAGCACGAGAAAAAGGCAGGTGGGAAGTGAAAAAGATCTTAGCGATATTCTTGGCATCGATGCCGTTTCTCCCTGGTTTTGCGGCAGCAGACGAAGTAGCTCTTCCTCCCGTACCAACTACGGGTAATGTCACTCTGCCACTCGACGAATACAACCGGCTCCTCGAACTCGCGAGCAAGCCTGCCAGGAAACTGGACGCGCCGCCCGTTCCGTACACCATGAAGCGCGCAGACCTGAAATTCCGCGTCGCGAACGAATCCGTCCAGGGTACGGTGCAATTGCAGGGAGAAATCCTCCATAAAGGCGCGACCAAGATTCCGCTGACAACCGGCATGGCCATTCTCGACGCTCGCCAGGAAGGGAAGGGCCTGCCTCTCGAATTGGAAAATGGAACGCGCACGGCTGTTCTTACTGGACCAGCGGACTTCGCCGTCACGCTCGATGCGGGTCTTCCGCTCAGCATTGAAGCCGGGCGTGCCTCCTTCAGTCTTCCCGTTCCGTCGGCAAGCAGCGCGCGGCTCGCTCTTGTAGTTCCCGGCGATCACACCAACGTTCGAATCAGCCCCGGCATCATTACCTCCAGGTCCTCAGAGAACGGGCAAACCGCCATCGAAGCGACGCTCGCACCAGGGCAGCTTGCCAACATTTGGTGGACGACCCGGGAGACTGCGGCTCCGGCCGTACCCAAAGAGGTGCGTTTTCTCTCGGACGTTAAGACGCTCGTTTCCGTCAGCGAAGCGGACATTCGAATCGCCGCTCTCGCCGATATCACCGTCGTCCAAGGCGAACCCTCTCAATTCGAAATCGAAATCCCGGCAGGATACGAAGTCACCGGCGCGACCGGCGCACCGGTGGAATCCAGCGAGCTCGAATCCGGCGTTTTGACGCTGAAGGTCGCCGGCCCAGCGCAACGAAGCCACCAGTTTCTGATCTCCATGGAAAAATCAATCACCGCCACGAAAGCGGACACGCCGTTTCTCAGTTTCAAGGATGCTCAGCGGGAAACCGGCGAGGTTCTTGTCGAGGGCGCCGGAACGATCGAGTTAACCGCCACGGAATCTGGCGGACTGAAACGCATGGATTTCAAGGAGACCAATCCGTACCTGCGTTCGCTCGCGCGCTTTCCCATGCAGGCGGCATTCCGTTACCATAAGCAGCCGAACGAGAAGCCTGCTCTCGCGCTCGAATGGACTCGTTTTCCGGACAGCAGCGTGCTCGCGGCCGTCGCCGAACGCGCGGTCATCACCACTCTCGTGACCACGGAGGGCCGGTCGTTAACCGAGATAAGGCTCACGATCAAAAACCAGGCGCAGCCGTTCTTGAAAGTGGCGTTGCCCACAGGCGCGAGCATTCTCTCCGCCGAAGTTGCTGGAGAAAAAGTGAAACCCGTCGAGGGACCGGACGGCAACCGAGTGCCCCTTCTGCGCGCGGGTTTCCGGCCAGTGGACTCCTACACTGTCTCGTTTGTGTTCATGCACTCGGGCGCGCCGTTCGCGAAAAAGGGAGGCTCCGATCTCTCGCTTCCGAAAATGGACGTGCCGATCAATCTCCTCCAATGGGAAGTCTTTCTCCCCGAACAGTACAAAGTGAAAGACTTCGGCGGCGACGCCATCGCCACAAATCTTCTTCCTCCTTCGCCCCTATACGCTGCCGCTGAAAGCAATGACAACGCCGCCGGACTCGCGATGGCAGCGCCCGTCAGCCAGAGCGAAACGGTACAAGTGATGGCCGAAACCACGGAAATCCGCGTCTCTAAGCGAAACGAGCGCGATGCGCGAAAGAATGCCGAGAAGCAGCAGATGGCGGCTTCCTCCAACGTGACGAATCTCCAGCAGCGCGTTTCAGGCATCTTGCCGGTTCGCGTCGATGTGCCGAGAGCAGGGAATTCGTATCACTTCGTCAGGCCGCTGGTCCTCGATGAAGAAACCAAGGTGACATTTACATACAAATCGAAATAGCCATCGCTATCGCGCAGAAGAAGCAGGTTCGCGGATCGGCGTCCGCATGGCGCGATCCAACGCCTGCTTCTCTTCGTGCTTGAGAGCACGAGTTGCGCCCTTTGGCAGATCGCCCAGGGCCAGCGGCCCGATGGCGACACGCACGAGCCGCAGCACCTCAGTGTTCAATTCTTCGAGCAGCCGCCGGATGTGGCGATTCTTGCCTTCATCCAGCACAATTTCGAGCCACGAATGACGCTCGCCCTGCCGAAGCATGCGGACGTTTTTCACGCGCAGGAATTCGCCGTCGCTTGTGCGGATTCCGTTTCGCAATGCCTGCAGCAACGCTTCATCGGCGATGGCGCTGATTTGTACGTGATACGTCTTATCGAGATGAGTTTCCGGCGCGGTAACGCGCGCCGCCCATTCCGAATCATTCGTCAGAAGAAGCAAACCTTCGCTCGCTTTGTCCAGCCTCCCGATCGGCGCAATCCACGGCAGGTCCTCCGGCAAATAGGCATACACAGTTTCCCGGTCTTTTTCATCAGACGCAGTGGTAACAACACCGCGAGGCTTGTTGAGAGCAAGATAAATTTTGGAACTGCCCTCTACTGGCTGGCCGTCTATTTCGATCCGGTCTTTTCCAATGTGCACCGCCGTTTCCGGATCGCGCCGCACCGCTCCATTCCATTTCACACGCCCCGCGGCAATCAGCTCTGCTGCGCGGGATCGCGAGCAATAGCCGAGCTTCGAGAGCGCACGCGCCAGCCCCACTTTTTTGGGCGGGCCGGTTTCCCGTTTCCTGTTGCTGGTTTTTGGTTTCACGGACGGTTCATAGCTCTTTGCGATGGGGTGCGCAGGCTGCGTTATTTTACCGCAGCGGTTGGCGCGGGCGTTGGTGCCGCCGCTCCAGTCGCCGACGCAGGTGCCGCATCCGCCGGCGATTTCGGCGCTTCATGCTTCACCGCCCCGTACCGCGCGGCCAGCCATTCCCGGGCTTCTTCGGGCTTGTAGTTGAACGGTCCCATCCCGCCGCGATAGGCGATATGACCGCTCTCATCGATGATGTAAATCCGTTCCGGCCATGCGGCATACGCGTCATTCGCGGCGTTGCTCATATCGTCGATTCCGAAGGGCAAGGGAAACTTGAATCTCTTGGTGAAATCATTCGCGATCGCCACGCGCCGCTCCAGCGTTTTCGGCTGCGCGTAGCAGACGTCGTCCTTCACGTTGGATTTCATCTGCCATTCGTCGGTGGGATGCGCTTCGCGAACGTAAACGGTCAAAAAATCCGCATGCCCCCTGTAATCTTCATAAATCTGAACGACGTCGCCGACCTGGCGACGAAACGGCGGTCAAGTAAAACTCCCGAACACCAGCACGAGGGGCCGCTCATGGGTTCGCTCGCGAATGTGGAAACGGCTAACGCCATCCAGCGCGACAATCCGCGCGTCCGGCGCATCGCTGCCCACTTTCAGCGTGCCGCGATGCATGTGAGGCAGTGCATATCGCACCATGCCGAACGCGTCCTTCGGGCTTCCCGCCATGAAGGACAGTAGGGTAAAAGCAGCGAGGAATAGCACGCCAAAAATCCCCACCGTCCATTTCCAGAATCGATTCACGCTGTCTTGCTCCGGCCCGTAAACTTAGGCACGCACCAGAAAGACAATCTGCCGAGAAGTCGCTGCCGCGTCCAGTCCATACGGCTTGAGTGGAAGCAATCTAACATCGAGTTCAGTTCGTAAAAATAGTGCATTTGTATTAGCGGTGGTCCTTTGCGCGCAGAGTCTCTCTCTGATCCTGGTATCGCGCCAGCGCATTCTCTATTACCTTGACCGCGGCGTAGGCCGGCCGGATGTCATCCACCTGGACTTGCTTGCCTTCCAGTTGCTTGTAGTCCTGGAAAAAACGCTTCAAAACGAGCAAGCGGTGCGGCGGCAGTTCGTTGGCCTCGACGTAGCTGTTGAATTCCGGATCGTTCGTGGCAACGGCGATGACCTTGTCGTCGCTGGCCCCGGAATCGATCATGGTCATCAATCCAATGGCCCGCGCTTTGATCAGTGCCAGCGGCTGCACCGGCTCCTGGCACAAAACGAGCACATCGAGGGGATCATTGTCCTCGGCATACGTTTGCGGGATGAAGCCATAGTTAGCCGGATAAAACACCGCCGAATGGATGATGCGATCCACTTTCAATAGGCCACTGGGCTTGTCCAACTCGTATTTCACGTTGGAGCCGAGCGGAATCTCGATCACCGCTTGAAAATCCCTCGGGAGGTCGTCCCCAGGAGAAACGTCGTGCCATGCATTGAGCATTGCTTGTAATCCTTGGTGGCGGAATAGCCGCTGTCATTATGGCCTGAGATGACCTTGCGTGCCAAAATGTGCGAGGAGCGGGCAGGGGATCAGCGGAACAGAAATGCATTGTTCGCTCTATAAGGAGATACTTTCCGACCGAGTTGGAATCTCCGGTCGTCGCCCGCCGCTGCGGCCTTCTCAGGGCTAATCCTGGGCCGCGATTTGGTATTGTTCCAGCTTGCCGTCCGGCATCTCGTAGGTCCAGGCGCGTAGCTCTGTTTTTGGAAATTTGATGGCGTACGCGCGCAGCTTCATACCCCCGCGCAACTCCTGGCGAATTTGGATAAATTCCTCCGGGATCCCCAGCGGGCCCAAGCTGCCGGCGAAATCCTTTAAAGCTTGCTCATTGAAATAGAAATTGGCGTTGTCTGTGAAGAGAGAACGATCAATCGTGCCGTGCTGTAACCCTTCGAAAATTTTGCGTGCTTGCGTAAGCTTCTCCGGAGTAGCCGGGTCATCGCTGGCAAGCAGCAACGGCACAATACCTTTGGCAATCGCTCCCGAAGCACCGGCGGCGTCCTGGTTTGTGAGCACAACCACGGCAACGCGCTCGTCCGGAAAGACGACATTTTCTGACGTGAAGCCCGAAACCTCGCCACCGTGGGACAGCGAACGATGCCCATGGTCCGGATGGACAAAAACTCCGAGCCCGTAAAACGTCCCCAAGCCGTTCTTGAGCAGGACTTCCGTCTCAAAGTCGCGATAGGAAGCGGGTTTCATCAATTTCTGATTGATGATCGAAATGTCCCACTTTGCCAGGTCTTCCGCGGGCATGGCCAGTTCGCCTGCGGCAAAGAGCCAGCCGCTTCCTTCCTTGGGCGCCGGACGCGGCGGGCCGAGCGCAAAACGTACGTAACCGGTTGGATCGGTGTCGTCGAGCTTGGCCTTATCAGTGTCGGCGACGCTCCTCATGTTGAGGGGTGTAAATACCTTTTCCCGCAAAAATTGCAGCAGCGGTTCGCCGCTGGCCTTCTCGACGATCAATCCGGCAATCACATAATTCGTGTTGCTGTACTGCCACTTCGCCCCGGGCTCAAAATCGAGCGGCTTGCGCGCCCAGGTGTCCAGAATCTTCTGCGCCGTCACCGGCTGCAGCATCAAAGGCATCACATAGTCTTGCGGCCAATAGTCCTGATAGCCGGAGGTGTGCGAAAGAAGCTGGCGAATGGTTACTTCGTTCGCGCGCGTAATGCTGGGAATAAATTTGCCGACCTTGTCGTCGAGTGAAAGCTTGCCCTGTTCCTGCAAAAGCAGGATGGCCGCAGCCGTAAACTGCTTGCTGATCGAACCAATGCTGTAGCGCATTTCGGGCTTCGCCGGTGTGGCAGGATCTAGCCGGGCATTCCCATAGGCGTGCAAATAGGCGATCTGCCCATCCTTTACCACCGCGACGGAGGCGCTAGGAACGCCCGTTTTCGCAAGCGCGTCCGTGGCCACCTTGTCAATCTTCTGTTGCATCTCGGCCGAGAGCTGGGTCTGCGCATTCGCCTTGGCGCAGCAGCACGCAAGGATCAAAATAGCGAAGGGAAAAGCTGAACCTAAAATCGCGCGCCGCATGAAAACCTCCTGCAACAAACGCCGCAGTGTAGCACGAGCCAACCGCCGCGAGTCCGACGCGCCTGGACTCGACCACTTCACCGCCTACTCACAATGCATCGTCGGAGTTGTGTTGGCCATGATGCGCACGTTAGCCATGTAAGCTGTCGAATTGCTAATCGCGAATGTGCTTTCCGTGCAGGTGATGGGTTGCAGGCGAACAAAGTTGAAACTCAACGTTGGTGCTAGCTTGGAGCCCTTCGGCTCACTCATAGCCGTATTCACGGTAACAACGAGATCGTTCACCGCCTTATTGTACGAGTTGACGTTTTCGACCAGCTTATTGTAGCGGTCAACGTCTTTTCTGCGCGCTGCTTCACTTTCCAAGAGAGCTTTTATCACCACATTCTGACCTTCCAAGGCAACATCCGCCAACAGCCCCTCCGCCTGCGAAACAATCATCGCGTCTTGTAACCGGCGAAGGGTGTAAATTCCTGAATATCTTTCCTCTTTCTCCTGCAATTCGGTGCTGCACTGGGTATCAGCGGCGCTCATTTGCCCGCGTCCGCCTTCCACTGCGTACCAACGAATGAACTCAGCGAGCTTGTTCCACAGTAGAAAAACTCTTTGGTATTTGTCCTTTCCGCCCATGAAATAATCCACGCCCTCTGCCTGTGTGCCATCCCTGTACTTTTTCATGCCCTTGTCGTACTCGGTCTTGCCGATTTCTTCGGTTTTGTAAACCGCATCCAGGCGATCCGCCATCTGATTAAATGCGACGCACGGCAACGGCTCGTTAGGAACAAACGTCCTTTGCACAGGAGCAGCCTGTTTCCTTTGCTGGGCCAGCATCGCGCCGGACATAAATAACATCGCTACGGAGATTAGAACCGCTCTCATGCTCCGCCTCCTTCAGCCCTACTATGGAATTGCTGGATTGTTCTGCCGTTGTTCAAACAATTCCACAAGCGGCCTGGGTTGGCAAGCGTGCTGCCCACTCCGCTTCGCATCTGACACATCGGCCGCATCTGAGTGTTCGAAGCGGACTGGGGCCGGGAAAGGGGCGCGTTCAGGCGCGGGCTTTGTCGATCATTTCTTCCCAGATGCCTTTGGACTTGAGGATGATCTCGACGAGTTCGCGCGCGGCGCCTTTCCCGCCATCGGTTTTGGTGGTGTAGTGGGCCGCCCGCCGCACTTCCGGTGTGGCATTGTGAACGGCGACGGCCAGTCCCACGCGATTCATGATGGTCAGGTCCGGCAGGTCATCGCCGAGAAAGGCGACTTCCGATTCCTTCGCGCCCGTCTTCCGCAGGACATCTTCGTAGGCCGCGATTTTGTGCCCCTGTTTCTCGTAGACAAACTCGATGTCGAGCTCTTTACAGCGCCTGCGCAGAGCCGCGCTGGCGCGGCCGGTGATCACGCCAGTGCGTAGCCCGGCGGTAACGGCCAGCGTGAGGCCTTGGCCGTCGTGAGCGTCAAAAGTCTTCAGCTCAAGCGCGGACCCATCCGATTGCGACAACAACGTGACGCTGCCATCGGTCAATGTCCCATCAACGTCCATCAGCAGCACCTGAATCTGCTTTGCTCTTCGCGCCAGTTTTCCGGGAATCTTCTTTCCTCGCTTAGCCAATTCATCTCCTCTTTTCTTAGCTTCTTCACAAAAAACAGATCCCTCGCTTTGCTCGGGATGACACCAAATGGTCTTACAGTGGCCTCTTGGGTTATTTTCTGTTTCTACATCAACTCCAGCGTCCACAAATCATGCAAATGCACCACGCCCAGCACGCCCTTCGCTTCGTCCGTAACCACGATCGACGTAATCTTTCGCTTCTCCATCAAGTTCAACGCTTCACTCGCGAGCAGGTGCGGTCCGATCGTCTGCGGCCCCTTCGTCATGCACTGCCCGGCGGTCATCTCGAGCGTGGCCCCGCGATGTTTTTCCATCAAACGCCGCAGGTCGCCATCGGTCAAAATCCCCGCCAACCTGCCGTCCGGCTCCAGCACCGTGGTCATCCCCAAGCCCTTCTTGCTCATCTCGTGAAAAACGTCCGGCATCGGCGTTTCGGTTGAAACACGCGGCAGCGCCTCTCCTGCATGCATCAGGTGTTCGACGCGAAGCAGTTTCTTCCCCAAACGCCCCGCAGGATGCAGTGCCGCAAAATCATCGTGACGAAAATTTCGCCGTTCCAGCAGCGAGACCGCGAGGGCATCGCCCACCGCCATCGCCACCGTGGTGCTCGCCGTGGGCGCGAGATTCAACGAGCACGCCTCTTCTTTCACGCTGACATCCAGCACGACGTCGCTGGCTTCCGCGAGCGTCGATTGCACTTTTCCCGTCAGCGTCACCAGCGGCATCTCCAGCCGCTTCAGCGCTTCCAGAAGCCGGATGATCTCTTCCGTTTCTCCGCCGTAGGAAACAGCCAGCATCGCGTCGCCGCGTGCGAGCATCCCCAAGTCGCCATGCAGTGCCTCCGCCGGGTGCAGGAAAAAGGACGGAGTGCCGGTGCTCGACAACGTCGAGGAAATTTTCCGCGCAATCAATCCGGACTTGCCCATTCCGCTGACGACGACTCGCCCCTTGCACGCAAACAACACTTCCACTGCTTTCTCGAAGGATGCGTCGAGCCGCGCCAGCACATCTTGAATGGCCTGCGCTTCGATCCTTAGCACCCGCCGGGCTGTATCGAGGCTCATTTCTCGCTCCAGCGGCGGACCACTGAGTTGAGTCCTTTTAATTTCATGAGCAGGCCAAGGAGTTCCGACAGCGGCAGGGCATTGGGCCCGTCCGACAGCGCAGCCGCGGGGTTGTCGTGCGTCTCCAGAAAAATCCCATCCACTCCCGCGGCCACGCCCGCGCGTGCTAGAGGTTCAATAAACTGGGGCTGCCCTCCGCTCGCGTTGCCTTGCCCGCCGGGAAGCTGCACGGAATGCGTCACGTCATAAACAACCGGATAACCCGTCCTCTGCATGATCGGAAAAGAGCGCATATCCACCACCAGATTCTGGTATCCAAACGAAGCGCCGCGTTCCGTCAGGATGATTTTTGTGTTCCCCGTGCTCGCTACCTTCTCCGCGACGTTCCCGATGTCCCACGGCGACAGAAACTGCCCCTTTTTTATATTGATGATCCGGCCCGTTTTGCCCGCAGCGATCAGCAGATCCGTTTGCCGCGCCAGGAATGCCGGAATCTGCAGCACGTCGCAAACTTCCGCCGCAGCTTGCGCCTGCGACGCATCGTGTATGTCAGTAAGAATCGGCAGTTTGAGTTCGGACTTGATCTTGCCGAGAATCCGCAAGCCTTCCTTCAGCCCTGGGCCGCGGAACGCCTTCACCGAGGACCGATTCGCCTTATCGTATGAAGCCTTATAAATGTATGGCACTCCGGCATCGGCCGCGATCTTTGCAATTTTCTCGGCCATCATCCGCGCGTGCTTTTCGCTTTCAATCACGCATGGCCCCGCAATCAGAAACAGCGGATTCCCGCCGCCGAGGCGCAACGCGGCAAGCGCAATTTCGCGAGTCGTGTTCATACGAGATGGGGAAAGGTCTGCAAGCTACTTAGGCTACGCAGCCAACGCTGCGTTTGCAACGATTTAGGCAGTGACGTGCGGCGTGAGACCCACGGCCTGCGCGCGCTTGGGCTCAGGCACGGGACGCACCTTATTCTTCTTGTGTTCCAGCGCCGCGCCAATGAACGCCGCGAATAGCGGGTGCGGTTCCAGCGGCTTCGATTTGAATTCCGGGTGAAATTGGCAGCCCAGGAACCAAGGGTGGTCCTGCGCCTCGACGATTTCCACGTAATTCTCATCCGGCGTGCGTCCGGTGATGCGCAGGCCTGCGGCGACCAGCGCCTTTTCGTAGTCGCGGTTGAATTCGTAGCGATGGCGGTGCCGCTCGCTGATCTCCAGTTTGCCGTAAGCCTTGTGCGCGAAGGAGCCTGGCTCGAGCTTGCACGGCCACGCACCCAATCTCATCGTGCCGCCCATCTCATCGACTCCCAGCAATTCACGCAGCTTATAAATCACGCGGTGCGGCGTCTGCGGATCAAATTCCGTACTGTCAGCCTGCTTCAGTCCAGCGGCGTCGCGCGCATATTCGATCGTCGCGCACTGCATCCCCAGGCAAATCCCAAAGAACGGCACCTTGTGTTCGCGCGCGTACTGAATCGTGTGGATCATTCCCTGAATGCCGCGTTTCCCAAACCCGCCGGGAACCAGGATCCCATCATAGCCGTGCAAGCGCGCCGCCGCCGTTGCCGCCGAATCGATGTCTTCCGCTTCGATCCATTCGAGGACGGTTTTGTGATTGTGCGCCAGCCCGCCGTGCAGAAGCGCTTCGCGCAAACTCTTGTACGCATCTTCGAGCTGCACGTACTTGCCGACCACCGCAATCCTTGCTTCCCCTGCCGGGTGATGCATCCGGTGCACCAGGTCGAGCCACGGTTTCATGTTTGACGGATGGTCCTTCAGCTTCAGCAGCCGCAAAATCTGCGCGTCCAGGCCCTCTTTGCTCAATTCCGCGGGCACCGCGTAAATCGTGTCGACGTCTTCCATCGAGATCACGCACGCTTCCGCAACGTTGCAGAACAGCGCAATCTTTTTCTTCAATTCCGCCGGGATGTGATGGTCGCTACGGCAGAGCAGAATGTCCGGCTGAATCCCGATGCTCAGCATCTCCTTCACGCTGTGCTGCGTCGGCTTTGTTTTCAGCTCGCCGGCCGCGGCGATGAACGGTACCAGCGTGACGTGCACGAAGAGCGTGTTCTCCGTCCCCAGTTCGAGCCGCATTTGGCGGATCGCTTCGAGGAAGGGAAGCGATTCGATATCGCCCACCGTCCCGCCAATCTCCACAATCACGACATCGACGGCTTCGGAGACCTTCTTGATCGTCGCTTTGATCTCGTCGGTCACATGCGGGATCACTTGCACCGTTTTCCCGAGATAATCTCCGCGGCGCTCCTTCGTGAGGATCGTTTCGTAGATTCGCCCGGTCGTCCAGTTATTGTCGCGGGAAAGGTTGGCGTGCGTGAACCGTTCGTAGTGCCCAAGATCGAGGTCCGTCTCCGCGCCGTCTTCGGTCACAAACACTTCACCGTGCTGAAAGGGGCTCATCGTGCCCGGATCGACGTTCAGGTACGGATCGCATTTCTGCAGGGTGACCTTGAAACCGCGACTTTCGAGGAGACAAGCGATAGAGGAGGCAGCTACGCCCTTCCCAAGTGAGGAAACAACACCGCCGGTTACAAAAATATATTTTGGCGCCATCCTTATAGCCCGCGTTCCTACGCCGGGCTTGTTTGCCCTCCACAGGAGTGACGTACGCATAATTATCGTAGGAACTCGCAATTCTGTCAAATCAAACTCGCTACTCGCGCAAAACGGATTTTTTTCTAGAATTCTTGAGGCTCTGGCTCCGAAGCCTTTTTCGATCGAGCATTTTCTAAAATTTCCTGGCACGTTCCATAGCCGCGACCAAGCGTACATCCCGGTTCAACATAGAGCACATGTCCACGTTTTCCAGGTAACACTTTCCGGGGACGCAACATCTACTGAATGGAAATGCTGTGCACGGCCCAAACATCGGTGCAACTTTTCCGGCACGAAAGGGTTCTTACATTCGGGAGTGATTTGAAGACCGCCGGCTCGGCACAGGCTGCGAAGTGACGAGCTGCGCAATGGAGTCCAATCCGGGAGTGTGAGATGCAGAAAACAACGCTCGTCAGAATTTCAGTGGTCCTATTCGCGCTTCTGCTGGTTCTTGGCACTTCGGTTTGGGCGCAAAAATTGGCGGACCGGCCGCGGGCAGCCTCGACGCGGAGCCTTGCGTATGACGCAACGCAAGAGACTGTGGTCCAAGGCACCGTTTTGAGCTACACCGCGGAAGCCGCGACGCCGCCCATCGGCGCGCACGTCCAGTTGCAGACCGCGAGCGGCACCATTGACGCTCATCTTGGGGTGGCCTCTTACCTTGACGCCAACCACTTTTCTTTGGCAAAAGGCGATTCGGTCAGTGTTGTGGGTGTTAGTTCAGCCACACGCCAGGGCACGATCTTTCTCGTGCGCCTGATCCAAAAGGGAGGGCAGTCCCTCGCGCTTCGCACTGCGAAGGGCGCGCCGCTCTCCTTTGCTGGCGCTCGCGCACTGTCTCCTGCCCAGCGTGCCCAGCTCTCCAGCCAAGCAGGTCCGCGATGAACGGCTCAGTTAAGCAGCTGCTCTCATTCGCTGCGGCACTGTGCGCTTTCGTCAGCGCCGGTTGCAGCAATGGCGGAAATACTGTTGTCGGGCCTCCGCCCCC
>WNFR01010817.1_pt1 | contig 18699 bp, 21 predicted proteins | sample 5400221 | NCBI WGS metagenome assembly WNFR01 (sample SAMN13153357, study PRJNA577476) | soil metagenome | isolation source: 40 cm soil under Madrone tree | place: USA:California | collected 2016-06-14 | reverse complement strand
GCCACTGCGCATTTCTCAATGTATTCCCATGGTGTGCCGCGCATAGCGTCCTCCCAACTCAGAACAATTGTCGGGTACTCTCCGAGATCATGTTCCTGCCACTGAATCTCAATCTCCATCTCAGGCGGAGGCTCGCCGCAGACCTTCATGAGGTGTTTAATGGCCAGTTCGCATTCTGCAGCAATCCATTCGCGCTCCGCTCCGGCGGTTCCGAATTCGCCGATGATTTCAGTTGGCATTTTCAGTCTCCTCTAGTGGATATCAGCGCACGATGGAAGCCGACTGACGAATTCTCCGTCTTCGCTCTCCTGGGCTTGAGGGCTCTTTGAGCCATTTCGCATGGCATCAAGGATAGGATCGCCAGACCGAGATTCAGTTGAATTGTCCGATATTGGAGCTGACTTTTGCTTCCGTAAGCTTGCGTTGGTTCGAAAAGTTCTACAAATCTGGCCTGTCGCCGTGTCAAAGGCTACATAACCGTCCACATCTACCGCCTTGAATCGGTTGATCGGGTGGCGCCTCAAGAGGATGAACGCACCCTCCGCGACCCCTATGAGTGCCAGGATGCCGGCGAGAGCCTTAAGACGCATGTATATGTCGTTGCACGAATGATTGCACTTTAATAATGATACTCATCGTCCGTGGACACATTAGCAGCAGAGACGCCAAATATGAAATCACGTTATGGAAGAAGTTGGTCAACATTGAAAAGCTGGCCAGGGCTCTCAAGATTTCTCTCTCGGAACTGTTTCGAGGAGTCTGAGCCACAACCCGAGGCTGGCACGCTGTATCAAACGGTCTTCAAATTTGCCCACGGCAAGTCCTTGTTTTAGAGTCTTTTCAATCACTGATTCCGACCGTATCAAAGGATTTGGTTTGCTACACGTCCCAAACATTTGAAATTTCGTTACGCAACAGCGGACTGATTATTCTTGCGAGTTGCTTACTTGGCGTGCTGGTGGCGGGATATTTCGTCAAGTATGGAATACGAACAACACGGCCTGAAACTTTGAGCCCTCGTGTCGCAGAATGCCAAAATCAGTGTTTCACCGGACGATGTCATAAGGTTTCTTGCAGTTGGCGGAGATTCGCGAGTTCTGCATGCGTAGTGAGTTAGGAATTGCATTGCTCGCTGATGTGCCCCAACCTTCATAACCTCATCAGTCATCTAACGCCTGATCTATTGACACCGCTTTTAGAGGCGTGCGAATATTCACGCCACGCAATCAGCTGTGTTTAACGTGTGTGCCTTGCGACAGGCGCAGCACGCATTCATTTGTCGGGCACGGAAGGCGTACAAGCTTCAGAATTCCTGAATTCCTAGGAGGCTGCCATAAAGCTCAGGCCGACAGTATTTCGCACAATTCTGCTGGTGTCCGTGTCGCTTGCGACCTTCCCACTCGGCGCGTCGGCGCAGCAGAGCGGTATTCCAGTTCGAATCACGGAGGCGATCGACGAAACGAAAGCCAGTCTTCGGCACTTCAAAAACACATGTTTTTGGAAGCGTGCAAACAACGAACCAAGGCCTCTCACGCCGGGCTTGAACTGAGGGCGCGATCCGGAAGGGCAACCGGGAATTCGTCGAAAAGGAGACCGGGGTATGGGTGACTGAACGTCAAAAAGAGATCGAACGGCTTGGCGCGCGCCTTGACCCTGCTCTGCGGGAATGGGCCGACAGGATAATCATTCCGGCGCTCGCGCGCGAGTACCTTGCGGAACGGGATGCAAAGCGAATTGCGGAAGTACCGCCTCCTGTGTCAGAGTTCACGTCGAAGATGGAGCCATCAGCCGGGGTGACACCATGAGCCTTCGATGCGCCGTCTACGCGCGTTTCAGCAGCGACCGCCAATCCCCCATCTCCATCGAAGATCAGATTCGCAAATGCCGTGAGTACGCGGGCCGTCAAGGTTGGGCAGTTCTGGATGAGCACGTTTACGCGGACCACGCCGTCAGCGGCACAAGCGCCGCGAGGACTGGTCTCCAAGGACTTCTCGCTGCAGTCGAGCAAAAGGCCCGCACGTTTGACGCAATTTTGATTGATGACACATCCCGCCTTACCCGAAAACTCGCCGACGCATTGAACCTTTACGAGCGCCTGACGTTCGCCGGCATCCGCTTGGTGGCCGTGTCGCAGGGAGTGGACTCGGAAAGCTCTCAGGCTGAAATTCTCTTCGGCGTCCACGGCCTGATCGATAGCGTGTATTCCCGCGAGCTTGGACTCAAGACTCACCGCGGAATGCAGGGCTGTGCGCTTAAGGCTCTTCACACGGGAGGCCGAGTATTTGGCTATCGCAGTCTTAGAGAACCCGATGGAGTGAAGCTCGAGATTGTGAGCGACGAGGCTGATACGATTCGGCGAATGTTCGAACTCTACAGCAAGGGGCAGTCACTGAAGCGGATCGCTTACCAGCTCAATTCGGAAAGCGTGAAGTCGCCCCAGCCGCAAAAGGGAAGAGTAAGCCGGTCCTGGTGCGTGTCGTCCGTTCGTCACATCCTCAGAAATCGGCGGTACAAAGGGGAGATCGTCTGGAACACGAAGCGCAACCGGGAACAGGCCGGCGCGTGTATCGGCACCGGCCGGAATCGGAATGGGTTGTCACCACGGCACCGCATCTTAGGATCGTGCCAGACGAACTCTTCACGGCTGTTGAACGAAGGTTCGAGATAACAAAAAAGCTTTGGGGTGTGGGCGGAACCGGCCTGGCGCGCGGCCAACAGAAGCAGGTCTATCTGTTCTCAGGATTGCTTCGCTGCGGGGAATGCGGTGGCAGCATCACACTGGTCGGCGGCCGCGCAAAGACTTCGCGCTCTGAGTACGGATGTTCACTCCACTCGCAGCGCGGGGATAGCATTTGCAAGAACGGTCTTCGAATTCAGCGCCGGCAGATTGAGGGAAAGCTACTCACCGGACTGCAGGAGAAGGTTCTCCGAGAAGAATTCATCGACTACGTAATCTGCGGTTTACAAGAAGAGCTCCGTCAGCGGCACGACTCATTCGAGTCCGGGCTCAAAGCACTCAGGGAAGAAAAGCATCGAATCGAGTCAGAGTTGAAACGCCTAGTCGAAACGATCGCCGTTGGGCACGGCTCGCCAACAGTCATGTCCGCGATTGCCGAGCGGGAAGCCCGAATTAGGGCAATCACCAACCAGGTGATCGAACCGGGACCTGAATCGCTCGAAGAGAAGCTCGAGGAGCTGCGGACTTTCGCCGTCGCACGTCTGACCGGTCTGCGCGAGCTGCTGGCGAATCCGGCCGCAGTCCACGAAGCGAGAGCATTGCTGGCCGAACAGATCGGAAAGTTCACGCTGGAACGAGTCGCAGAAGACGGAAAGATCAGTTTCAAAGCCAGCGGTCAGATAGACTTTTTTGGGGAAGAAGCGCTTACACGCGTGGGTGGTGCCGGGGGCCAGAATCGAACTGGCTACGCCCGCCTTTTCAGGGCGGCGCTCTACCACTGAGCTACCCCGGCAGTAGATTCAACTCAGCTATTTTAGAGAGGGCACCGCATCCAGTCAAATGACTGCCGCAGCGCGCCGTTAGTTTCTTAAGCCAATAGCTTTTTTAAGTTAGTAAGTTTCTTAAGAGGCCTACTCCGCCGATTACGCGCCAGTTAAGTATGTGAACGTATCCTCTCGCTGCAGATCTCCGTCACGGGATGACCGCGTCCACCTGTGCGGACTGCCCGCTTTCCGCTCCGCTGCTATTCACTGCGGTCACCACATAGTAGTACGTTTTTCCCGAGCTGACGGTCGCGTCCGTATATTTCAATGCGTTGACCACCGAGGAAGTGATACGCGTGTACGAACTTCCCGATACCGTCGAGCGATAGACGTAATATCCCGTCACGCCAGAACTGCTGCTCGCCGCCCAATTCAACGCAACCGAATGTGCGGTGCTGCTTACCCCGGTGCCCGATACCGCAAGTGAGTTGGGCGAATTCGTCGCGTTGCTGAGCAGCGACACCGTTCCGCTCACGCTTCCCGTTGCCTTTGGCGCGAACACCACATTCAATTCAGCGGTCTGTCCGGCCGCGATCGTACTGCCGGTAATTCCAGTGGTGACGCTGAAACCCGCTCCGATTACATTGATTTGCGAAATTGTCAGGCTGGAGTTGCCGGTGTTTTTCACGGCAACCTGCAAGGGGCTCGATCCTCCGACGATTTCATTCCCGAAATTGAGGCTTGATGCCGCCAGCGAAATCGTTCGCGTCGCGGTCACTCCCGTCCCGCTCAGGGCCATCGGGTACGTCGGATTTGTCGCGTTACTCTTGATGATCACACTGCCGGTCACGCTTCCCGAGGCTGCCGGATTAAACCCCACTGTGAAGTTTGACGTTTGCCCCGCTGACAGTGTTAGTGGCAACGAAATCCCGCTCAGCTTAAAGCCTGTGCCGCTCACGGTGGCGCTGGAAATCGTCGTACTCGCAGTACCCGTATTTTTTAATTGCACAGTTTGCGAATTTGTTGTGCCATTCACAACTGTCCCGAAACTCACGCTCGCCGGCGTGGTTGCTAGCGTTCCGGCGGCAGTCACGCCTGTTCCACTTACCGAATATTCTGCGCTTCCGTTGCTGGAGTTGCTGGTGAACAAGACGTAGCCGGAAGACAGTCCACTGCTGGTGGGCGCGAATTTCACAGACAGCGTGACATACGCGCCTGCGGAAATTTTGTATGGAACCACCAATCCACTCACGCTGAATCCGGTTGCGTGCACCGACTCCGCCGAAATAATCACCGGCGCCACTCCGGTGTTCTTCACCGTCACTGTAATTGTTTTGCTCGAACCCACAGTCACCGACCCGAAACTTCCCGGTGACGGACTGAACGATAGCGTGCCCTGCGACAGCAGTCCTTGCGCTTGCGCGGCCCGCGGGGAAAAAATCGCGGCCATTAATATCATACAGATGCATGTGACATATTGACGTTGCCGACGCCGGCGGTCAGGGTGACTAGAATTGGTCTCTGGGAAAACCGCGAAAAAACAAAAATAGAGCAATGAAGCCCGTGGCCCGTAGAATTGCATGTCCCAATCAGGCTACGGGCTGCCGCATACCAGAATCTACTGAACGCGAGCAGAGAAAGTGAGCTAGGCCTTCTAGTGGCCCTTCGGGATGGTACTGCCTGTCCCGAGGTACAGGTTTCTTAGTATGATAAATCTACGAAAGATGACCAGTTAGCAATTGATACGTTAGATCGCTGGCGCGGTTTTCTACTGCATGGACTCGTCGTATTCCTTCATCCAGCTCTTGCCCTTCAACACCTCGCGCGGACGCGTTCCGTCCGGCGGCCCTACGATGCCGTCCTTCTCCATGATGTCAATCAAGTGCGCTGCGCGGCCGTAGCCAATGCGCAGCCGCCGCTGCAGCGTGGACGTCGAAGCACGGCCCATTTCGCACACCACGCGCACCGCGTCCTGGTAAAGTTCGTCGTCCGCCTCCGCGCCGTCCGCTTCGCCGTTACTGCCGCTGCCGCTCTCGGGCTTGCCGTTCTCGTCCTTCGGCGCTTCCAACAACTGTTCGTTGTACTTGGCCTGCGCCTGCTGCCGCCAGAAGTCGCACACTCCAGTGATTTCGTCCTCACTCACCAGCGGCCCATGAATGCGATGCAGCCTTGCCGATCCTGCCGGCAGATACAGCATGTCGCCGCGTCCCAGCAGCGATTCCGATCCGTTTGAATCCAAAATCGTCCGCGAATCCACTTTGCTGGCAACCCGGAAAGATATCCGGGCAGGGAAGTTGGCCTTGATCAATCCAGTGATTACGTCCACGCTCGGACGCTGCGTCGCCAGAATCAAATGGATGCCCACCGCGCGCGCCATTTGCGCCAATCGTGTGATGGACTCTTCCACATTATTCGTGTCCACCATCATCAAGTCCGCCAACTCATCAATAATGATCACCAGGTAGGGAAGCGGCTTGTGCTCAGTCTCTTCCACATTTTCAAAAAGCGATAACGACTGCGTCTTCTGGAACGTTCGGTTGTACTGCTCGATGTTTCGCACGCCCTTTTGCGCCAATAATTTCAGCCGATTTTCCATTTCGCGCGTGGCGTTACGCAGCACGTTCGAGGCAATCTTCGGATCGGTCACCACCGGCGCGATCAAGTGCGGAATTCCTTCGTACAAATTCAATTCCAGACGCTTCGGATCGACCAGTACAATTTTTACGTCGTCCGGCGTTGCCTTGTACAAAATGGACATCAGCAGCGAGTTAATAAAAACGCTCTTGCCGGTCCCCGTCGAACCCGCAATCAGCAAGTGCGGCATACTCGCAAGATCCGTCACTCGGATCCGTCCATGCAAATCGCGTCCCATCGCCAGCGTCAACTTACTTGCCGAGCCCACAAATTCCTGGGCCTCGATGATTTCGCGCAGCGCAATCGTTTGCCGGTTCACGTTCGGCACTTCGATCCCGATTGTGGACTTACCGGGAATCCGCTCAATCAAGATCGACTCCGCCTGTAGCGCTAGGCACAAGTCTTCCGTCAGACCGATAATCCGGCTGTACTTGATTCCCGCCTCCGGCTTGAACTCGAACGTCGTCACCACCGGGCCGGGATTGATCTGCGTCACCCGCCCGTGTACGTCGAATTCCAGGCATTTTTCTTCAATCGCCCGCGCGCGGTCCTTCAGCCCGTCTTCGTCCAGCTTCTGCGAACGTTCCCCTTCGCGCAGCAGATTGATCGGCGGCAATTTGTAATTGGTATTTGTCTTGGCGATTTTCGCGTCGGAAGTTTTCTTTACGGGCTTTCCCGGCTTGTCCTGATTCAGGAACAGAATCGGCGCTTTGTGCGACGCGTTCTTTTCCTCTTCTTCCTCGTCACTCTCGGTTTTGCTTCGGAAAATATCGCTCTCATCCGGCAACTCAATGGCTTGTGGCAGTTCATTCACGGCTGCAGCTTTGCCGACTGGCTTCCGGCCCTCAAGACGATTAGCTTCCACTCTCCGCCGCATCCGTTCCTGCTCGCGACTGGCGCGCCAGTCCTGCCACTTGGCCTGCGCCCGCTGCAGAATCCCCAGCTTTCCCACCGCTCCCACCGGACCGCGCGGGCCAGTTACCCACGCGTGGGAGCTCGCAAACGAAAAACTCGTCGTCAAAAACGTTGCCGTCACTAGCGCCGCCACGGAAACAATGTAAGCGCCCGCTTTGTTGAAGCCCGCCAGAAGCGCGCCTGCCAGCAATGTCCCCAGCATTCCGCCTGCGGGTATCGCGCCGCGAACGTCCGGGAAGGGAACCAGCGCCAATAGTGGAGGAAATGACAGCAGCAATAATGCATATCCAAAAAACATCGCCTTTTGCGACTCGACTTGCCTGCTGCGAAACCATTTCAGCCCGAGCCAGAACGCCGCTAGCGGTAACAGGAATGCCGAGTATCCGAGTGCCTGGAACATCAGATCCGCGCTGTACGCACCAACTGGTCCGATTAAATTGTGGGGAGGCGCATCATTCGCCCTGCTGGCCGAAACGCTGAACGAAGCATCGGCCGGCCAGTACGTGAATAATGCAGCGGCTATCAAAACAGCCAGCGTCAGGCACAAAAATCCGATTAGCTCATTGAGCCGCTTGTTACCGGTAGGTGTCAGAAAACGCACGAGATCTCCTCAGCTTTTTGGGGAAGGCTGAGTGCGACAGGCGGCTTGGCGCTATCCACCGCTTGCCTGGAGGAACTGCGAAAGCAAAGCCATCATACCAGACGGTTTGTGCGAAATCACTGCCGCCAGTGCAGCGATGTTCTATCTCTAAACTCCGGCCGTCAGCCGATCAGCGCGCGAAGTTTGCCGCGCACTTCCGCCAATTCCGCCTCCGAAATCCTGCCTTTTCGCTTCGCCCTCCGCGCTCGCCAGTCTAGGCTCTTCACGTGATATGCCAGGACTAAGTTATTAGACTGGCTCGCTAGTAGAACCTCGAACGGATTGCCCTTGATTTGCGTGGTCATCGGGCAGCGGAGCATCAAGCCGGTTTTTACGTTATAGGCGGCGGGGCTTAGCACCACGGCTGGCCTGTGCCCAGCTTGTTCGCGCCCTGCCTGCGGATTGAAGCTGATCCAGACCATTTGCCCTTCAGGAACGTAATGGCGTGCCATTACCAGACCACCTCATTGCCGCCAGGGCTTCCAACATCGGTTTCCCGATGGACGTTCTCGACGATCCGTCCCGACTCTTCCCGCAAATCGACCGGGTCATCCACATCCAAGCGGACTAACTTAAGGATATTCTTCGGAATCCGTACCGAGGCGCTATTCCCCCACTTTTTCACGACTGCTCGCATCACTCGACCTCACGCAGGAATCTCGCTCCTTCGCCAAATGCCGCGAGAAATTTCCCGTAGGGGAACGGCATGTTTATCCGGACCGCTCGGGGCCGTGTCCGCTCCCAGTCAATCCTGACGCGGTGCCACATCTGTCAACATTGTATCTACTTGAGGAAACCCAGCGCCCACGCCAGCACCGCACTGCCCACAATGATCCGGTAGATCGCAAACGCCGCAAGCCCATGCTTCCTCACCCACGCGAGGAACCACGCCACCGCCGCGTACGCCACAATAAACGACACCACAAACCCGATCGCCAAAATAACCCAGCCGTGCGGATCAATGTGCGTCACGCCAATTGCGTTCTCACCTTTTCCCCGCAGCGATTTCAACAAGTCGTAGCAAGTAGCCACCACCATCGTCGGAATCGACAGAAAAAATGAAAACTCCAGCGCCGATGCGCGCGACATCCCCGCCAACTGTCCCGCCGCAATCGTGGACATCGATCGCGACGTTCCGGGGAAAACCGCCGAAAGAATCTGGCAAGCTCCGATCCAAATCGCTTGTCCCAGGCTCATCGCTTCCATGTGCCACGTATGGATCAACGAGTTCGAAGCGCCTTCGCCCGCGGCCTCGGACTCCGCGTTTCTCGCGTCCACCAGCCACATCACAATCCCGCCGATGACCAGGGCGCTTCCCATAATGACCAGGCTTTCCAGATGTTTTCCGATCGTTTTTGTCAGCAGAAATGCCGGAATCGCCGTCACCACGAACGCCACCAGCGTCAGGCTCAACGGATGCGTCAGGACCGTTCGGTCTCCGCGCCCGCCTTTTGGAAATGTCGAAAGAAGCTTTGCGATACGCTCACGAAAATAAACTGGCAGGCACAAAATCGCGCCCAGTTGAATCACGATCGTATACATCTTCCAGTAGCCGCTCGCGAGATCAATGTGCAGAAGCGCTTCGCCAATGCGCAAATGCGCCGTGGAACTGACGGGTAAAAATTCGGTGAGTCCTTCGATGATGCCGAGTATTACGGACAGCAAGTAATCGCTCAAATCGCGTCTCCGGAAGTTGGCGTGTTGTTACAACCTTTTACGGCAGGGTCAACACCGATCGTGGGCAGGCGTCGCGATTAGCTTTTTGCGCATTTCGAACGCGTCCAACCGCCCGGAATAATAATTTTTCAGTACTGCTTCTTTACGGTATCCGTGCCGCTCCCAGAACGCAATCCCCGCTTCATTCGTGGTTGCTGTCTCCAGCAGCACCGTGCGCACGCCGCGAAATCTTAAATTCGCTGCAACGTCTAAAGTGATAATGTGCGCGAGCGGCGGGTTTTCTTCGCTCAGCATGAATCCCACAATTTTTCCACCATCGGTCGCGACGAGGCATTCTGCTCCGTCCTGCGCCAGAAAATAGCGCAGCATTGTTTTCGAGTACGCAATCCCGGGCGGAAAACACGCCTGATCCAGTTTGTGCAACGCCGCGAAATCGTGCGGCTCGTACTGTCGAATGGCCACGCTCACGCCGGAGATTGTAGGAATACCGGTGTCTGCCTGTCGAATTGTTTTCCTGAAACTTCTAGGTTGTTGGCCGGTCGAGCTGTAACGTAATCACTAGTTCTTGTGAGGAGCGGCGCATCTTACCCGCACTGGAGTTGATAACGTGGCTATGCACCCGGATTCAACGTATTGTTACGCGACCACCGTTCCTGAAGGTGCGGCCGATTCCGCTCCCTGGGTGATGGAGCGGGCGCAGTCGTTCGACGGCGTACCGTGCACGGAAAGCGACTTTCAGGCTTGGGCGACCGCCCCTTTCTTCACGTCATCGAAGCCGGCATAATTTCTAACCCAAGTGCGTCGCGACCATCGGTTGTGCGCTGCGGACTGCAACTGGCACGTCCCGACGACAAATTCCGTGCCAATACGCAGTTTATCGATAAAGCCCTCATTCACGCCTGCCGGCCAGGTGACAGATTCCACGTTGCCTATACGGGCGTTGGCGGAACGGATATATCGCTACTCCGGAACGGAAAGTTAATTTTTGCAGTCGGGGAAATTTCCGCGCTTCCCTTAGGGGAGGATTTTACGGCCCGAACCCCAATCGACTTAGCATTGGCCGCAGAGAGGATTTTTCACGCTCGCGATCCAGAGTTCCGGTTCCTCGAAATTCCCCTCGAGATTAGCTACCGCGGAAAGACTCGCCTTCTCTGCAAAAACTCCTATCGCTTGGACGGGTATCACGTCGGTGTGATGCACGGCTTTAAAATGGGCGAGCCCGGAACACCTGAATGTGCGACCATTTCGTTTGAGGATCGTGCGATCACATCGTAGCGACATGTTCTGCGATCTTGCTTGCTCTTCCGGATTGAATTCTAATTCGATGGCAACCATTCCCAAAGTCCTGCTAGAATCAATTCGCTGTAATACGCTAGTTAAATTCATTTTCAGGAGGCGCCTGTGCGAACCGTAAGTCCCCTCACGGGAAGAGTGCGTCTCTGTGTCCTTCTCCTGAGCTAATATTTCCACTGTGATTTTGATTTCGAACTCAGCCTGTGTAACCGGCTGCTTCGGTCCTGCTACAGGCAGGACGCGCCTCGATATCTGCCATGGCAGATTCGGGCAGGGGAGATTTCAGTGTACGCATTGCATGATTTAGGCTGGTGTGATTTCTTTTCATCGCAGCTTGCGGAACTCGAACTGAATGCTGAAATTGCGGCTACGCGCGTCGCCGAGGAGAATCGCGAAATGTTTCGTCTGCTTTCTCCGCAAGGCGAATTTATGGCGGAAGTCAGCGGAAAATTCCGCCACGAAGTTACCGGGCGCGCGGATTTTCCCGCGGTCGGCGATTGGGTTTTGGCAAGCACGCGCAAGGAAGAAAGCCGCGCAACCATTCATCGCGTGCTGAATCGCAAAAGCAAATTCTCGCGCAAGATCGCCGGCAAGAAAACAGAAGAACAAATCGTTGCCGCGAACGTTGATGTGGTGTTCATCGTCAGTTCGCTCAACAGCGAATTCAATCTGCGCCGCCTGGAACGCTACGTGGCGCTGGCTTGGGAAAGCGGCGCGCAGCCAGTGATTGTGTTGAACAAATCCGACCTCGCTGAAAACGCGGAGGAGCTTCGCCGTGAAGCGGAAGCTGCGGCCATCGGTGTGCGCGTAATTCTGACCAGTGCGCTGCGCGGCGATGGCATCGAGGAAATTCGCGAAATGATGTTGAGTGCTTCGGAAGAAAGTTCCTGCGGAGAAATTACTTCAGAAAAAATGCCAGTAACAAAAACCGCGGCGCTGCTCGGTTCTTCCGGTGTCGGAAAAAGTTCACTCATCAACGCCATCCTCGGAACAGAGTTGCTGGACACCGGCGAAATCCGCGAAAGCGACGACCGCGGCCGCCACACCACCACCACGCGTCATTTGATTGTTGTGCCGGGGGCAGGCGTATGGATTGACACTCCGGGAATGCGCGAGTTGCAGTTGTGGGATGCCAGCGAAGGCATCGATCAGGCGTTCGGCGAAATTGCGGAGCTTGCCGCGAATTGTAAATTTCGCGATTGCAAGCACATTGACGAACCTGGTTGCGCAGTGCGGGCAGCGGTGGAATCGGGTGAGCTTGCTGCGGAGCGGCTGGAGAGTTTTCACAAACTCGGCCGCGAAGAAAAGTTCGTGGCCGCCAAACAGGATGCCGCGGTACGCGCCGCGGAGACAAAGTCGCTGAAAAAATTGATGAAGGAACAGAATCGGTTTTATCGTAACCGCGGGCGGTGATTGCTCGCAGTGTAAGTGGTGACGCTGGAACAATCGAAGAGAGATTCTCCGTGCAAGAACCGCGCGGAGAGGAAGCGGTCCTCGCTGCTCTCGGAAGGACGGCGTTTTGTGGACGCGGGACGCGCGATGTGACGAAGAGAGGCGCGGCTTGCGGCCGCGCCCCAGCGATGGTCGGCGGAATCTGGGGTCATAGTTTGACGGTGACGGTTTTTACCTCGGTGTAGTTGGCCAGGCCGTATTCGCCTAGTTCGCGGCCGATGCCGGATTGTTTGAAGCCGCCGAAGGGGGCGGCGGCGTCGAAGACGTCGTAGCAATTCACCCACACGGTGCCGGCGCGAACGCCGTCGGCGATAGCGTGAGCCTTGGTGATGTCCTGGGTCCAGACGGCGGCGGCCAGGCCGTAGATATTTTTGTTGGCGCGGTTGACGACTTCATCGATGTCCTTGAATTTCAGGATGGACATGACCGGGCCGAAAATTTCTTCCTGCGCGATTTTCATGTTGTCCTGCACATCGGCGAAAACGGTAGGCTCGATGAAATAGCCTTTGTCGCCGACACGATTTCCACCGGCAAGAAGGTTTGCTTTCTCGTTTTTTCCGGCTTCGATGTAGCCCATCACTTTGTCGAATTGATCCTGGTCGACTTGCGGGCCTTGTTCGGTATTTTTGTCGAAGGGATTTCCGACGGTGCGCTTCTTGGCACGCGCGACAGATTTTTCCACGAATTCATCGTAGACCTTTTCTTCGACGAAGGTGCGAGAGCCGGCGCAGCAGCACTGCCCCTGATTGAAGAACAACGCAAAGTGCGAGCCTTCGATGGCCTTGTCGAGGTCGGAGTCGGCGAAAACGATGTTGGGACTTTTGCCGCCGAGTTCGAGCGTGACGCGTTTGAGATTGGTTTCCGCCGCGTTGCGCATGATGAGTTTTCCAACTTCCGTCGAGCCGGTGAAGGCAACTTTGTCGACATCCATGTGGCGCGCGAGCGATGCTCCTGCAGTGGGTCCGTAGCCAGGTAGAAGATTGACGACACCTTCGGGGAAACCTGCTTCGACAATGAGTTCACCGACGCGAAGGGCGGAGAGCGGAGTTTGCTCGGCGGGCTTCATCACGACGGTGCAGCCGGTGGCGAGAGCGGGACCAAGTTTCCACGCCTGCATCAGCAACGGGAAATTCCACGGAATAATCTGGCCAACGACGCCGACCGGTTCGTGCTTGGTGTAGCAGAAATAGCGGCCCTGCACGGGGATAGTCTTGCCCTGGACCTTGTCGGCCCATCCGGCGAAGTAGCGGTAGCAGGCGATGGTGAGGGGAAGATCGGCGGCGCGCGCGACGGAGTAGGGTTTGCCGTTATCGAGAGCTTCGAGTTGGGCGAGTTCGTCGGCGTGCTTTTCGATCAGGTCAGCGAGTTTGTAGAGAAGGTTGCCGCGTTGCGATGCGGTGATTTTTTTGCGCCACGGGCCGTTGTCAAAGGCGGCTCGCGCTGCGGAGACGGCCTTGTCCACGTCGGCGGCATCGGCTTCGGCGACTTTGGTGATGACCTCTCCGGTGGCTGGGTTGATGGTTGGGAAAGTTTTGCCGGAGGCGGAGTCCACCCATTTGTTGTTGATGAGTAGCTTGGTTGCGGAGACTTTTACGGTCGGTTCAAAGACTGTGGTGGCAGTAGCCATGGTTAGTTCCTCCCTTGGACAGCATTCGAGGAAGGGTACTCCGGTGAGGGAGGGGAAGCAAGAAAGGGAGGGCGTCGAGGGAGTCGAGGCGTTCCAAATCCATGGCGGGCTCCAAGTAGAGCCCGCACCCGAAACGGAACGGCTATCTTTAATTTTGAAAACGTGTGGCAGGGAAGGAGTTACGGGATTTTTGCGGCTGAATGGGAAGTTGGTGGCATGGCGGAAGGCTTACAGGAAGCGACGTGCTATAACGAGGAACTGAGGCGGTACCTATTGAGCGAAACCGGTCTGGGCCGCTAGCATATCTAAAAATCAACGTCTGCACGGACGAACTCCATCGCCATGTCTTTTTGCGCCGTGCGCTGCGCTCAAGGATCACAAGAACGTGTTCACGTTTATGGCTTGCGGCATCGATTTCGTTTTCGGAATTGGCAAGGCCGTGCCCAAAGAACTTAGGAATCTCTCGATGCTGACTGGGCCCAAATGGATAAACAGCTCCGATTGTCTGGCCGATCATCGTTATCGGATGTCCGGAAGCTGATCTCAGGTCTGTGCTTATGTTGCGGTTCTTCAAGGAGTGATCATTTTGTCGGAGCTGAAACTCCGACCCTCAAGTGCGCGCGAGGCTGGCGACCGGGCGTGAGTTAGATTTTTGTGTGTCGCCGAGAGGTGGAAAGACTACTTGCGACGTGGGAGCCTCTTCGGATCGGCTTGATTTTTCGTGATATGCCAGGCGTCACACCATGAGCAACGATAGGCCCGAAGATCTTTTGGCGCATTGGCGGTGGCGATCTGGTGAGCGGCTGTGGCCAGGGCTTCGCCTTCGGTGGCGTACTGGCGTTTGCCGGTTACCGGGCATTTTGATTCGTTGTCCACTGCGGGGTCCTGCGGGTGACACGTTAGTGTGATGTTGCGAGTGTCTCACAATTTCCCGCGAGGGCGTGACGGGGCAGAAGAACCCATGCGCACCGTCGGCGCATGGGGCACCCGGCGGAACCTATTAGGCAATGCTGGAACCTCAGAGCGGCCCTGACGCGGCGGTGGGCGAAACGGGCTGGGGAGGGGCAGTTGCGAGCAATTTTTGATACGCGAAGGCACCGTGGATACCGTTAAGAAAGCCAAACAAAATGACTATGCCCAGGACGCCGACGCCAAGAATGCTGCCAGTAACAATGTAGGCATAGATTTTTTCACCAAGAAAGAACGCAAACCCGGCAACCGCTGCGAAGCGCGAATACTTCGAGAGTCCAAAAGCGACGGCTCCGAATACGGCGGCGTCCAGAAGAGCAGACGCAGATATACCCATGACACTAGTGCCGAAAAGCGAGAGCATGGCAAAAAACGCGGTGACTGTCGCAACAACGACGGCACACACATTCCATAACGTGTGGCGTCTTTCGCGCCATCCAAATCGGAGACGTCCGGCCAATACCAGCTTCCGCTGTTCATCGGTAGCATCCTCGCGAGGGTTATTTAACACTCGCTTGTTATGGAGACAACTAAATAATTTGAATCGAATTCATACCAGCCAACGGACGTGATGGGGGCTGAGTCAGGCGGCGATTTTGAAGCGCAAGCGGTAAGAGCCACAGGCCAAAGAATATTTCGTCAACAACAATTCCATGAAAATGCAGATTGAGGAACAGCATAGCCAGAGCCTCCCGCTGAGGCTTTTCGAATATGGATAGGAAATCGGCCCCGCGCAGAGGGCGAGGGCAGCGATGGAGTTCAGCTCATTCAGAAACGCTATCGGGATCGCGACAGCAACCAATGTCACCATGAGCGAGGCGTAGCGCCGGTTGACCCCCTTGAGCAGTTCGTACAAAGCCAAAGCCACGAAGAGGAAACCCGCCTGGCTGATGAGTTGGCCCGCGATGCCGACGCGAAAGAGCGTTTCGGAGGCCGCGATGTTGCTGGCCGTCACCGCGGCGTTTCCGTGAACGATCAGCTTGCTGGGGACACACACCACGGCGAAGAAGCCTGCTATCGACATGAGAATGTACAGCAGCCCTGCGAATCTGCCTGGGTTCTTGGTGAAACTCATGCGCCTCCCTTGCCGTTTGGGGGCCTAGTGAAAGGGTCTACCGGAGAAACGCGGGAGGCTGCCGAAATGTTTCGCCAGACAACGAAAAGTGGTTTAATTCCGGGTGATCGGGGCAGCATGGTTACAGGACCAGCAATGAAGAAATACAAATTCAAAGCGAAAATTGAAGCGGGCGACGGCGGAGGGGCTTATGTGCTTTTTCCGTACGATACCGAGAAGGAATTCGCTACCAAAGCGAAGGTGTCTGTAAAGGCTACTTTCGATGGCGTTCCGTATCGGGGCTCGCTTATCAAATACGGTAATCCACTTCACATGCTGGGCATGCTTAAGGCCATACGCGAACAGATTGGGAAAGGTCCGGGCGATACCATTGAGGTGGTTGTTTGGAAAGATGAAGAGGTAAGAACCGTCGAAGTTCCTGCTCAATTTGAAAACTTGATGACGCAAGAGGGGCTGCTTCCAGTTTTCGAGAAATTGAGTTACACACACCGCAAGGAGTACTGCCGTTGGATAACGGAAGCCAAAAAGCAAGAAACACGATTGAAGAGGTTAGACAAAGCCATTGAAATGCTGAAGAAGGGCGTAAGAACTCCGGGGTAGAACAAATTCAGGCGAATTGGAGAATGGATGATCGGAGTTGACGCCGGTGCCCGGGTGCGCCGGCATCCGCCCGCAATCAGATGCTTTTGTTATTTTTCGTGACCGTCAACAACAAGCATCCAGCCGTATCTTCAGTAGTCCCAAGGGGACTTGTTTGTGACAAACGTTCCGCGCCCAATGTCTCCGGCGCAGTTAGCCGCAGCCGGATCAAAATTGTAGCTGAAGGTAAAATTGTCCCCAGTCGGCAGGGCGAGAATGACTGCTTTGCTCGCCGCATCGGTCAGGCTGAACGCCTCACCGATCGCTTGACCCGACAAAGTGAGGGAACTGATACATCGGGAGTTGGTGATGGTCGCCGTTCCCGCCAGATTGAAGCTGGCATCTTGCGTAAGCGAAATCACAATACTTGGAGCCGTAGGGCAGCGGGCTCGAAGTCGAATTGAACGTTCCGGTGTAGCTTGCACCAAGTGAACTCGCGGCGGTTCCAGTCCAAGTTCCAACGTCGCCCCGACTGTCGGTGTAAGTTCCGACAAGATTGAGTCCGGTCGCCGTGCCAACCAGGGATACGGTATCGGCTCCGGCCATGTTCGGGTAGGTTATCGTTATCGTGACGGCCGTGCGTTTACTGTTCCACTCGGGGTGATAGAAATAACCGGGGCATCATTGCCAAAGCATTGTGACAAATCATTCGACTGGCAGACGAGCGTATTAGCCGCGCCCGTGAGTGTCGTTTCGGTTTGGGCAAAGTTTGTATAGATATTTGTCGTCCCATGTCCGTTCGTGGAAGTCAACACTAGATCGTGTTGGCCGGTGACGTTCGCATTCGGAGTGACCGGGGTTGCAGGGAATAGGAGTATTCACAGCGCCGCATCCCGCGGCGAGCCAGGCGAACAGGAATATCTTTTTCATGTCGGCTCTTTTTCGCAAGGCAGCTCCGAAAACCAAGACTTAAAGCTTCGAGTCGCGGGCTGACCTGGGAACTACCAAGTTGGCACCGCCGTGTCTCTAAGGGGTCAGTGCAGCGCGTTTTCCGTATCGACGGCAAGCATTGAGGAACACAATCTCGATTTGCGTCCTATCACGGTGATTCCTAATATCCTTCTGCCATCCAGACGTTGCTGCGGGTCGTGGGTGCCGGAATTGCAAGATGCTTTCCGTCGCGCGACGGGATACCCCACGATTGTAACGAACCTTTCACCTGCCAAAGTTCGTGCGCATTGCCGGCCAGGTCCACATACAGCAAGCTCGATCTCCAACCAGTCGGATTGCTCGTAACAAAAAGCCCTTTCGAATCCGCGGCCCAATCGACTGAGGAAAAAGAACTCCAGTTCTTTAGCACAATTTCTCGAGTTGTTTGACCCGCAATCGATAGCAGGCGGATGCGCTTCTCGCCTGACTTGATTACGGCGATTAATTTTCCATCGGGAGAAAGTCCCGAATTCTCAATGCCGCTTTCCCGTCTTGTCCTTGCCACTTCGTGGGCATTGCCATTCACCGGATCAAATGACGTGAATACCAGCTGTGTGCTCGACTGCTGAGAGTAAATGCAGATGTTGGCCGGTGCCCGCGAACATGCAATGTTACCGATTCCAGGGGCCGCGACCACCTCCTGCGGTGCCCCACCGTCCAGCGGCGCTCGCATTACGCGTGATCTTTTTGCTGTATCGTTTCCGGCCGTGCTGGTCAGATACAAGATTTGTGTGCCGTCCGGGCTTACGCGGCAAATCTCCGGGTCTTCTGGACCCGAAACCAACATCTCTGCCGCCGTTTCGTCGATCCGCTGCCTATAAATGTTCGGCTTCCCGGTTCGACCCGATATGAATATGACCGCCTTACTATCCGGCGTCCAGTCGAACGGCTGATCGTCGGTCTCATCGAGCGTCAAGCGTCTGGGCGTACTCGCCTTGCCGCTCTTCGTGGAAAATTCCGAAACATAGACATTCAGTTGCAAATTCACCCGGTTGAACACCAGCCTCTTTCCATCCGCGGTGATGCTCGGTTGAGCGATCAATCCTTCACCGCTGGTGATTCTCTCTGGTGTCCCTTCGAACGTCCCAGTCGCAGAGTTCAACATCGAAGCGAAAATGTTGGAATTATCCTGGTTTGGCGGCAATTCAAACATCACATACAGCAATCGTCCATCCGGCAACCATCGAAGTCCCACATCCAAACGCCGGTCCGTCAACACTGTTTTTTCGGCTCTGAGCAGGAATTCGTAGAGACGCAATAGGAGAGCAGGTTTCCGTAGAGTGGCAGTTCGGCTAGACTCGGCGGAATGCGCGACAACGAGTTCACGAGGATTTTGGATTGGCCGGGTTACCGGGTGTTTCGGCACGAAATCGATGAAACCGCTAAGACGCTGCGTTTATGGGTACG
>WNFR01003666.1_pt1 | contig 18702 bp, 13 predicted proteins | sample 5400221 | NCBI WGS metagenome assembly WNFR01 (sample SAMN13153357, study PRJNA577476) | soil metagenome | isolation source: 40 cm soil under Madrone tree | place: USA:California | collected 2016-06-14 | reverse complement strand
TGCTCAGGACTTTCTTTTTTCTGCGGAATATCCTGCTATCCGCTGGCTGGAAGCGAACGGTTACGACGTGGCCTATATCTCCAGCGTCGACGCGGACCGTAGCGGCTCCCAATTATTCAAATACAAGGTCCTCATATCAACCGGACACGACGAATACTGGTCTTTCGGAGAGCGTGCCAATGTAGAGACTGCACGCGGCGCGGGCGTGAACCTCGTCTTTATGAGCGGTAACGAGGTATTCTGGAGGACCCGTTGGGAGCCGAGCATCGACGCCAGTGCAACGCCTAACCGTACACTCGTCTGTTATAAGGAGACGCGGGACAACGCCAAGATCGATCCTAGTACGCAGTGGACGGGGACTTGGCGGGACCGGAGCTTTAGCCCGCCGGCAATCGGAGGAGGGCAGCCTGAGAACGCGCTGACCGGCACAATCTTCCAAGTCGATTCCGACCGGGCTGACATCATCCAGATCCCCTATCCGATGACACAGCTGCGCTTTTGGCGTAACACGAGTGTTGCCGCAACGAAGAGCAACCAGACTGCGTCTCTGGTCGGGAACCTCCTTGGCTACGAGTGGGACGGATCGCCTGACAACGGTTTCCGTCCTGCCGGGCTAATTCATATATCTTCGACAACCTTGTCGGTAGGCACCTATCTTCTCGATTACGGTGCGACCGATGGTACGTATACTGCGACGCACAATCTCTCCCTCTATCGCGATCCAAGCAGCGGCGCACTCGTGTTTGGCGCGGGCACGGTCTTCTGGTCCTGGGGCCTTGATGCGAATCACGATAAGGACTCGTTCAATCCGACGGCAGTTACGCCGGTAGACCCGAATGTCCGGCAAGCGATGGTGAATCTGTTTGCAGACATGGGCGTACAGCCGCAAACGTTGCAAGCGGGACTCGTGATGGCGACCAAGTCGGCGGATACCACGCGTCCGGTTTCCACCATATCTTCACCCGCTAACGGCGCGAGCGTGGTAGAGGAACAGACGGTCAGCATCACGGGTCGCCCGGGAATTTTACGATCAAATCCCGCGCTACCGATGACAGTGTAAATCTCGAAACGCCCAGCGCGGGTATCTCGGTGACAGTCACGCCTTCAACGATCGTGAACCTGTTCACCGCGACCGATGCACCGAGCGAGATATCGACGAACGACCCCAGCTCGGTTGAGCTCGGTATCAAGTTCCAGACCTCTGTCGCCGGCACGATCACGGGGATCCGCTTTTACAAGAACCCGTATGACACTGGCACCCACGTCGGGCATCTGTGGAGCGCCGCGGGGACATCGCTCGCCACCGCGACATTCACCAATGAAACCGCCAGTGGCTGGCAGCAGGCCAACTTCTCGGGCCCGGTGACGTTAACGGCGGGAACGACCTACGTCGCTTCCTACCATAGCAACGGCTTTTACACGGACGACCCCAACTACTTTGCTACCGCGCGTACGACCGGCCCGCTGACGGCCCTGTCCAACGGAGCTAGCGGTGGTAATGGTCTTTACGGTTACGGAAGCTCCGGCACTTTTCCGACGAACAGTTATACCCCTAACGGGACCAACTATTGGGTTGATCTTGTATTCAATAAGGCAAGCACTAGCAGCAACCCGGTAGCCAATAACGACAGCGGCTTCGTCGCCAATCAGAATACGCCACTCCCGATTCCGGCTTCCGCTCTTCTGGCCAACGATAGCGACCCAAATGGCTATTCATTGTCAATTACCGGCGTCGGTAGCGCGACCAATGGCTCCGTAATGTTAAGCGCTGACATGCAGACAGTTACCTTTACGCCCACTCAAAACTACACTGGCCCAGCCAGCTTCATGTACACAATCAGCAACGGGCATGGGGGCAGCGCATCCGCGTTAGTCTCGCTAACAGTCACCCTTCCGACCGTAAGCCTGTTCAGCGCCAGCGATACCCCCGTCACCGTCACGGAGAATGACCCCTCCGCAGTGGAACTCGGCGTCAAGTTCCAGACTTCCACCACTGGCCAGGTCATAGGAGTCCGCTTCTACAAGGGCCCGCAGAATACGGGAACGCATGTGGCGCATTTATGGAATGCAGCCGGCGCGTCGCTGGGAATGGCTACGTTTACCAATGAAAGCGCTAGTGGCTGGCAGCAGGTCAACTTCTCGAATCCCGTGACGCTCACGGTAGGGACAACTTACATTGTCTCCTACCACACGAACGTCGGCTTGTATTCGGTAAATGAAAACTACTTCACTAGCGCCCATACCAACGGTCCGCTGACCGCTCCGTCCAGTTCCACCAGCGGCGGTAATGGCGTCTATGCCTACGGAAGTTCCAGCAGCTTCCCAACCAACACATTCAACGCGAGCAACTATTGGGTGGACGTTGCTTTTAACGCGGCCAGCGGAACGAATCATCCGCCGGTGGCCAACAACGACAGCGGGTTCAGCACCACCCAAAACACTCCGCTCTCGATCGCAGCTTCAGCACTTCTGGCCAACGATACCGACCCCGATGGCGACCCACTATCGATCACGGGCGTCGGCAGCGCGACCAATGGCTCCGTTATGTTAAGCACTGACATGCAGACAGTGACCTTTACGCCTACAATGGGGTACATCGGGTCGGCCAGTTTCACCTACACGATTTCTGACGGGCGTGGCGGCACCGCATCGGCGAACGTTTCGCTGACGGTGAATGCACCGTCCGCGACCTCGAGCCTGTTCAGCCCCAGCGATACGCCCTCCATCGTGACGGAGAACGATCCGTACCCGGTGGAGCTCGGCGTCAAATTCCGGAGCTCCGTCAACGGTAGCATTACGGGGTTCCGCTTCTACAAAGGCCCGCAGAACACGGGTACGCACACTTGACTCCCGTGATGATTACGGCGGGAACGACCTACATTGTCTCCTACCACACGAACGTCGGCTTCTATTCGGACAACCTAAACTACTTCGCCACCGCGCACACCAGCGGGCCATTAACGGCCCCTTCCAGCTCAACGAGCGGCGGCAACGGCGTCTACGCCTACGGAAGCTCAAGCAGTTTTCCGACTGACACATTCAACGCGGCCAACTACTGGGTCGACATCGTATTCCAACCGCAATGAAGCGATTCACAAAGGGGTAAAGCGGAGAAGTGGAGCGATGGTAGGGCGAGACAGATCCGGCGAAGGCAGGATCTGTGAGCCTCAAGTTATCGAGTCGAGGTTGATCAAGTAGTAATAGCTAGCAATCACTAACAATTGCCACTGGCAAGACACGGATGGCTCAAGCCGATCCCGCTGAGACGGTATCAGGCTTTCGTCCTCCTACCAACACTCCACTACTCCATAGCTCCGCTCCTCCGTTACTCCACCCCTATGTCAGAATCCGAATACGAAGCGCAGCGTTCAGGCCTGAATTTCAATGATGTCCTCTTCATCCTGTTCAGGCACAAGTGGAAGATTTTTTTATGCGCCGCAGCGGGTATTGTTGCTGCGGCGGCCGTTTATTTTCTTTCCTACAGTTACCAATCCCAGGCTAAGCTGCTTGTGCGATACGTGATGGAGAGGAGCGCGATTGACAAGTTCGATTCTCAGCTCCAAACGACTGGCTCACAAAACGAGAATCTCCTCAATTCAGAGGTGGAGATTCTGACTAGCTGGGATCTGGCTACGCAAGTCGCTCAAGCAATTGGCGTCGAGCGGCCGCTGCCAGGATCCGGAAGCAAAGGCACGAAAACTGACGCAGCCAGCATTATTCAGGGTTTGAAAGTGGCCCCTCTTAAGGGAAGCAACATCATTACCGTTCTCTACAAGAACAAAGATCCAAAGCTCGCCATGCGGGTCCTTCAGGAACTCCTAACCCGGTATTTTGATAAACACCTGGAAGTCCACCGCTCGATGGGGGCATTCGCGTTCGTGAAAGGAGAGATCGATCAGGTTAGGGGACAGTTAAATCAAACCGAGGAACAGTTGAAACAGCTGAGGGGCGAACTCGGAATTACTTCCCTCGCGGAAGGCACAGCGACTCTCAATGTGGAGTTGTCAAAAGACAAGCAGGACTTGGAGGCGGCAGAGGCGGAAGTGGCGGAGCAACAGGCTCGCGTCAAGGCACTCGAAAAATGGGCCGCCACGGCAGATAAGGACCAGTCGGACAATGGGACGCATCAGCCCAGCAGCAAGGTCGTTCGAGAGTATCAGAGATTGATCAATCGCGTAGCGTACCTGCACCAAAATCAGACGGAGTTGGTTTCCAGGTACACTCCGGAGAACCGAATGGTGAAAATCAGACAGGCGCAAATTGACGATCTGGAAAAGCAGCGGAGAGACTTGGACGAGAAATTTCCAGGCATTGCAGCCCTGGTTTCACCCGCCGGCTCGCAAAATTCCGGCCCCGACCTTTTATCTGAGAAATCCCGTCTCGTGGAATTCGAGGCGAAAACGGAGGCGCTCAGATCTCGGCTAAACGACATTCAGCATCGAGCGAAAATGTTTTCGGAGTTGGCACCGCAGATTGGAGAGCTCGAGCGGAGTAAGGAATTGCAAGAAACGAACTATAGGTACTTCGAGGCGAGCCTGGAGAAGTCCCGCATCGACGAGACTCTAGACCCATCCAGGATGCCGAACATCAATGTTGTCCAAACGCCGACGCCAGCGGTGCAGGCGCCCGGAGACGTGAAGAAAATCGTGCTCGGCCTTGCCGGGGGAGGACTGGCGGTTGGAATCGCACTAGCCTTTATGAGCGAACTGATTTTGGACCGGACGGTGAAACGCCCGCTTGAACTTGAGACGCGGTTAAGCATTCCCCTCTTGCTCTCGATTCCTCATTTCGGTCGTAACGGCCATTTGCCCCTGCCTTTGCATAATACAGACCACGATTCGGTGAACGGCCTTCCAGAGGGCGCGCGCCAGAGCCATGCCCCTTGGGAGAGCGATCACTGCATCCGCCCATTTTGCAAAGCTATACGCGACCGGCTGGCTTTCTATTTCGAGATCAACCGAATGACTCATAAACCGAAACTTGTGGCTGTGACTGGTCTCTCGAAAGGGGCGGGAGCCTCGACACTCGCGGCAGGTCTTGCCGCTACTCTTTCGGAAGGAGGCAACGACAAGGTGCTTCTCGTGGACGAGCCATTGGATCCCAAGCGGTTTTACGACTTGATCTCGCAATTCAAGGGAAGCGATTTTGACTACGTTATTTTTGACATGCCGTCCCTCAGCGACACCAGTCCCACGCTGGCTATGGCCGGCTTTGTGGACAAAATCCTGCTGGTTGTCGAGGCAGAAAGAAGCAATCGGGAAGTCGTGAAGCGTGCTTATACGCAGCTGGCCGATGCAAATGCCAAAGTGTCGGTCGTCTTCAACAAGAGCCGCTCCTATGGCCCGAGGTGGCTCGAGGCCGAGCTCTGAGCGGACGCCGTGCCTTCGACTCGAGGCGAAGCATGAGGAAAATGCGACTGCCAAGCAAGCTTAATTCTAATCGTTTGTGGGAAGCAGTGAACTATCCATGAAGATTACTGTTTTTGGTCTGGGTTATGTCGGCTCCGTCGTCTCCGCCTGCTTGGCGCAGGACGGACATGACGTCACTGGCGTCGACCTCGATGCGAACAAAGTCCATTCCATCAACAACTCGAAAAGCCCGATCGTCGAGCCGCTCTTGGAAGAAGCCATCGCCAAAGCCGTGGGCGCTGGGACGCTCCGGGCCCTCACGAGTGTTGAAGATATCGGGGACGTTTCTTTTGTCTCTGTTGGCACCCCGAGCAACGAGAATGGCAGTTTCGATCTTTCGCAGATTCTCCGCGTCGCAGAGCAGATCGGCATATTGCTAGCGAAAACAGAGCATTTTCACGTCACCAACATTCTCAGCACGATCCTTCCCGGCACTGCGGAAGAAAAGATCATTCCATTGTTGGAGGCTTGCTCGGGTAAAAGGGTCGGCCGGAATTTCGGAGTCTGTATAAACCCGGAGTTCATGAGAGAAACGACGGCGGTTCACGATTATTACCATCCTCCTCTGATAGTCATTGGGGCAACTGACCAGAAATCCGGAGATCTCGTCGCAAGATTATATGAGCGGATCGACGCTCCGGTGAATAGGTGCTCCCTTCGGACCGCAGAAATGATGAAGTACGCATGCAATGCGTTTCACGCTCTCAAGATTACTTTTGCTAACGAGATAGGTAATTTTTGCAAAGCTTTGGGGATAGACAGCCATGAGGTGATGGAGATTTTCTGCAAAGACAGAAAGCTGAATCTTTCACCGTGCTATCTGAAGCCCGGTTTCGCATTTGGGGGATCCTGCCTTCCGAAGGATCTGCGGGCGCTCCTTTACGAGAGCAAACTGAAGGATGTTGAAATTCCAATGCTGAATTCGATCTTGAGTAGCAATCGGTTGCAAGTAGAACGGGCCGTGAGCCAAGTCAGAAAGACGGGGAAAAATAAAATCGGCATTCTTGGTCTTAGTTTCAAGGCCGGCACGGATGATCTCAGGGAAAGCCCGATAGTCAGTCTGATTGAAAACCTTATCGGGAAAGGCTATTCGGTCTCAGTCTACGATGAAGAGGTGTCCCTGGCGAGAATTCACGGGGCGAACAAGCGTTATATTGCGCAAAGTATTCCGCATATTTCTTCGTTGCTGAAGGACAGGATCGACGAGGTCGTCGACCAGAGCGAAGTGCTCGTCGTCGCAAAGAAAGGCAAGTGTTTTGAGGAAAGTGTTTCGGACCTCAATCACGGATCTGAGGTAATTGATTTGGTGCGTATTTTTTCTGGCCCATCGAAACGGTCAGCCTCTTATGAAGGAATCTGCTGGTAAGGTTTTGATGTTGGTTGAAAACCATTTTCCGAGCGACGTACGGGTTAGGAATGAGTGCGAATTGCTCCGTGAAAATGGGTACGAGGTCACGGTAATTTGTCTGAGCCGAAATGGCGAGAAAAGCTCGGAGATTGTTGGGGGGATTCGCGTGTATCGTCTTCCCAAAGTGGAGTTTTTTGAGAAAGCTCCCCTGGAGCGGCAAACGCCTCTTCAACGACGGTGGGTCAAATGCAAAGCTTTTCTGGGTTATGTAGGCGAGTATGGCTATTTTACCTTCTGCTGTTTGGTCATGAGCGGCTATGTGGCGGCGCGTCATGGTATTGACGTCATCCATGCTCATAATCCGCCGGATACACTTTTTCTGGTGGCCCTTCCGTTCAAGCTGATGGGAAAGAAATTCATATTTGATCATCACGACCTGGCTCCGGAATTATACCAGTCACGGTATGCAGCGCGGCGCAGCTTTGTTTTATGGGGATTAACGTGGGCAGAAAAGTTTAGCCTAAAGCTTGCCGATGTCACCATTGCTACCAATGAATCATACAAAGAGGTTCAGATAAAACGCGGCGGGGTGCGCGCGAGCAAATGTTTTGTCGTTAGAAACGGTCCGAATTTGGACCGGATGACGATGGTGGCGCCTAGCGAACGCCTTCGGCGGATGGGAAAATCAATCCTTTGCTATATAGGATGTTTGAATCCACAGGACGGGTTGGATTATCTGCTGCGAGCGCTCTCGCATCTTGCCTATGATCTTAAGCGAAGCGACTATCACTGTGTGATCATTGGCCACGGCGACTCGCTCGCTAACCTCAAGGAAATGAGCCGAGAGTTGAAGTTGCAAGATTATGTGGAATTCACCGGATTCATTCCAGATGCGGATCTGCTTGCCAACTTGTCTGCTGCGGACATTTGTGTCGATCCCGACCCTTCCAGCCCGCTGAACGATCTTTCAACGTGGATCAAAATTATGGAGTACATGGCTTATGGAAAACCTATCGTGTCTTTCGACCTCAAAGAAACGCGCTATTCCGCGCAGGAGGCTGCCATTTACGTGAAACCCAATGACGAGCGACAGTTCGCGCTTGCGATCGCCCAGTTGATGGATGATCCGGCGCTCCGGGCGCGTATGGGTGCTTTCGGACGGGCGCGAGTGGAACGGGAATTGCAATGGAGGTACGTCGGAAGGAATCTCGCGAACGCTTATCAGGCGCTGCCCTCATGAAATGACGCATAGGTTCTCTGTGGTTAGGTCCGCTTTGGTTAAGGCTTAATACCGATGCCTCCAGTCCTAGCACTCTGTCTGACACTCGGGTTCATTTGCTTTTTGTTTTGGCGAGAGTCCCGAGAAAAAATCAATGTGAGCGGCGCCCTCTGGATTCCGCTCATTTGGCTTCTAATCACTGGGTCGCGATCCGTTTCCCAATGGCTCAGTCTTGGTACGTCTGGGATCGATGCACCAGACGAAGGAAGCCCGATCGACGCTGTCGTTTTCTTTTCGTTGATCGTAGCGGGGTTTTATGTCCTTAGCCGAAGGCACGTCAACCTCTCGGAATTTGCTCGGAATAATCGCTGGCTGACCGTCTTTCTTATCTATTGTTTGGTCTCCGTCGTCTGGTCAGACTTTCCGTTCATCGCTTTTAAGCGGTGGATCAAAATCCTCGGCCATCCTACCATGGCGCTCATCGTTATCACGGAACCCAACCCTGAGGAAGCCGTGCGAAGACTGCTGAAGAGAATTGCCTACGTGCTGGTTCCTCTTTCGATTTGCTTCATCAAATACTTTCCTCAATTCGGTCGAGGGTTTGATGGATGGACCGGTGAAGGGTATAACAATGGCGTTGCCCTGAACAAGAATGGACTGGGCTGCGCGTGCATGGTCTTTGGGTTGTTTTTCTTCTGGAACGCTCTGCAGGCCCGTAAAATAAGTGACAGCAATGCCAGGCGAACTGAGTTTCTTTTAAGTGTTAGTTTCCTGGGTATGACCTGGTGGCTCCTTTTGCAGGCGTCCAGTGCGACTTCCTTGACAGCCCTGTTGGTCGGAATGTTCACCATTGGGCTGGTTGGCCTCCGGTCCGTGAACAAGCGATTGATTGGGACGTATGCGGCGGTCGGGATTCTTGCATTTGCGGTAGCGGAACCGGTATTCGGGATTTATGGAAATGTGGTGCAGCTGCTTGGTCGAAACCTTACGCTGACAGACAGAACTGACCTGTGGCAAGAAGTGTTGAGAATCCAAGACAATCCAATCTTCGGAGTCGGTTTTGAAAGCTTCTGGTTGGGAGACCGGCTGCAAGAGCTTTGGGTACAATTCGGATGGCGGCCTCTCCAGGCCCATAATGGATACATTGAAACGTACCTGAACCTGGGACTTATCGGGATTATCTTACTGGCCGCACAGATCATTGGAACCTTCAGGAAGATCCGCCTAGACCTTCTGAAACGACTCGAGTTCGCCCGGCTTCGGCTAGGTTTTCTTTTTGCGATTGTAATTTACAACTATACCGAAGCTGTTTTCATAAATATTTCTTTCCTCTGGACGATGTTCTTCCTTATCGCTGTCGATTATCCGATAGTTCGAGACTCTCGCTCACGACGGCTTTCCGACTCTGTTCGTGAGGAATGCGAAGAGACAATGATTGCCGGAGCTTAGCTCGAATTTTTCTTGCGCAAGTTTCGCGTTGTTCAAAATAACCTGGGAACGCGATTTGCCGTCTCTCGAAGGCGGCTGAGATTGATGAAAGAAAAGTATATAGTTTCTTCAAATGATCGCATCTTGGTGACCGGATCTAACGGCTTTGTGGGTGCGAAAGTAGTCGAGACGCTTCTCGAATATGGTTTTGTGGGTCTCCGTTGTTTTGTTCGGCCGTCGAGCCACCTAAATCGCTTGGAAGAGGTGCTAAGTCGATTCCCAGCGGTCAATAGCGTGGAGCTGGTTTCGGGTAATTTGCTTTCGCGCGACGACTGTCGCAAAGCGGCCGATGGCGTTTCGATCATTTACCATCTGGCTGCCGGATTTGACAAATCATTCGCCGGGGCATTCATGAACTCGGCCCTTGCCACCCGCAACCTGATGGATGCATTTCTTCAGTATGGGCAGCCGAAGCGATTCGTGAACGTCAGCTCTTTTGCGGTGTATTCAAATTTGAAATTGAAACGAGGTGCACTGCTCGATGAAACCTGCTCGTTAGAGGATGCGCCACAGGAACGATATGACGCTTACGGTTTCGGAAAACTCAAGCAAGAAGAACTGGTGAAGGAATACGGCAAGAGATTTAATCTGTCCTACGTTATCCTCCGGCCGGGAACCGTATTCGGGCCGGGCAAGCGGGATTTGAGCGGCCGGGTCGGAATCAATACGTTCGGCTTTTTTATCCAGGTGCGTGGATCAAATCTCCTGCCATTAACCTTTGTCGATAACTGCGCGGAGGCAATCGTCTTAGCAGGTCTAAAACCCCGCGTGGAGGGCGAAATCTTCAATGTAGTCGATGATGATCTTCTCACCAGCAGGCAGTTCCTGAGGGCCTACAAAAAACGTGTGGGCCGCTTTTTTGCCGTTCGGGTTCCGTACACATTAGCGTATGGCTTGTGCCTGTTCTGGGAAAAGTACTCAAAGTGGTCGAAGGGGCAGCTTCCCCCGGCCTTCAACCGGCGTCGTTGCGCTGCCGAATGGAAGGGAAATCGGTTTTCCAACCAGAGACTTCGAGAGGGTTTGGGCTGGAGGCCAAGGGTCGCTATGGGAAAGGCCATGACTTCATTTCTGGCGCAATTCGAACCACGATGACGTAATCCATGCTTCGCGTGGCCATAGTCGGCTGCGGCAAAATCGCCGATCAACACGTGCAGGCCATGCACCGTATCCCCGATTGCCGGATTGTGGCGGTCTGTGATCGGGAAATGTTGATGGCCAGACAACTCGCGGAGCGCTTTAGCATTTCCGAGTGCTTTTCCGATTTGACGGAATTGCTGAAATCGACTTCTCCAGACGTGGTTCACATCACGAGCCCGCCCCAGAGTCATTTCTCTATCGCCAAGCAGTGTCTTGAGGGGGGAAGCCACGTCTATTTGGAAAAACCTTTCACGGTCACGTCGGAGGAAGCTGATTCGTTGATTCAATTCGCTGAAACCAGTGATTTGAAGATAACAGCGGGCCATAATTATCAGTTCACGCTTGAGATGCTCGAAATGCGCCGCCTGGTCGAGCAGGGATTTCTTGGCGGAAAGCCCGTTCACCTGGAAAGCCATTATTCCTATGATCTGGCGGATAAAACATATGCTGACGCGCTTCTCGGGAGTCGCACCTACTGGGTACGCCAGCTGCCCGGACAATTGCTTCACAATGTCGTGAGCCACGGAATCGCTAGACTGGTGGAGTTCCTGGATGACGATCTCACCGATATTTTTGCTCGGGCGGGTCAAAGCGCTCGGCTCCGGAGCCTTGACGGAGTAGAAATCCTGGATGAGTTGCGAGTCCTGATTGGAGACAGGAGCGGCAGTACTGCCTTCTTCTGTTTCTCGACCCAGATCAAGCCAGGCCTGAACCAATTTCGTATCTGCGGCCCGCGCAATTCTCTTATCGTGGACCAAGTCAGTGGGAGCCTCATCCGAAACGAGAATCGGAGTTACAAAAGTTATCTTACTTTTTTTATCCCTCCTTTGCAGAACGCGCGAGAGCACTTACGAAATGCGCAGCGAAACATTGTGAATTTCGTAGGTAGGAAGCTTTACCAGGACTCTGGGATGACTGAATTGATCAGCCGTTTCTACCAAAGCATCCGACTTTCGACTCCCCCGCCAATTCCGTACCGAGAGATCCTTTTAACCGCTCGAATTATGGATGAGATCTTTGCCCAGATCTACCCTGCAGCAGAATGCCGAACCACGAACCAGCAGAGTTTGCTGGAAGATGAAATATGTTTTAATAACATCTGCGAGAAACGAAGAAGGGTTCATTGAAGGCACGATTCAGTCGGTCCTCGCCCAGGCCAGCCTTCCCGACCGGTGGGTCATTGTGGACGATGGTTCGACAGATCGGACGGCGGAAATCGTCGAAAGTTACGCAGAGCGCCACCCTTGGATCGAACTGCTCCGGCGTCCGAACCGTCTGGACCGCAACTTTGCGGCGAAAGCTCACGCGGTGAACGCCGGATTAGAGCGGGTTCAGTCACTTCAGTTTGATGTGCTAGGGAATCTGGATGCCGATGTTTCATTCGAGCCTGATTACCTGGCATTCCTGATGCAGAAATTTTCGGAAGACCCGGAACTCGGTTTGGCTGGAACGCCCTTTACCGAAAAGGAGTATGATTCGAGGAAAGACAGCTTTGAGGGGGAGAATTTTGTCGCTGGGCCGTGTCAGCTCTTCCGATACCAGTGTTTTCAGGAGATCGGTGGATATGTCGCCAACCGGTCCGGAGGAATTGATTGGATCGCGGCAATGACAGCGCGCATGAAAGGATGGAAAGTGCAATCGTTTTCCGAAAAGCGGTTTCATCATCACCGGACGTTGGGAACCGCTGAAAAGGGCATTCTGTCGGCACTCTTCTCGTATGGGGAAAAAGATTATTACCTGGGCGGATCCCCGGTCTGGGAATTCTTCCGTGTAAGTTATCGAATGACTAAGAGGCCGATTCTCACGGGCGGTCTGGCGCTGCTCTTTGGTTATTGCTGGGCGGCCTTGCGACACATGGAACGACCGGTAACACCCGAGCTGATGCGTTTTCACCGGCAAGAACAGATGAAAAAGCTGAGAGCGGTGTTTCACACACTCTTAAAATTAAAAAGGGTGGACAACTTTTCCCTGGCGAACGCCCAGCAGAAGACCCATTGATGCGATTAGCAACAAGATCCGATCCACTGACGGACAAAGTCTCTTCCGTTCTTGTGAATTTTACTAAATGGCTCAACGCCTTCGGTGAGGCTTCGCTGGACTATCAGACTTTTTTCTCTGGTCCAATGGGCGGCTTTGCCAAATCGCTCTATTATCGGCACCCGAAGGCGGGGATTGTGGGGGTCGCGCCGATGGTCTTTTTCGAAGCGTTCATTCCTTCGGCTCGCCGATTCTTTTATCGTCCAGTTCGGTTTCCGATCGCTGATGCTCATTATGCGATGGGATTCGCCTTTCTTTACGAGGTAACCGGCAATCCCGCCGCCCTTCATCGCGCGATTCACTTTCTGAAGCGACTCGAAGAGACGCGGTGCACAGATTTCACGGAATATTGCTGGGGCTATCCGTTCGACTGGGTCACGCGAAACGGCACGATCAAACGGCAGACCCCTTTGATCACAACTACACCGTATGTCTATGAGGCGTTCCTTCAGGTTTACCGACTCGATTTTCGCGACGAGTGGAGGCGCATACTTGAGTCAATTGCCCGGCACGGAGCTTCTGATATTAGGGATTTCCGGACGTCAGAATTTGCCAGCAGCAGCTCGTATACTCCTTTTGACCACGGGGGCGTAATCAACGCTGCCGCCTATCGCGCCTTTTTGTTGACGAGCGCTTCGAACCTCTTCTCCAACGACCGGTATTGGACAATCGCTCAACGGAACCTGAATTTCGTATTGGAAAATCAGAATGCGAACGGTTCGTGGTATTACGCCGTGGACGGAGTGCGTGATTTCGTCGACCACTTCCACACTTGCTTCGTGCTGAAAGCTCTCACCAAAATCCACGCGCTAACCGGACATGAAGCGTGCCTCAAGGCACTTTCGAAAGGTATTAAGTATTACCTGGAGAACCTTTTTGACCTGGACGGGCTTCCCCGTCCGTTTTCCAGAGCACCGCGCCTCACCGTTTACAAATGTGAACTTTATGATTGCGCCGAGTGCATCAACTTATGCCTGATGCTTCGGGATCGATTCCCGCAGTTGGAGACGAAGTTGGAAACGGTCGTCGCAGGAATCTTGAAGGACTGGATCACGCCGGACGGCTCGTTTCGTTCGCGCCGGCTGCTATTGGGCTGGGATAACGTTCCCATGCATCGTTGGGGCCAATCGCAGATGTTTCGTAGCCTGGCTTACTACCTTCTCGAGGTCAGGCGTCGGTATTGTATTTAAGTAGCCACGGAACTCGAAGTTAGCGCAATGTGCGGAATCTGCGGCCAATTTAACTTTGTCCAACACGAGCCGGTGTACGCGGAGACGATCAGGCGAATGGCTAGATCGATCGTACATCGAGGACCGGATGACGAGGGTTACTACATGTCCGGTCCGCTAGGGCTAGGTTTCCGGCGACTTTCCATTATTGATCTTGCTGGGGGCCATCAGCCAATGTCTGATGCGGACGGCCAGGTGTGGGTCGTTTTTAACGGAGAGATTTACAACTTTAAAGAACTCCGTACCGAACTGGAAAACCGCGGTCATCGGTTTTGCACGCGCTCGGATACCGAGGTCATTGTGCACGGCTACAAGGAGTGGGGCACGGAAATTTTGAATCGCCTGAATGGCATGTTTGGTTTGGCCATTTGGGATGTGCAGAACCGGCGTTTGGTCGTGGCCCGAGATGCCATGGGCATCAAGATGGTCTATTATCGGCTTGCAGGCGGCCAACTGAGTTTTGGAGCGGAAATCCGCGCGGTTCTGGCAGCAGAAAGCGCCAAGCCGGAAGTCGATCCCGTAGCCCTCAGTCTGTTTCTGCGGTTCCGCTATACTCCTTCGCCCTTCACCATTTTCAAAGGTATCCGCAAACTTGCGCCCGGCACGATGCTAATTGTGGAAAAAGGGAGATGCTGGGAAATGCGGTGGTACGACTACCAGCCGATTCCTTTTTCAAGGCCAAAAGAGGAGGAAGAGGCTGAAGAAGAACTGCTGCAATTGTATGAGGCTGCCGTCGAACGGCATCTCCTCAGCGACGTTCCGGTCGGAATACTTTTAAGCGGTGGGCTCGATTCAGGGTTACTCTTGGCACTGATGAATCAGCATGGCAGGCATTGGCCAGCTTATACTGTGGGCTACGGAGAAACATTTTTGGATGATGAACTGGCCGATGCAGCCGAGACGGCCGCTCTTTTGGGCGCACGTCATATCCCGGTGAAACTCGATCGGGGTGAATTTGAAAGGTCCTTACCCAAAATTGTGGCCTGTTTGGAAGAGCCAATTGCCGCTTCTTCCGTGGTTCCGATGTATTTTGTCTGCCAGCGCGCCCGGCAAGATATCAAGGTGGCCCTGATCGGTCAGGGACCTGACGAACTGTTTGGCGGCTACAGGCGGCATCTGGGTGTGCATTACGGGAACTTGTGGCGCAGCCTGCCAGCAGGTATCCGCAGCTTAGTCGGATTCGCCATCGATAGGTTGCCTCGGAACGAAACGCTGAAACGCGGTCTTCACTCGCTCTCCGTTGAGGATCGGCTGCAACGTTATCAACATGTCTTTTCCCTGGCTCCAGCGGAGTACATTGACGGCCTGTTTCCAGATGATCTTCTCCCGACCAGTCGAAACTATGAATCCGTCGACTCCTGGTGCGCATTGCTTTCCCAGATGGAGCACATCGACGAATTAGGAGGCTTTCAGCTTCTTGAAATCCGATCTTCGCTTCCGGACGAATTGCTCATGTTTGCGGACAAGCTGTCAATGGCTCACAGCCTCGAAGTTCGTGTTCCCTACCTGGATCGGACGGTGGTGGAATACGCGCAGCGACTGGAGGCCGGCTTCAAAATCCGCAACGGCACGAGCAAGTGGCTGCATCGGAGGGTGTCCGGCCGGTTCCTGCACCCGCGTATCCTCAAACGGAAGAAGCGCGGTTTCGCGACCAATGTTGTTGACAGTTGGTTCCGCTCCTCCTTGCAAAGTGAGCTTCCGGAAATGCTCCTGGATGAAAGTTCTTTGATGTTTGATCTGCTTAAACCGAAATCAGTGCGAAAGCTCCTGGCAGACCATCGGTCGGGAAGGCACGACAATCACAAGATTCTGTTCAGCCTTGCCATGGTCGAGCAATGGCTGCGTGGAACTCGGTCAGATCGCGATCAGTCCCCGCTCGCTTCTTTCAATTAGCCGAAAAGAGGTGATTCGAGTAACTGAATCGGCGACGGAATCGACTTACTCAAGAGCGCTGCAAAGATTTTTTGAGACCTGCCGCTGCGAGGCGTTCTAAGTCCACAATGGTCGGTGAATTTTATGAATGTCTATCTCGAAGAGTACAGTACTGATAAGGCGGTGCAGAGATATTTGAGCGATACCGCAGGTTCGGGGATTGCCTATCTGCTCCAACATGTTTACGGCCGCGTTTATGGAGAGCAGATCGACAAACTCGTCGCCCGGAGCGGGGATACACCCTCGTTTCGCGTGCTGGAGTACGGCTGCGGCGGCGGCATGAACCTTATCTGGATTGTCAAATACCTCATAGACCGCCGGCTCAAGCTCGATCTTGCCTGTGGAACAGACTTCTCGCCGAAGATGATTGAAGCGGCAAAGAAGGAGGCTTCCTCCTGTCTCCCGAGCACTGGGAGCAGCAAGGTGTCTTTCCATGCGGTTGCAAATGAAAACCTGAACCGCGACCTTCCAAAAGCGCTCGGTCAGTCACTCGCGGATTTGCAGAACTCCTTCCACCTGATCGTGGGCGTCAATACCTTTCGCTTCTGTTTCAGGCTGGGCAAGCAAGCCGAGTCGGCTAACGACATCTTTTGCCTGCTCCAGCCCGGCGGCCGATCCGTCATGATTGACATGAACCGCTCTTTTCCATTTTTTCGGACCAGGCTGCGCGATCGATTGACCAAGCCCGAAGATCAGCGCTATCTGCCGAGCCTGGAAGAGTATGCCGCCGTCTTCCGCGACGCTGGGTTTGAGATCGAAATTAAAAAGAACTTCTGTTGGGTCCCCCACTCGGCGGGTTCTGCGATGTTGGTCACCCTGAGTACGCTCTCGCCGGTGCTCCAGTCCCTCTTCTCCGGTTTTGCAATGAGATCGCTGATCGTTGCCCGAAAGCCCCTTGGTTCGCGGTAGACGCTTCCGCGACGAACGTTCAGCATAGGATGACCGAGCCTTGCTGAATCTCCGATTCCCCCACCGAAGTATGTTGCGACGCGCGCTAGTTGTCAGAACAACAGCCAGGGCCGAGGCAAGGTTGGCCTGTTTTCTTAATCTCTTGGGTATTGAATGGGAGGCTCTAACTGCAGAGGCCTTGATCAGCAGACACTTGCTCGAAATCCTTGCTGGCAGCGAGATTAGAGCCTGCCTAATTGCATGCGGAGAAGGTCTAAGGGAATTAAAGTTAGAGTCGGATAAACGCCAGATTCCGACCCAGCTGATAGGCAGGGCATTCGCTGGGAGCTTGTTCCATAGCTTCGATCAAAGCCCCGCCTCGCTCCATCTGCTGGGAGTATTTTTGAGCGGTGCCAAGATTGGGACGCCGAAAGTCAGTTCCGAACATTTGCGATACCGGGTCAGCGACAAACATCCAGACATATGTGGTGCCCTATCTGGCCTGAGCTTTGTTCCCGTCGAAAGCGTTATGGGTTGCGGTATCGACTTCGAATTGCGAGACGGGGTAGCGGACACTATCATCAGCATCGATCAAGCAAGCCTATTGACCCGGGTCCGCCACGGGTTCCGCCAGGCGTTTGTTGCCTCTAGCCCCGAGATTCTCGATCTTCGAGAGCCGACCTCAACTAACGTGGATTTTAGAGCCTGCTTCTCTAAAGTCGTTCCGATCCTGGTAGCGCTTCGACATCTTTTTCGGGGCTCATGTTGGGCGCCCGAAGCACACTATGCGAACATCATCATTGATGACCCGCCGCTGTGGCCCAGGTACGGGCATTTCGACCTGCGGGAATTGGCGGCCCTAGTGGATCGGACGGGATGCGCCTGCACCATTGCAATGATTCCGTGGAATTACCAGCGCTCCGACCAGCGCGCGGTCAGTCTTGTCTCCAGTCGCCGCGTGCGCCTAGGAGTGTGTGTGCATGGCTGCAATCATACCCGTGCGGAATTCGGCTGCCGAGACCGGCAAAGGTTGGCAGGGATGCTACTCACTGCCCGAAGCCGGATGGATGCGCACCAGCGACATACCGGTCTCCCCTATCAGCCGGTGATGGTATTTCCGCATGGCGTTTTTTCTATCGAGTCCATGAGCTCCCTCAGAACAGGAGGGTACCTTGCGGCTGTGAACACTGAAGTGGCGGATTGCTGGCGCCAAGCGCGTGTTACGGTGCAGGACTGCCTCGATCCGGCTGTCCGCTGTTACGACGAGGTTCCGTTGTTTATCCGCAGAAAACCAGGAGCCGGCGCTGTGAACTTCGCGATCGATTCTTTTTTGGGTAAACCTTGTTTGGTCGTGCTCCACCACGATTTTTTTAAGGACGGCATCGACAACCTGGAGGAACTGGTGCGCACTTTCACGAACTTTCATCCCCAACTGTCGTGGGATAGCCTCGAGAATATCGTGAAGGGGTGCGCTCTCAGTAAACGAGAAGCTGACGGGCGGAAGACAGTCAGAATCTTCGCTAACCGAGCAGCGGTACAGGTCGGTCAGGGTCAAGGCGAAGAGGTGACCGTGGTTAGAAGAGCGGCAGACAACCATAAAATCAGCCGCGTCGAACTCGATGACCGTAGCGTAGACTTCTCTCTCGAAGATGGTTTCTTGAAGTTCAATCTCGAGCCTCCAACTAACCGAACGGTTTCCGTGAGTATTGTGCCCGCAGAGAATCCTGCAGTTCAGGTCGCCGAAGATTCGGTAGGTGAGAAGGCTCGCGTCGCCATGCGGCGATACATGTGCGAGTTCCGCGACAACTACCTTGCCAAATCAGAGACGCTGTCGCGATACGCGCGCTGTGTGGCAAGGCCTTTGCGAGGGCGCTCCTAAGCGACGGCTTAGCATTACCAGTCATTATGAGCTCCTGCACGAAGGCGAAACAGGCTGAGATTCGAATTGCCGGTAAGACGCTCTACGTGCCTTCAGCTGACATCCGCGGCCGAACAGTTGTGGTCACGGGCAACTGT
>WNFR01002611.1_pt1 | contig 18704 bp, 16 predicted proteins | sample 5400221 | NCBI WGS metagenome assembly WNFR01 (sample SAMN13153357, study PRJNA577476) | soil metagenome | isolation source: 40 cm soil under Madrone tree | place: USA:California | collected 2016-06-14 | reverse complement strand
AATGTAGATAGGTTCGGCCCTAATGTGGTCTCCGCGCCGCGCAAGGAAGGAATGCCAGAATCCGGTTCTACTATGCCAACCCGGCGCGGACGCGAAACCGACGCAGAGGTTCCCACTGGCTTTCGCACCGGGCGATTCACCGCCACCGATCCCCGAGGCTCCATATCCCGGTTTTTGTTTACCGAGCTATCAGACTCAGTGTTCTGTTTTTTGTTCGGCGTTACTGAACTCTCGGAATCCGTATCCTGTTTTTTGATCACGTATGCGCCATGGGGGCAGGCCGACGTCATCATGTAGGCCGTGACAATGTAGCCGTCCGGAATAGGAAGGCCCTGGCATATCTTTACAGTGGCATCACGCGGCTTCCTAAGCGTGCTGTTGCTTACTCTTCGGTGCGTAGTTTGGGCGGGAGCGATCGCGGTGAGCAGGATAACGCTCGTGAGAAGAAAGAGACAGGCGACAAGTAATTTCATATCGCTACCTCCGACACACGTATAAAACTTTGGCGGCATTATAGTCCTGGAACGCGAAGTAGTGAAGGGTTTTCGCAAGAACTCTCCATTCGATCAATGGAGCAATAAATATGCCTCTTTCGGATCGGTGCTAGCGATTAGACGTGAGGGTAGACTTGCTGCGATTCGACAATTTCGCGGTTTCAAATCGCCGAAGAGTTGAAAGCTTGATTTCCGGTTGGCGAACGCCCTCCAAGAGGTGAAGGTGATCAGGCATTAAACTAAAACCTCGCACGCGCATCCAGCTCGACTCGCACGCCACTCGGAGTAGCGTCCTAATTTGAGATTGCCTTAGTGCATTCTCTGTGTTCGCCGTGCCTCAGTGGTGATAACGGCGCCGAAAACCAGTTCACCACGGAGACACGGAGAACACTGAGAACCCAGTGAAACGTGAAATTCGGACGGTACCCCAATCGGTAGCTGAATGGCATAGTCTCGTTAGCCCGAGTGTTTAGCGTCAATAATATTTCTTTGCGGTCTAACACTTTTATTTTTCATTTCTTAGGACTCGGCGTCATACTGTCTCCCGTATTAAAGTCTCTTAGAACTGCTATTGGCGAGAGAAAGTGATTTCAATGAATGGATGGTGGGACAAACAAATCCAACGTGCTGATTACCTGGCTGCGAGGTCAGACGGCTCGAAGGAACTGCTGACTTTCTATGCGCACTTACTTCGAGCGCAAAAAGAAATCTACGAATTGTTGCGCGGCCGTAAAGATTGGCTTCCATCTGGAGAGCTTGAACGAGACCTGCCGGTACTTGGCGATGCGTTGGGAGCATTGTTGAAAGCGGTTGCGTCACATGGGCCCGCACCCCTGGCGACTGAGGGTAAAGACTTGCTCGAGTCCGATCCTGAAGTCGTGGGCGAGATGTTGCTGCGCTATTGGTATAGCCCCTCGGACGTCCAGTTTTTTGGAAAGGCATGCTTGCAGCCATATCTCAGATGGCTTGCTGAGACAGGAGCCAAACCGCTGGGAAGGGAAGTTTCTGTGGGCGAACGTCATTGTCCCTTTTGCGGTGGGAATCCCCAGGTTAGTTTTCTTGAAAGCAAGGAGAGCAACGCCGAGAGTGGCAATCGCGATTTGATTTGCGCGACGTGCCTGTCGACCTGGTCATTTCGGCGGGTCGTATGCGCGAATTGCGGCGAGGAGCATCCCGCGAAACTGGGATATTTTCAATCCCCGGAGTTCGACCATGTGAGGATTGAGGCCTGCGATAGCTGCAAACACTACATCAAGGGAGTCGATCTTACGCGATTAGGTTTTGCAGTGCCGATCGTGGATGAAATCGATGCCGCGCCTTTGGATCTTTGGGCAAGTGAACACGGCTATACCAAAATAGAATTGAACCTTGTTGGCGTTTGATCATACGTCGGCTGCTACTCACCAGCATCGAACGACGCAGGTGCGTAACTGGGTCATTTCACCCTTTTGGGCAGTTTCGTCCACAAACGATTCAGTCCTTAAACAAACAGATTCTCTGTCCGGCAAGCAAGACGCAGCCAGCTGACATTACGCGCTACGCTAAGGGCTATAAGTGCGACCGTGGCATAGCTCATGCACTGCCGATTTTCAAATTCCCCAAAGACTGTTCGAGCGGTGCGTTGTGAGGTGACAGAACGAGCGGCGCGGAGTCGGACATCAAACGGGAGAACTGATAGCACCTTGGCTGGTTTATTCATCGGTGCAGGATTGCTAGTGGTCCCAATGTTAGTGGAGAAGGATCAGTCTTTCATTCACACCGTGGCTTCAGCCCGGTGGTCTGGCGCTGCTTGGTGGTGCTGAAACCGTTTAAACGGTTTTCCGCTGACGAGTGGGCCGCTATCACCGGGCTAAAGCCACGGTGTGAATGAGAGCATTGCAGTGATTGAAATCGATCCCAAGATGCAGCGGAGTTACCGATCAACTTCAACACGTTGCAGACAATGAGCCGATCAAGGTTGAGGCCAGTACTTTTCAGGCTCGCTAAAGACGTGAAAGATAAATCACTCTGTCGAGATGATTATTACATACGTTTAGCTGAAATTCTTGGCCTAAACGCATCGAGGCGGGAGCTGGGGTATTCGTAGTGAAGCATAGTCTTTAGGACTAGTGCTCTCGCACGACAATTCGTCGACTTTTTTATCTCCCCTCGATTTCAACACCCCCGTGTTGTCCGGCCCGCAATTCAAAATTTGAGCTTGAAGGAGTGCCTGTCATGGAAGTCTCTAGACGAACCTTCATTAAGACTACTTTGATTGGAGGCGCAGGTGTATCCGTGTTCGGATTCAGCCTGGCTCCGGTGTATGCGCAAACGCAGGGACTTAGAATCGCGCGCACGACTGAAACCCGAAGTACCTGTCCGTATTGTTCAGTGAGCTGTGGCGTGATCATTCACACACTGGGCGACAAAGCCAAGAACGCGATACCGCAGGTCATCCATGTCGAAGGTGATCCCGATCATCCGATCAATCGCGGGACACTCTGTCCCAAGGGTGCTTCTCTTCAACAGGACATCGTCAACGACCGTCGTTTGCTCAAACCTCAAGTGCGGCGTCCGGGTTCAGATCATTGGGACGACATCTCCTGGGACGATGCAATTAACGAGATCGGCCACTGGGTTAAGAAGACCCGCGACGAAACTTTCATCGAGAAGGATGCAAAAGGCGTCACCGTAAATCGCATCGAAACAATCGGCTGGATCGGCGGCTGTACTGACACAAACGAACTGAATTATCTCGCCGGTAAGTTCATGCGCGGTATGGGGGCCTGCTATTACGAAACGCAGGCCCGGGTTTGACACGGTCCGACGGTCTCCAGTTTGGGGCCCACATTCGGACGCGGTGCGATGACCAATGGTTATACCGACATTAAGAACACCGACATGATGTTGATCATGGGTGGCAACCCTGCGGAGAATCACCCGTGCGGGTTTAAGTGGGCGATTGAGGCGAAGTTGACGCGCAACGCCAAGATGATTGTCGTCGATCCGCGCTTTACTCGCACCGCGGCTAACGCAGACCTCTTCCTGCAAATTCGCGCCGGTTCTGACATCGCTTTTCTCGGAGGCCTCGTTAATTACGCGATTCTGAACAACCGGATTGCGAAAGACTATCTGATCAATTACACGAACGCAGCATTTGTCGTTAAGGAAGGATTTAAGTTACCCGAGGATGGCTTGTACTCCGGGTTTGATCAGGCGGCAGGGACTTATGAGAAATCCACCTGGAACTACGAAGAGGGTGGCAACGTCGGTCCAAAGTTAGCAGTCGCGGGCGGAAAGTCTTCAACTGATAAGACTCCTGGTCAGTCTTCTGCCAGCATAGGAAGCGAGCAACAAAAGCAGGGCGAGCAACCGGGAAAAAACTTCGAGAAACAATCTGCCGCCGTGGCCTCAAAACCTTCAACTGCTCAACCGGCCATGTCCTCCGGCCAGGGGGAAATGAGCAAAGACACCGGTGGAGGCCATCAAGCCGCTGGTCCAGTTGGGGCGTCGGGCCAGGGTGGAACGAAGCCACCTCCAGCGCTTCCTCCGAACACGGCGTACGATCTTTCACTCGCACATCCGCGCTGCGTCTTCCAGTTGTTGAAGCAGCAGTACTCGCGTTACACGCCTGAGATGGTGGAGCGCATCACAGGCATACCCAAAGATCAATTCTTAAAAGCTGCCGAGCTGTTTACCTCCGTCCGCAAAGACGGCGACATGAAAAAGGCGGCGACAGTAATCTATGCCGTTGGGTGGACTCAACATACTTCCGGCACTCAGATAATTCGCACCGCGGCAATCCTGCAACTTCTACTCGGCAATGTCGGTCGCGCCGGCGGTGGTGTGAATGCACTGCGAGGACATTCAAACATTCAGGGTGCAACCGACATGGGTGGTGTCTTCGATATCCTGCCAGGGTATTTGAAGGTGCCCGCTCCCGGCGACACAGATCTTGCTACTTACACCAAACGGACAACTCCCACGCCATCGAAACCGGGCGAGTGGGATTCCTTCAACTACTGGTCCAACACGCCGAAGTTTATCGTGTCCTTCCTCAAAGCACTCTATGGCGATGCCGCGAAGAAGGAGAACGATTTTGGTTTTCAATACCTGCCGAAGGTAGACCGCAACTACTCATGGACGGAACTGTGGGACCACATGTATCACGGCGATGTGAAGGGCTTGTTCGCGTTTGGGATGAATGGTGTCGCAATAGGTCCCAACACGGAGAAGAACATCGCCGCGCTGAAGAGGGCTGACTGGCTCGTGGTCGGGGAAATATATCCGGATGAAACGAGCGAATTCTGGAAGTCGCCCGGCATTACGCGCGACGAGATGAAGAACATCAACACGACCGTTTACCGGCTTTCATGCGCAGGCTTTGCCGAAAAAGACGGTTCGTTTACGAATTCGTCTCGGTGGTTGCAATGGAAGTATGTGGCGCTTCCGACGCCCAGCGGGTGCAAAGTTGATCAGGAAGTTGTGGCGCGGATCTTTCTCAAAGTGCGGGAATTGTACAGACAGGAGGGGGGTAAGTTTCCCGATCCGATTCTGAATCTCTCCTGGTCCTACACGACGCCGGAGAATCCTTCGTTGTCTGAAGTCGCGAAGGAGATTAACGGCAAGGCACTCGCCGATATCACTGACCCGCAGACACAGCAGACGATCAAAGCAGGTCAGCAATTGCCGGGGTTCGCCTGGTTGAAAGACGACGGCACTACTTCGTGCGGCAACTGGATCTACTCCGGCAGCTGGACTGAAGCCGGACCTCAACTCGCGCGACGAGGAACGGAAGATCCATCAGGGCTGGGAATCTTTCAAAACTGGGCTTGGTCCTGGCCAGCAAACCGGCGCGTACTCTACAACCGAGCGTCCTGCGATATCGAGGGGAAACCCTGGGATGCGAGCCGCCGGCAGGTCTGGTGGAGTGAAGCGCAGCAACGATGGGTGGGAAATGATGTCCCCGATTTCAAGGTGGACTCTAATCCTAAGGACCACATGGGACCCTTCATCATGAATCCGGAGGGTGTCGGCCGCATATTTGGCCCGCTCGCGGCTTTTGCGGATGGACCATTCCCAGAGCACTACGAGCCAGTGGAGAGTCCGATTGCAAATCCGCTACATCCTCAGCAGTCCATTAATCCCGTCGCAAAGAAATTCAAGTCGGACATGGATAAGCTGGGTACACCGGATCAAGGTTTCAATATCGTCTGCACGACCTACCGGCTTACCGAGCACTATCACTATTGGACCAAGAACAATCCGATGAACGTGCAACTTGTGCCGGAGCCTTTCGTCGAAATTCCGGCGCAGCTTGCCGATGAGATGGGGATTCATGGCGGTGAGAAGGTAAAGGTGACCAGCGCACGCGGCGATTACATCGCGAAGGCGATGGTCACCAAACGCATCAAGCCGATGATGATTGACGGCAAGAAGACTTATCAGATCGGGATACCGATTCACTGGGGCTATCGCGGTATCGCGGAAGATGAAGGCAAGACCGCGCTCACTCTGGCAAATCAGCTTTCGCCGGCCGCGATCGATCCGAACGCTTACACACCAGAGTTCAAAGGTTTCCTGGTAAAGATCGAGAAGGCCTAGTCCATAACAGGAGGGCATGAGATGAGCAACCCACAAACATTTCAGATACAGGAAATCTCGGCCCATCCCGGGCCCGTGCCGGGGTTAGGGGCGCGGCGTGAGGCGCAAGTTTGCAAATACGTCGACGTGACAACATGTATCGGTTGTAAAGCGTGCGAAGTTGCGTGTGTCGAGTGGAACGAGCATCCGTTTCGAGAAACGATGTTCGATGACACTTATCAGACAATGAAGTCGACCGAGTGGAACTACTGGAATCTGATCAAGTTTGCCGAGGACGAGCGCGATGGCAATTTGATGTGGCTAATGCGCAAGGATCAGTGCATGCATTGCGAAGATCCGGGTTGCTTGCGGGCCTGTCCAGCTGACGGCGCCATCATCAAATATGAAAACGGTATCGTTGATTTCCAACAGGATAATTGCATTGGCTGCGGTTATTGCATCTCAGGTTGTCCCTTCGATATTCCGAAGTTCAACCCGAAAACAAAAAAGGTATACAAGTGCACACTCTGTTCTGATCGAGTGGGCCAGGGTCTCGAACCCGCATGTATCAAAGCCTGCCCCACTGGCTGTCTCCATTTCGGCACGAAAGACGACATGGTCCAGATCGCCAGCTCGCGCGCCAAACAATTGCGCGAGCAGTCAGGCTTCGCGGATGCCGGCGTTTACGATCCGCCGTCAATAGGCGGAACACACGTCATCTATGTTCTGCATGACATCAAGCGCCCGGAACGTTACGGCCTGCCTGCAACTCCAGTCATACCTCCGAGCTATACGTACTGGAAGTGGCTGGCAAAACCTACCGGTCTGGCGGTTGCAATGCTGGGGATGGCTGCGGTCTTTTTCCATCGCGTCTTCTATGGCCCGAAAGTGCCCGAACCTGAAGATATGCCGGTCGTGGAAACTGGACCGCAGGATGAGGTCGAAGCGGCGCGAAAGGAGCGGCCATGAGTTCGTCTGCTGAAGAATTTGACCGCCGGGCGCGCGGCGAGTTTGCGCGCATTGGGAAGACAAGAGTTCATCGGGGCGAGCTACTGCGACATCCGGTTTATACTCGCTTTCTGCACTGGTCGGTCGCGATCTCTTTCATACTTGCCCTGATTTCTGGCTTTGCCATCTATTCACCGTGGCTTTTCCATTTTCTCACCCCTGTATTTGGCGGCGGCCCGCGAACGCGCGCGTTGCATCCCTGGTTTGGTGTGGTGTTCGAGGTCTTCTTTCTTTTTCAGTTCATCAACTGGTTCGCACCAATGGCTTGGACAAGCGTTGACAGCAAGTTTGTGCGGCGCTTGAAAGAGTACGCGACTAATCAAGACGACGTTGAGCCGGAGGACACCGATTTCTTCAACGGCGGCCAAAAACTATACTTCTGGTCCATCGCCATCAGTGGTTTGTTCTTCCTGATTACGGGGTTGCTGATCTGGTTCGATAACACCATTCCGCGCTGGGTGGTAGCAATCAGTTATGTGCTCCACGATGTCGCCGCGTTAGTGATGCTTGGTGGGTTCATCATTCACGTTTACGAAGGCACTGCCCATCAGCCGGGAACATTTCGATCGATGATCAATGGGACTGTGACAGAGAAGTGGGCCTGGACTCATCATCCGGCATGGTACAGAAGAGTCACGGGCCATGACCCCCGCGAAGCTTACGAACGCGAGAAGCGCCGCCAAACCGAACGTGAACGCTCGGCTTGAGGGATGGGAACGGGAAAATCCTTCGCCTTGAGAAAGATCCGGAGGTCTCTCCGGAAGAGTAGTCTCCTAATTTGCGATTGTTAATGCATTCTCCGTGTTCTCAGTGCCTCCGTGGTGATAAAGACGTCGAAAAACCATGTCACCACGGAGACACTGAGAACACGGAGAACCCCGTGGAACGTGAAAAATTAGGACAATACCTCGGAAGGGATCGCTTAGGAAATAATTGCTGACCGCTTTCAACACCATTCTTTGGCGGTCTATTACTTTGAGTTTGAGAATCGAATCTGACCTTAAGTTCTATTCACTGCTGGGAAAAGGAGTGAACGCAATGAAATCAACTTCCCGATTCATTTTCTTGCTGGTCGTCATCATCTTTACCTCGTGTTTGGCCCAGGCTCAGGCCATTGTCGAAGGTACCGCGTCGGGCGCGCCTACACTAGACAATCGCACTGCCAGTGGCGTATCCGGCGCCTCGTCTTCTTCTTCTCGAAAAAGTAGTAATGAATCTGATCCCGTAATTCCCGACCCTTTGGTCCGGGTCCTCATGAGTAAAGGACTGCTAACATCCGATGAGGCGAAGTCAATCAGCATGAGTGGAACTCCGGCAGATCAGCGCGATCGTCTGGCGGCGTTGTTGCGCGACAAAGGACTAATCTCTGCCACCGAGTTTGAGGCCGTGCGTAATGTCGCTGCTTCAACCGCGTCGGCATCTGCCATGACGGAGCCGGCGCGCGAGGTGACCAACGAAAAATCCAGCGGCGGGTCTCCATCGCAAGCGCCAGCTGCACCAACGAAAATTGCCGCCGTTGCACCGGTGCGGCTCCTCGGAATCGATACACCAAAACGAGAGGGACTAGTACCGGATATCAAGCTCGGGACGGGCGCGCGCCTGAAACTATATGGCATCTTCAAGACCAGTCTCATCCATGATTCGTCTTCGCCAGGAGGAAACGACTTTCCGCTACCACTCCTGACAGCAGATACGGGACCCGGAAACTCTCCAGAGTTTCATTTGAGGGTGCGTGGCTTACGCTTGGGTGCGAACTTCGAATGGATCGACCCGGCACCGAAGATGGTTATCACCGGGAAGTTCGAATTTGATTTCGAGGGTAATTTCACGCGTGTGAACAATCGCAACATCTCTTCTATTCGCTCGAGCCAGGCGTCGATTCGTTTGGCCTGGGTGCGCATCGACCGAAGTTTCAATGACAAGACTTCGGCCTTCGCCCTTTTCGGACAAGATTGGACACCTTTTGTTTCTTCAACCATGCCGAACATGATCGAGAATACAAATTTTGGCGGGATAGGCTTTGGCGCGGCTTACGAGCGCCTTCCGCAAGCTCGGTTTGGTTTCAATTTCAAGGCGGGCGGCTCACGCAGTCTACAGTTCGGGCCTGAGATTGCCATCGTTTTACCCGCATTCGGAGACTTGCCAACGAATGTTGCTGACCAACTGGGATTTGGCGAACGCCAGGGTACGGACTCGCAGCAACCCGGGGTTCAGGGCCGGGCAGTGCTACAGTGGCAACTGGACAAGGCGGAAAGCGTGGCGCCCGCACAATTTATTGTGAGCTTTGAACACGCGAAGCGCAGAGCGATTGTAACGAAGGCTGGCGTGCCCGCCGCATTCGCAGCAGCTTTTCCGAGCGGCGTCGAAGTGAGTAGCCACAGCAACGGCTACTCAGCAGAGTTTCAACTTCCCACGCGCTTCGTTACTGCTGTTGGTAAATACTACAGTGGCTCCGATCTTCGTTTCTATTTCGCCGGTCAGTTGCTTTCAACCTTCAATGATGGCGCTGGGCTGACTTCGACTGCTACCGCAGCATCGATTGATGGGGCGTCCACTGTTTTGTTCGGGCTACTCGATGGCGTGCCGGTAGTAGCGCCGCAGCGACCAGTCCGCGGCCAGGGCGGATTTGTCCAGCTTGGCTTTCCTTTGTCGCGTATCTTCAACGCAGATCCAAAAGGTCGCAATGCGGGCTGGACATCATATCTTTATTACGGCTACGACCAGGCGTCAGCGCGGGATGCGCGGCGATTTGGCGCCCGCGGCTCGAGAAGCGATCTCTTTTCTGGCAATATTCAATACAAGTTGAATCAATGGGTCACGTTCGCTTACGAAGAAGGATACTATCGCACGCGTGCGGACAATAGAACGGGCGTAACGTTGTTGCCGTTGTTTCGCGGCATCCCGAGTTACACGACGCATAACATTAGGTCCGAGTTTGCCGCGATCTTCACTTTTTAGATCGAAGCAATCTTCTCTTTTCGATTTACGGGCGACGAGCTGCAATGAAAACTAGCTATAGCGGGTTCGGAAATGAGAGCTGAGCGACCGACCGTTGTCGCCGTTAGCGGCTTTTCATCCAACGTTGGCAAGACGACGCTGGTGTGTGAATTGCTGCATCGCTTGCCCGGTTGGGAAGCCATTAAGTTGACGCGCGGTCATTATCGTTCGTGCGGTCGTGATCCCGCAGGATGCTGCGTAAGCGATCTAATCCGTGACGAGCCGGTGATACGTTCGGGGCGTGAAGCTAACTATGAAGCTGGCAAAGACACCGGGCACTTCTGGGAGGCAGGCGCGTCGAACGTGCATTGGGTAATAGTCAAAGACGATCAGGTTGAGCGCGGAATCAAAGAGGCGCTGGCGCGTGTCAAGACTGACGGAGTGGTGATCGAGGGCAACAGTTTTCTTGAGTATGTATCGGCCGACGTGGCTATAATGTGCGCGCGCGCGGAAGGTGGCAAAATAAAACTATCCGGACGTCATGCGCTCAAGCAGAGCGACGTCTTATATCTGTCATCGCTTAATCTGGATGGCATAGCAGCACGAAAACAATTCGACGAATGGCGGTCGAGCCTCACTATCGATCTCGACTTTAATGGTTCAACAGTTTTCACACGTGAAGATCTTCCACGATTGATGTCGCTCGTAAATCAACAGGATAGGTGTTAGCCGTTTCGAAGTGGCAAACCTTTTGGGATGTAAAGGCGAGTAGGGCAACGGCACCGTCCCCCGCAACAAGTTTGATGGTGAGTGCCATTCAAACTTGAGGCGGGGACAGGGTCCACCTTCCCGACCTTGAGGTTATTCAAGTTGAGGGATGTAGTTTAATTGTGAGTGGCATTCAACCTATAGTGGCTTAGCCGAGGTTCTCACGAGACCAGATGTCACCATAGTCGATAACCAGTCCCATTTCATCGACCGCGATTTTACGAACTGCTTCCGCATTGGCAAGCTACATTGACGGTTCGACTAGTTTTGCCACCGAGGAAATCTCTTTCTCCATCTCGGCCCTAAGCGTCTCTGCCTGCTTTCGGAATTGGGCCTTGTCGTCGCCAGGCTTGTACGCGTAAACAGCGCTCACGGCGCCGATGGTCTTTCCCGACGCATCATGCAATTGCATCTCGACCTCGAAACGCTTGCCGCTGATGTGCACTTCGAGAATTGGCTCGCCGGTTTCGATGACTTTCAAATCGTCCTCGTCCGCTTTCTTGCCGATCCGCCCAATGCTGGAAGCAAGGATCACATTGTCGGATCCACCCGGCGGTGTAACGTGCAGTGCGAGAATTTGCAGCTCAGGATGCTTCGCCATTGTCTCGTCCACCAGTTTCTGCGCAAAGATGTTTGTTGGCGTCTGCGAATATGGAAATGGTTCGACCAGATTTCCCGGGTTGGTGATGCGGCGTCGCAGTTCGTCTCTGATCTTCTCAGCCAACTTCAAGAACTCAGCCTTGTCTTCTCCGGCTTTGTACGGGAAAGCGACAGCGAGCGCACCGATCGTGTCCCCGGATACATCCTGTAACGGCAACTCTACGCTGAGCCGGTTGCCAGTCTTACCGACTTCCACCTTTGGCTTGCCGGTCTTAATCACACCCATGTCATCCTCATCCGCCTGCTTGCCAATTCTTCCGAAGTTGGATGCGATGATCACATTATTAGCGCTGTTCGGCGGCGTCACGTGCATCGCCAGAGTAGCCACTTCAGGATGTCTTGCCAGCGTTCGTTCTATAAGTGATTGAGCGTAATTTTTCGCGAGCGGAGCCTGCGCGCAGATTCTTGCTATAACCGGCCCGAATACCAGCAGTACAATGCCGGCTATAGGCCGAATTAATACGATGCGTTTCATTCTCTGTCTCCCTCTTAATTTTGTAATCCGATTCTACTCAGTGCGATCAGCACCAGCGTCACTGTGATGGCCCCGCCGATGCGCGTGGCGACTTGAGCGAATGGCATCAGCACGATCCGATTTGCAGCCGTCAAGATCGCAACGTCCCCGGTACCGCCCTGACCACTGTGCGTCGCGTTAATTATGGCGGTCTCTATTGGGTACATCTTCAGCCAGCGCCCGACGACGAAACCGGTGGCCATCAGCGTCGCAACTGTTGCAAAGATGGTAATGATGTTGGCCGGGTGAAATGCCGAGATAAGCTTGTCCCATGGTGTGATGGCGACGCCGACAGCAAAGAGCAATGGATAAACGACCGCGATCCGAAAGAACTTGTATACGACGAACGCGCCCTCTTGAAGTTTTGGCGAAGCGCCATGGGCCAACTTGACAACGACCGCGATGAAAAGCATCGCGACGGGAGCAGGCAAGCTGAACAAGTTGAAGCAGAGCGTGCCAAGCAAGTAGAGCGAAATAGCCATGATGCCTGCTGCGGCGATGTGGCTAACATCAATGTGGCCTGTGATTTCTTCCTGCTTGGGATCCATCTCGTCGTGCTCGTCAGGTTGCAAGCGTCCCTCGCCGGTCAGGTGTGGGTACTTCTTGCCGACATAATTGAGCAAACCGGAAAGCAGAATCGCAATTAAGCTGCCGAGCATCACGGGTGGCAACACCTGTGCGAATATGTCGCCCTGGTTTTGATGCAGAATTTGAGCATAGCCCATGGAAAGTGGAATCGCGCCTTCGCCGACTCCCCCAGCCATGATCGGCACGACCGTAAAAAAGAATGTGTGGTGTGCTCCCATTCCCAAAGCTGTGCCGACCAGCGTTCCCACGATCGCAGCAATGACAGATCCGGTCGCAAGTGGAACGAATATTTTCAGAAATCCCTTGATCAGCACGCGTCGATCCATACCAAGGATGCTGCCGACAATAATTGCGGTGATAAACAGGTAGAGGAAGTTAGTGTTCTTAAAAAAGGTCGTCACTGGTTGCAGCAGCGAAGTCGGCAGCAGATGATAAAAGGCCAAACATGACGGAATGAAGGTCGCAAATATTGCACCGCCGCCGATGCTGCGGACGATGGGTATGCGCTTGCCGATCTCGGCGCAGGTAAATCCGCCGACCACCATGATGGCAATCACCATGGAGATCTCTTCCGGCGCCTTCTCATCGGTCACTTTCTTGAGGAGTACAAAAGCAACGAGCAGGCCCAACAACAAAAGGTATACCGGCAGCGGGATGATGCCGATTCTGATCTCCATCAATTGCCACCAGCGTTGTGCCCAACTACCGATCGCAGTCTCTAGCGGTCGATTCACAATCTTCGAACCTGCCATATCCGGCGATTCAGTTACCATGGAATCCTCGGCTGCCGTCGGGCCTCAAAGATAAAGGAAAAGGATCGGCAGTATTACGCCGATGGCTAACGAAACATAGACCAGCGTGTGCGTCTTCGAATACTTAAACGCCATGTAGATTCCCAGAATGCTCGTAATCATCAGGCCGGCGGATGCGATCACAAAGAACCACCTCAGCGGCAATGAATGTCGCTGGCTCGGTGGACCCTCCGTGCGTTGATTCTTATGCACCTGGGCCAACGTGCTTATCCAGGCGTGCGGAGCAAACATACTGCCCTTTGGCGGGTCGTGCAGTTCAAATGTCTGCAATGCGCCGGAAAACGAAAGGAAGATGACGAGTGGTGCGAACATAGTGCCGAGATAAAGATGAGCTTTGCGAATTTTCCTCATTCAACTTGACCCTTGATTTTTGCGACATTCCGCACTCGCTCTTCTCTAACAGCGACCAATGCGCGTAAACCTGGCGCAACTGGCGGTCGCGTTACTTCTCGACGGTTATGACAACAAACGGACCTGGGTCGTAGGCGACTTTGCCAATCGGTTTCGGCGGCGCGGTTGCAGTCGCTGGAACATTTTCGACCGTCGCTGAGAAAATCCTTCCGGTCTTTGGATCGAGGGCCATCGTTTTGGCGCCGCGCATGGTCTTCACATTGTCCACAAGCGTGTATGCATCCGCCGAGTCCTGACGAACAATAGTCAGCATGCCATCACCAGTAGGAGCGAAGATCAGATGATTTGCCGCGTCGAACACTGTCGCGTCGACGTGCTCGCCAATCGGCAAAGTTTTGACAACCGTCGATGCGTCAGGATCGACGACTGCCAGCAAGTTGTTCTTGCAGCCGATGAACAAGCGCCGATTGACCGAGTCAAAGGCCATGCTCGCGGGTTCTTCACAACCAGCGATCAGCGTGGTCTTAGTCAGCTTCAGCGTCTTGATATCGATCGTAGCGAAGGCATTCTTATCTTCCAGATTCACCCAGACTGTGCCTTTGCCATCGGCGGCCGAATATTCAGGCGCACCGCCAACGGGGATAGTCCCAACAACTTTCGCAGCCGTCGCGTCGATCACTGTGACATCGTCACTATCGCCGTTGGAAACGAACACGCGATCTGTTCCGGGATCGTAGGTGATAGCGTCAGGTTTCTTGCCCGCCTTGATCTCTCCCAGATGCGCGTTTGTTTTCAGATCGATAACGCTGACCGTATCGGCCTTGCCATTGCTGGTGAAGCCTATTCCTTTAACCAATGCAATGCCGTGAACGCCGGGCGTGTCTGTTATTTGGCCCAGTGATTTGCCGCTGTCGGCATCCAGCACTTCGATTTTCATATAGTGCGTTACATACAAACGCCGCGCTTCAGGATCGATCGCGATGTAATCCCAGCCAGGATCGCCGCCGATCTTGTACTTGTTTGCGAGATGGTAGCCGGTCATGGCATTTGCAGTTGATGACGGACTGCTCGCCGTCGTTGTTGGCTGGGAGCTTGAAGTCGCACCGCAAGCGGAAAACAGAGCAGTGCCCAAAGACAATAGGATTAAACGAAGAACGGCGAAGTCCTTCGAAGCGTTTTGCAAACTCAAGACTAGTTACCTCCACGCAATTCCAGGTGCAAGGCGACGGTATCAGGATGAAGTTAAATTAATGATGAACTGGAGGAGCAGCAGGCTAGGCGTGATTTTCAAGGGGAATACGGGATAAAGTGTAACCTTCACTGCGGCGCGTATGCAGCAGGTGATGCTCGAACCCCTGATCTATCTTCTTTCGCAGTCGGTTCATGTAGACATCGATGACATTTGAGAATGGATCGAAGTGACCTCCCCACACTTGTTCTGCGATCGCTTCGCGGTTCAGAGTCTGTCCCGGATGAAGCATCAACAATTCGAGTAACGCATACTCTTTCGCTGTCAAGCGAATCGACCGTCCGCCGCGAGACGCCGTGTGATCAAGTGTATTCAGTGTCAGATCCTCTACCTTGATCATGTTAGGTCGCGTTTGTTGCACCCGCCTCAGCAGGGCGTGCAACCGAGCCAACAACACAGGGAAATCGAACGGCTTTGTAAGATAGTCGTCGGCTCCACAATTCAGGCCGCAGATGACGTCTTCAACATCATCCATCGCCGTCAATAGCAGGATCGGAGCGCCAAAGGATCTTTTCCTCAGTTCACGGCAGACCGAGAAGCCATCTTTGATTGGTAGCCGAACGTCGAGGATCGCGAGATCGTAACTGTGCACTTCGGCGTTATATAACGCCTGCTCTCCATCGCCGGCGATATCGACGGCATAGCCATGTTCACGCAGGACCTTGGCGATGACTCTGGCTATTTCGGGATCGTCTTCGGTAAGTAAGAGCCTCATGGTTAGTCTCTCTATCACAAACCTGGATTGCGTTGCAACCATGGCAAAAACTAAAGGCTGAGGGTCACAGTGAACGTGCTGCCATGTCCCGGCTCACTGATCACGTCAACCGAACCGCGATGTGATTCGGCCGCCAACTTCACGATCGAAAGGCCGAGACCACTGCCGCCATTAGTGCGCGTGCGTGGATCGCCGATGCGGTAGAACCGGTCGAACACGCGCTCGACGCACTCCGGTGGAATTCCAATGCCGGTGTCGGCAACGACGAAGCGAGTCAAGGCCGGTTCAGAGTCCAGCTTGACAGAAACTGATCCACCCGCAGACGTGTAACGGATAGCATTGTCTACCAGGTTGACAATCATTCTTCGCAGGAGTTCTTCGTTGCCATGAAACACCAGGTCTTCAGATGGTTCGCAAGTAAGTTGTATGGACTTCTGGGTAGCAAGTGCCTGCGCGGCATGGCAACTCTCCACAACTAGATCATTCAAGTAAAGATCCTCCATTGACAAGTGCTGCTCTCCCGCATCTGCACGTGCCAGCGCAAGCATGTCGCTCACGATGCCCGCCATCCTTTTTGCCTGATCCTGGATGATAGTCAACGACTCTCTATATTCGTTCTCCGAGTGGTTCTTAGACAAAGACACTTGCGCTTCGCCATGGATGATGGTTAGCGGCGTGCGCAATTCGTGAGATGCATCGGCCATGAACTCGCGCATCACTCGGAACGAGGTGTCCAGCCTGGACAGGAGCGCGTTGAAGACGCGGGCAAGGCGTCCCAGTTCGTCGTCTGGATTGCTAACTTTCAGACGTTCGTTTAGGTTCTTAGCGCTGATTCGTTCCGCCTGCCCGGAAATGGTGACCATCGGTTTCAGACTCTTTTGGGCAAGCACGAAACCACCAGCAGCCGCTAATAAGAGCACGGCTGAGAAACCAAACAAAAACAGTTTCCGGATGTGTCCAATCTCTCCCTCCAGTTTGTCCAACGGCTCAAGAACGGCGCTCATATAATTGACGCCTTTGTACTGAAAGGGAAGCACAACCAGACGCTTGTTCAGATCTGTAGCGAATGCCGGTTTGCGATCAGGTCCGGAGACATCCAGGATTCTTGTCGAGGTCACGGCGGCGACAACATCATCGTTGTTGGCAGCCAGCAATTGGCCTTCACGAAAAATCGCCGCGCTCTCCCGGCCTTCTTTGAGGCTGCTGATAGTCTCTCTGGCTTCTTCTTCTACATTAGACCGATCGCCGAATTCGCAAAAGTAATTGGCCATTGATTGCGAGGTGCGTTGCAATGACCAGTCAAATCGCCTGTGCATGTCATTGGAGACCAGCGAGTAAAGGTAGAGGCTAAAAGCGACCAACAGGCTCCCAAATACCAGGAGATACCAAAGCGTCAACCTCACGCGAATGCTACTAAACATAGGAGAAGTCCGGAGTCTCAGGCGATAGCATATAGCCCTCGCTGCGCCGGGTATGAATCAGAGGCTGGTCAAATCCGTGATCAATCTTCCGGCGCAGTCGCTTCACATAAACGTCGATTGTATTTGAAAGCGGATCGAACGTTTCGTCCCAGACGTGCTCGGCGATCTGTGCTCGTCCAAGAATCTGACCCGAGTGCATGATCAACAACTCAAGCAGCGCATATTCTTTGGCCGTCAGCTTGATAGTGCGATCGCCGCGCTTGGCCGTGTGGTCTACGGTGTTGAGCGAAAGATCCGCCACAGTAAGCACATCACCATGAAGCTGTCTACCCCTGCGTAGCAGAGCGCGTATGCGAGCGAGAAGCAACTCAAAATCGAAAGGTTTTGCCAGATAATCATCCGCGCCGCTGTTGAGTCCACTTACGACGTCAGCCATGCCATCCATCGCCGTCAACATCAAAATCGGAGATCGGAAAGACTGTTCCCTCAGCTCGCGACAGACTGTAAGACCATCCTTGACCGGTAGGCGGAGATCGAGAACGACCAGATCATAGTTGTGATTGTCGGCTTTGGCGATCGCCTGTACGCCGTCATAGGCAACATCAACTGTATAGCCATTAACCCGCAGGCCTCTGGCAATAAAGCTGGCCATCAGCGGCTCGTCCTCGACCACTAACACTTTCATTGTTGACTCCATCTTACTCTCAAAGCAATAGGACTATAAAGAACTGGAAAAAAGATTAAAGATAGCATTCCAACATTAACTGAGTATGAAGGAAGCAGTTTAGAGTTCAAGCTTTAGCTTGTGTGGTAAAACCACAGCCTGAAGGCTGAACTCTGAACTTCGCCTGGGGATTGAACGGAACAGAGTTCATAGAAAGTTAATGTTGCCTGAGGTAGCGTGCACTTCTACAACCAGATGACCGCTTCGAGCCGGCCCGTTAGAAACGTGAATCTATTCGCCCAGGAGGACCAAATGATCCATCACGGTAATCATAAAGGCACATCGTCCGCAGGAGCGGCTCGAACAATTCACGGCACCCGCATCGCGAGCATTATCGGGGCGTTGCTTATCCTCGTGGCTATGTCATCTTCCACGTCAGGTCAGGTAACGGGCGGTGCCATCAGCGGAACCGTGACTGACGAGGCTTCAGCTGCGGTCGCAGGCGCCACGGTCACTATTTTGAACGTGGCTAAGGGCGAGACGCGAACAGCGACAACCAATGACAGAGGCTTCTACAGTGTGCCAAATCTTGTACCCGGTAACTACGATGTGACTGTTTCGGCCAGCGGGTTCTCCACGGCGACCGAGAAGAACCTGTTGATAGAAGTAGGACAAGAAGTAACAACGAATATCCAGCTCAAAATAGGTGACGTTTCAGCTAATGTGGAGATTGCGACCGAAGCAGCTGCTATCAATACAACATCCTCGATATTGAGCAACGTCGTTAGCGGTCAGATTGTACGAGACCTGCCGATCAACGGACGCGATTGGACACTCCTGGCTGCGCTGGAACCGGGTGTTCATACGATCGAGGCGCAATCCCCCATCTCGACGAGTGGCAATGCCCGCGCGAATCGCGGCTTTGGGACGCAAGTTACGATAGGCGGCAATCGTCCACAGC
>WNFR01002898.1_pt1 | contig 18705 bp, 19 predicted proteins | sample 5400221 | NCBI WGS metagenome assembly WNFR01 (sample SAMN13153357, study PRJNA577476) | soil metagenome | isolation source: 40 cm soil under Madrone tree | place: USA:California | collected 2016-06-14 | reverse complement strand
CGAGATCAAGCCGCAGATGGTGGACAAGTATGAGGTGAGCAAGGATCAGCTGACGTACACGCTCACGCTGCGCGACGGGCTCTCGTGGCACGACGGCAAACCAGTCACCACCGAGGACTGCGTGGCGTCGATCAAGCGGTGGTCGGCCAAGGACTCGATGGGCCAGAAGCTGATGGGCTTCGTGAAGGACATCCAGATCGTCAACGCGAAGACGTTCAAGATCGTGCTCAACGAGCCGACCGGCCTCGTGCTGGGCGCGCTCGGCAAGCCGTCCTCCAACGTGCCGTTCATGATGCCCAAGCGCGTGGCCGAGACCGATCCCAACACCCAGATCTCCGACTTCACGGGCTCGGGGCCCTTCGTCTTCAAGAAAGAGGAATGGAAGGCCGGCGACAAGGCCGTCTACGTGAAGTTCGACAAATACAAGGCGCGCGCGGAGCCGCCCTCGGGCCTCGCCGGCGGCAAGGTCGTCAAGGTGGATCGCGTCGAGTGGAAGTGGATCCCTGACCATCAGAGCGCGGTCAACGCACTGCTGGCCGGCGAGATCGACTACATCGAGGCGGTACCGCACGACCTGCTGCCCGTGGTCAAGCAGGACGCCAATGTCAAGCTCGTGGACTACAACCCGCTCGGCAACCAGTACACGTTCCGTTTCAACACGCTGCACAAACCGTTCGACAACGCCAAGGTCCGTCAGGCGGTCTTCTATGCGTTCAACCAGGAGGACTTCCTCAAGGCCGTCATCGGCGATCCCACCTACTACAAGGTCTGCAAGTCCTTCTTCCCCTGCGGCTCGCCGATGGCCAGCACCAAGGGCATGGACGGACTCCTCGAGTCGAACTTCGAGAAATCCAAAGCGCTGCTCAAGGAGGCCGGGTACGACGGCACACCAGTCGTGCTCATGCAGTCCACGGACCTCGCCGTCCTCACGAATCTCGCGCCGGTGGCCAAATCGCTGCTCGAGAAGGGCGGCTTCAAGGTTGACATGGTCTCGATGGACTGGCAGACGCTAGTCGCGCGCCGGGCCAAGAAGGACCCTCCCGCCGCGGGCGGCTGGAACGCGTTCCTGACGGGATGGGTGGCCGCCGACATCCTGAATCCCGTGATGATGGGCTTCATGAACGCCTCCTGCGAGAAGGCGATGTTCGGCTGGCCGTGCGACAAGGAGATCGAGAGCCTGCGCGAGCAGTTCGCGCGCGAGACCAATCCGATGAAGCAGAAGACCATCGCCGAGGCTGTGCAGGTCCGGGAGACGCTGTACCCGACCCACATCCCGCTCGGCCAGTGGTATCTGCCGATCTCGACCCGTAAGAACGTGGACGGGATCATGACCGCGCCGGTGCCCGTCTTCTGGAACGTCACCAAGAAGTGAGCTGATGCGGCCGTAGGGGATGTTGCCGTACATCGGCCGCCGCCTCCTGGCCACGATTCCCGTCATGGCGGTGGTGGCGGTGGTCGTCTTCTCGCTGCTGCGCCTGACCGCCGGCGACCCGGCCGCCATCATCGCCGGCGACAACGCCACCTCGCAGGACGTGGCGGCCATCCGCGCGCGGCTGGGCCTCGATCGTCCGCTCGCGGAACAGTTCGCGATCTGGGTCGGCCGGGTCGTGCGCGGCGACTTCGGCGAGTCGTTCTTCTTCAAGAAGCAGGTGAGCGAGCTGATCCTCGACCGCGTGGAGCCGACGCTGGCGCTCTCGGTGTGCACCCTCGTGCTGACGATCGCGCTGGCCGTCCCGCTCGGCGTGCTGGCCGCCTGGAGGCGCGGCAGCTGGATCGACCGCGCGGTGATGGGCTTCTCGGTGCTCGGCTTCTCGGTGCCCGTCTTCGTGATCGGCTACGTGCTCATCTACGTCTTCGCCATCGAGCTGGCGTGGCTGCCCGTGCAGGGCTACCAGCGGATCGGCGACGGCGTCGGCGGCTTTCTCGAGCGGCTCGTCCTGCCCAGCATCACGCTGGCCGTGGTCTTCGTCGCGCTCATCGCGCGCATCACGCGCGCCAGCGTGCTGGAGGTCCTCAACGCCGACCACGTGCGCACCGCGCGCGCCAAGGGGCTCGGCGAGCTGCCGGTGCTGTTGCGGCACGTGCTGCGCAACGCCGCCGTCCCCATCGTCACCGTCATCGGTATCGGCATCGCGGTGCTGATCGGCGGCGTGGTCGTCACCGAGTCGGTCTACGGCATCCCCGGGCTCGGCCGTCTCACCGTGGACGCCGTGCTGGCGCGCGACTACCCCACCGTGCAGGCGGTGATCCTCGTGTTCTCCGTCGTCTACGTGCTGATCAACCTGCTCGTCGACCTGTCCTACACGGTGCTGGATCCGAGGATCCGCTACTGATGGCGCGGCCGGCCAACCGCAGCGTGCTGCTGGGCGGGGCCATCCTCGCCGTCGTGGTCTCGGTCGGCGTCCTGGCCCCCGTGCTGGCCACCAGCGATCCGAGCGTCATCGATCCCGCCGCACGCAACCGCAAGCCCGGCGCCGAGCGCATGGTTCGCGGCGACGACGGACGCCCGCGCGCCGTCCGCCACTGGATGGGCACCGACAGCCTCGGCCGCGACGTCTACAGCCGCGTCGTCTACGGCGCGCGCGTCTCGCTCGTGGTCGGTGTGACGGTGGCGCTGGTGAGCGCGGCCGCCGGGCTCGTGATCGGTCTGATCGCCGGCTACGTCCGGGCGCTCGACGGCGTGGTGATGCGCGTGATGGACGGACTCATGGCGATTCCGGCCATCTTGTTGGCGATCGGGCTCGTCTCGCTCTCGCGCGCGGGGCTGCGCAGCGTCATTCTGGCGATCGTGATCCCCGAGGTGCCGCGTGTGGTCCGGCTGGTGCGCTCGCTCGTGCTCTCGATCCGCGAGGAGCCCTACGTGGAGGCGGCCGTCGCGCTCGGCGCGCGCACGCCGGCGCTGCTTCGGCGCCACGTCGTGCCCAACACGCTGGCCCCGCTCATCGTCCAGGCCACGTTCGTCTGCGCCTCGGCCATCCTGATCGAGGCGATCCTCTCGTTCCTCGGCGTCGGCATCCCGCCCGAGACGCCGACCTGGGGCAACATCATGGCCGAGGGCCGCGCGCTGTTCCGCGTCTTCCCGCACAACATCCTCTTCCCCGGCATCTTCCTGGCGGCCACCGTGCTCGCCGTCAACATGCTCGGTGACGGCCTGCGCGACCAGCTCGACCCCCGCGTGAGCCGGCGCCTGTGAGCGTGACGGCGTCGCTGGTCCAGCGCTTCGTCTTTTGGTGGCTGCTGCTCGTGGTAGCGCAGCAAGCCCAGCGCATCTTCCTCATGATCGTCGCCGCGGCGAGGCGCGAGGTGCCGTCACCGGAAGTCCTCGGGCTCACGCTCCTCACCGGACTGCGCGCGGATCTCGTCACCGCCAGCTTCGGCATGCTCGCCGCGCTCGCCCTCGCGTTGCTCGTCGCCGCGCTGGTCGCGCTCCGCGCGTGGTCGCGCGCGGGCAGCGTGCTCGTGCGCGCGCTCGGTGTCGCCTCGGCGAGCCTCACCGTCGTCTACGTCGCCATCCTCACCGTGGACATGGGGTACTACCTGTACAGCGGCCAGCGCCTCGACGCGGTCTTCATGGAGTACGTCGCGGACCTGTTCGGCCAGGGCCGGCAGGGCGAGATCCGCGGCAGCCAGGTCGCGGCGCAGACGGCCGCCGAGCTCGGCGAGGTCGGGACGTGGGCGGTCCGGGTCGTGAGCTACGCCGGGCTGCTCATCGCGGCGATCCTGGTCTGGCGGATCCTCTTCCGTCGGGCGCTCGCGCCGGTGCTGCGCGGGTGGCCCCGCGCGACCGCCGTCGCGCTGTCCGTGGCCGTCGCCGTCGGCGCGTGGGGGATGCATCCCGACGGGCCGGACTCCGTGCAGGGGGCGCCCATCGCCAGCTCGACGTACTACGCGCTCGCCCAGAGCCCGATCTGGATCCTCACGGCGCCGCTCGTTAGAGCCAGCAAGCCTGTGGTCATCCCGCCTGCCGTCAAGGCCGCCATGCCCGAGTCCCGCGCGTTTCCCCTCGCGCGAGAGATCTTGATGCCGGGGGCGCGATTCGTCTCAGCGCGCTATCCGCTGGTGCACGTCGAGCAGCCGCGACCGTCGCCGCTGGTGCGGCGGCCGAACGTCCTGTTGCTGTTCATCGAGGCGCTCGACCGGCGCTTCCTGGGCCGCACCATCGCGGGCCGTCGCGTGACGCCGTTCCTCGATGCGATCTTCGCCGACAGCGTGACCTTCGAGCACTTCCGCACGAACGGCGCGCAGACCTTCCACGGGCTCTTCGCCTCGCTCTGCTCCTCCCTGCCGCGTCAGGGCACCGCGGCCACCAAGGCGCGTTACGCGAACGATTATCTCTGCCTGCCCACGCTGCTCGCGCGCGGCGGCTATCGCACGCGGATGGTGATCGGCCAGAATCGCGACCAGAGTCACTCGCGGCTCGGGCTCTTCATGGCGCGCAACGGCCTCGAGGAGCTGATCGACGAGAGCGGGTATCCGCCGAGCACGCCGCGTGTGGGGCTCGGCGTGGCCGACGGCGCGCTCTTCGACCGCATCCGCGCGGAGATCGACGGGCTGCGGGCCGGCGGGCGGCCGTATTTCCTGACGACGCTCACCACCGGCACTCACCACCCGTTCGCGGTGCCGATGACCCATCCGGACGTGGTCGCGCTGCGCGCCGAGCCCGATCGCTACGTTGCGGCGCTGCGCTACCTCGACATCGAGCTGGAACGCTTCTTCCGAGGGCTCGAGCGCGACGGGGCCCTGCGCGACACCGTCGTGCTGCTGCTCGGCGATCACGGCCGGCACGAGCGCGTCGCCCGCAACGACATCGAGAACGCGGCCGGCCACTTCACGGCGCCGCTGGCCGTGTGGCTCGATCCCTCGCTGCGGGCGCCGTCCGTCTATCGCCCGCGCGTCGTGTCGGGCATGGCGAGCCAGATCGATCTGACGCCGACGATCCTCGCTCTCGCCGGCCTGACGCCGCGGCTGTCGTCCTTCGCGGGGCGCGACGTGAGCTGCGCCCTCGCCGCCGACTGCCTGCCCGCGCGCACCGTGTACCTGAGCGAGGTCTACGGCGCCGGGGCGGGCATCGCGGATGCCGAGGGGTTCTGGTTCTACGGCTTCGCCGCGCGCACGCTACAGCACGCGGATCTCGCGCTCCGCGCCATGACGCCGCCCTCGCCGGCCGACGATCCCGCGGCCGCCGTGCGCATCGAGCGGATTCTCGCGCTCTACGTGACCGCGAACACGCTCATCGAGCAGAACACGCTCTGGTCCTGGCGCGAGTTCGGCGAGGGGCTCTAGGACGATCGGGTTGTCAAGGGGTGGCACGGCTTTGCCGGGCCACCCCGAGCGTCATGGGGGTTAAGGGGGCCCTTCGAGGCCCCCTTACTTCAATTAGGCACGATCGCGGCGCGCGTCACGTGCCCCTTGTCCTGCTCGGCGAACGCGCGGTTGATCTCCTCCAGCGGGTACTTGTGCGAGACGACCTTGCGCCACGGGTACTTCGTCAGCGTGCGCAGCATGAGGTCGAGCGCTCCGCGCAGGTGCTCGGCCTCGTAGTGGGCGAGGCCGATGATGCGGCGGTTGCCGAAGATGATCCACGACGGATCGAACTCGGCCTTCCAGCCCACGTTGATGTTGCCGATCTCGAGGTACGTCCCTTCGGGCGCCGTCATGCGCAGTCCCTCGTCGACGACGCCGGGGTGGCCGACCAGCTCGAGCACGACGTCGCCGCCCCAGTCGTCGGTCAGCTCCCTCACGCGCTTCACGCGCGCCTCCGGCGTCGTGAACTCGCGCAGGTCGACGAAGCTGTCGGCGCCGAACTGCCGGGCCAGCTCCAGCCGTTCGTCGATGCCGTCGATCACGATCACGCGGCCGGCGCCCATCTCGCGCGCGACCGCGCACGCGTAGACACCGAGCCCGCCCGCGCCCTGCACCACCACCGTCTGGCCCGCCTTGAGGCCGGCGACGTCGAGCCCGGCGTAGACCTGCGTGAAGGCGCAGTTCACGCCCGCCGCCATCTCGTCGGTGATCTCGGGCGGCAACTTGAACATCGCGTGGTTCGGGCGGAGATAGAAGTACTGGCCGAAGCCGCCCTGGAAGTGCGGCCACTGCTCGCACGAGACGAGCCAGTTCGCCTGCCGCACCGGGCAGGACTTGAAATGCCGCGCGAGACACGCTTTGCAGCGGCCGCACGGGAAGAAATAGCGATAGGCGACGCGATCGCCGAGCGACAGCGGGTGTCCGGCGGCGTCCGTCGTCACGCCGTCGCCGAGCTTGGCGATCGTGCCGACATGCTCGTGGCCGGTGTTGAGCGGCAGCGGCCGGCCCATGCGCGCGTAGTCCTGCTCGCCGCGCCAGTAGTGCAGGTCGGAGCCGCACACGTTCGCGAGCGCGATCTTGATGAGCGCGGCCCCGGGCTCCGGCTCGGGCACCGGGTATTCGCGGATCTCGAAGGGCTTGCCCGTCCCGTGAAACACCGCCATGCGTGCCGTCTCGGCCATGGAGGACCTCCTCTGTGGCCGGTATCCTACCGCAACGCCGGGACGCGTCTAGCCGGTCTCGATCTCGTCGATATCCTTCATGAGCGCGCGAATCTGGAGCGCTTGCGTGATGTCGTAGGCGAGATCGAGGTGTTTGCGCGCCGCCTGCAGCCGCTCGACGGTGACGAGACGTTTTTCGACGAGCACCATCGTGAGAGCATGGACCTGGGTGGCGAGCTGCTCGATGACGTCGGCGTGACGGCGACAGATGCGCGCGACGACCTCGGTGATGAATTGCTCCTGTTCCGGCGTGAACTCACTCATGCTCGTCAGCAGATGTGCGAAGGCCATGCCACCGAGGCGGCGGTCGGACCGACGGTAGGCTGAAACCATGGCGATGCTCTTTCCCGAAGTAGGCGACCTTCCTGAGGGATTCGTCTATCGGGAGGATGTTCTGTCCTCGGACGAGGAGGCCCGGTTGGTGGAGGGCCTGCGGACGCTGGCCTTCGGCGAGGTGCGCATGCGTGGCCAGGTGGCGCGCCGGCGCACGATACACTTCGGCTGGACGTACGGCTACGAGACGTGGCGCGTGGAGCCCGGCCCGCCGATCCCGGAGTTCCTCGTCGGATTGCGGGCTCTGCCCGCCCGCGTGGCCGGCGTGGAGGGGGACGCGCTGGCGGAAGTACTCGTCACGCACTATCCGCCGGGTGCGGGCATCGGGTGGCACCGCGATGCGCCCGCCTTCGGCGTCGTCGTCGGCGTCTCGCTACTCGGCGCCTGCCGTCTGCGCTTCCAGCAGGGCCGCGGGGCGGCCCGGAAGACGCGCGCGCTGACGCTGGCGCCGCGCTCGGCGTACGTACTGGACGGCGCCGCACGCTGGCAGTGGCAGCACGCGATCCCCCCGGGGCGCGAGGAGCGCTATTCGGTCACGTTCCGGACGCTCCGGGCGCGTGGCGGCGGCGCGTGATTTAGGCACGCGCGCGCCCCGCGACGTTCGTACACTGACGTGCGAGGGTCCGCCGAGGGCCCCAAGGAGGCATCGTGGCGACAGGTCGAAAACCCAGACGTTCGGGCGGGCGCGCCCCCCGCGGGCGCGCTCGCCCGCAGGCGGAGCCGGAGGCACCGCCGGCGGTCGTCGAAGCGACGCCGATCTCGCAAGTCGAAGACGTCATCGAGCAGCCGCTCGAGGCGCTACCGCTCACCACGCCGGAGCCCGCGCTGGCCTCGCGCGTGCCGCCGCCCGAGCCGGCACGGCCGCTGCCGGCCGGCCGGCGGGCCATCTTCTTCGACGTGGAGAACACGAGCCGCGCCGAGCACATCGCGCGCGTGCTGGCGCACCTCGCGGTGGACCGCGCCGGCCGGCGTACCGACTTCTTCGCGGTCGGCAACTGGCGCGTGATCGGTCACGACACGGCGCGGCTGCTGGCGCGCCACGGCGCCGGGCTCGTGCACAGCGCGCCGTCGGTCGGCGTGCGCGACTGGAGCGATCTCCGGATCGCGGTGGCCTCCGGCGTGTGGCTGGCCGGGGCGCGGCCGGGCGACGTGATCGAGATCGTGTCCGACGACCGCGCGTTCGACGCGGTCGGCGACGTGGCGGCGAGCCTCGGCGTGACGTTTCGCCGGCTGTCGTACCGCGCGCTGCTCGGCATGCCGACCCAGGAGCCGGTCGAGGTGGAGCGCGTCGAGCGCGAGTATGGGCACGGCGAGCGTGGCGATCGTGGCGATCGCGGCGGGCGGCGTCGGCGGCGCGGCGGCCGCGGACGCGGCCGCGGCGAGCACGGGGCGCCGCGCCCGGTGCACCAAGCGCCGGTGGACCGTGCGCCGCGCGCGGAGCCCGTCGCGGCGGAGGAGCCGCACACCGCGCCTCACGACGAGATCGTCAACGTCGTGCAGGACCTCGCGCGTGCGCGGGGGACGGTGACGCTCGACTCCCTGGCGAACGCGCTCAAGTCGCGCGGCTTCAGCCGGCCGCCCGGCTCGCCGCGCCTGATCACACGGCTGCGCCGCATCAAGGAGCTGGACGTCAACCGCGCGGGCGTGATCACGCTGGTGGGCGATGCCGCGGCGGCCGAGCCGGCCGAGCGTGAGGAGCCGGTCCGCCGCGAGGAGCCGGTCGGCCGCGAGGCGGAGCCGGTTGCGGTCGCACCCAGCGCCGAGATCGCGGAAGCCGCGGAGCCGGTGGAGTCGCGAGCGGATTCGGTGGAGGAGCCGGTCGAGGCCGCGACCGAAAGCGAGTCGCCGGACCCGGGCAATCGCGAGGGCGCGCACATGCAGACCGCCGGCGGCGGCGATGGCGGCGGGCGGCGGCGGCGCTCGCGCCGCGGTGGCCGGCGTCGGCGCGGTCGTGGCGGCGATGGCCGCGAAGGCGGTGGCGGGCGCGAAGGCGGCGGTGGCCGTGAAGGCGGCGGCGGTGGTGGCGGTGTGCCGCCGCGCAGCCGCGACACGAGTCCGCGCGGCACCGGGGCGGACCGCGCGCGCGACGTGGCCTCGCGCTATGCGCCCCGCGACGTCGCACCCTCCTGGATCAGCGGCCAGCCACTGGCGTAGCGCTATCGAGAATGGGGGGCCTCGAAGGGCCCCCCAAACCCCCGAATGTTCGGAGCGCCCCGGCGAAGCCGGGGAGCTCCTCTATCCTGCGAGGATCCCGAAACCCGCAACGCTCGGGGCGCTACGGGCAAAGCCGTGAAGACCCTCGATGGATTCAGCCCATCACGCGGCGCCGATCGCGTACGGCGTTCGCCAGCTCGGCCAGCACGCCGAGCGTCGTGTCCCACCCCATGCACGCGTCCGTGACCGACTGCCCGTAGCGCAGCGTGCCACCGGCGGTCAGATCTTGACGGCCCTCCACGAGGAAGCTCTCCATCATCACGCCGACGATCGCCGTCTCACCGCCCGCGACCTGGCCCGCGATGTCGTGGCCGACCACCGCCTGCCGGCGGTGATCCTTGCTGCTGTTGCCGTGGCTGCAGTCGATCATCAGCCGCGCGGGCAGGCCGGCGTCGCTGAGCGCCGAGGCGGCCTTGCGGACGTTGGCCGCGTCGTAGTTCGGGCCGCTCTGCCCACCGCGCAGGATGACGTGGCAGTCGGGATTGCCGCGCGTGGAGACGATCGCGCAGAGCCCCTGCTCGGTGACGCCGAGGAACCGGTGCGGGTGCGCGCCCGCGCGGACGGCGTCGATGGCGATCTGCACGTCACCGTCGGTGCCGTTCTTGAAGCCGATGGGCATCGAGAGGCCCGAGGCGAGCTCGCGATGGACCTGACTTTCGGTCGTGCGCGCGCCGATCGCGCCCCACGAAACGGTGTCCGCGGTGTACTGCGGCGAGATCGGATCGAGGAACTCGCAGCCCGCGGGCAGGCCGAGGTCGGCGAGGTCGACGAGCAGCCGGCGCGCCAGACGCAGCCCTTCGTTGATGGCGAACGAGCCGTCCAGCCGCGGATCGTTGATGAGTCCCTTCCAGCCCACCGTGGTGCGCGGCTTCTCGAAGTACACGCGCATCACGATGCAGAGGTCGGCGGCGTGCTCGTCGGCGGCGCGCTTGAGCCGCCGCGCGTAGTCGATGGCGGCCACGGGGTCGTGGATCGAGCACGGCCCGACCACGATGACCAACCGATCGTCCCGGGCCTCGAGCACGCGGGCGACGGCCTCGCGGCCGCGGCTCACCGTCTCCGAGCCGCGCTCGGAGAGCGGCAGCTCCTCGAGCAGGATGGCCGGCGGCAGCAGCGGCCGGAAGCTGTCGATTCTGAGATCTCGGGTTCTCTGGGGCATGGAGCGACATGATAGCCTACGCTCGCCCGGCGATGCCACGCATCGGTGTGATCTCCGATACCCACGGTCTCGTGCGCCCCGAGGCGCTCCGCGCGCTGGCGGGCGCCGACCTGATCGTTCACGCCGGTGACGTCGGCGCCCCCGAGGTGCTGGACGCCCTCCGCGCGGTGGCTCCGGTGGTCGCCGTGCGCGGCAACAACGATCGTGGGCGGTGGGCGAGGGCGCTGGCGGAGACGGAAGTCGTCGAGCGCGGGGGCCGCGCGATCTACGTGCTCCACGATCTGCACGAGCTGGACCTCGATCCCCGCGCCGCCGGCTTCGACGCCGTCATCACCGGCCACTCCCACCAGCCGCGGATCGAGCGCCGCGACGGTGTGCTCTATCTCAATCCGGGCAGCGCGGGGCCGCGGCGCTTCCGGCTGCCGGTGTCGGTGGCGCGCCTCAACGTGAGCGCGCGCGTGCTCGGCGCGAAGATCCTCACGCTCGATGTCTGATCTCGCGGCGCCCCTCGACCGCTACCGCGACGTCGTGCGGCCGGAGTGGATCGACCACAACCAGCACATGAACATGGGCTACTACCTCGTCGTCTTCGACTACGCGACCGACGAGTTCTTCGCCTGGGTGGGGCTCGACGCCGCGCACCGCGCCGCGCGCGCGATCACGACGTTCTGTCTGGAGGCGCACGTGACCTACCACCGCGAGGTCCGGGCCGGCGATCCGCTGCGCTTCACGACGCGGCTGCTCGCCCACGACGACAAGCGCATCCACTATTTCCACGCGATGTACCACGCGGACGAGGGCTGGCTGGCGGCGACCAACGAGCTGATGTCGCTGCACGTGAGCCGCGCCACCCGTCGCGCGGCGCCGATGGCGCCCGAGGTCCTGTCGCGTCTCGCCGCGATCCAGCGCGCCCACGACACGCTGCCGCCGCCGCCGCAGGCCGGCCGCGCGATCGGCCTCGGCAACCGCCGGAGCTAGGGCCTCGTCGACGGCGGTCATCTGACCATGCTTCGAGACGAGTCATCCTTTCAGATCCTTGACGAGTGGCTTGATAGAGTTAAGCCCGTGGACGCAGACCTGAAGGCTCTGCTTCAGTATCGGTCCTCGTCCCGATGGAGCCAACGTCAGTGAGTATCTGGAGACCGGCTTGAAATGGCCCGCGGATCCGGAAGGACGCTAACAAAGCATTCGAGCGGGCGCCGACATGCCCGAGGGCGGCCAGGCGAGCCGTCGTGGCGGCGCCGCTCAACGCACTGTTGGACGACACGTCAGAACGAGGTGTAGTGCGATGGCAGGGTCCGGGCGCTTTGCGGCTCTCCGAGACAAGGCAAGACGTGGCTTCCGCGGATACCCAGTCGCTACTGTCGCGTATTACGGGCCAGACGCCAGCAGGGCGACAAAGGTGGCCGTGGGCGTCATTCTGAAAGAGGGAGATGAGCCCGACGCGCTCGAGCGCTGGCACTCTTCCGAGTCCGATGTCCGGTTCGACCAGGAGATCTGCGGGGCCGCCCTCGAGTTCATGGCGGCCCATCACGTAAAGACCGTTGTTCTCGGCGCCGGTATCATCGGATGCCCTCACGAGGAAGGCGCCGATTATCCTGAGGGGCAGAAGTGCGGGGCGTGCCCATACTGGCTGGATCGCGACCGATGGACCGGAAAGATCATTCGGTGAGCGGAGCGCACAGCGTGACGACGACGCGTGATCCGATAGGACGGTTTCAACGCAGGCGGTGGTTTGCCCTTATCGGCTCGGCCTCGCCTGGGGGCACCTTATTGTTCGCGCTACTCAACGGGAAGGTGGACATTGTTGCAGGCAGCCTCGTTTGGGGCTTGGTGGGCGCATCGGTGGTCGTGGCCGCCTGGGCTTTCGTCGACTACCGGTGCACCGCGTGCGGCCGGTTCCCCGAGGCCGAGATTCCGCTCTTCAATCCTGCGCGATGTTGCCAGTGCGGAGCAGTCCTCAGACCCGAATCGCGATCGTGAGGGCGCCGGTTGACCGGTGAATACGATGAAGCTTGACCATGTCGCAATCTGGGCTGTGGACATCGAACTGATGCGCACCTTCTACGAGAAGTACTTCGACGCGCGGTCGAACCTGAAATATGAGAATGAACGTAAGAGGTTCACTTCGTATTTCCTGACGTTCCCTGGAGGCGGGCGATTGGAGCTGATGCACCAACCAGACGTCCAAAGGATCCCGGATACACAGAGCTCGCGCGAGTTCATTGGGTATGCCCACCTGGGTGTGGAGCTGGGCTCTCGGGCCGCCGTCGACGCCCTTACAAAACGATTGCAGGGCGACGGGTTCACGCTTTGCGATGGGCCAAGAAGGACGGGCGACGGATACTACGAGAGCATGGTCGCGGATCCCGAAGGTAACCGGATTGTTATCGCCGAATGAGTCCGCTGCTGTTAGCCGCGATGGCGGAGGCTGCGGTGGGCTTGGCGGAGATCGCGGGCTAGGAGGGTGACGGAATCGGGCGGCTGATCGTCATTTCCCACGGCTCCGGCGGGGCGCCCCGGGGTGCATGACGACTTGGCTCCACATCTCCTCGATACGCTGTCTAACACGCCGCTTGAGCGGCCCGGCACCATTGCGCGCCCGAACGTCGCAAGCGCCAGCACCGGCAGCTCAGCGCCAGGCCGTTAGGCTGCGACGGCACTCGGCAAAGGACAAATGAAGATTACGGTGTGCGAGTTCCCTGACGAGGCCGCACGCAGGGAGGGGGCGTGGGCAGACTTGGTTCGCGATCTGGCCGCGAGCCCCACAGACATCGTGGTACTGCCTGAGATGCCGTTTTGTGACTGGAAGACCTTTACGCGAGGACAGTAGACCTCGCCGCATGGCGGGTCGTCCTCGAGGCTCACGACAAGATGATGGCCCGGTTGGTGGAACTGCAGACACGCGTGGTCCTCTCTTCCCGCCCGGTAGACGTGCAGGGAAAGCGCCTCAACCAAGCGTTCTACTGGACGCGGGACGGAGAATATCGGAGTGCACGTGCCAAGTACTATCTCCCGGATGAGCCTGACGCGTGGGAGGCGACGTGGTTTGATCGCGGTGACCGGGACTTTTCCCCGTTAACCGTGGGGCTGTGACCGTGGCCTTCCAGTTATGTACCGAACTTTTGTTCACCGAGGCGGCCTGGGAGATCGGCCGGCGCGGCGCCCAGCTCATTGCGGCACCGCGAGCAACCAGCGAACACCGGCGGTGGCGAATGGCGGCGTGCCTGGCGGCGATCATGTCCGGCTGCTTTGTCGCCTCCGCGAACCGCCGATCCTATGATAGCGAGGCGTTCGCCGGCCGCAGCTGGCTGGTCTCGCCTGAGGGAGAAGTTCTAGGCGAGACGAGCGCTGATTCGTCGTTTCTAACGGTCGAGATTGACCTGGCGGCGGCGAACCATGCGAAGCGGACCTATCCACGCAATCTCACAGTCACGTGATGGGTCTCGGGTGCAGTACAGCCTCACAATCGCCGCCGCGCTGACGCGCGCGCGGCTCATGCGGACGTTAGTCCTTTGGTGAAACCTACGTGCGAGACGGAACGGCCGACTCCCGCAATCTAACGGATACAGGGCTGCGAAAGCGGGCAGCGCACGCAGTCTTGGGAGAACTCCGCATTTTCGAGATCCTTGCGGAATTCAAGCCCGTCTTGGTCGGAACGGTGCCTCTAGGGATCGATTTGCCAGCAAGCGACCTCGATATTGTGTGCGAGGTCGGAGCTCTCGAACGGTTCGCCGGGATTCTGGGAGACGCTTATCGCGGGTACTCGGGCTTCGAACTCAGCCGTCAGCCGCTTTCGGGCTGTCCGGCTGTCCTCGCGTCCTTTTCCAGTCAGGGCTTTAGTATCGAGGTTGTTGGTCAGGCGATTCCCATCGCAAAGCAATACGCTTATCGGCACATGGTGGTCGAGGAGCGGCTCTTGCGCCTTGCCGGTCCAGCAGCTCGCGAGGCGATCCGGGCATTGAAGCGAGCCGGTTTCGAGACCGAGCCTGCATTTGCTCAGTACTTCAAGCTTGCCGGTGATCCGTATCGTGTCCTCTCCGACCTGTACGATGCGTCCGCGGACGTACTTCGGCGTTTGGCCGGGGATGCGCCGGGCTAAGAGTGCGCTGGAGCCGACCGCCGACCGACCGGCTCGTAGTCGACAATCGCGTGCTGTCGGCGGCGGCTCAGCGCTGCGTTAGACCTCAAGCGTGGGTGCAGCGATGCTCAATCGCGGTGTCGTGATAGTGCGGCCAAAGCAGCCCTACCTTGACTGGGCGGCTGGGCTGGACGACTCGGGGATCGTGCCCGATCCGAACGATGAGCAGACTGTGTACCTGATTCCAAGCTACGAGGACGAGGAGGCGGCGTGGGAGATTCTCGCTAAGGTGCACCCGGCGATATTCGAGAACGAACTTTATGGGTGGCATACTGACGAGGCCGCATGGCCAAGAGGCCGAGACTTCACGATGTTCAAGGACTGGTTCGAGATCGAACTGCACTCAGTTGTAGAGGATCTCTGCGACGTTGAGATCGTTGATGAAAATGACGAGGTCTAACCTCCAGGTGGAGAGAATCGTGCGCAAGTTGATCGCACTTGTGCTTCTCCTGTTAGCCGCAGCGCCCGCGGATGCGGCCGAGTTGTCGTCGTCAGCTCAAACAGAAATCGATGCGCTTCTGAACAGGCTCGGGACGTCGAAATGTCAGTTCTACCGGAACGGAAGCTGGCATAGCGGTTCGGAGGCCCGGGACCACTTGCAAATGAAGCTCGACTACCTGGTCGAGAAGGGTCTCATCACCGACTCGGAAGAGTTCATAGAGAAAGCGGGCACGGAGAGCAGCATCAGTGGGCAGCCCTACAAAGTGCGGTGTCCAAACCAGGAAGAACAGCCCAGCGCCGTGTGGCTTGGCAGCGAGCTGCGCAAAATCCGGCAGAAGGACAGTAAATGAGCGCAGGGCCTGAACCTGGGCGTCGACGTTATTCTTCGGGGCCGGACTCGCGCTCGAGGATGCGGTAGAGGGTGCGGCGGTCGATGCCGAGCAGCTCGGCGGCGCGCACCTTGTTGCCGCCGGCCTCGTCGAGCACGAGCGCGACGTACCAGCGTTTGAGCTCCTCCAGCGTCATCCGGTTCGGCGGCAGCTCGGGGGCGCGCTTGGTCTCGGCGCGGACGTCCGCCGGCAGGTCTTCGGGTAGCAGCAGGGGCGCGCGGGCGAGCGCCACCGCACGCTCGATGGCGTGCTCCAGCTCGCGCACGTTGCCCGGCCACGCGTAGGCGCGGAGCGCGTCCAGCGTGCCCGGCGCGAAGCCCTCCACGGGCTTGCTCGCGGCCGCGGCGTACCTGCGCGCGAAGTGCTCGGCCAGCAGGGCGACGTCGTCGCCGCGCTCGCGCAGGGGCGGGACGGCGATGGTGACGCCGTTGAGACGGTAGTAGAGATCCTCGCGGAACAGGCCGTCCTCGACGCGCTTCTTCAGATCGCGGTTGGTGGCCGCCACCAGCCGCACATCGACGGGGATCGGCTCGTTGCCGCCCACGCGCCGGAGCACGCGGTCTTGCAGCGTGCGCAGCAGCTTGGCCTGGAGCGCCGGCGACACCTCCGAGACCTCGTCGAAGAAGCAGGTGCCGCCCTGCGCCGTCTCGAGCAGCCCGCGCCGCGTGGCGACCGCGCCCGTGAAGGCGCCGCGCTCGTGACCGAACAGCTCCGACTCGAACAGCGGCTCGGGGATGGCGGCGCAGTCGATGACGACGAACGGCCGGTCGGCGCGGGACCCCGCATAGTGAATCGCGCGCGCCACCAGCTCCTTGCCCGTGCCCGTCTCGCCCTGGATCAGCACCGTCGTGTCGAGGCCCGCCACGCGGGCCACCAGCTTGTAGATGGCGACGATCTCCGGCGAGTGGCCGACGAGGCGGTCGGGGTCGAAGCGCTCGCGCAGCTCGCGGCGGTAGCGCTGGTTGTCACGCGCCAGCCGCTGGACCTCGAGGATGCGGCGCACGGCCCGCTTGATCTCGTCGAGGCGGAAGGGTTTGCTGAGATAGTCGTAGGCGCCGCGGCGGATCGCCTCGATCGTCGTGTCCATCGCCGCGAACGCCGTGAGGATCAGCACGGCCGGCGCCGGGTCGAGAGTGACCAGCCGCGCGAGCACCGCGAGCCCGTCGGGCTCCGGCATGCGCAGATCCACCAGCGCCACGTCGAAGACCTCGCGCTCGGCGAGCGCGATCGCCTCGCCGCCGCCGCTGGCCGCACGCACGCGATAGCCCTCGCGCTCGAGCACCTCCACCAGCAGGTCGCGCGCGACCGCGTCGTCGTCGGCCACCAGCACGGCGGGACGCGCGGACGTCATGAATGCGCCGCCTGGTGAACGGCCACGCGGTCCACGGGCAGCAGGACGCGGAAGGCGCTGCCGCGCCCCTCCTCGCTCGCGACGTCGATGCGCCCGCCGTGGCCGTGGACGATCTGCGCGCAGATGAAGAGTCCCAGCCCGGTGCCGCGCTCGGGATCCTTCGTCGTGACGAACGGATCGAACACGCGCTTGAGCTCCGGACCCGGGATCCCACAGCCCGTGTCGGCGACCTCGATCTCCACCTCGCCGCCGCGCGCGCGCGTCGCCACGCGGATGGCGCCGCCGGGCGGCGTGGCGTCGAGCGCGTTGGTGAGGAGATTCAGCACGACCTGCTGCAGCTCGCTGCGCTGGGCGAGCAGCCGCGGCAGGGCGGGATCGGCCTCGACGGACAGCTCGAGCCGCGCGGCCGTCAGCGCCGGACGTACCAGCTCCACGGTCTCCTGCACGAGGCCAGTGACGTCCACCGGCACCGCCGGCTGCGGCGAGCGGCGCGTGAGGTCGAGCAGGCGATCGATGATCTCGCGCAGCCGTCCGAGCTGGCTCTCGATCACGCGCAGGCGGCGCTCGATCGTCTCCGACACCGCGGCCGCGGGCAGGTCCTCGCGCAGGAGCTCGAGGTGGCCCATCACGGAGTGCAGCGGCGTGCCGACCTCGTGCGCCACCTCGGCCACGATGCGGCCCGAGAGCGCCAGCCGCTCGGCATGGCTGAGGTCGCGCTGCATGGCGAACAGTCGCTCGCGGGCGCGCGCGATCATGTCGTTGAACCGGCCCGCCATCACGCCGAACTCGTCGTTCGAGGTCACGGCCACCGGCTCCGCCTCGGCGCCGCGCATGGCGCGCACGAACCGCTCGATCGGGCGGTTGACCACGCCGTGGACGGCCAGGGTCATGAGCGAGCCCATCACCAGCACTGAGACGGCGGTGAGCCAGAGGGCGAGCGTGCGACTGCGCGCCTCGCGCGCGTCGAAGCGGTTGAGCGAGAAGCGCGCGGCCACGGCACCGGCCACCGCGCCGTGAAGGGAAGGCGGTGAGTCGGCTCGCTCGTGGCCACCACGGCGCCCCCGCCGGGAGGCAGGCGCACGATGTCGAGCTGCAGCACGCTCGGCCGCACGGCCATGATCTGGTGGATCTTGCGGTCGATGAGGGCGTGGGCCTCCAGCTCGTGATGGTCGCCGATGGTGGCGGCGATCTCGCGCGCGAAGATCACGGCGCGGTCGCGCAGGTCTTCCTCGCGCCACGTGCGCGTCAGATCGAGCTGCACGGCCGTGAACGTGAACGAGACGACCACGACGATGAGCAGACTCAGGAGCACCAGCTTCTGACGGACGCCGAGACGCATGCTCACGTCGGTGTATCACAGCCCGTCGCCGGCGGGAAGTGAGGCGGAACGCCTCACGCGATCATTTTCGCCACACGCGTGCTGGCGCGCGCCGGCCGTCGCGCGCGCCAAGCGCGCGAACTTTCGAGGGTTCGGGCGGCGGCGCGTCTGGCCCCGGCCTTGCCTGTCGATTGGCGACGAATCTCATCTCTCGAGATCGAAAGGAGCCACACCGATGGGGCGTGCCGCACTCGTGGTCAGCGTCGCTCTCGCGCTGCTCTTCGCCGTCGCCGGGCCGTCGTCGGCGTTCCAGTGTCCGAAGCTCATCAAGCAGGTGAACGACGAGGCGGGCAACCGTCTCGACGACGCCGGCTACAACGCCCGGCAGCTGGCCGAGGAGGCCGAGGCGCTGCACAAGGCCGGCAAGCACGCGGAGTCGGAAGCGAAGGCCAAGGAGGCCATGAAGGTCCTCGGCATGTAGCCGCGGCGGCGAGGGCGTGGTATCAGGGCGTCGTGGCTGACGACCTGGAGCCTGCCCTCGCCACCGTTCGCGGCTGGATCGACGCCGCGCGGCGTATCGTCGTCCTCACCGGCGCCGGCATCTCGACCGACTCCGGCATTCCTGATTTTCGCGGCCCCCAGGGCGTGTGGACGAAGAACCCTGAGGCCGAGAAGATGGCTACGATCCAGCACTACGTCGCCGATCCCGAGGTGCGCAAGCGCGCGTGGCGCAGCCGGCTGGAGATGCCCATTCACGACCGGGAGCCCAACAACGGGCACCGCACGCTCGTCGTCCTGGAGCGGCGCGGCATCCTCGATACGCTCATCACCCAGA
>WNFR01002609.1_pt1 | contig 18705 bp, 19 predicted proteins | sample 5400221 | NCBI WGS metagenome assembly WNFR01 (sample SAMN13153357, study PRJNA577476) | soil metagenome | isolation source: 40 cm soil under Madrone tree | place: USA:California | collected 2016-06-14 | reverse complement strand
GAAAGGGCTGCGGCCGCCCCGGTACTCAGCTGCGATTTCGCGCGGAGCGACCGTCTCCGGACGCTTGGTGCGCAGTCGCACCTTCTGGACGGTCCACCGGCGCGGCATCGTCGGGCGTGTTGATCATCAGGCCGGTCGCACCAAACGCCTCTGCATATTTGATGTAGTCGATCGGGCCGAAATCGGTGCCGGAGGCGCGGCCGTACGGCATGCTCTCGAAAGCGGCTTTCATCAGTATACCCAGTTGCGATATGCGCCGTGCTCACCAGCGACCATCTGCTGTCGGCGAGAGGCTTGTACGTCGCGTCGTCCACCGCATCGAATGAATGGGTGCGTAGATCGCCGAAAGGTTGCTAATGCTCGTGAATTGCTGACATAGCAGCCTGATCGATGCTGCCCGAACGCTTTCTCATCGCAGGCGTAGAACAAGCTTGCCGTGGGCCGCCGTGCCTCACGCATTGCAAGTCGCACAAAAAGCGATGACTGGCATGTGGATCACCAGCTCACAAACGGCGGCACGGAAATTGGGTGGACGCGTGTCAGAACACCAGATCGAAATCCCCGCATAAAGCAACAAGAGCCGCGAAGGCAGATACCGCCTGACTGATCAGCTCCCGATCCAATTGGGAGCTGATTTCCTTCGGAGCGTAACGATCACTTGGACCAGGTCTGGCTTTTTTCGACTATGTGGAGACGATTTTTAAGCTAGGCTTTGCACAGTACGGCAATGCCAAGAGCGGCCATAAGGCAAAGCATCGCGACGAAAGAAATGACAGCGGCCAGAATGTTGCTCTTTCCATATACAACGATCTGCGTCACGCTCGAAGGGAATTCATTTCTCGCGTTTTCGTATTTGCCGAGATCGTCAAAGTGCACCAAGCACTGATTTAGCAGGAGTATGCCCGCAGCGATAATCGCGCAAACACACCCGGCAAGAACAAGCCTAGCCGGGATCATATGACTTTCCCGGTACACCGTACCGAGTGCGGTCAACACCAGGCCATCAAACGTCAATAGGCCACGGGCTTTGTTGAGGAGCCTATCATGTCTCTTATTAACATACTCAACTGCATGCTCCCACTGTCCTTCAAATCGATTGGCGACATCATCTTGGAGCTTTTGCAGTTCTGCTTTTGATTTAGGTCCGCCTGGGACCAACAGCAAAAGCCTCGTCCTTAGTTTGAGTGAAATAGGCTGTAGTAGTTCAGCCGGAGCCTGATTTCGCTTCTTGGCTAGCGCCTCACACATCGTTTGCTCCGACAAATCACGGACGACAATCTCAAATCAAGCACGCAACGAATCGACCGCGGCTCGGAAACTGATTTGCTGCTGATCGGAGCATGCCATGCCCGCGCAAGGCGTTTTCCAGAGTCGTGGTGGCCATAATTCTCCTGACCAGTCGGGGCAGATCACTTCCCTGGCGGAACGCGTCGATCAGACCCTAAAGCCAACACACTGCCGCTGCGCCGACGCCAGTGGCTCTTTAGTCGATCTGATTTTTGGGAGGTTTTGAGGCAGACCGCTTGTCAGACTCTGCTCCAATTGTCTGGCCAAATGAAGCGACGTTGGCGTACGAGGTACCGATGTTAAGGTCGCGGAGAGATCGAGCTGAATAGTTTGACATGGAAGCCTTCCTGCGTTGGGGTTAGTTGAAAGGGCATCGGCAGTTCATTCCCTGCGGCCTGCGACCGCGCGGCAGTTGATGAAGTTTGGAATATGGTTCGGCATATTCCGTCTCGTCCTTGTGGTGAAAGAGAGATGCTATTGCCGTGTCAGGGACACTATGGAAGAGCGGCGGCCGCCACTTGTCTTTCATTCTTGTGCGTTGCCAACTCACGGCGCAAAGCGCGAACTTCCTTGAAGCGCTTGGTTACATCGCGTAAGAAGGCGGCAATGCCAACAAGACTGCCTGTGTCATCGCGCAGCGGCAGGACGGCAAACTCGATCGAAATCTGTCGACCATCTTTGTGTAACGCGGGCACCGCTAAGAGAGCCCCTTCGTCATAGCGGCTTTGAGCGCCGCTCATGACCTTGTTGTAGCCTTCCCAGTGCCGGCTGCGCAGCCACTCAGGAATGATCAGATCGAGTGGTGAGCCGATGGCTTCGATGGCGCTGAACCCAAATGTCCGCGTTGCGGCAGCGTTCCAGTAACGGATATTGCCTGCAGCATCTGCATAGATCACTGCATCAGGACACTCGGCTACGAGGCGCTCGGGGAACCTGGCCGGCAGTGCGATGCTCATTTGAATCTGCCCTGATCGCGGAAGGTGCGCGTGACAATGGCCAACATGCTCCCGGTACTTGGCCGAGGGGCGATACTGCCTCTGTTGAAAATGTCGGTGCGCCCTGTTCTCTCGATACCATGGTTCGTATGTTGCATATTTTTTCTCTCGTCAGGTAGGTGAGGGCCGAAGAGCGCGATTGCCAGGAAGAGAGTTGCACGATTTACACGCGCACGCGAATTAAGTTCTTCGAAATATTGCTAATCGCAACGTGTCAGATCGAGTGGGACCAGCCGGCTGCAAAGAGAGCAGGAGCTAAGACTATCCCCAACTCCGTGACTGTTTCTTAGGATCATCAGCAGGAAAACCGGGTCGTCGAGAAGGAGGCTCCTCCTGGATGCGACATGGAGGCGTCTTGCGTCGCCCTTGAGCGGGTTGGCCGCCGGTCCACGCGCTGACCCAAAAACCGCAACTATGATCTTCGTTGGCATCCCTGGGCGTCTCGGCTATGCCACGCAGAACTCGCTTGCGCGAATCTCCCATGCGGGAGCACCGTCCACAGCGTGAGGCCGATCTGCATTGGGACGAAGTGCAAAGTCCGCAACGATCAACTACCGCTATCGCGCCACGCGTAGTCGAATGGCGTGAAAGCGACGTCAACGGTGAGCTTAGGCCATACAATAGCTAGCTGAACGGGTTCGCTTCGGCGAACGGTCGGACGAACCCGCCATTCCTGCAACCGAAATCGATTGCATAGCGTCATCATGCCGCCAGCCATGGATACACTGTCGTCGGATCACGTGCTTGTATGGACTAATCACTGTTTGCACCGATTTTGCGCGGGTCGATGCCCCGCCGCTTTAACTCGACCTCAATGGAATCAAACACGAATTCGGCGGGCATTACCGCAAGGTTGACCCACAAGATCAGGGCGGCGCGAGCGGCGATCAGGATTTCCGTCATGCTCATCCTCGACTGTGGGCATAATATTCGGTAGCGACGCAGGGATCGGTTGCTACCTCTGCCTTGCGGGGCGTTCGTCCCAACTCAGGGGCGTTTCGTGTTCCCCTCGATCGATGCCGCCCACCGCCATGCGCGCGACGGCGATCGATCTCGCACTAACTCGAAAGGCACTCCCAAAATTGCCGTCACGACTTTCTTGATCCCGAGCCCGATTTCAGGCGCCGCACCTTCCTTCATCACGACTGTGCAGGTCATTCCGGCGCTGATCAACACACCGGGTGGGACGTGCGTCAGGTGGATGCCGACAGGAATGCGCTGTGCCAGTCGGACCCAGGTGAATGTGGGATTGATGGAAGAGAGAAGCTCCGGACCATCCTTGTTATCCTGGTCCGTGATGCCTCTCGCCACACCCAAGACGGTTCCTTGCAGCGGAGGAGATCCATCCATGAGGTAAATCTCGGCGCTGGCACCCGGTCTGATCTGCGGGATCTTGGTTTCCTCGAAATACGCCTCCACCCGGTATGAATCGCTGTCGATCAGGGCCATCACCGCCTTCCCCTGCGAGGCAAATGTGCCCTTTGCAAGATTGAGATTGGTGACGAAACCATTGACTGACGCGCGCACTTCGGTTCGCTTGAGGTTCAGAGCTGCGGTATCGCGCGAAGCAATCGCCTGCTGGTAGTTGGCGGCTGCCGTTTCCGACTGTCGGCGCGCGTTGTCAAGATTCTCGACAGTGATGGTGACCCCGGGGGAAAGCTTCGAGCGCCGCTGGTATTGATCAAGCAACATGAGATACTGAGCGTGTGTCGCCGCGACCGCTGCTTCAGCGTTTGCGAGCGCGATTCTGTAGCGATCCTGATCGATGACGAGGAGCACATCGTCCTTGTGCACGAATTGATTATTCCGCACACGAATATCATCGACATAACCGGAAACGTCGGGCGCGACTGTAACCACATTGGCGCGGACGCGGGCATCCCGGGTCCACGGCGAATAGAGATAATACCTCGCCAGATCGTAGCTGAGGAAAACAGCCGCAACGAGCAAGATGAGAGTCAGCAACACGCGGACGACGGCCTGCATTGGTATTTCCTTCAGTGATTGGTCACGACCAGCGCGCTGCCGCAGAAGAGACAAACGAAAAGGGCGAAACGGGCGAGAGGTGCATGCCAGAACAGCCGGTAAAAGCCGTACCAGGTCAGCAAGGCGTCGACTCCAACAAATACTGCCAGCCAGAGCACGAGCCAGGCGGCGATCGTCGGCACAAACGCGCCCATGAGATCAAATTGGGATTGCATTCGACTTTCCCTGCAAGACCATGCGCGCGCGCATGAGATCGGAGCCAAGCGTTGCAGACCCGACCGCGACCCCGCTCAGTGCTGCGATTTCCTCTGGCTCAGCTGAGCCCCGGGCTGTTGCGAGGGCGTGGCGAGCAAGCGTACGCGCCTCTCCGGCCCTCCTGCTGAATTTCCAGACTGATGGATTGCGAAGGGTCTGCGACAGCCGGGCGAGCAGACGCGAGCCCTCGGCAGCGATTCCGGGCGCCACCGCGGTCCCATCGAGGGAGCTTTTCAGGCGGCCGATTGCTTGCGCGGCTGATAGCGCAGCGAGCGCGATCGTCAAGCATTCATGCGCGACCCTTGGTTCATCTTTGACGCTCGCAAGCGTAGCCCCGAGCTGTTCAAACAGGGCACGCTGGTAACATCGAAAGGCAGGGCCGCAAGGGCAAGCGCTGGCGAGGTAGCTCAGGTGGACAGAGAGCTGCCTGCGGAAGCGATAACCTGCATAAGCCGGGGTCTCGGGGAAGAAAGTTGCAAACAGCACCACCGCGACCGCTATGCCTACGAGGATGGCAAGCGACGAGTTAAGAAACGCCACGGCATCATAGGTCATGACATTGTCGATGTTCGATGCGAAGGCGAAGTACACGGCAGACAAGAGGCCGAGCGGGCCGATTTGCGGCTGCGCCATGATGAAACCGCAAGTCAGCATCAGCGGTGCGAGCGCTACCGCCATCGAAGGAAAGTCGACGGCAAGCGGCATCAGGTAGAACTGGGTCGCGAAAACCGGGACCGCTGCGACGAGCACGGTCGCGGCGGCGGCCGTGCTGACCTTGTCCGGCTGCTCGAGGGAAGCGAGCAGGCTGCACACGACCGCGGCGACGACGACCGCGGCCGGGCCGTTCGGCCAAGCTGTCGCGAACCATAGGGCGGAGGTGATCGCCACTGCCAACGCGGAGCGGATCCCGATCAGAACCGCGGGCACAGGGTCCGACCAAAGCGCACAGGCGATCTTCGCATCGGGCAGCTCCTCGCCTCGATCGAAAGCTACCATGGATTCCTGAAGCCGGGCACGCGCAAGCCCGAGGTCGCGCTCATCCGCTGCGCGGATCATGGCTGATACTATCGGGCTGTCGTCGGTGGGCGACTGGTCCGTATGCAGCGAACCGCCACGATGGATCGCTGCTGCTTCCGCCGTAGTGCAAAGCTCCACCGCGGCCTGGGTCAACCTGCGCAGTGGCTGGTCGAGAACACGCGCCTCGGCGCTCTCGAAATACGTCGAACCCTGCATTGCCTGGACGTCAAGATAAGCCTTGGCGAGCTCGGTCCGCTCGGCGGTGATACGCTCGCGGTCGGCATCGGGGTCGAGCAGGACCGTTGCGAGGCTATCGGCGCGGCGCGTGAGAGCGCGCACGCGCTCGACGAGCTTTGGGGAGAGCTCGCGCAGGAGGATCAACCGACTGACAAGCGCCGCACAAATGATACCAAGCAAAATTTCCGTGAACCGGGCCACCACCAAGGGATATGCTGCCGCCGGCTCAAGGGCGGCCGGGATGCCGACGATTGCTACCGTGTAGCCTGCGAGCTGGAAACCATACGACGCGAAATTGCGAACCGCCCGGGCGGCGAAGTTGCAGAAGCAGATCCATACGGCTACCGCGGCCACGAAGAGCTCGCCGTACTGTGCGAGACCAAATACCAGCGCGATCGCAACGAGCAGCCCCGCGATGGTGCCAAGGATGCGATAGAAGCTCTTGGCGAGAACGAGTCCGCTGTCCGGTTGCGAGACCACGAAAACGGTCAGAAAGGACCATCGTGGATCGTCGAGGCCCGCCCAGAACGCGATGTAGAGGGCGAGCAACGAAGCAACGAATGTCTTGACCGCAAAAGTCAGACCGATGGCTGTCTGATGATCGAGCCAATCCGGCTTTTTGAGGAACCAGCCGTGCAACGGCATGCTCTCGAATGCGGCTTTCATCAGTACACCCAGTTGCGATATGCGCCGTGCTCACCAGCGACCATCTGCATCGCTGTCGGTCCGAGGTTTGTACGTCGCGTCGCCCACCGGATCGAATGAATGGGTGCGTAGATCGCCGAAATGTTGATAATGCTTGTGAATTGCCGACGTACCTGCCTGATCGACGCTGGCCGAACGCTTTCTCATCGCAGCGTCTAGAACAAGCTTGCCGCTGGCCGCCGCGCCTCACGCATCGCAGGTCGCACAGAAAGCGATGACTGGCATGTGGATCACCAGCTCACAAGCGGCGGCACGGAAATTGCGTGGATGCGTGTCAGAACACCAGATTGAAAACCTCGACAATTTCCCGCGAATTAAGCTGCTTGCTTATTTCGAGGATGAGCCGGTTTATCACTCAGGACCGCCTCGGCGCGTTTCTGGCGGGTGTACTCAGCAAAACGCCGTTTGATCGCATCGAGTTCGCCACTCTCGGCGAGCTTGGCGAAAGGTCAAGGCGTTCCGCGGTCGCCAAGGCTTCTGGTGACAAGTGCATCCGCATAAAGCCTCGATGCCTCTTCGATGAAGCTCCTGTAGAGCTCTTCACGCTGGCAAATCATTCGCGACGCATGACGGGCGCGGTCCCTGCGGCGCTGGGTCACCAGGCCGGTGAGAACTGTCGCTTCGGTTCCAGAGCTGATCCCGAAAATGCCGCGAGTGCAGGCATAATCGTTAGTTCCATTTCGTTGTCTCCTCTGCTGCCTGTCTCACACGGCATCTCGATCGCATCGCGGCTCATGCTCGCTGTTCGTGACGTGTTTTAGCTGACGGGATTTGCGCAAGATGTCGTGGCCACTGCTTGCTTGGAGTGGCCCATTGCTTTCATTTGATTCTGCTGGCCAGGGGGTCGGCGCTTTGCTCGAAAACCGATCGGCACGCCTCGCTGAGATCGGACTTCCTCTGCCTCAGGCAGCTTTCAACCCTCGTGGGATCAGGAATGTTGCTGCTGCAAACCCTGAAGGCGTCCGGCGCACACGCGGCCCTCTGCTCGGGCGTTCCCCGATTCTCTTGCGCGAAGGCGATCGTCTGACAAAGCGAAGCCGCCGTTACGACAACAAGAGCCATTTTGTGTTTCGTAATCAACTCGCATCACTCCTTAAGTTGATGTTCTCTCTGGACTCGGCAAACCGCATTCCCGCAGAAAGAAGAGAGCCGTTCCGCAAGCTCCCCTGCGGAAAGAGCAGCCGCGGGTCGGTACGCGCGCCTCATTCGGCGGCAATCTCTCCTTCGCCTTGCGTTCCCGAGTCAACTGCCAGCAACTGCCTGACCTTGTTCAAGCGGCGTTGGCCCTCGGCGTTGAGCTTGCCGGCCGCGGTGGCGGTTGTTCGGAGCAAGTCGGAGAAAGCCCGGCGCGACTCGGCATCTTCGGGCAACAGTTGCGGCAGCGCCTCGATTGCGGCGCGTTCGTCTACAGCCAGGATCGCCGATTGCGCCCGCAAAGCAGCCTTGAACTCAGCCGGCGATATTTGCGGGTATCGCAGAAGCAGCTTGCGCAGGGCCTCGAAGGTATTCTTGTCGATGCCATGCTGGGCCTTGCCGATATAGAGCAACACCCGTGCGGCAGCATCGAACACGTTACCCTCGCCAATCCGGCCCTTGAACCGTTGCTTTTCTTTCTCGGCTACCGCCACGACTGACGGCAACAGCCCAGGCTGCGGTCGCAGCGGACCGTCGTTCTGAGAAATTCCGCAGGCGGCCTGAACCAGAGGCGAGCCATATACGGCGTGAAAGCTGCGCTCGACATGCTCGTCGCGCACATCACGGAAAAGATTGAGCACGTCGACCATTGTTTTCGAGAACTGCTCCTGCATCGCGACAAAGGGATTATCGGCCGAGGCCGCGCTGCGCTCCGCCCTGACGTAATCCGCGAGCGGCGCAACTGTCCACATCGCCGGATTTTTGTCGGACAGCAGAGAATAGCCAAGCCGCAGCGGGTTCAGCTCAACAACCGCGCGCGCGACCTGGGGGCCGCTCACCATCTTGACCCAGGGCTGCAGGAAGGTTTGATAAAGCGCGTTGTTGAACTCTGAAACGCGTGCGACGGCTGCAAATTCGCGCTCATCCTCGAGCGAGTTGCAACCCAGCGCACGGATGTCGTCAAGCCCGCGTTCCTCAATTGACAGATCGAAATCACCCGCTTCTCCCCGATTTGAGGCCTCGGTGCCCGGCTTCTCGGTGATCACAATCTCGTAGAGCCCCGGCGGCATCGTGTCGATCAGTTCCATGTTGTTGATGAACTCAGCATGGTCTTTCGCGGCCACCTTGGTGCCGACGAAAATCGCTAGATGGCCGACCTTTGGATCAATGGTGTAGAAAATCCTCTGGCCGCACTCCCGGATTTCATCGACGCTTTGGTAGTTGTCGAGGATCCAGTCCAATGCCTGCTGCGGCGGCGTGATGTTGTCGCCGTGCGAGCAGAAGCAGACGATCGGCGTCTTGACTTCCCGGATGTCGAGACGAATGCCGTCGCTGGTGATGATCTGACCGGTCGAGAATTTGTTGCCGATAAACAGATTGTCGACCATCCACTGCATCTCTTCGCCGCGCAGTAGGACAAAATCGCCCCACCATCTTTCGAACTGCAGGTAACGGCTCTTTTCCCGCTCGGGGTTGGCCCACACGGTGTACTGCTTCGTCCACAGGGTATTGGCGGGGTTGAGATTGTCGAAGTTGGCGACCAGCCAGGCGGCATCGAAGATGCCGTTGCCGAGATCGCTCATCATGCGATCGAGCCAGCTTCCGCCGAACCAGCCGCCCAGATAGCGCATGGCGTTCCTGCCGCGCACGCCTGCCCAATAAGAGAGCGGCCCGCCCGCAATCACCATTGGCCCGACCACGTCGGGCCGCATGCACGCGGCCATCATCGCGTGCCATCCAGCCTGGCAGTTACCGATCACGAAGGGCTTGCCGAGCGCCTCGGGATGCAACTCGGCAACCTTCTCGATGAAGATGGTCAGTGCGCGCGCGACGTCTTCGATCCGCTGTCCCTCGACAGGCTGAGCGGTAAAGCTGGCGAAATAGACGGAATGCCCGGCCTTGAATGCGTCGCCGATCTCGCTTGCAGGTTTGAAGCCGCCGATCCCCGGTCCCTGCCCGGCACGCGGATCGATGACGAAGACCGGGCGCTTGCGGTCATCGATTTCGGCGCCGTCCGGCGGAATGATGCGCAGGAGCGAGTAGTTGATCGGATGAGGCAATTCGTCGCCGCGCATCACCAGCTCGCTATCGTAGATCAGGACCGAGGTCACGCCGCGCGCCAACATATCCTCATGCTGGTTACCGCGCTCGCGCAGGATGTCCAGAAACAGGATCGACCGCTCCCAGACGTCGCGCACATATTCACTGAAGGCGGTGGATGGGAGCGACTTCTCCCAGACGGGTACCTGCTCGCCTTTGAGCGCCCGACGCCTCTTCTCTTCCGCGTCCCCAGTCTCAGTAGAGGTGACGCTGAACCGCGGGAAGACTCGAAAATGCTCAATATTCATGGTAGGTCAGCCTCCAAAGGAGATGCTCTGCGGGTTGCGCGCTTGTACCGGTCGAGATTTTCCCTTCGCATCGACCGCCACATACGTGAAAAGTCCCTCGGTCACCTTGACGTCCTCTCCGGTGCGCCCGCGGCGGGCAAAGGCACTGATTTTAAGGGTTATCGAGGAGCGTCCGATCTTAACGACGTCGGCAAAGCAGGTGACTTCGTCACCAACGAAGACTGGCAGCTGAAAGCTCATCTCGGTCACAGCGACAGTGACGATTCTCCCCTCGGCCAAATGGGTGGCGACTGTGCCGCCAGCTAGATCCATTTGCGATAAGAGCCAACCGCCAAAGATATCGCCGTGTGCATTCGTGAATGCTGGCAATGCGACAGTGCGCAAAGCCAGGGCCGATCCTGTGTCATTGGTGCTCATTTGACCTCCAGACTGAGCGAAAACAATCAGTTGGGTGTTTGCTTCCCACCCGTCAGTTGCTGCGCAGACTGATGGCGATGCTCAACACGAGGAGCACAACCATCATGGCGATGGCGGGCAAGAGAGCGAAATCCCTGATGAACGACATCAGGAGCCCTGACAGAATTGCTCCGCAAAAGAAAGAAGCCCACAACCGGGCATCCAAGACTGCCCGATAGAGATGAGTATCCCACGGGCCTTCCGAAGCTGGCACCGGGCTTCCCTTGAGCGCGAGCGCAAGATGGCTGCCAATTCTGCTCAGTGTCCCGGTCATGAAAGTCATGCTGACAGACTCAGCACCGATCTGAGACAAAGCGGGATTCACCATCCCCATTCCCAAAGCCAACACGGCAATTTGGATGGTTTTCCATATTCCATCATTTCCCAGGCCCGATGAGATAATAAGCAAAGCAGCAATGACGCCAAAGAGAACACAACGCGCATAACGCAACGGAGAATTGGTGATCAGATTTGCCGCAAAGCCTCCCACCACAAACGACAGCAATGCGATTGCAGGAGAAAGCGCCGCCAGGAGATTTCCTTGCCCGATCCTCACTCCGGCCATCGTCGTGTTTCCGCTCATGAACGACACGTACGAGCCGAGAACGAGCAAGCCGTAGCCATCAAGATAGCCTGCTGTCATGGTGAGGCAGATGGCCAGCATCGTCTGTTGGTGTTCACGTTCCAGTACGGGAGCTTTCAGTTCGGCGACGCTCATCTGCTGCACTTTCTCCGAAAATTTGTAAAAATTGAAACGAATACGCTCGCAACCTCCTCGAGCAATTCACTCAAACTAGATTGCGTGAATTGCTCGAGATGCTTGGTATTTGCTTTTCTCTCCGCCAAGGCTCAATGCCGACCGCGTGCTGTTCACTTGTGTGAAACAGCGCTCTTCGGATTGAGGTTCGTGATGTGTCCGCTCTCCGTTCCGGCCGCCGGGTCGATGACGCAGTTGATCAGCGCCGGGCGCTTGGCTGCTAGCGCTCCCGTCAAGGCCTTGGCCAGGCTCGCCTTGTCCTCGGCGTGGTAGCCAACGCCGCCGAACGCCTCGATCATCTTGTCGTAGCGGGCGTTCGGGACAAAGCCGGTTGGGGATGGCGGAAACACGTCAGGCTTGTCGCCGTGATAAATCCCACCGTTATTGAAGATCACAGTGACAATGGGAAGTCGGTAGCGGCAGATCGTCTCGATCTCCATGCCGCTGAAGCCGAAGGCGCTGTCGCCCTCGATGGCGACGACTGGCTTGCCGGTCACATGCGCCGCCGCGATGGCGTAGCCCATGCCGATTCCCATCACGCCCCAGGTCCCGACATCGAGACGACTGCGCGGCTCCTGCATGTCGATGATGTTGCGAGCGAAGTCGAGGGTGTTGGCCCCCTCGTTGACGAGATGGACGTCCCGTTGGTCCGCAAGCACGTCGCGAATCGCGCTGAGCGCGCTCGAGAAGTTCATGGGATGCGGATCGGCGCTCAGCTGAGCGGCCATGCGCTGCTTGTTCTTCTGCTTGTGCTGCTCGAGCGTCTGAAGCCAATCGGCGCTCGGCTTGATTTGCCCGGGCTTGACGGCGGCGATAAGCGCCGACATGGCCGACTTGATGTCGCCGACGACCGGCGCCGCGATCGCCCGGTTGCTGTCCATTTCGACCGGGGAAATGTCGATCTGCACGAGCTCGGTGTCTTCTCTCCACAGCGGCGCCTTCCCATTCGAAAGAAGCCAGTTCAAGCGCGCGCCGATCAGCATCACGACGTCCGCGCCGCCGATGGCGGGGGATCTGGCCGACGCAGCCGACTGCGGATGATCGTCGGGCAAGAGGCCCTTCGCCATGGACATCGGGAGGAACGGGATGCCCGTGCTCTCGACGAAGCTCTTGATCTCCTCGTCCGCCTGCGCGTAAGCGGCGCCTTTCCCCAAGATAATGACCGGTCGCTTGGCCTTCGCCAAAAGGGCGATTGCCCGTGCGATCGCGTCGGGCGCCGGAACCTGCCGCGGCGCGGGATCGACGACCTTCACCAGGGACTTTCGTCCCGCCTCAGCGTCCATCGTGGAGCCGAGCATGGCCCCGGTGAGGTCGAGATACACGCCTCCCGGGCGACCGGAAACGGCCGTACGGATCGCGCGCGCAATGCCAATGCCGATATCCTCGGGGCGGTTGACGCGGTATGCGGCTTTCGCGTAGGGCTTTGCCGCATTCATCTGGTCGAGCTCTTCGTACTCTCCCTGCTCGAGATCGACGACAGCTCGATTGCTCGAGCCGCTTATCAGGATCATCGGAAAGCAGTTCGTGGTGGCATTGGCGAGTGCGACCATGCCGTTTAGAAACCCGGGCGCCGACACCGTGAGGCAGACGCCGGGCTTCTGAGTCAGAAACCCGGCCGCCGCAGCAGCATGGCCGGCGCTCGTCTCGTGGCGGAAGCCGAAGTACACCAATCCTTCGGACTGCCACAACCGCGCGAGATCGGTGATCGGAATTCCTGCGACTCCATAAATCGTATCGATGCCGTTGAGCTTCAGGGCGTCCACCACGAGGTGGAAGCCGTCAGTCAAGGTCGTGGTTTCGGGTTCTGCCGACATGGCGAGTGCCTTTCTATGTTTGCCTGAGGTTACGTTGAAGCGCGTTACTTTGCCGGTACGGCAGCGCGGGCCTTGGCTTGCGTGGCCTGCTTCGCATGCGGAGCCGCTGCATCCACCGCTTTGGCTGCATGGAGCTTGGCGATCTGTTCAGGGCTGTACCCTAAGCTCGCCAATACTTCGTCGGTGTGCTCGCCGAGCAGCGGCGAACCCGTGATCTCAGGCGTGAAGTCCGAAAACTTCATCACGCTGCCGATGGTGAGATAGCTCCCGCGCACCTTGTGCGGCACCTCGACGATGGTCCCGTTGGCGCGCAGATCTGGATCGTTTTCGATCTCCTTCATGTTGAGGACCGGCGCGCAAGGGATCTCGAATTTCCTGAGGATACTCACCGCCTCATATTTTGTCTTATCTGCAAGCCATTTCTCGATCTCGGCAAAAATGTCAAAGATGTGAGGCTGCCGTGCTTCAGGCGTGGCATAGGCCGGATCTTCGGCCCACTCCGGCTTGCCGATGGCCTGCGCGGTTCGCACCCAGTTCGTGTCCTGGATGGTGAAGTAGATGTACGAGTTTGGATCCGTTTCCCAGCCTTTGCATTTGAGGATCCACCCCGGTTGTCCACCGCCCCCTGCATTGCCGCCGCGGGGCACCACATCGGTGAATGTTCCATACCGGCCATCTTTCCGAATTGGATACTGTGGATACTCCTCCAGATAGCCGACGCGCTCCAGCCGTTGCTGATCCCGCAGTTTGACGCGGCAGAGATCGAGACAGGCCTCCTGCATGGAAACAGTGAGCTTCTGGCCCTTGCCCGTATTTTCACGTCCGATCAAGGCGGTCAGGATGGCGATCAGGAGATGAAGGCCGGTGTTGCTGTCGCCCAGCGCCGCCCCGCTGATGGTCGGAGGACCATCCCAGAAGCCGGTGGTCGAGGCTCCCCCGCCGGCACATTGCGCCACGTTTTCATAGGCCTTGATGTCGGAAAACCGAGAGACTTCGGGGAAGCCCTTGACCGACCCGAAGATCAGCCTTGGATTAAGTTCGTGGATGTGCTCCCACGAGAAGCCCAACCGGTCCAGGACGCCGGGGCCGAAGTTTTCCACCAAGACGTCATAAGACTGGATCATCTTTGTCAGGACTTCCTTGCCCTCCGGCTTCTTGAGGTCCAACACCAGCGATTTCTTGTTGCTGTTCAGCATCGTGAAATACAAGGCATCCGCACCGGGAATGTCGCGTAACTGGTGGCGGGTGGAGTCGCCCCCATCGGGACGTTCAACCTTGGTTACGTCGGCGCCGTACCAGGCCATCAACTGGGTGCAAGCGGGGCCGGCTTGCACCATCGTAAAATCGATGACTTTGATTCCATTGAGAGGCAGGCTCATTGCAGAACTCCATAGTTTGTTGGTTCAGGGGGAAAGATGAATTCAAGAGGCATCAACGGTCTGAGGAGCAAACTCCCGTCTAATGCTGGCTCCGTGCTCGTCGAGCGACGGCGCACCGACGCGGAGCGCGGGATCCTCGTAGCCACTGATCTTGATCGGGTTGCCGGGCATCCGTACTCCGCCCGCTTCAATGATCATGTTCCGTGCCTTGGTCTGCGGATGCTCCGCGGCTTCCTTCACGTTCAGGATCGGACCGACCGGCACACCGGACTCGTGGATGACCTTGAGCCAGTGCTCCGCCGGCGCCTTTTTTAGGGAAAGCTCCAGCTCTTGCTTCAAGGCGACATGGTTTTGGCGTCTGTCCGGGTTCGAGACGTATCTCTTGTCGGCCGCCAGCTCCGGCCGGCCGATCGCCTGACAGAGCAGGCCGAACAGATGATCGTTGCCGGCAGCGATCACAAATGGGCCATCGGACGCATCGAACACATCAAAGGGCGTCATGAATGGATGCCTGTTGCCGATCCGCGGCGGGGCTTTCCCTGTCGCGACATATTCCATCACCCCATGCTCGAGAAAGCTGAACGTGCCATCGAACATGGCGATGTCGATCTGTGCGCCCTTTCCCGTCTTCTCGCGTGCATAGAGCGCAGCGGCGATGCCGCAGAACATGAAGGTGCCGGCAACCAGATCGGACACCGATGTGCCAACGCGGGTCGGGGGGCCATCAGGGAAGCCCGTCGCACTCATAAGGCCGCTCATTGCTTGGACGATCGTGTCGTAGGCGGGATACGTCGTGAGCGGTCCGGTGTGGCCAAAACCGGACGAGGATGCGTAGATCAACCTGGGATTAATCTTGGAGAGTTCAGCGTAAGAGAAGCTCAACCGGTCCATTGCGCCAGGTCGGAAATTCTCGGTCAGGATATCCGCCCGCCGTATCATGTTGCGAAAGAGAGAGCGATCGCGCTCCTCCTTCAGGTTGAGGACAATGCTTTCCTTTCCCCGATTGATAAAACTGAAGTAAAGTGATTGGTCCTTGTAGAAGGGGCCATAGGTTCGAGTGTCATCGCCGTGGCCGGGCGGTTCGACCTTGATCACACGAGCGCCGAGGTCGCTGAGAATGGTCGTTCCAAAAGGACCATTCAGCACATGCGTCAAGTCGATGACCAGGAGACCGGAAAAAGGGCCGTCAACCCGTTGAGCTTCAGTGGGCTTCATTGTTCAACTTCGCTCCGATATCACCATGCGTGCTGTTCTGAGGCCGAAAGCGGCAGATGCGTCGCTGTCGGTTCGAGGCTTTGTATGTACGTCGCATCGCCCACCGAATCGAATGAATGGGTGCGTAGATCGCCGAAAGGTTGCTAATGCTCGTGAATTGCCGACATCCTGCCTGATCGACGCTGGCCGAACGCTTTCTCATCGCAGGGTCTAGAACAAGCTTGCCGCTGGCCGCCGTGCCTCACGCATTGCAGGTCGCACAAAAAGCGATGACTGGCATGTGGATCACCAACTCACCAACGGCGGCACGGAAATTGGGTGGATGCGTGTCAGAACACCAGATTGAAAAACGCTTGGCCGGTTTCGGCCCGCCGAATACTCGAAACTTTCCCGCGAATTATGCTTCTTGCTTATTTCGAGGATGAGCCGGTTTATCCCTCAGGACCGCCTCGGCGTGTTTCTGGCGGGTGTACTCAGCAAAACGCCGTTTGACCGCATCGAGTTCGCCACTCTCGGCGAGCTTGGCGAACGCATGGGCCCGCGTCGTATGCAGCAGTCTCAGTCGGGGCTCAGCGCCTCCGGTTTCCGCGATAACAAGCGATTTTGTAACGAGCTCGCTGATGAGCGGAATCATGTGAACGTGGGGTCGACACTCATCTGAGATGACCCCTCCTGCGGCTCTCAGTGTAAATTCGCTTGGAAAAATCGATAAACGGCGCAGTACCAGACGTTGAGGCTCAGTGAGCAAACCATAGCTCCAATCGAGCGTGGCCCGCATGCTGTGCTGCCTTGGGGAAGCGCTCCGGCTGATGTTCGTGAGAAACCCCAGTGAGTCATCGAGACTCTCTGACAGGCCTTGTACCCCCAAGAAACTGACACCGGCTGCCGCTGACTTGATCGCAAGTGGAACGCCATCAAGCCTCCGACAGATACTTGCCACGAGCGGAGCGTCAGCATCGCAAAACCCGAATTCGCCGTGCAAATTACAGGCACGTTCTACAAACAACCGGACGGCGGGAAAACGGAGCGCTGCATCTGCGGTGGGCTGCGCGGAGGCTGGCGGGCTCTCAAGCGGTGGAAGTCGGTAAACTCGCTCGCCACTGATCCGTAACGGCTCGCAGCTTGTGGCCAGAACCTGAACGCCTGGTGCGTTCCTCAGGACGGCGTCCGCCAGACGTGCTGCCGCCGATACAAGATGAGCACAATTGTCGAGCAGGAGGAGCATGCTCTTGTCGCGTAAGTTTGCGATCATCCCTTGAATTGAGGTTTCCTCGCGTGTCTCGAAGCCAAGCGCGGATCGTAGTTCGGTGGGCACGAGCTGAGGATCGGTCAGAGGTTCGAGATCTATCAGCCAGACTCCATCTCTAAATCTTGCAACCAGCTCCCGCGCCACCGCCTGTGCCACAGATGACTTACCAATTCCGCCAGGCCCGACGACAGTGAGGAGGCGATGCTGCTTTAGCTGTAATACCAGGTCCGCCATGGCGTCTTCACGGCCAATCAGCTGGGTGAACGGCGCGGACAAGTTGTGCGTCGCGTCGACGGCAAGAGGTGGCGACGGCTCGATGTCCGTCGTGACATCGGCGACGAAACGATAGCCTCGCCCTGGGATATTGATCACGAAGCGCTTGCCGTCTCGGCCATCTCCGAGGATCCGACGCAGGGCGGCGATATGAACCGAGAGGTTGCACGGCGCAACATTCGTGTTAGGCCAGACAAGGGCCATCAACTCTTCCTTGCGAACCAATTCGCCCGGCCGATCCACCAACGCAATCAAGAGATCCAGCGCACGGCTGCCGATGCGAACCGGCTTGTCGCCCTCCTCGAGCAGGCGTTGATCAGGCAGCAATCGGAACGAACCAAAGCACTTTGGGTGCTGAATATTCCGCTCGAGAGCGAGATCTCTCAGCAACCCCAAGCCGTTGGAAGTACCGGATGGAGTTTTCGTGTACAGCATCTCCTACTCTCCTTTAGGACTGGTCTGATTCGATCAAGGCAATTAAGCGGACCACGGTGCGGCAGGCGACACGCGGGATTTGCGTGCGATCGGCAGCGACGTCAGGCAATTTGACTGCTGCATTTCCGACAATCCCATACAAAGTTGCTTGCGACTCGTGTAGGGGACCGCCAGTGTTCACTGCTATGGAATTAGTCATGGTTCCTCCTGGAACGTTTCACTCCGCCTCGCGGGGCTCGAGAGCTGAACGGACGCAGGCGAGCATATCTTCGTCACCGAATGGCTTGGCCAGGTAGCAAATCGCACCGGCCTGCCGCGCGTGCGCCCGATCTCTGTCATTGGGAAAGGAAGTAATCAGAATGGTTGGAGTCATGTTACCCGCTTCAACTAAACGATTGTGAAGCTCAATCCCCGTCATCCCGGGCATCAGCACGTCTGTGATCAGGCAGGACGAACTGTGAAGGTAATCGGATTTCAGAAAATCTTCCGCGCGCTCGAAGGCCCTTGCGATGAAGCCCATTGACTTGACAAGGTCCATCGTGCCTTCGCGGGCCAACTCATCATCATCTACGATTGCGATCACTTGTTTCTTTGGCATTCTGGTCTCCCGTACGCGATCCAAACTAACGCCGCGTCACGGGTCGACGCCATTACGCACAGGTGCAATTGGCGCCTAAATGCGTAAGGCGCATGTGTGCGTATGAGGGACCGCGATAGGTCTGCTGGACTAGGAAACTAGTGCTTTGGTTTAGAGCGCAGCCGGAACGCTCTTAGCCTGCATTTCCCGGATGACGAGCTGGCTGCAGCTCGGCTTTTGCGATTCAGAAATTGCTGATGAGCCTCACCAAGGCCGTGAATCGATCGTACCATGTTGCCGAGCGCCTTGGATCGTGACGGCCTTAACAGCGCCCGCGTTCACGGCCAGTTGCGCCCCGGTGGAGGAGCCGTCCACAGTATCAAACGCGGACGCTCCTTGCGTGATCCCATTTTATCGTTGGGGTCTCGGCTATTTCGCGGTTGGTCTCGTCATTTGAAGATCGGTGCGAAGGGCCTTCCAGCCAAAGTCCAGTAATTCTCGTAAGTCTCGCTCGCCTTGTTTGACGCTGGTATCAAGGTTGTCGCTCAGATCCCCCTGCGAAGCTGCGCCAAACTCACACTCGCTT
>WNFR01002607.1_pt1 | contig 18707 bp, 17 predicted proteins | sample 5400221 | NCBI WGS metagenome assembly WNFR01 (sample SAMN13153357, study PRJNA577476) | soil metagenome | isolation source: 40 cm soil under Madrone tree | place: USA:California | collected 2016-06-14 | reverse complement strand
TCACCCTGCCCTCTCCCCCCGGCCGGCGGGGGGAGAGGGTCCAAGAGCGGGCGGTCAGTCGAAAATTTTAGCAGCAAAAGGTGACCCTCGATTTTTCCGCGGACAGTCCTGCGCAGTGCGGGAGAGGCAGTGCTTGTCCTAAAACAATGCCAGTTGGTCGCCCTTTTGTGCCGGCGGCTGGAAGCGAGTCGTGTCGAGAGGCCGGGTCGTCCGCTGGTCGAAGCCGAGCTTGCGGCAGGCGCGGTCGAAGCGCAGCCGCAACATATCGGCATAGGGGCCGGTGCCGGTCATCCGCTTCGACCAGGTTGAATCATAAAGCCGGCCGCCATGGGTTTGCGCCACGAGCGAGAGCACGTGAGCCGCCTTCGCCGGGAAATGCTCCTCGAGCCATTCCTTGAATAGCGACTTCAGCTCGAGCGGGAGGCGCAACAGCGTGTAACCCGCCGATGCCGCACCGGCCGCCCTCGCCCGCTCGAGGATCGCCTCCATCTCGCTGTCGTTGAGCACCGGGATCATCGGCGCCGTCAGAACTCCGGTCGGGATCCCGGTGGCGGCGAGCGCGGCGATCGTCTCGAGCCGGCGCTCCGGCGTCGAGGCGCGCGGCTCCATGCGACGGGCCAACGTACGGTCGAGCGTCGTCACTGACATCGTCACGATCGCCAACCGGTCTTTCGCCATCTCGGCGAGTATGTCGACATCGCGCTGGATCAACGCCGATTTGCTCACGATGGTGACCGGGTGCCGGAAATCGCGCAGCACTTCGAGGATCGAGCGAGTGATGCCGAGCCGGCGCTCGACCGGCTGATAGGGATCGGTGTTGCTGCCGAGCGCGATCGGTTTGCAGCTGTATCCCTTTTTGCGCAACTCGGCCGCGAGCAAAACCGCGGCCTCCGGCTTGTAGAAGAGGCGGCTCTCGAAATCTAGGCCCGGCGACAGGCCGAGATAGGCATGGCTGGGACGCGCATAGCAGTAGATGCAGCCGTGCTCGCAGCCACGGTAAGGGTTGATCGAGCGGTCGAAGCCGATATCCGGCGAGTCGTTGCGGGCGATGATAGTCCGTGTCGAGTCGACGGTCAGAGTCGTTGCCAACGGCACCGGCTCCTCGTCGGCGGCGCCCCAGCCATCGTCGAACGGAACGCGCTTCTCGGGTTCGAAGCGCCCGCTGTCGTTGCTCGCGGCGCCACGTCCCTTGCGCGGCTTGACCATGGCCGGCATATCCATGCCAGCGATGGTGCCGCATCGATGAGAACTTATCAAGAACAAATTGGAGTGTCGGCGATCATCCCGACATTGAACGCAGCTGCGACGCTGGCGCAACCACTTGCGGGCCTGCGGGGGGCGGCAATCGTCACCGAGGTGGTCGTCGTCGACGGCGGGTCATGCGACGAAACCGTCTCTCTCGCGCACGCGGCGGGCGCACGCGTCATCAAGGCTGGGCGCGGGCGCGGGACCCAGCTCGCTGCCGGTGCCGACGTGGCGGCGGGCGATTGGCTCTTGTTCCTGCACGCCGATTGCTGCCTCGAACCAGGCTGGGAAGATGCGGTGGGCGCCTTTTGCGCCGCGCCGCCAGCGGAGGGGCGCGCCGGATATTTCGAATTTGCGTTGGACGACCCCGCGCCCTGGGCTCGCCGAATGGAGCGGATCGTCGCTTGGCGCTGCCGGAATTTTGCTCTGCCCTACGGCGATCAGGGTCTGCTGATCGCGCGGAGCCTTTATGACACGGTCGGCGGCTTTGCGCCGCTGCCGTTGATGGAGGATGTCGACCTCGTGCGCCGCCTCGGCCGCCGCCGTCTCGCGCGCATCGCCGGCCGGTGTATTGCTTCGGCGCGGCGCTACCGGCAAGACGGCTATAGGCGGCGAGCGTTGCGCAACCTCTTCTGTCTGGCGCTTTACTTCGCCGGCGTGGCGCCGCATCGGATCGCGCGCATATACGGTTGATGCGCCGCCATCTCGTGCTGTTTGTCCGCGCGCCGGTTCTCGGAACCGGCAAGCGCCGGCTCGCGCGAGACATCGGCGACGCCGCGGCATTACGTTTCGAGCGGCTGATGATTGCGCTGCTTCTGCGCCGTCTCGCCGGAGATGGGCGCTGGCGTCTGAGGATCGCCGTGACCCCCGACAAGGCCCGCCATCGCGCCCGGCATTGGCGCCACGGGATCGAGGCTGCCGGCCAGGGCGGCGGCGATCTCGGTCAGCGCATGGACCGCGCACTCCGAGCCTGCCCGCCCGGCCTTGTGGTGCTCGTCGGCGCCGATATCCCGGCTCTCGGTGCGAGTCAAGTCGACGCCGCCTTTCGCCTGCTCGGCACCCACGACGTTGTATTCGGTCCTGCCGAAGACGGCGGGTTTTGGCTCGTCGGCGCCCGTCATCCGGGGTGGTTGCCGCCATTATTCGAGCGCGTTCGCTGGTCGAGCCCTCACGCCTTCGCCGACACGCTCGCCGGACTGCCCCGGAGGATCGCGGCGGGATTTGTCGAGCGGCTCGAAGATGTCGATGATGGCGAGGCCTACCGCCGCCTCGCACCAGGCCGCGGATTCTAAATTATATTCTCGAGCAGTAAGGAGATCGTCAATGCTTGTTATTCCAGCGCGGTTCAACAAGAATCACCCGGAAGTCGTCGCCATGGGTGCGCCAGTGCGCCAGCAGATACCGGGACTTGGTTGATCCAATACATGTGTGACCGGATTGGGATTACTGACCTGGGACGCTGCGACGTACTGGATCTCGGCTGTGGTTGTCGATTCGCTGACGCCATTGTCAATCGTCAATTGCCGATGAAGTCCTATGTCGGCGTCGATGTCGATGGGGAGATGGTGGAATTCCTCTCGGCCAAAGTTGCTGATCCTCGACTCTCGTTCTTCTACTGGAACGCAGGGAACCCAAATTACAATCCGAATGGGCAGGCTCTTTCAGCCGACCGTGTTCTTCCGATCGGCAACCTCAAGTTCGACGTGATCTGCATGTTCTCGGTGATCACACATCAACAGCCCGCCGATGCGGAAGCGATTTTGACTATTCTTCGGCGTTACATTCGTGCCTCCGGGCATCTGTTCTTCTCGGCAACCCTAGAGGAGGGCGATTTCGGGTACAAAGAGGCAGTCCCGGAAGCACCAGCGGCGCACAGCATCTACTCAATCGGGCTATTGCGCAGTATCGTCGAGCGTTGCGGGTGGAAAATCGTCTCGCTAGTAGGCAGGGATCCGCGAGGTCTCCCAATCCAGGATTCACTCCTTTGCATTCCGATCGCCCCCTAATTGGCCCGAGCGCTCAAGCCCGATCGGCGGCGAGAAACGCAGCCAGCCGGAATATTTCGCCAGGCAGCGTGATCTCGCTGGCGGGGCTTCATTGAAATCCCAGAGTCACTTCGAATCGATGGGCGTCAACGCTTCAGGTGCTCCTGCAGACGCGGCATCAACTCGACGAAGTTGCAGGGACGGAAGCGGTTGTCGAGCTGATGCACGAGAATGCCCTCCCAGGCGTCGCGGCAGGCGCCCGGCGAGCCCGGCAGCGCAAAGAGATAGGTGCCGCCGGCGACCCCGGCCGTCGCCCGGCCCTGGATCGTCGAGGGGCCGATCTTCTCATAGCTGAGCCAGCGGAACAGCTCGCCGAAGCCGGCAATCTCCTTCTCATAGACGCTGTGAAAGGCCTCGGGCGTGACGTCCCGCCCGGTGACGCCGATGCCGCCGGTCGAGATCACGACGCCGATCTCCGGATCTCTGATCCATGCCCGCAGCTGCGAGGCGGGCTGGGAGGGACAGGACGCGCCAGGCTTCGCGTTTGCGCTCCGGCGCGCGCAGCAGGGAGGAGGGATGGAACATCGGCAACGTCGGCACGGCCGGTCGAGGCCGGCTTGCGCCTGGCGAGGTTTACCCGAAGAGTAAAAGGTCAACTACGAGTTCCCCCCGCGACTGGGGGGCACCGGCTAATGCGCCTCATTGAAGGCCAACTCCGGGGGTAAGATTGATACCATCAGTCGGATTGCATTTGAGCTTATTCCGAGGCGGCAAAGGATGGTTTTGCTTCTTGTTTTCTTTTGGTGCTTGGCCGTCGAAGGGCTGGGCGGAGGGGTCTGTTCCCGTAATTCCCGGTTCGTCGATTTAATTCCCGATTAGCCCCACTTAATTCCCGATTAGCTCTGCTACGGGAATTTGCCCGCAAGCCACTGATTTGGCTTACCGTTTTAATGAGCAAACGGGCAGTTTCGGGGGCAAATCGACGAGACTCCCGGTTCAACGGGAAAACCGGGAATTCCTGGATCAGCGCTGCAGGTGCTCCTGCAGACGCGGCATCAGCTCGACGAAATTGCAGGGGCGGAAGCGATTGTCGAGCTGGTGCACCAGGATGCCCTCCCAAGCATCGCGGCAGGCGCTGGGCGAGCCTGGCAGGGCAAAGAGATAGGTGCCGCCGGCGACGCCGGCCGTCGCCCGGCTCTGGATCGTCGAGGTGCCGATCTTCTCATAGCTGAGCCAGCGGAACAGCTCGCCGAAGCCGGCAATCTCCTTCTCATAGACGCTGTGAAAGGCCTCGGGCGTGACATCCCGCCCGGTGACGCCGGTGCCGCCGGTTGAGATCACGACGTCGATCTCCGGATCTGCGATCCATGCCCTGAGCTGCGCGACGATCTGGTCTTGCTCGTCGCGAACGATCCGCCGCGCGGCAATGCGATGCCCGGCGGTAGTGGCGAGATCGGCGAGCGAATTCCCGGAACGGTCCTGCGCCGCATCGCGGGTGTCCGAAACCGTCAAAAGCGCGATGTTGACGGGCAAGAAAGGACGGGTTTCATCGTCGAGCCGCGGCATTGAAGTAGCTCCATCTTTCAATGCTGCTAAAATAGGCCGCGCGGTCATTGGCGCCTAGGAGGTCATCCGGAACCTTCGGAGAGAAGCTCGTCGAGACGGGCTCGGAGCGACAGGAGGTCGCGCCAGGCTTCGCGTTTGCGCTCGGGCGCGCGGAGCAGGAACGAGGGATGGAACATCGGCAGGGTCGGCACGGGCCGGTCGAGGCCCGGTACGGCGAGATCGAACCAGCGGCCGCGCAGCCTGGTGATCCCCTGGCCCTGCGGTAGCAGCGCGCCCGCGGCGGTGCCGCCGCAGAGGACCAGCACATTTGGCTTTACGAGGGCGATGTGGCGCAACACGAAGGGCAGGCAGGAGGCGATCTCGGCCGCGGTGGGCGTGCGGTTTCCTGGTGGCCGCCAGTAGACGACGTTGGTGATCGTGACGCTGCTGCGGTCCAGTCCGATCGCCGCGAGCATGCGGTCGAGGAGCTGGCCGGCGCGGCCAACAAAAGGCCGCCCGATCCGATCCTCGTCCGCTCCCGGCCCCTCACCGATGATCATGACGGGCCCGGCCGGATTGCCGTCGGCGAAAACCGTATTCGTCGCCGTGCGCTTCAACGAGCAGCCGTCGAACCCGGTCACCATTGCCGCCAGCGCGTCCACAGTCTCGGCCGTAGCCGCGAGCCGGCGTGCCGACTGGGCCGCCTCGCCCAGGGATTCGGCGAGAGCGGCCGGCGGTGATGCCGCAACCGCGCGGGCGCCTTGCGGTGGCGCGACAGGGGGGATCGCCGGAGGCGCCTCGCTGACAGGGGATGGTGCAAACCGGTCCACAGGCTCCGTGCTGATTGCTTCGTCGGCGCCCATCTCGACATACCAGCGCAAGAGCGCGAGAGCGGTCGCTTTCCCTCCCAGGTTCAATGGGGCGCCGTCGTGTGACATCGAGCCAAAGCTACCATCGAAGGGAAGCAACACACTCCCGTTTTTGCCGAGATCCCCTATAGTCGTAGCGGGAAGGACCGTGGAAAAGTATGGGTGAGGAGCGGGTACAGCGCGAGCAGATGGCGTACGACGTCGTGATCGTCGGGGCCGGACCATCCGGGCTCGCGGCGTCAATCCGTCTGAAGCAGCTGGCCGCCGCAGCCGAGCGTGAGATCGCGGTCTGCGTCGTGGAAAAGGGCTCCGAGGTCGGCGCCCACATCGTTTCCGGCGCGGTGTTCGAGCCGCGGGCGCTCGACGAGCTGATGCCGGACTGGCGCGAAAGAGAGGCGCCGCTCGTCACCCCGGCGGCGGAGGACCGTTTTCTGCTGCTGACGGAAACGCGTTCGCTGCGCCTGCCAACCCCGCCGCAAATGGCGAATCACGGCAATTACATCATCAGCCTCGGCAATCTGTGCCGCTGGCTGGCGCACCAGGCCGAGGCCTTCGGCGTCGAGATCTATCCGGGGTTCGCCGCGGCCGAGGTGCTGTATGGCGCTTCCGGACGCGTGCGGGGGGTCGCGACCGGCGACATGGGGATCGGCAAGGACGGCCAGCCGACCGGTCGCTACCAGCCGGGTGTCGAGCTGATCGGCCAAGAGACGCTGTTCGCCGAAGGGTGCCGCGGGTCGCTGACCAAAACGCTCGTGCACCGCTACGGCCTTCGCGATGGAGTGGACCCGCAGACCTATGCAATCGGCATCAAGGAATTATGGGAGGTCATACCCGACCGGCACCAGCCCGGGCTGGTGGTCCATACAATCGGCTGGCCACTCGACGCTAGGACCTATGGCGGCTCGTTTCTCTATCACCTCGAAGATCGACAGGTGGCGGTCGGCTTTGTGATCGGGCTCGATTACCGAAACCCGTTTCTCAACCCGTTCGAGGAATTTCAGCGCTTCAAGACGCATCCGGCGATCCGCCCTTTTTTCGAAGGCGGCAGACGGATCGCCTATGGCGCACGGGCGCTCAACGAGGGCGGCTTTCAATCGATCCCGCGCCTCGATTTTCCGGGCGGCGCGCTGATCGGCGACGCCGCTGGCTTCCTCAATGTGCCCAAGATCAAGGGCAGCCATACCGCGATGAAGTCCGGCATGGTTGCGGCCGAGACCATGTTCCGCCGGCTTTCGGGAGAACCGGGCGCCGAGGTCAGGCGCGCCCTCGAAGAGAGCTGGGTGTGGGAGGAGTTGCGCCGAGCCCGTAACATCAGGCCGAGCTTCCGCTGGGGCCTCTGGGCCGGTCTCGCCTATTCGGCGCTCGACACCTATGTCTTCCGCGGCGACGCACCGTGGACCTTTCACCATCATCCCGACCACTTGCAGCTGGCAACGGCGAGCGAGGCTAGGGGCATCGACTACCCCAGGCCCGACGGCAAGATCAGCTTCGACCGGCTTTCCTCGGTCTTCATTTCGAACACCAACCACGAGGAGGACCAGCCACCGCATCTGCGGCTGCGCGACCCGGGGAAGGCAATTTCGGTCAATTATCGGCTCTACGATTCACCCGAACAGCGCTATTGTCCGGCCGGCGTCTATGAGATCGTGCAGAAAGCCGACACAGGTGAACCATATTTACAAATCAACGCGCAGAATTGCGTTCACTGCAAAACCTGCGACATCAAGGATCCGGAGCAGAACATCGATTGGGTCGTACCGGAGGGAGGCGGCGGGCCCAATTATCCGAATATGTGATGTGGGTGAGCGGCTAGGCGATACATGAGAAAAGCGGTGATAGACATTTGGCGGAGTTCAGTTTCGGTGAGCTTTCTGCTCGCAAGTCTTGCGGCCGGGGCGAGCGCGGTGGCGGCGCCGAGCGGCGAGAAGCACGAGGCCACTTCCGAAGCGCCGTTCGGCGCTTACCTGGCAGGCCGCCACGCGCAGCACATGCGCGACTATCAAGCGGCTGCTTCCTGGTTCGAAGACGCGCTGCGGGCCGATCCCGAATCGCCTGAACTAATCGCCCGTACCTTTCTGATGGAGGCGAGCGAAGGCCGGTTCGAGAGGGCTCGCACGCTTGCCGAAAGCGAGCTCAAGCTCGATTCGACCGACGCGGTTGCCGAGCTCGTCCTTTTGATGGACCGGATACAGGCCGGCGACAAGCCCGGTGCGCTGTCGCGCGCCGAGGCGTTGCCCGCGGACGGGGTGCATCGATTTGTCGGGCCGCTGGCTCGCACCTGGACGCGGTTGGCGATGGGGGATCTGGCCGGCGCCGATGCCGCGCTGCAGGAGTTCGACAAATTCAACGGCTTTGCCCCGCTGAAATATTACCAGCTCGGCCTCGTTTACGACTTCGCGGGGCGCGCCGATTTGGCTGAAGAGAACTTCAAGAAGACCCTCGAGGCGACCGGGCAACTCAACTGGCGGCTGACCGACGCGATGGCAAATTTTTACCAGCGCCACGGTCGCGATGATGAAGCGCAGGCGCTCTATCAACGGTTCGTTAAGGATAACGCGGGGAGCGAGCTGGCCGAATCGGCTGTCACCGTCAACCCTGCCGAACTTCCGCCGCCACTGATCGGGTCGCCTGAGGATGGGTTCGCCGAGGCGCTCTTCGATCTGGCTAGCGTTGTCAATCAACCCGAGACGCTCGATTTGGCGCTGCTGTATGCCCGCTGTGCAGTCGAGCTGCGACCCCATCTGACGCTTGGTCAACTGCTGTTGTCGGACGTCCTGAGCGCCCAGAACAAGCCGGAGCTGAGTCTCGAGGTTTTCGCTGAAATCCCGCAGAGCTCGCCTTATTGGTGGTCGGCGCGGCTGCGTGTTGCCGCCAATCTCGAGATGCTGGACCGTACCGACGAGGCGATCGCCCAAATGAAGGCAATGGCCGCGGAGGCGCCCCTGCGGGCCGGCGCAGACATGCAGCTCGGCGATTTGTTGCGCGGCAAGAAGCGGTTTACCGAAGCGGTCGACGCCTATGACGAGGCGATCCAACGCTTTCAGGCGGCCGGCATGCCCGAGCGCTGGTCGCTGTTCTACAGCCGGGGCATTGCGCTCGAGCGCTCGGGTCAATGGAAGCGGGCAGAGGACGACCTCGAACGCGCCCTCGAGCTCAAGCCCGACCAGCCATTGGTGCTGAATTATCTGGGCTACTCCTGGATCGACCGCGGCGAGAATTTGGAGCGCGGCCTCAAGATGATCGAGAAGGCGGTCGAGCTGCGTCCCGAAGACGGCTATATCGTCGACAGCCTGGGCTGGGCGCATTACCGGCTGGGGGACTACTCCAGCGCGGTCCAATATCTCGAGAAGGCGATCGAACTCGTGCCCGAAGACCCGACGATCAACGATCATCTCGGCGACGCCTATTGGCAGAATGGGCGTCCGGTCGAGGCGCGCTATCAATGGCGCCGGGCCTTGCAGTTCGGACCTCAGGAGGACGATATCAAGCCGATCCAGGCCAAGCTCGACGGCGGTATCGTGCCCAGTACCGGGGCTCGCGGCGGCTGACCCTGGGATGCTTGTTGAGGCCTTCGCTTCGGCCAAGGTCAATCTCTATCTGCACGTGACCGGGCGGCGGGCCGACGGTTACCACTTGCTCGACAGCCTGATCGCCTTTGCCGACATCGGTGATCGGCTGACGGCGGAGCCGGCCGGGGTTCTGTCGCTCGAGGTGAGCGGACCCGAGGCTGCGAGCCTGCCCGCTGCAGACGAAGACAATCTGGTGCTGCGGGCTGCCCGCCTGCTTGCCGCTCATGCCGGAATCGCCGCCGGCGCGGCGCTGCGCCTGCAGAAAAACCTGCCGGTTGCCGCCGGGATCGGTGGCGGGTCGAGTGACGCAGCGGCGGCGCTGCGCGCCCTGAGACGGCTTTGGCGGGTAGCGGTCGGCGATGCCGCACTGTGCGCTCTCGCCGCCGGGCTCGGAGCCGATATCCCTGCCTGTGTCGGTGGACGTGCCGTCTGGGTCGGCGGCATCGGCGAGCGGATCGAACTGGCGGCGGCGCTGCCAAAAGCCGGAATTGTGCTCGCCAACCCGCGTACGAAGCTGCCTACTGCCGCGGTATTCGCCGCCCGGCGCGGCCGTTTCGGCGAGTTCGGACGGTTCGAGCCGATGCCGGCGGACGTGGTCGGACTCGCCCAAATATTGATGCGGTGCCGCAACGATCTGACCGATGCCGCGATCGGCCTCGTGCCAGAAATCGGTGCCGTGCTGGCGAGCCTTGGCGCGCTCCCAGGCGCTTTGCTGGCGCGAATGAGCGGCAGCGGCGCGACGTGCTTTGCCCTCTTCCGAGATCGCCGGGCAGCCGAGCGCGCCCGGGAAGCACTCGCCGCAGCCGAGCCTTTCTGGTGGTGCGCCGCCGGCGGTTTTGTTGCCGCGGAGGAGCTTTCCCGATAACTTGGCGCCGCACATGCCGTTGGGGCGTAGCCAAGTGGTAAGGCAGCGGATTTTGATTCCGCCATTCCCAGGTTCGAATCCTGGCGCCCCAGCCAGGATTGCCGCGGATTTATCCCAATGATCAGTGCCGATTGCCGGGAATAGCAGTTCGCGGCAACCTCCATAGGCACTTTGATATCGTATTCATCAAGACTGCTCCTCCTGCGAGGTACAACACGGGATGTGCGGCGTCAGCGGGTTTCTCACCCGCGCAAATTTGCCTGGCGATACGGCCGAAGCGCGGCTTTGGGCGATGATCGCGACCCTGCGGCATCGCGGGCCCGATGATGAAGGCGTTTGGACCGATGGCCGCGCCGGTCTCGCCCACGCGCGGCTGTCGATCATCGATCTCTCGCCGGCCGCTCACCAGCCGATGGCGAGCGCGGATGGGACTGTCTGGATCACGTACAACGGCGAGGTCTACAATTTCGCGGAAATCCGACAGGAGCTCGATGCGCTGGGCTACTCGTTTCGCAGCCGCAGCGACACCGAAGTCATCGTCAACGGCTGGCATGCCTGGGGCCCAAATGTTCTTTCTCGTCTGCGGGGGATGTTCGCGCTCGCCATTTGGGACCGGCGATCGCAGCGCCTGATCCTCGCGCGCGATCGGCTCGGCAAGAAGCCGCTCTACTACGCCGCGACCGCCACGACTTTTCTGTTCGGCTCGGAGATCAAGGCGCTGCTCGCTTGGCCGGGCGTCCCGCGCGCAACGGATCTGTCAGCGATCGACCGTTACCTGACTTTGGGCTATGTGCCGGCGCCCGAAACCGCCTTTGCCGGGATTCGCAAGCTTCCCGCTGCTCACTGCCTGGTCGTCGAGGCGCGCGCGGACGGGAACCTCGGCGCCCCCGAGTTGATCCGTTATTGGCGCCTCCCGGAGCCGCGTGCGAGCCGCCGCCGGCGCACCTCGGACCTGAAACGCGAACTGGTCGAGCAGCTCGAGGAGGCTGTGCGCCTGCGTCTGATCTCCGATGTGCCGCTCGGCGCGTTTCTTTCCGGCGGGGTCGATTCCTCCGCCGTCGTGGCGACGATCGCGCGCGTCGGGAGCGGGACGGTCAAGACCTTCTCGATCGGCTTCTCGGCGAAGGAATACGACGAGACCCGCTATGCCCGGATGGTCGCGGAACGGTATGCGACCGATCACCAGGAGCTGGTCGTCGAACCCGATGTGGTAGCGGTGCTGCCGCGCCTGATCTGGCACTACGGCGAGCCGTTCGCCGATCCGTCTGCGGTCCCGACCTATTACGTCTCCGAGCTGGCGCGCCGAAAGGTGACGGTGGCACTCAATGGCGATGGCGGGGACGAGTGCTTCCTCGGCTATCGCCGCTATAAGGCCATGCGTTATGTATCTTGGCTCGATGGGATGCCCAGTTGGAGCCGGGCGGAACTCGCACGATTGCTCGGTCTGGCGCCGCTGAGCGCACAGCAACGGTTCAAAATCCCCCGGATCCGCGGGGCATTGGGGGCCTCCAAGCAACAGCCGGGCCGACGATATGCCTTCACGCTCGCTTCATTTACCGATGAGGACAAGCAGGATTGCTACAGCGGGGCGATGCAGGACCAGCTGGAACAATCGGCCCTCGATCTCCTCGAGCCCTATTTCGCCGAGGCCGACAGCCTAGTCGCAGGGGCCAATTGGGCCGACATCCATACCTATCTGCCCGATGATCTGATGGTAAAGGTCGATGTCGCCAGCATGGCGCACGGGCTCGAGGCCCGGTCCCCGCTGCTCGACCACGTGTTGATGGAGTGGGCGGTGGGCCTGCCGGACGAGGTCAAGATGGTGCGCGGCGTGACCAAAGCGCTGTTCAAATCCGCGATGGAGCCGTATCTGCCGCACGAGCTGCTGTATCGGCCCAAAATGGGGTTCAGTTGTCCAGTCGACCACTGGTTCCGCAACGAGCTCAAGGAGCTGGCGCACGATACGCTGCTCTCGCAAAGCGCGAGGCAGCGCGGCCTATTCCGGCCGGACTACGTCCAACGTCTGCTCGCCGAACATTGCAGTCTCACCCGCGATCATCACAGACGGCTTTGGGCGTTGTTAATGCTCGAGCTGTGGTTCCGAATGTGGATCGATGCACCGGCGGAGGCCGAGATCTTGCGCCCGGCCGCCTAACGGAACCGGTTCGGGTGGCATCTCCGCATGCGACCATTTGGCTGCATTCTGCGCTATAGAGAGGAACCGGCATAGAGAGGAACCGGCGCGAGAACCGTGCTGTTATCGATTGGCGGGATCGCGCATCCCGGGCGGACAGCCAATGGAGGACGATATGCTCTACTGGGCGCTGGTACTCTTCATCGTCGCGACTGTCGCCGCTTTTTTTGGATTTGGCGGTATCGCAACGACTGCTGCAGGCGTCGCGCAGATACTGTTCTTTGTGTTCCTGGTAATCTTTCTAGTTTCGTTGGTCATAGGAGTGGCCAGCCGGCGGCGGCCACCGATCTGAGGACGAACGAACTATCGGTGAGGGTCCCTGCAGGACCTTCACCGATACCCTACCGCTAATCAGCTGCGGCGAGAACGCGAGCAAGCTGACTTAGCGCCTCCTGATGGCGTTCATTCGGAATCTGGGCAAAGTTGCGGGCGAGCTCTAGGCACATCCTTTCACGCGGGCTGATCGAGCGATCGTTTTCCTGCTCTAATCCATCGAAGAAATAGCTGACCGGTACGCTCAAGACCTGAGCGACCTCAAACAGACGGCCGGCCGAAACCCGATTGATCCCGCGCTCGTACTTGTGCGCCTGCTGATAAGTAACACCGATCAGATCGGCAAGCTGCTGCTGCGTCAGGCCGAGCATGATCCGCCGTTCGCGAATGCGGGCTCCCACATATCGGTCGACGTCCTGCGTTCGGGTCGTCGATCGGCGCGAAGAAGCGGTGCGCCGCGTATTGCCTCCCACATTTACCCCCGCGCTCAAGCCGTGACCTGCGTTTCCGATCTGCTTCCGCTCTTTCATCTCGCTCCACTCGCTTCTTGCATGGCCGCAATCTGTCGTTCGAAGCGAAGCGCCGCCAGCTCAGATCGGTTCCGCCAAATACGGCGACTCTGCGCAACCGCATGTTTTCATCTGATTGAAGAGTCCCCATGTGTCAAAACTTAGGCAGGTATTGCGGTCAGATCGGGGAAACGCTGCTCACACCTGCGTGCTACGCATGCGGTTCGCGTTGACAGCCTCCCTGTGACGATGATACCGACGGGCGCTCATCCGCTCTGAAACGCGAATCGATGCCCCGCATCTCAATCGGCGACTGCTCGCTCTATTACGAGCGGCACGGCATGGGCTTTCCCGTCGTGTTCATATCCGGGCTTGGCGGTTTCGGATCATTCTGGAAGGACCAAGTCGCAGCCTTCGGCAAGCGGTTCGAGGTCATCACCTTCGACCATCGCGGCATCGGGCAGAGCGACGAGAGCCGGATCGGCTACACGGTCGAACGAATGGCGACGGACGTGGTCCGACTGTTGGACCGGCTCGAGATCAAGCGTAGCCATGTCGTTGGACATTCGACGGGCGGTGCTGTCGCGCAAATCCTCGCGATCGAGCATCCGAACCGGCTCGCCAGCGTCGTGCTCTCAGCCACGTGGACGAAGGCCGACGCCTATTTCCGACGGCTTTTCACCCTGCGCAAGGAGCTGTTGCAGCGGCTCGGTCCGAGCACCTACTTGCAGGCCGCCACTCTCGTCCTGTATCCGAGCTGGTGGGTGGCGCGGAACAACGAGCGTCTGCGCCAGGAAGAGGCGCAAAACTTGGCGGCTTTTGCCCCGATGGATATCGTCGCGAGCCGTATCGACGCCATGCTGGCATTCGACCGATCAAGCGAGCTGGAGCGCATCAAGACGCCAACACTGGTGATCGGCGCGGAGGATGATATCGTCACCCCGGCTTATTTTTCCGAGGAGCTCGCTCGGCTGATTCCGGCAGCCGAGGTGAAACTTTTTCCGCGCGGCGGACACTTCTTCACCCAAGTTCGCGCACGCGAATTCAACAACGCCGTGCTGCCGTTTCTGGTCGCTCACACCCCGGCCTGATTCCCGTTCCGGCTCTCCCGCCAGCTACCGCGATTAGGAATTCCTCAAGAAGTTGGTGGTTAACCTGTCCTTGAGCGCGCCTCCTCCGGCGTTGATGAGGTGGACGGGCTTTTCGCGCTGGCATCGATCGGCGCGATGCCGCACCGGTGCTGGGACGAGGACAAGCAAGCTGAGGCGCGGCCGATAGGTGGACCAAAACCAGGGACAAGCGCAGCAAGAGCGGCTACGGCGCAGCTCCGCGGTAGGCGCGATGGTGAAAGCGGCGCTCCGCCAGGATCGCCTGCTCTTTGCTTTCCAACCGGTGGTCTGTGCCGTTACCGGAGAGGTCGATTACTTCGAGTGTTTGCTACGAATGCGCCACGAAGACGGAGATATCGTTACCGGGGGCGAGTTCATTACGACGATCGAACACCTCGGGCTGATCGGCCTCGTCGACCGTTTTGTCCTCGATAGGACGGCACAGGAGCTCGACACCCATCCCGAGGTCAGGCTCGGCTTCAATGTGTCGGGGTTGACCGCTGGCGACCGGCCGTGGCTGCGGTCATTGATGTCCGTGTTGCGGAACCGGCCTGACCTTGCGCGCCGCCTCGTCGTCGAAATCACCGAAACGGCGGCACTCTACGACATCGAGGAAACCGCGAGGTTTGTCGATACGCTGCGTCATGCGGGCTGCCGCGTCGCTCTCGACGATTTTGGCGCCGGCCACACATCGCTGCGGCACCTCCAGACTTTGTCGGTCGACATCGTGAAGATCGATGGCTCGTTTGTCCGAAATCTCGCAGACAGCCCCGAAAATCGAATCTTTTTGCGCCATCTGCTTGGGCTGACCCGAGGCTTCGGCCTGAGCTCGGTGGCCGAATGCGTCGAGAGCGCGGAGGACGCAGAATTGCTGCGCGCCGAGGGGGTCGGTTATCTCCAGGGTTATCATATCGGACCGCCGACGATCGAACGGCTGTGGCTCGCGGAAACAGCCCCGGAAATCAGCAGATAATTCTGGAATGCCGAGCTGCAGCAGCTCAGGCTTTGTAGGACCGCTCACTGTGATCCGCCAACACCTGCGCAATTACTAGCGAGATGCGCCGGGCGGTGGGGATGTGCAGAAATTCGTTGGGGCCGTGCGCGTTGGAGTGCGGTCCGAGCACCCCGGTCACGACGAACTGCGCGTCAGAGAATTTCTCGCCGAGCATCGCCATGAAGGGAATGCTGCCCCCTTCTCCCATGTAAGCCGGGGGCGCTCCGAAGGCGAGCTCCGAGCTACGCGACAGCGACTGATCGAGCCATGGAGACAAGACAGGCGCGTTCCACCCGGCGGCACCCGATTCCACTTCGAACTTTACCCGCGCGCCGTAGGGCGGGTTTTTCTCCAACAATGTACGAAGAGCCGTCCCGGCCGCTGCCGCATCTGATGTGGGCGGCAAGCGCAGGCTGAGCTTTGCGACAGTGGAGGGTAGCAGCACATTGCCCGCGTTGACCGGCGTCGGCAGGCCGTCGATGCCGGTGACCGCCAGTTGCGGCCGCCAGGTTCGATTGAGCACGAGCTCGGTCAAATCCTCCGTCATCGGCGACATCCCGAGCACGAACGGAAATTTGCTGTAGACGGTGTCGCCGAGCGCTGCTGCGGCCCGGCGAGCCTGCGCCACCCGCTCGGGCGGAACCTGAACATAGAGTTCCGCCGGACGGATTGTCCCGGTCTTCTCATCTTCGAGGCGCGACAGCAGATGGCGTAAAATCCGAAAGCTCGAGGGGACGACGCCGGAGGCGTCGCCCGAATGCACGCCCTCCTCGAGCACCTGAACCGTCAAGGTGCCGGACGCCATGCCGCGCAGCGAAGTGGTCAGCCACAGCTGATCGTAATTGCCGCAGCCGGAGTCGAGGCAGATCACCAGCGACGGGCTGCCGAGCTTCTCAGCGAGGTGGTCGACATAGTGAGGCAGGTCGTAGCTGCCGGATTCCTCGCACGCCTCGATCAGGACGACGCAACGCGCATGCGGGACCGACAGCTCGCGCAGCGCCATCAGGGCACTCAGCGCGCCGAACATGGCATAACCGTCATCGGCGCCGCCGCGGCCGTAGAGCTTGTCGCCTTCGAGACGGGGGACCCAAGGGGCGTACCCCTCGGCCCAGCCGGTCATCTCGGGCTGCTTGTCGAGAGGGCCATAGAGCAGGACGGTATCGTCGCTTTCGCCGGGGACGTCGATCACGATGACGGGCGTCCGACCGGGGAGCCGGATGATTTCTAACGTTGCACCCGGGAGGTGGATGAGCTTTACCCGCGCCCAGCGCTCGAACAACGCGACCGCCTCGTCCATATACCCGTGAGCCGACCAATCCGGGTCGAAGGACGGAGACTTGTTGGGAATCCTGATGTACTCGATCAATGCTGGGACAATCTCGTCGCCCCAGCACTGATCGATAAACTCTCTGGTTCTCGCGATGTCTATCATCTGAGCGCATCCGCGTGACGTGGAAGTGCTTGTTATAGGACTGGGTGCTCATCGGCACAAAGGCGATGACCAGAGCTGTTGACCTGCGCGGCCGGTCGACAATACGCTCTGATCCGGCCGTCATGGCCGTGAAACGCGAGAAGGAGCAACCGGTATGGCCAAGCTCGTCCTTGGTATCGGCACCTCGCATACACCAATGCTCAACGCCCCGGCCGAGGACTGGCCGCGGTTCATCGATCGCGATGGGGTTCGCGAATTTCTCGACAAGGAGGGACACCCGGCGACTTACGAGGAGTTGCTTCGCCGGGCCGAGCCGCACATCGCCGCCGAGCTGACCCCCGAGCGGTTTGCCGCCCGTCACTCGCAGGCACAGGCCGAGGTGGACCATCTCAGAAGCGCCGTGCGACGTGCCGAGCTCAACGCATTTATCGTTGTCGGCGACGATCACAAGGAGCTCTACCAGGACAATAACCTGCCGAGCTTCGTGGTTTATCACGGTGCAACCATCCGCAACGTGCCGCTCAATGGGTTTTCCGGCCCCGATTGGGCGAGACGAGCGACAGTGCGCTATTACGAAGAAAGCGAGCCGCGAGAATACCCCGTTGAAAGCGGCTTGGCGCTGCACCTGATCACTTCGCTCGTTGACCGCGAGTTCGACCCGGTTTCTTCCGACGCCCTGCCTGAGGGGAAAGGCGAGGGTCACGCTTTCGCCTTTGTCCGCAAGCGGCTGATGGAAGACCCGGCGCTGCCGGTAGTCCCGGTTCTGATCAACACCTATTTTCCGCCGAACCAGCCGACGCCGCGGCGCTGCTACAAGCTCGGCCAAGCCATCCGCGAAGCGGTCGAGAGCTATCCCGGCGATGCGCGCATCGGCATTGTCGGTTCGGGGGGCCTCAGTCACTTTGTCGTCGACGAGGCGCTCGACCGCGGGGTCATCGACGCCCTCGCACGGAAAGACAGCGAGGCGCTGCAATCATTGCCGCGGCACAAGCTCAATTCCGGCAGTTCGGAGATCCGCATGTGGATCTGCGTCGCCGGTGCGGTCGAGCATCTCGACATCACTTGGTCGAGCTATGTGCCCGGGTACCGGACACCTGCCGGATCGGGCACCGGCCTCGGTTTTGCCCTCTGGTCGTGAGGTGAGCGATGAGTAAGCAAAAGGATAGTGACGATCTGGTCCTCGTCGGCCCCGGTACGGCGACGGGCGAGTTGATGCGCCAATACTGGATTCCGGCCGTGATGTCGTCGGAGATCGAGCGCGACGGCGCGCCCATGCGGCTGATGTTGCTCGGCGAGAAATTGATCGCCTTCCGCGACAGCTCGGGCCGCGTCGGGGTGATGGATCACCGCTGCCCGCATCGCTGCGCGTCGCTGTTCCTCGGCCGCAACGAGGAGAATGGCATCCGCTGCGTCTATCACGGCTGGAAATACGACACGGCGGGCAATTGCGTCGACATGCCGAACGCGCCGCCGCATCAGGACTTCAAGCACAAGGTGAAGGCCAAGGCGTACAAAGCGGCGGAGCGCAACGGCCTCGTCTGGGTCTATATGGGTGCGCGGGAAGAGGCGCCGCCCCTGCCGGGAATCGAAGCCTCGCTGCTGCCCGAGGCCGAATTGCAGATCTCGTTCGTGCAGCGCGAATGTAACTGGCTGCAGGCGCTAGAGGGCGATATCGACACCTCGCATTTCGGCTTTCTGCACGTCGGGAACGTCCAGCCTGACGATGTGTCGCAGGACAGCCTGCTGCGCTGGACGGTGACCAATCGGGCGCCGGAATATCATGTGACCGATACCCGCTACGGCACGATGTATTGTGCCTATCGTGCGGCGGAGGCGGGGCAGACTTATTGGCGTTTCGCCAATTTCCTGTTTCCCTTCTGGACGCAGACACCCCAGGGCCCGTTCGACCGCGTCAACACCCGCGCATGGGTACCGATGGACGACACTCACACGATGTTTGTCAGCCTCGGCTGGCGCGGCTCGCCGCCGTCGATCCGCCCACTGAAGAACGGGCAGATGGTGCCGGGATCGCGACTGGGCTTCGATTACCTGCCGAACACCACCGACTGGTACGGCCGCTGGCGACTCACGCAAAACCCGTTGAACGACTGGATGATC
>WNFR01010645.1_pt1 | contig 18708 bp, 19 predicted proteins | sample 5400221 | NCBI WGS metagenome assembly WNFR01 (sample SAMN13153357, study PRJNA577476) | soil metagenome | isolation source: 40 cm soil under Madrone tree | place: USA:California | collected 2016-06-14 | reverse complement strand
TAAAGCACAACCGCGCGGCTCCAGACTCGCGGTCCCTTTAACGCTCCGCGAGCGACGCCAGCATCGCGAGCGCCGTCAGGACCGCGATCCGCCTTATGCTGTCGCGATCACCGGGAAAGATGTGGCGCTCGGCGATTTCCGCCATGCCATTGCGCGTGGCGGCGAAATGCACCAGGCCGACAGGCTTGTCCTCGGTCCCGCCGCCGGGTCCGGCCACGCCGGTGATGGAAACGGCGATATCGGCCTCCGACCGCGACAGGGCGCCCACCGCCATAGCGCGCGCCACCGGATCGCTCACAGCGCCGTGGCCCAGGATGGCGTCCCAGGGAACGCCCAGCATCTCGCGCTTGGCCTCGTTGGAGTAGGTGATGAAGGCGCGATCGACGACGTCGGAGGAGCCGGCAATGGCAGTCAGGGTCGCGGCCACCAGCCCGCCGGTGCAGGACTCGGCGGTGACGACTTTCAGCCTGCGCTTGCGGCAGGAGAGCAGAACCCGCTCGGCGGCTTCTCTCATTTCGTGATCGAACATGCTCGCCTCATTGTTGCCGTGGCAATTCGACGGTCGCGACGCCATGCGCGGCGATGCCCTCGCGCCGTCCGGTATAGCCAAGTCCCTCGGTCGTGGTGGCCTTCACGCTGATCCGCGAGGGATCGACGCCGGCGATCCGCGCGACCGACGCGATCATTGCGTCGCGGTGCGGGCTGATGCGCGGCGCCTCGCACACGATCGTAAGATCGAGATGGACGATGCGGCCCTGGCGCGCCGCCAACAGCGCGATGGCGTGGCGCAGGAAGCGGTCCGACGAAGCACCGCGCCAGCGCGCCTCCGAGGGCGGGAAATGCTGACCAATATCGCCAGCGCCGATCGCGCCCAGAACGGCGTCGGTAAGCGCATGCAGCGCTACGTCGGCGTCGGAGTGCCCGACCAGAGCATGATTGTGGGCGATGGCGACGCCGCCCAGCGTCACGCTGGCGCCGGGGCCGAAGGCATGGGCATCGAAACCAAAGGCCGTCCGTGTTTCCATCGATTGCGCCTGCTGCAAATCGTCCGCCGTTGTTATTTTTCGGTTTTCGCCGCTGCCCGGCACCATAGCGATCTTGTGGCCGGCGCGCTCGGCGACCGCGGCATCGTCGGTAAGGGCGGTGAACTCGTCCTTCCCCAGCGCAGTGGCGGCGCGATGAGCCTCCAGTATCCGGGCGAAACGGAAGATCTGCGGCGTTTGGGCGCGCCACAGGCCCATCCGCGGAATGGTCTCGGCGATCGTGCCTTTGCCTACGCGCTTCAGCGTATCGCTGAGTGGGACGCCAATGATCGCGCCATCGATCCCGGGCGCCGCCGCGGCAGCGAGGCACGCGGCGATGTCCTGCGGCAGGATGAAAGGCCGGGCGGCGTCATGGATGGCCACGAAGTCAGGGGAGGTCGCAGCGAGCGCCTCCAGCCCGTTCAGGACCGACTGCTGCCGGGTCGCCCCGCCGGGCACCGGCGGCGGTAAATCGAGCCCCTCGACCGCCGTGGCATAAGCGTCGCGGTCCTGCGGCGCAATGACCACCCGCAGGCCGCCGATTTCAGGCGCAGCCAAAAATGCAGATAGTGTGCGACGAAGTACAGGCTGACCGTTCAAAGTCGCATATTGCTTAGGCAGTTGACCACCAAAGCGGCTCCCGCGGCCGGCGGCGACAATCAGGGCGATACAAGTTGGCACCGACGATAAGTAACACTGGCGCGGGCGGTGCGCACTTCGTCTGCTTGCATGGCGGCGGCGGAACGGCTAATGCTCGCCCAATTATTGTGCACCGCACACTGTGCTTATAAATTGATCACGAAATGAAATCAGAACCTCGGTTGCACGCGTTGGAAGTCGGTCCGGTCCGGATCGAGGATCCGATCATCCTGGCACCTATGTCGGGGGTCACGGACATGCCGTTCCGTCAGATGGTAAAGCGCGCCGGCGCGGGCCTTGTCGTCTCGGAAATGATCGCCAGTGCGGCTATGGTGCGGGAGAATCGCAAGACGTTGCTGATGGCCAAGAACTCCCCCGAGGAGTTCCCGATGTCGGTCCAGCTCGCCGGTTGCGAGCCCGAGATGATGGCCGAGGCGGCCAAGCTTAACGAGGATCGCGGCGCTGCCATCATCGACATAAATTTCGGCTGCCCGGTGAAGAAGGTCGTGAATGGCCATGCCGGGTCGGCGCTGATGCGCGACGAGGCGCATGCCGCGAAAATCCTCGAAGCGACGGTCAAGGCGGTCAAGCTGCCGGTGACGCTGAAAATGCGGACCGGCTGGGACTCGGCCAATCGCAATGCGCCCAACCTTGCCCGCATTGCCCAGGAGTCGGGCATCCGGATGCTGACCGTGCATGGCCGCACGCGCTGCCAGTTCTATGACGGCCATGCCGATTGGGCGTTCGTGGCCGAAGTCAAGGCGGCAACGTCGCTGCCGGTCATCGTCAACGGCGACATCAACACGCTCGACGATGCCGACAAGGCGCTCGACGATTCAGGAGCCGATGGCCTTATGATCGGCCGCGGCGCTTATGGGCGGCCCTGGTTTCCGCAGCAGGTCGTGCATTACTTCCGCACCGGCGAGCGGCTGGCCGATCCGTCGTTGGCCGAGCAATACGCCACCGTCCGCGCCCACTTCGAGGCGATGCTTTCGCACTATGGCACCGAGACCGGCGTGCGCATGGCACGCAAGCATCTCGGCTGGTATTCGAAGGGTATCCCGGCCTCGGCGGATTTCCGCGCCGCAGTTAATCGCGAAAGCGACGCCGACAAGGTGCGCAGCCTTCTGGCCGGCTTCTTTCTGCCCGCTGTCGAACGTCAGGCAGCATAAATGGTCCTCCGTCCGCTGAAGCGAACGACTGCCGTGGGCGAGCAGTTTCCCGCGGCCATTCTCGACTCATTGTCCGAAGCCATTGTGGTCGTCGACGGCGAGGCCCGGGTCCAGTACGCCAACCTCGCCGCCGAGCAGTTTTTCGGCGCTGGCCGAGCGCGGCTGGTCGGTCATCCGATGACCGAGTTCGTGCCGGTCGATTCACCGTTCTTTTCACTGCTCGAGCAGGTCCTGGCGAGCGGCGGCGCGGTGGCGGAGAATGGCGTGACGCTTGCGTCGCCCCGCATCGGCAACCGCTTCTGCGCCATGCGCCTTTCGCCCATCGTCGAAAGTGACGGTCTGGTTGCGGTGTCGCTGATCGAGCAGTCGATCGCCCGCAACATCGACCGGCAGATGTCACATCGAAGCGCCGCGCGGTCGGTGAGCGCGCTGGCCGCCATGCTGGCGCACGAAGTCAAGAATCCACTCTCCGGCATCCGCGGCGCGGCCCAGCTCCTCGAACAGTCAGTGCCCGACAGCGAGCGCGAGCTCACCACGCTGATCTGCGAGGAAACCGACCGGATCGTGGCCCTGGTCGACCGCATGGAGGCCTTTGCCGACGGCCGGCCGATCGATCGCGCGGCGCTCAACATCCATCAGGTGCTCAATCACGTGCGGCGCATTTCCGAGAACGGCTTCGGCAAGAATGTGCGCTTCATCGAAAGCTACGACCCATCGCTGCCCGACGTGTTCGGGGACCGTGACCAGCTCATCCAGGTCTTTCTCAATCTGGTGAAGAATGCCTGCGAGGTGCCGGGCGACGGCGAGCGCGAGATCGAACTGTCGACCGCCTATCGCCATGGCCTGCGGCTTGCCGTGCCAGGCCAGCAGGGGCGGGTGAACCTGCCGCTGGTCGTCTCGGTGCGCGACAACGGCCACGGCGTTCTGTTCGATGCCTTCGTCACCAACAAGCCGACCGGCACCGGCCTCGGTCTTGCTTTGGTGGCCAAGATCATCAACGACCACGGCGGCACCATCGAATACGACAGCGAGCCCGGTCGGACGATCTTTCGCGTGATGCTGCCCCTTCAATCGACCGGAGCCGTATCATGACCGCCGCCACCATCCTCGTGGCCGATGACGATCGCGCCATTCGCACGGTCCTGCACCAGGCGCTCGGCCGGCAGGGCCATACGGTACGCAGCACGGGCACGGCCGCCACGCTGTGGCAATGGGTCCAGGAAGGGGAGGGACAGCTCGTCATCACCGACGTGGTGATGCCTGACGAGAACGGTCTCGACCTGGTACCGCGCATCCGCAAACTGCGCCCTGATCTGCGCATCATCGTGATGAGCGCGCAGTCGACCTTGCTCACCGCGGTGCGCGCGACCGAGCGCGGCGCGTTCGAATATCTGCCCAAGCCGTTCGACCTCAACGAGCTTGTGTCGGTCGTCAACCGCGCTCTGTCGGCGCCGGCGACATCGAGCGCACGGGCGGCCCAGATGCCGGAGGAGGGCGAGCGTCTGCCGCTGATCGGCCGCTCGCAGGCCATGCAGGAAATCTACCGGGCGCTTGCCCGCCTGATGGCAACCGACCTCACGGTCATGGTCACGGGCGAATCGGGAACCGGCAAGGAGCTGGTGGCGCGCGCGCTCCACGACTACGGCAAGCGCCGCAAGGGCCCCTTCGTCGCCCTCAACATGGCGGCGATTCCGCGTGAATTGATCGAGAGCGAGTTGTTCGGCCACGAGCGTGGCGCCTTCACTGGCGCGGTCCAGCGCTCGGCCGGAAAATTCGAGCAGGCGTCGGGTGGTACGCTTTTCCTCGACGAGATCGGCGACATGCCGCCGGAGGCCCAGACGCGGTTGCTGCGGGTGCTGCAGGAAGGCGAATATATGACCGTCGGCGGGCGGACGCCGATCAAGGCCAATGTACGCATCGTGGCGGCGACCCATCGCGAGCTGCGCCGGCTGATCCAGCAGGGCGTCTTCCGCGAGGATCTCTTTTACCGCCTGAACGTGGTGCCGATCCGCCTGCCGCCGCTGCGCGAGCGGCTCGACGACATCCCCGAACTCGCCAATCATTTCCTGCGGGCGGCGACTTCCGACGGCTTGCCCACAAAGGTCCTGTCGACGGACGCCATGGCCCGGCTGCGCCAGCACCGCTGGCCGGGTAATGTGCGCGAGCTGGAAAACCTCGTCCGCCGCTTGTCCGCCCTCTATTCGGAGGAAGTGATCGGCCGCGAAACGATCGAAACCGAGCTGGCCGATGCGATGGCCGCCCTCGAGCCCGAGAACGCGGCAGCCGGAGCCGCGGCCGGTGACGTCTCCCTGGCCGACGCCATAGATCACCATCTGCAGGCACTGTTTGCCACGCATGGCGACCGTTTGCCACCCGACGGCATGTACGAACGGGTGATTTCCGAAGTCGAGAGACCCTTGCTGTCGCTTGCCCTGGGGGCGACCCGCGGGAATCAGTTGCGCGCAGCCCGTCTCCTGGGGCTCAATCGCAATACCTTGCGGAAAAAGATCAAGGACCTCGACGTTCCCGTGGTTCGCACGCCGCAGATGCGCCGAGGCGGGTGATTTTGTGAAGGCAGCGCTGAGCGGCTCGCGCTTTAGCGATTTGTTGAATACCATCGGGCGCCGCCTCGCCGGCCGCTTCGCGGCGGCGTCGCTTGCCTTGTTGGCCGGGTTGGCGGTCGCCGTCACCTATGCCTGGTTCGCCGGCCTCACGCCGGTGTCTTTCGCGACGCAGGGCTGGATGATGGCCCTTCTCATCGCCGATCTGGTGATCGCGATCGCCTTGGTGGCGGTCCTGACAGTCCGGCTCACCCAACTCTGGCTCGACCGCCGACGCGGTGCGGCAGGCTCACGCCTTCATATGCGGCTGGTGCTGGCCTGCAGCCTCTTCACAATCGTGCCGACGCTGATCGTCGCGGTGATCCTGTCGCTGCTCGTGGTCAATCTGACGGATTTCGTGGTCCGGCCGTCGCAGAAATCCTTCGAGGCGGCCCGGGCGATCGGCGAGCCGGTGCGGCGCGCGCGGGAAGATGAGATCAACCGCGACATCGGCGCGGTCGCCACCGGCCTGCAGGCGCTGGGAGCCGAAGTGATCCGTGACAAGGATGCCGTGGCTCCCTTGCTCGCCCAGCTGATTGAAGGCAGGCCGCTGATAGAGGCTGCCGTCATCGACGGCGATCACGGGCTGATCGCCCGCGCCGAGGCGCCGGGAGTCACGCCGATCGCCCACCCTGTGCCGGGTGCCCAATTCCTCTGGCAGGCAGTGAACCAGGGGCAACCCGTCCAATTCGACTCGCCGACCGGCGCCTACTACGTCATGCAGCTGTTCGTCGGCGAGCCGCTTTTTCTCGTCACCGGGCACATCGTCGATCCGCGCGTCACGAATTACATCGGCAGTATCGAGATCGCCGGCCGGTTTTACGCGCAGATCGAGGCGGCGCTGCAGAAAAACCAGCTCACGATCTTTCTGGTCTACGGCGCGATCGCGTTTTTGATGCTCCTGGCCGCGGTGTGGCTCGCCATCCTGTTCGCCTCGCGCCTGACCGAGCCGATCGGCGGCCTGATGGCGGCGGCGGAGCATATGCGCGAGGGTCGTCTTGGCACGCGCGTGGAGGAGGGACCGGCCAACGACGAACTCGGCCAGCTTTCACGCTCCTTCAATCGAATGGCGAGCCAGATCGAGCAGCAACGGCGCGACCTGGTGGAAGCCAACACTGAACTCGACACCCGCCGACGACTGACCGACGCGGTTCTGGCGGGCGTGTCCGCAGGCGTGCTGAGTGTCGACGCGCAGGGACATGTCACCCGCGCCAATCGCTCGGCACTGGAGCTGATGGCCCTACCGGAAGATGGCGTTATCGGTCGGTCGCTCACCGATCTGATACCCGCCCTTACCGATCTTGTGAGCCAGGCAGCCGAGCGCACCGACCGGATGACCCAGGGTCAGGTCGTGATCATGCATAGCGGTTCCAGCCGCACGCTGCTGGTGCGGCTGAGTGCGGCCTCCACGTCGGGCTTTGTCGTCACCTTCGACGATGTCACCGACCTGATGTCGGCGCAGCGCATGGCCGCCTGGGGCGATGTCGCCCGGCGCATCGCGCATGAAATCAAGAATCCGCTGACCCCGATCCAGCTTTCCGCCGAGCGTCTGCGCCGGCGCTATCTGAAACAGATCACGCATGATCCCGAAACCTTCTCTCTGTGCACCGATACGATCATCCGTCAGGTCGGCGACATCGGCCGCATGGTCGACGAGTTCTCGTCGTTCGCACGCATGCCGCGGCCGACTTTGCAGCTCGAGGATGGCAAGGAGATCTGCCAACAATCACTCTTCCTGCAGCGCAACGCGCATACCGAGATCGCCTACCACGCATCGATTCCCGATCACGCCGTGCCGCTGACTTGTGACCGAAGGCAGATCGGCCAGGTACTGACCAACATCCTCAAGAATGCGGCCGAGGCGATCGAGGGCCGGGAGGCACGCCCCGGTGAGACGCTACCGCCGGGAGAAATTTCCCTGTTGTTGATCGACGATTCGACGTCAGTGCGCATCGTCGTCGAGGACAACGGCAGGGGACTTCCGCGCGAAGGCCGCGAACGCCTGACCGAGCCATATATCACGACGCGGAGCAAGGGCACCGGTCTTGGCCTCGCGATCGTCAAGAAGATCATGGAGGATCACGGTGGACAGCTTACGCTCGGAGACCGTGAAGGTGGCGGCGCGCGCATCAGTCTGGTATTCCGACGCGATGCGAGGGAGATCACGCCGGGCCGACTGCATGCAACAGCAGCTCAATGATCCGCCGAGCACACAGCGGACAGTTTGAAGAGTCATGGCCCACGATATTCTGATCGTCGACGACGAACGCGACATCTGCACGTTGATCGCCGGCATCCTCGAGGATGAAGGTCACACCGCGCGCCGCGCCCACAACAGCACCGAAGCAACCGAGGCCGTACGCCAGCGCCGCCCGGCGCTGGTGATCCTCGATGTCTGGCTGCAGGGTAGCCAGCTCGACGGCCTGCAGCTTCTCGATGTCATCCGGCGCGAAGAGCCGCCGATTCCGGTGGTGATGATCAGCGGTCACGGGACCGTCGACACCGCGGTCGCCGCCATCAAGCTCGGGGCCTACGATTTCATTGAAAAGCCTTTCAAGGCCGATCGGCTTTTGCTGGTCGTCGACCGGGCCGTCGAAGCCGACCGCCTGAAGCGCGAGAACGCCACGCTGCGTCGGCGCGCCGGTGGCGACGTCACCGTTGTCGGATCGTCGACGGCGGCGGGCCAGATACGCGCGCAGATCGAGAAGGTGGCACCGACCGGAAGCCGGGTGCTGATCAGCGGTCCCTCGGGCGCAGGCAAGGAGGCGACAGCCCGCCTCGTTCACCAGGGGTCAAAGCGCGCGGACGGCCCTTTTGTCGTGGTCAACTGCTCGACCATGCCGGCGGAGCGTCTCGATATCGAGCTGTTCGGCACCGACAGCAGTGAGGGCGATGCCGATTCGCTCCATGTCTCGGGCGCCTTCGAGATGGCGCATGGCGGCACCCTGGTCTTGAAGGAAGTGGCCGATCTGCCGGCCGCGCTGCAGAACCGGCTGGCGCGGGTGCTTCATGAGCAGTCCTATATGCGCAACGGCGGCCGCACACGGGTCGAGATCGATGTGCGTGTGCTGGCGACCACCGGACGCGCGTTGCAGGACGAAATCACCACCGGCCGGTTTCGCGAAGAGCTGTTTCACCGGCTGAACGTGGTCTCTTTGCGCATTCCGGGCCTCAGCGAGCGGCGTGAGGACATTCCGGAGCTGGCGAGGCACCTGCTCGCGCGGGTCGCCGATGCGACGGGCCTGCCGTCACGCACGATCGGCGAGGACACGCTGGCGGCGCTCCAAGGCCATGACTGGCCGGGAAATGTCCGCCAGCTGCGCAACGTCATCGAACGGCTTCTCATCCTGGCACCGGCGGATGGCGGGCCGATCCGGGCCGATGTCCTGCCCAACGACGTCAGCGAAGACGCCCCGTCGGTGCTGCGCTGGGAAAAGGGTGGCGAGATCATGCAGTTGCCGCTGCGCGATGCCCGGGAAGTGTTCGAGCGCGAATATCTGCTGGCCCAGGTCACACGCTTTGGCGGAAATATATCGCGCACGGCCACGTTCGTCGGGATGGAGCGCTCGGCGCTGCATCGCAAGCTCAAGTCGCTCGGGCTGCATGGCAGCGCCATCGACGATCGCAACGTTATTTGAGCTGTCGGGAAGGAAGGCCAGGATGGCGCGTTACGCGTACGTCAACGGGCAGTATGTCGACCATCGCACGGCCAATGTGCATATCGAGGATCGCGGCTATCAACTGGCGGATGGCGTCTACGAAGTCGTGGGTGTCCGCGATGGCCGCCCGATCGACGAAGGGCCGCATATCGACCGTCTCGACCGTTCGCTTGGTGAATTGCGGATCGGCTGGCCGCTGTCGCGTGCCACGCTCGGCTTCATCCTGCGCGAGCTGATGCGGCGCAACCGGCTGCGCGACGGGCTGATCTACATGCAGGTCACGCGCGGCGTGGCACGGCGCGACCACGCCTTTCCGACCGGTCCGGTCAAGCCGGCCATCGTGATCACGACCAAGAACAGCAAGCGTGGCGAGGCCGATCCGGGACCGGGCGTCGCGGTCAAGAGCCTGCCCGACATCCGCTGGGGCCGATGCGACATCAAGACCGTGGCCCTGCTGCCCAACGTGCTCGCCAAGCAGGCGGCGCGGGAGAGCGGCGCCTACGAGGCCTGGCTGATCGATGCCCAGGGCTGCGTCACCGAAGGCGCCTCGACCAATGCCTGGATCGTGACCAGGAACGACGAGCTGATCACCCGCCAGACCGACCATGGCATCCTGGCCGGGATCACGCGGCAGTCCCTGAAAAAGCTAAGCGATTCGCTCCAGCTCAAATTTATCGAGCGGCCTTTCAGCTTGGCCGAGGCCAAGCAGGCGAAGGAAGCCTTCATCAGCAGCGCCACGTCCTTCGTCACGCCCGTGGTGAAGATCGACGGCGAGGTCGTGGGCGACGGCAAGCCGGGCGCCATAGCCCGGCGTTTGCGCGAGGAATATGTGCGCTTCGCCTCGGGCGGCGAGGCGGTTACGTGAGTTCGTCCACAGCGCTCAAGCGGCCGCGCGCCATTCTGTTCGATTGGGACAACACGCTGGTCGACACCTGGCCCACCATCATCAAGTGCTATCACGATACATTCTCCGCGCTCGGACGCACGCCCTGGACGGCAGATGAGGTTCGCGAGCGCGCGCACGGCTCGTTGCGCGAGGTTTTCCCGACCTTGTTCGGCGAACACGCCGGCCGAGCCGAGGCCACCTTCTACGAAACTTTCCACCGCATCCACCTGGAGCGCCTGCAGCCTTTGGCGGGTGCCGATGCCCTGCTGGCGCATTGCCGCGGCCTCGGATGCTACGTGGCCGTCGTGAGCAACAAGGTCGGCGATAACCTGCGCATCGAACTCGCCCATCTCGGCTGGGGCCAGTGGATCGAGCGCGCGGTCGGCGCGCGAGACTGCGCCCAAGACAAGCCGGCGCCCGATCCGATCTTTAAGGCGCTCGATGGCACGGGAATTGCGCCGGGAGACGTATGGATGGTGGGCGATACCTTGGCCGACCTCAAATGCGCGCATGCCGCGGGCTGTGTGCCTGTGCTTGTCGGCGGCCCGGAAATGTTGCCCGTGAGGCTCATGCAATTTCCACCTCGCGTGCGCGCACGCGATTGTCATGCCCTCATGGCATTGCTTTGATCGAAGCGTCCCCTATATTTGCATCAACTCGGTAGCAGGAGAAGACCTGCGCCATATAGCTGACGGTCAAAAAGGCCGTTGGTCGCCACGCAAGAGGCCAAGAACATGAGCGAAAAGGCACAAAACGTTCAGGACGTGTTCCTGAACCATCTGCGCAAGAACAAGACGCCCGTCACTATCTTTCTTGTGAACGGCGTGAAGCTGCAGGGCATCGTCACCTGGTTCGACAATTTCTCCGTGTTGCTGCGACGCGACGGGCATTCCCAGCTTGTCTACAAGCACGCAATCTCGACGATCATGCCGGTCACCCCGGTCCAGTTGTTCGACGGGGACAAGGCCGAGGCTGCAGGCTGATTTGAGCGAAGTAGCCGACGAACAGGACAAACCGAGGCGCAAGTCTCTGGAAACGGCGCGGCCGGCCACCGTGGCCGCCGTGCTGTGTCCATATGCGTCGGGTGGCCGCACCCACGATCGCAGTATCTCGGCCAAGGTCGAGGAAGCGGTAGGGCTTGGGCGTGCGATCTCGCTCGACGTTCGTCTTGCCGAGGCTGTCCCGCTGCGCCGAATCACGCCGGCGACGCGGATCGGCAAGGGAGTGGTCGAGCGCATCAAGAAGGCGGTCGAAGAACAGGGCATCGGCCTGGTGATCGTCGACGACAAATTGACGCCGGTGCAGCAGCGCAACCTGGAGAAGGCCTGGTCGACCAAGGTGATCGATCGCACCGGCCTTATCCTGGAGATTTTCGGCGCCCGCGCCCGCACTCATGAAGGGCGACTTCAGGTCGAACTCGCCGCGCTCGACTATCAGCGCGGCCGGCTGGTTCGGTCATGGACCCATCTCGAGCGCCAGCGCGGCGGCTTCGGCTTCCTCGGCGGCCCCGGCGAATCCCAGATCGAAATGGATCGTCGTCTGATCGGCGACCGCATCGTGAAGATCAAACGCGATCTCGAGGCCGTGAAGCGGACCCGCGCGGTCAATCGTGTCGGCCGCCAGAAGGCGCGCCTGCCGACCGTGGCACTGGTCGGCTACACCAATGCCGGCAAATCGACCCTGTTCAACCGTCTGTCCGGCGCTGGCGTGATGGCCCGGAACCTGCTGTTCGCCACGCTGGATCCGACCATGCGGTCGATCACGCTGCCCAGTGGCAAAGGCTGCGTCGTGTCCGACACGGTCGGCTTCATTTCAGACCTGCCGACCCATCTGGTGGCGGCTTTCCGCGCCACGCTGGAAGAGGTCATCGAAGCCGATCTGATCGTCCATGTACGCGATATCGCCCATCAAGACAGCGACCGCCAACGCACGGACGTCGAGGAAGTGCTGACCGAGCTGGGTGCCATCGGCCATGAGTCAGGCAAGCCTGACGGCAAGGCCGGGGAGGGCGCCCCGATGATCGAAGCGCTCAACAAGATTGACTGCCTGCCGGCGGACGTACGCCAGACGCTGCAGACCCGGGCTTCGGCCGGGCCTGAGCGGGCGCGCCAGTTCCCGATCTCCGCGGCCACCGGAGAAGGGGTCGATGCCCTGCTGGAGGCGATCGCCGACTATCTCAGCCAGACCGGCGCCGCCCGCGAAATCGCCGTGCCGGTGACCGACGGGGCGACCATCGCCTGGCTTTATCGCAATGGCGAAGTCCGCAGCCGCCGCGATGAGGGCGACCTTGCCTTGTTGACAGTGGCGCTCGACCAGGCCGCCAGCGCCCAGCTCGACCGCCGCCTGGCGCGCTGACACCTGGCGCGTTGACACCGCGCCGCACGCCTTCCTATAACGCCCATCCCAAACGAAGGAAATTCCATGAAATTCAAGCCGTTGCACGACCGTGTGCTTTTGAAGCCGCTCGCCGCCGAGACCCGCACCAAGGGCGGCCTGATCATTCCCGACACGGTGCAGGAAAAGCCCCAGCAGGGTGAGGTCGTTGCAGTCGGCAAAGGCAAGCGCCTCGAAGACGGCCGCCTGCTCGAGCTGGGTGTCAAAGTCGGCGACAAGGTCATTTACGGCAAATGGTCGGGCACCGAGGTCAAGCTTAACGGTGACGACCACGTGATCTTGAAGGAAGAAGACCTCTTCGGCGTCGTCGGCTGAAGCCAGTGCTCGGCAGCGGGGACGCGGAGCGGGTCGCCGACCTGATCCGGGAAACCGCTGCCGTTGAGCTCGTTCCGCGGTTCCGTAATCTCGCCGAAGGCGACGTCCGGCAGAAGAAGCCGGGTGATTTCGTCACTGTTGCCGATCTGGCTTCCGAGCAGCGCCTGGCGAGCGGCTTGGCCAAGATTCTGCCGGCCGTGCCGGTGGTTGGCGAGGAGGCGGTCGAGAGCGACCCTCGATCCGCTCGATGGCACAGCAAATTTCGCTGCTGGCAAAGACACGTTCGCCATCATCGTCTGCCTGGTGCACCGGACGGAAGCCGTCGCGTCGTGGATCCTCGATGTTCCGCACGAACGGATGGGCGTTGCCGTGAAGGGGCAGGGGGTAACGGTGGACAATGTCCGCATGCGCGGCGTGTCTCCCACGCCAGGACATAAGTTCTCGGGCTTTATCGGCTACAAGGTTCGCAAGATATTTGATCAGCAATTGCCGGCCGCCCAGAAGGCGAAGCTTGGGCCGACCAAGACGCTGAGATGCGCTGGTATCGAATATCTCGAGATATTGGCGGGGACCGCGGATTTCAGCCTCTACCGCAATACCAAACCCTGGGACCATGCCGGCGGTGCGCTGATGTTGACGGAGGCGGGCGGCGGCGCGCTTCGCCTCGACGGCACACCGTATACGCCGGCCCAGAGCATCCGGGCCGGCATCATGGGCGCAGCTTCGGCAGAAGCTCTGGCAGACATCCGTGACCTGTTCGACGCGGCCCGGCTGCCTCTCTTGGCGGCGAGCCCCATTCCGTCAAGCGTGTGAATGATGCGGATTGCGGTCTCGGACGACACGATGCAGCCCATGCGGCAGTCCAGGCCTTCCTGAACGCCTAGACCTCGGTCTTGGCCTCGATCCACAGGCGCTCCATCTCCTCAAGGCTGGCTTCGTTGGGACTGCGACCGGCCTCGGCGAGGCGGCGCTCGATATGGCGGAAGCGACGCTCGAACTTGTCGTTGGTCGAGCGTAGGGCGGCCTCGGGGTCGACCTTGCAGTGGCGCGCCAGGTTGGCTACCGCGAAGAGCACGTCGCCTAGTTCGTCCTCGACCCGAGAGCGCGCCACTGTGCCGGCCTCGAGTTCCGTGCGCAGCTCGCGCAATTCCTCCTCAATCTTGTCGATAACCGGGGCGATCGCGTTCCAGTCGAAACCGACGCGCGCAGCGCGCTTCTGAATCTTCTCGGCGCGCAGCAGGGCGGGCAGGGCGCGAGCTACGCCGTCGAGCGTCCCGGTCTCGATGCCGCTTTCAGCTTTGGCCGCGCGCTCGGCGGCCTTGCGAGCCTCCCAGGACACGGTTTGCGCCTCAGCCGTGGCAATGGAGGTGTCGCCGAAGACATGGGGATGGCGGTCGATCATCTTCGCGGCGACGCCGGCTGCCACATCGGTGAAAGTGAAGGCACCCATCTCGGAAGCCATCTGGGCGTGATAGACGACCTGGAGCAGCAGGTCGCCGAGTTCCTCTTGGAGGGCTGGCATATCTGCGCGCTCGATGGCGTCGGCGACCTCGTAAGCTTCCTCGATCGTGTAAGGTGCGATCGTCTGGAAGGTCTGTTCGATGTCCCACGGACAGCCTTGGGTCGGATCGCGCAGCCACGCCATGACCGCCAGGAGGCGCGCAAGGGGTTCGGTGGGAAGCTGCGCTGGCGTGGGCCGCTGCTGGTTCAATTTTTACTCCTAAGATCGTATAATATATATTATGACAAATTATGTTAACCTATCAAATAGAAACCCTTACCAGTCAATTTTCACTTGTGACTTTATAAGTGCCAATAGTTTGAGGCCATTGGCACCCTGGCTCGCCGGCATGCCCAAAGTCAGCAGCACGGCCTCCTTCGCCCCGGGTCCTTTGGGAATCAACAGGTCGAGAACGCTGCGCGGCTTTGTATCTCCCGAGCCAGGTGGAACATTTTCGTAAACGTTGAGAAACGTCCCGTCGCCCAGTCGACGGGCCTGGGCCTGGATGGTCGGCCGCCGGGCCTTGATCGAGCCGGTCTTGGTCGATGCATAGTGCTCGGCGTCCTGAACGCCCTCGTAGGCGAAGTCGACCCGCCAGACGACCAGGCGGTAGGTTTTGTCCGAGTTGTAGGCGACGCCGCGCTCCCAGTCCTCGCCGGCCTGCCACCCCAACGGCAGCGCGAGCTCCACCTTGACCGACTCGAAACGCACCCGGGCCAGGCTGTTCTTGGTGTCAATGGAGACGACCTTGGCTTGCTTCTGATCAACCGCCGCCGCGGCGCCCATTGTCATGCTGTCGATGATATGCGTGAAGCTCGCGCCGTTGTCGGCCGTGGCGAAATCGCGGAACGTGGCGCCGTTGGCGCTCAGATTGTCGTCGGCCAAGGCCGGCAGGCAGATGCCCAGCAGGACAAGGAGGAACGCGAGCGGCTGAAGCGCCCGGACGGGCTCGCGATGTCCATGTTTATGATTCACGTTAACTGACACCCATAATATACTGTTATCACGCAGTATTATGCTTCTATTACCAACCCGTCGTAGCACGGATGGATATGCGCCGGCGTCACCCTGTCGAGCTCAGCATAATCCATATCCACGTGAAGATTGGTCAAAAACGCCTCTTTTGGCCGGATCCGCTCGATCCATTCGAGCGCGCGTTTCAGATGAGCATGGGTACCGTGCGGTCTGTAGCGCATGGCATCGACGATCAGCACTTCGACGCCGGCGAGCGCCACAAAGGCCTCTTCAGGCAGCATGACGACGTCGTTGGCATAGCCGATGGATCCGAATCGAAAGCCTAGCGAGGGCACCGTGCCGTGATCTTGCAGGAAGGGTATCACGGGCACGCCGGCGGCCTGGAAGGGGCCCTCGATCAGGTTATGGGCGTAGATCGGGGCGTAGAAGCCACCGTCCTCGGCCTCGAAACAGTAACCGAAGCGGCGCTGAAGAATACCGAATGTCCGCAGGTCGGACCATGATTCGATCTGGCCCTGGCGCAACGCGTAAGGCCGCAGGTCGTCGATGCCATGGACCTGGTCGGCATGGTCGTGTGTCCAGATCACCGCGTCGATGCGCTCTACCCTGGCGTCCAGGAGCTGGAGACGAATGTCGGGGGAGGTGTCCACGACGAGGGTCTTGCCGGTCTCCTGGACGAGGATGGAGCAGCGCCGGCGCCGGTTGCGGGGCTCGCTGGGGTTGGCGGCCCCCCACTCGCCGAGGCCACCCTTCCCGCCTGGCCTTGGCACGCCGCCCGATGTGCCGCAGCCCAGGATGGTCACGCGCATTTCTGACGCTCCGCCTTGGCAAACAGCCGGAAGAAACTGTCCGTAGTCATGGCCTGCAGTTCGGCAATGCCAACGCCCTTGAGTTCAGCGACCTTGGCGGCCGTGTGGGTTACGAAAGACGGCTCGTTGGGTTTGCCGCGCTTGGGCACCGGCGCCAAATAGGGCGAATCGGTCTCGACCAGCAGGCGATCGAGCGGCAGCTCCCGTACGGTAGCGCGCAGGTCTTCCGCTGCCTTGAAGGTCACGATCCCCGAGATCGAAATGTAAAACCCCAGCGCCAGCGCCCGCCGAGCCAGCTCGGGCCCCGACGTGAAACAGTGAATCACGCCCTTGAAGGGGCCGCGGGCGTATTCCTGCTCGAGGAGGTCGCCAGTCTCTGAATCGGCGTCACGCGTATGGACGATGATCGGTAAGCCGGTCTCGCGTGCCGCGGCGATATGCGCGCGGAAGCTCTCGGTCTGTTTTTCGCGCGGACTGTGGTCGTAATAAAAATCGAGCCCGGTCTCGCCAATGCCGACGACTTTGGGATGTTTCGCCGCCGCGATCAGCCGATCAGGCGTGCGCTGCCCCTCCTCCTTAGCCTCATGCGGATGAACCCCCACCGAGCACCAGACATTGTCGTGGCGCTCGGCGATTGCCCTCACCCGGTCGAACTGGTCGAGCCGCGTGCCGATGGTCAGCATGCCACCGATGCCGGCCGCCCGCGCACGCGCCAGCACGCCTGCCTCGTCGGCGGCGAGCTCGGGGAAATCGAGGTGGCAGTGGCTGTCGATCAGCATGATCATCCCACCGTGATCTTGGCGGCCTCGGCAAAGCGAGGAAACACGCCGGCCGGCTTGGGCAGAACGGTTCCCGACACCAGCTCCGCATCGAACGCGTCGAAGTTGCGGGCGGCCGGAGCGATCGCGAGTTGATCGAGGATCCTGTCAGCCGAATCCGGCATGAAGGGCTGCACCAGAAGGGTCACCCGGCGGATGATCTCGGCGAGCACCCACAGCACCGTGTCGCGCCGCACGGGATCGGTTTTGGCGAGCGCCCAAGGCGCCTGGGCATCGACATAGCGATTGCCGTCGGCGATCACTTCCCAGATCGAGGTCAAGGCGCGGTGAAACGCCTGATCCTCCAGTTCGGCGCGGACGATCACCAACAGGCTTTGAGCGCGGTCAAGCAGGGCGGTGTCGGCCGCCTGCAGCGCGCCCTTGGGCGGGACCTTTTCGTCGCAACTCTTGGACACGATCGACAGCACGCGCTGGCAGAGATTGCCGTAGGCGTTCGCAAGATCGCCGTTGATGCGGCCGATCAGAGCCCGCTTCTGAAAATCGCCATCATTGCCGAACGGAACCTCGCGCAGCAGGAAATAACGTACGGCATCGACGCCATAGGTCTCTACCAACGCCTTGGGGTCAATGACATTGCCCAGCGACTTGGAAATTTTCTGGCCTTCATTGGTCCACCAGCCATGCGCGAACACTCGGGTAGGCGGCGCGAGGCCCGCGCCCATCAGGAAGGCCGGCCAAAACACGCAGTGAAAGCGAATGATGTCCTTGCCAACCATGTGCAGGTTGGCCGGCCAGTATTTCCACAGCGGATTGCTCTCGTCGGGATAGCCGCACTCGGTGCTGTAGTTGGTGAGCGCGTCGAGCCCGACATACATCACATGCTTGGGATCGCCGGGGACAGGCACACCCCAGGAAAAGCTGGTGCGCGAGACGGAGAGGTCCTGCAGGCCGCCCTTCACGAAGCTGATGACCTCGTTGCGCCGGCTGTCGGGGCCGATGAAGCGCGGATTCTTCTCGTAGAAATCGAGCAGCCGGTCGGCCCATTCCGATAGCTTGAAGAAATACGACGGCTCCTCGACCCAGTCGACCTCGGCCGGCGGCGTGCCGGCGCGTCGCTTGCTGTCGGTTCCGAGCTCGGTCTCGCTTTCGAGATAGAACATCTCATCGCGCACCGAATACCAGCCGGCATACTTGCCGAGATAAATGTCGCCCGACGCGACGAGCTTCTCCCACAGCGCCTGGCACGCCGCGTAGTGGCGCTTCTCGGTCGTGCGGATGAAGCCGTCGGGCGTGTACTTCATCAGCCCGACGAGATCGCGGAAGCTCTGGCTCACTTGGTCGGCGAAGGCCTGCGGCGACAGGCCGGCGGCGGCGGCGGCCTTCTCGACCTTCTGGCCGTGTTCGTCAGTGCCGGTCAGGAAATGCACGTCGCGGCCGTCGAGGCGCATGAAGCGTGCGAGGACATCACAGGCGAGGCTCGTGTAGGCATGCCCGATATGGGGCACGTCGTTCACGTAGTAGATCGGCGTGGTGATGTAATAAGTGCTGCGGCCCGACATGACTTTACTCCGGCCCACCGCCCCGCCCGGCGCGTCGGACCGGCGCTTAGCGCATTGCCGATTGAAGGACCAGGAAACTGCCGAGCACTGTCTGCTTGCGGTCAAGATTGACGGCGTCGGCACGGGACAACAGGTATGCGATCTTTTCCCATGCCTCCATCCAGCGATCAAGGCTGGCGGCCGCGAGTAAACGCCCGTGCAGGCCGCTCTCCGCCGGCACGACGGGTGCAGATTCGCCTCCGCCCGCGGCGTCGACGGCGCCTCAGCGCATTGTCGATTGAAGGCGCAGGAAGCTGACGAGCACTGTTTGCTTGCGGTCAAGATTGACGGAATCGGCTTTGGAAAACCAATTTGTGATCTCCTCAAACGCATCTATCCAGCGATCAAGACTGGCGGCC
>WNFR01003706.1_pt1 | contig 18708 bp, 30 predicted proteins | sample 5400221 | NCBI WGS metagenome assembly WNFR01 (sample SAMN13153357, study PRJNA577476) | soil metagenome | isolation source: 40 cm soil under Madrone tree | place: USA:California | collected 2016-06-14 | reverse complement strand
AATAGCCACATAATTTCGGCAGGGACACCGGTACGAGATCCTGGGGAACCGCAGTAGCAGGTACTTTGTGAGTGCCGGGTTCCATGATCGGCTGGCGGACAAGCTTCCCCTGAGCGAAGCCCACGGGAATTCCGTCCATCCCGTTATTTTTTGGAATTTGTCTTCTCCAGCGCGGCGCGAAGCCCATGCGCCAGCTTCACCGCATCCTCATTGGCCCAAAAATGCATGAAGAACAGGCGTGGTTCTTCGTTCAGCATGTGGCTGTGTAAGGCAGTGACCTGGATTCCATTCGCGCGCAACGCTTCAATCACCGGATTGACTTCGCTTCCAAGCAGCACAAAATCGCCAGTGATGGCTGCGTGACCATTTCCCGTGGGCTGGAAATTGATGGCGGTGGAAAGTCCCATGGAAGGCGGGACCTCCATTCCGTGATCGCGGATGGTTTCGGCGCGAGGAACTCCGAACTGGTAAATTCCCCCGTTGTCTTTTCCCTTTTGACCGAGAGCTTCGTCAATTTTTCCTGTGTCGAGGTCGATTTTCGTGGTGGCAGGTGCCGGGGATTCCGCGGGAGTTCCGGTTGCGGCCAGCGCATCATGAATTGCTTGCGCGAGCTTTGCCGCATTGCCGTGACCTGCGATGTGCATGTACATGATCCGCGGTGATTCGTGAAGAATGTGATTGTGAATGGCTGTGACTTCCAAACCGCCTTGCTGGATCTTCAGCATCACCGGAGTGACTTCGTCTTCGGTCAGCACCAGATCGCCCATCACCATGACATTGTCGCCGCTAGCGGAAAATGCGGCCCATGATCCGAGCGCCAGGCCCGGCTTGATCGGAATGCCGGCGACAGTGACTTTCAAGTCTTTACGAGGCATCGAAAACTTGAAAGCGCCATCAGGCTGCAGTTTGCCGCTGCGGCCGAGAGCGGTTTCTACCGGCTTCCACTCAGCCGGCGTTTGTCCATGAAGGATCGCAGAACAAAAAAGAAACAGGAATGTGAAAACAGAATGGCGGGTACGCATCAGAACTGCCTCCTTGGGCGCCAGATGTCGACCCTCGGCGGCAGGACAGGGGCGTGCACTGGCAGAAGTTTTACTAAATCATATAACGGAAGCGGTCAGCTCTCGGGAAGGAGGAAAAGCTTTACAAAATAAAAGCGCGGGCGAGACGCCCGCGCCAGGTTGAAGTTCGAAATTGGCTACTCTTTTTCTTTTTTGGCTTTCTCTTCGGCTTCCGCTTCGGCGGCAGCTTCTCCGCGCTGGGCTTCCGCCTCTTCCATCGCCTTTTTGGTTTCTTCGGCCTTCTTGGCGCGGGCTTCGGCGCGTTTCTGACGCTTTTCTTCCTGCAACTGCTCGCTACCGAGAAGCTCGATGAAAGCTTTGTCAGCGCCGTCGCCTTTCTGCCATCCACTCCGGATGATGCGCACGTACCCACCGTTGCGGTCACCGAAGCGAGGGCCGATGGTATCGAACAGCTTGCGCAGGGCTTCGTCGGTCATCACGTATGCGCCGGCCTGGCGACGGGCAGCGAGATCGCCGCGCTTGCCGAGCGTGATCATCTTCTCGATCTGGGGACGCAAAGCTTTCGCCTTGGGAATCGTGGTTTCAATCCGCTCTTCGATGATGAGCGAAGTGACCAGATTCCGCAGCAGTGAACGCCGGTGTGATGTGGTACGGCCGAGTTTGTATCCAGCGACTTTGTGACGCATGAGAAACCTCAGTGATCGATGATCAGTGGCTAGTGGCTAGTGCTACAGAGGTCTTGCTGACCACTGATCACTAGCCACTGACAACTGCTTAGTAGTTATCGTCCGGTCCGTAGGCCGACGCCGGCAGTACCTGGTTCGAAGTCGGGCCTGGGACAGCGTTTCCGTGCTCGTCAATCTTCATACCCAGGCTCAAGCCCATGGTCGAAAGAATTTCTTTAATCTCATTCAGCGACTTGCGGCCGAAGTTTTTCGTCTTGAGCATTTCGGCTTCGGTCTTCTGCACGAGCTCGCCGATGGACTGAATGTTCGCGTTTTTCAGACAGTTGTAGCTGCGCACGGAAAGCTCGAGCTCTTCGACGGAACGGTTCAGGTTCTCGTTCTTGATTTCGGGCTTGCGCTCTTCCGACGAGCCGCCAGTCTCGATATCTTCCTCAAAGTTGATGAAGATATTCATGTGGTCCTTGAGCAGCTTCGCCGCCAGGCCGATCGAATCAGCCGGAGTGATGGAGCCGTTGGTCCAAACTTCGAGTGTGAGCTTGTCGTAATCGGTGATCTGGCCGAGACGCGCGGCCTCGACGGTGTAGTTGCACTTGCGCACCGGCGAGTGGACGGAATCGATCGGAATGAATCCGATGCCGAGGTCTTCGTCGAAGTTCTTGTCGGCGGAAACGTAACCGCGACCGCGCTTGAGACGCATTTCCATGTCGAGCTTGCCGCCTTCACTCACGGTCGCGATGTAGACGTCCTTGTCGAGCACTTCAACGTCGGCATCGGCTTCGATCATGCCCGAGGTCACAACTCCTGGCTGGTCGGAACGCAGGTAGATGGCTTTCGGAGCATCACCACTGAGCTTGAACGGCACCTGCTTCAGGTTCAGGATGATGTCAGTCGCGTCTTCAACCACGCCAGGGATAGACTGGAACTCGTGCAGCACGCCCTCAATCTTCACTGCGGTTACAGCAGCGCCTTCGATCGAGCTTAGCAACACGCGGCGAAGCGCGTTGCCGATAGTGGTGCCGAATCCGCGCTCAAACGGCTGTGCCCAGAAAATGCCGTACTTGTCGGTTAGGGTTGAAGTGTCAACTGCAAGACGTTTTGGCTTTTGAAAACCCTTCCAAAGCATTTGTTTCTCCTTCGGCCATGTGGCTCAATCCCGGCTCCCCGAAGCGGTCCAGCTTCAGGTCAATCGCCAGGAAAGGCTGATCTGGCTCGAAAATTGGACCAGAAAACCTGTCGTTGGTCGTTGGCTGTTGGTCGTTGGCAAAGGGCCGACGACCATAGACCGAAGACCGAAGACTACTTGCTGTACAACTCCACGATCAACTGCTCGTTAACCGGCAGGTGAATGTCTTCGCGCTTCGGCAAGGCCAGCACTCGGCCTTTGAAATTATCGCGATCAATCTCCAGCCAGTTCGGCGCGTTCTGGTGCGCGGCAAATTCTTTTGCCTGCTCCAGTATCGGCAGCTTGAGGCTGTTTTCGCGGATCGCGATCTCTTCACCGACGCTCACTTGATAAGAAGGAATGTTTACCTTCCGTCCGTTCACCGCAACGTGTCCGTGGCGCACGAGCTGCCGCGCTTGTCGACGGGAAATCCCGAAGCCAAGCCGGTATACGACGCTGTCGAGGCGGCGCTCAAGCTGTTGCAAAAGCAATTCGCCGGTGACTCCCTTGGAAGCGGCCGCTTTCTCGAAATAATTGCGGAACTGGCCTTCCTGGGTGAAATACATGCGCTTTGCCTTCTGCTTCTCGCGCAGTTGCAGGCCGTAGCCGACGATCTTGGCTTTGCGGTCCTTGCCATGCTGGCCCGGAGCAAAGTTGCGCTTCTCAACAGGACATTTGTCGGTGAAGCATTTGGCGCCTTTGAGGAACAACTTCATGCCCTCGCGGCGGCATAGACGACATACTGGATCGGTATAACGTGCCAAGTTTTCTTCTCCTTATTGGAACCGGTTTACAGGCACTGGCTGCCCTTCTTCCCGGTTGAAATCAGTGTTCAGTGATCAGTGGTCAGATTAGTCAGGGATTTTCTGGCCACTGACAACTGCCCACTGACAACTTCCTTACACTCTTCTCCGCTTCGGCGGACGGCAGCCGTTATGCGGAATCGGGGTCACGTCTTTAATGTTGCGGACGTCAATACCTGCTGCAGCCAGCGCGCGAATTGCTGACTCGCGCCCGGAACCTGGGCCGCTGACCCGCACTTCGACCGTACGAACACCATGATCGCGCGCCATGTTGGCAGCGTTCATGGCCGCTTGCTGCGCGGCAAATGGCGTGCCCTTACGCGATCCGCGGAAGCCCAGTGAACCGGAACTCTTCCAGGAAAGAACGTTCCCCGCCTGGTCAGCGATGGTCACGATCGTGTTGTTGAAGGACGCCTGAATGTGCACCACGCCAAAAGAGACGTGCTTGCGCTCCTTCTTTTTGAAGGTTTTCTTTTTGCCCTTCTTCTCCGGCGCCGCGGCGCCGCCTGCTGCTGCTGGTTTTGCCATTAAATCGTCCTTTGTCGTTGGTCATTGGTCGTTGGCAGAACCCCCTATGCCTATCGACCAATACCAACAACAGTTTTGTGAGCTTTCAAAATCACCTAATCCGAAGCGCTGGTTTGGCGAAAGACCAACGACCAACGACGGGTCTTTACGTTTTTGCCGCAGCTTTCTTCTTCTGTGCGACCGTTCCTTTGCGCGGACCCTTACGGGTACGAGCATTGGTGTGCGTACGCTGACCGCGGACCGGCAAGTTGCGGCGGTGGCGATATCCACGATAGGAGCCGATTTCGATGAGCCGCTTGATGCTCATCTGGACTTCCTTGCGCAGATCGCCTTCCACCAGACCTTCGCCTTCGATGACCTGACGGATGCGGTTGACCTCGTCTTCGCCGAGATCTTGGACCTTCTTCATGGGGTCTACATTGGCCTGGTCCAGAATACGGGTCGCCCGCGACTGTCCGATGCCGTAAATGTAAGTCAGCGCGATAAACGCCCGCTTGTTGCGCGGAAGATCGACGCCTGCAATTCGTGCCATCTGTTACCTCGTTGTCCTTATCCTTGGCGTTGCTTATGCTTGGAATTCTCGCAGATCACCCGCACCACGCCTTTGCGGTGGATGACCTTGCACTTGGCGCAAATTTTCTTTACCGATGCTCGTACTTTCATAAACCAGCCTTCAGCCGTCAGCCATCAGCCGTCAGCAAAAACGGCTGAGCCAGGCGTCATTTATACCGATAAACAATGCGCCCGCGATTCAGATCGTAGGGCGAGAGCTCGACCGCGACTTTGTCTCCCGGCAGGATGCGGATGAAATTCTTGCGCATCTTTCCGGAAACGTGTGCCAGCACCTGGTGCTTGTTTTCCAGTTCCACCTTGAACATGGCGTTGGGCAGCGGCTCTACGACCGTTGCCATTACTTCAATCGCGTCTTCTTTGCTCATCGACTCCTTAGGTCAGCTCTTATTGCGTCAAAATCAACGGGCCGTTTCTGGTTACTGCCACACAATGCTCAAAGTGAGCGCTCGAACTGCCGTCGGCGGTCACCGCCGTCCACTTGTCGTCCAGGACCTTAGCTTCGGGACGGCCCGAATTCACCATCGGTTCAATCGCCAGCACCATGCCTTCACGCAGCCGTGTATCGGTTCCGCGCGATTTGAAATTCGGCACTTGCGGCTCTTCGTGCAGCTTGGTTCCAATGCCGTGTCCCACGAACTCGCGTACGACGCTAAAGCCGTTGGCTTCGACATATTCCTGAACCGCAGCACCGATGTCACTAATGCTGTTGCCGATCTTCACCTGCTCGATCGCCTTGTAGAGCGACTTTTCGGTGACTTCCAGCAATTTCTGGCGCTCGGGCGAAACTGAATCGCCCACCGCGACCGTGATTGCGGCGTCCCCGTAATAACCGTCGAGCACCACACCACAGTCGATCGAAACGATGTCCCCAGCCTTCAAAACCCGCTTTGCGGACGGGATACCGTGCACGATCTCTTCGTTCACCGAGGTGCACAGCACGCAGGGATAATCGTAATACCCCTTGAATGCCGGCTTGGCGCCAGATTCCTTGATCTTCTGCTCGGCCGCCTTCTCCAAGTCCATGGTGGTCACGCCCGGCGCAACCATCGTTTTCAGGTCATCGAGAATCTGCCGAACGATCCGTCCACTGCGCCGCATCTTGTCGATTTCCGACTGCGACTTGCAAACGATGGCCATGCTCTAGCTGCCTTCCGACGCGGTTGCGGCGTTGCCGTCAATTTCCTTCAAAATACGCGCCGTCACGTCGTCCACCGGCTGGTCCCCGTCAATGGTTGCCAGCCTGCCAAGCCGCTCATAATATTCGGCTACCGGCTTGGTCTGGCGCTCATAAGCGTCGAGGCGCTCGCGAATCACTTCCTCGCGGTCATCATCGCGCATGACCAGCTTGGTGCCATCTACATCACAGATTTCGTCAACAAGCGGCGGCCGGGAATGGACGTTATAGATCCGCCCACAGGTGGGACAAGTCCGTCGTCCAGTGATTCGGAGCAACAATTTATTATAGTCCACCTCAATCCGGATCACAATCGGCAGCCGCGACTGCCACTTTCCGTTGTCAAAGAACTCGTATTTCAAAAACGCATCGAGCCAGGCCGCCTGCTTCTGGGTGCGCGGGAAGCCATCCAGGATGAATCCCCGTTGCGCATCCGGCTCACGCAAGCGCCAGGCAACAATGTCACAAACCAGATTGTCGGGAACCAACTCCCCGCGCGCCATAATGGCTTGAGCTTCCATGCCCAACGGCGTTCCCTGCTTCACGTGCTCCCGCAACAGGTCCCCGGTTGAAATCTGCGGAATCCGATAGTGCTCGGAGATCCTCTTGGATTGGGTACCCTTACCTGCCCCCGGAGGTCCGAGCAGCACAATCGGTCCGATGTTTCGCAAAGCCTGCTCTGCCATCGAACTGGCCCCAACCCGCTCCTGATTCAGAATCACTGCCAAGCAAAGTCAATCCGCCTTGTTCACAAATGCCGCGTTATCCCCAGTTTCGGCGTCCACGAATCCGCCCGCTGCGCGGAGTAAAGCCGTCGTAGTGCCGCATGATAAGCTGCGATTCAATCTGGTTGACGGTGTCCATCGCTACACCAACCACGATCAGCAAAGACGTGCCCCCGAAATAAAAATTAACCCCCAGACCGTTCAGCATCCAGGCGGGCAGGCGCTCAAAAAATGGCCCAAGCGGAGGGAACAGGTGGTTGAGGTGAATGCCCGTGATCATCCACTCAGGTATGAGCGAAATGATGATGAGGTAAAGCGCTCCGACCAGCGTGATGTGCGTCAGGATGTCGTTAATATGGTCCGCGGTACGTTTACCGGGCCGAATCCCGGGAATAAACCCGCCATACTTCCGCATATTGTCCGCAACCTCGTTGGGGTTGAAGACAATGGAAATATAAAAGTAGGCGAAGAAAATGATGCCAAGCGCGTAGACAACCGTGTACAAAGGTTCGCCCCAGTAGAGTGCGTGGAGCACACCGCCGAAATAACGGTTATCGCGCAGACCATAGAGCAATGTCTGCGGAATCGTGACGATCGAGGATGCGAAGATCACCGGCATTACTCCGCCAGCGTTCACTTTGAGAGGCAAGTGCGTGGATTGCCCGCCCATCATCTTTCTGCCGATAATCCGCTTGGCGTACTGCACCGGAATACGCCTTTCGCTACGCTCCACATAAACGATGAAGGCCACGACAGCTATCATCAAGGCGATCAAAAAGATAAGCAGAACCGGAGTAAGCGGTCCCCATGCGCCGTTCTTCGCTTTGTCCCACAGGTCGGAGATGCCACGCGGCAGACCAACCACAATTCCGGTAAAGATCAGCAGCGACATGCCGTTTCCGACACCACGCTCGGTGATCTGTTCGCCCAGCCACATGATGAATACGCTGCCGGTGGTGAGCGTGAGAATGGCCAGCAGCAGGAAGCCCGGCCCCGGATTCAATACAAAGTTTCCGGCCTTCTCCAAGCTGATCGCGATACCGAAAGATTGAACCGCACTGAGGCCAAGTGTCAGATAGCGGGTCCACTGGGTGATTTTCTTCCGGCCGAGTTCGCCCTCTTTCTGCAGCTTGGCGAGCGGCTCATATACGACCGTGAGCAACTGCAGAATGATGGAAGCCGTGATGTAAGGCATGATGCCGAGCGCGAAAATGGTCATGCGGCGGAACTGTCCGCCGGAGAACAAGTCCACGAAGCCCAGCAATGTGCCACGGTTCTGCTGGACAAATTGCTCAAACAACCGCCAGTCCACCCCGGGAACCGGGATGTGACCGCCTACGCGATACACGGCGAGCAGTCCCAGCGTAAAAAGAATGCGCTTTCGCAGGTCAGGAATGCGGAAAATATTGGCGAACTTCTCGAACATTACTGCAACACCTCGAACTTGCCGCCGGCTTTGGTAATTTTTTCCTGCGCGGATTTAGAGAACTTGTGGGCGTGCACGGTAATGGCGGACGTGAGTTCTCCGTCACCCAAAATTTTAACCGGACGCTTGGTGCTGATGACTCCCGCCTTGCGGAGAACATCGGGGTTAATCGTAGTCTCGCCCAATGCTGCGAGCTTTTCCAGGTTCACGATGTTGTATTCCTGGCGGAAGATGTTGGTAAAACCGCGCTTCGGCAGACGACGGTGCAGAGGCATCTGGCCGCCTTCGAAGCCGCGCATCATGCGGGAACCGCTCCGGGAACGCTGGCCTTTGTGCCCTCGCGTCGAAGTCTTGCCCATACCCGACCCCATGCCGCGGCCGACGCGCTTCTTGTTTTCCGATGCCTTCTTTGGTGCTCGAATGTTTGAAAGATTCATAAATAAGCTCTCAGCCATCAGCCGTCAGCTATCAGCCAACCAGTTTCCTGACGGCTGATAGTTGAAGACTGACGCTACCGCACGATTTCTACCAAGTGTGGAACCTTGGCCACCATCCCGCGAATGGCTGGCGTATCTGGCCGCTCGATTATCTGGTTCAAGCGCGTAAAGCCCAGTCCACGGACCACCAGCTTGTGCTTTACCGGCGTGCAAATCACCGAACGCACATATTTCAACCGGAGCTTGCCGCTGCCTTCAGTACTTTTCTTGGCAGTCATCACAATTCCTCCGCAGTCTTTCCGCGCATAGTTGCGACCGATTCCCGGCTCTTGAGCTTTTTAAGAGCGTCAAACGTGGCCTTGATTACATTATGCGGATTGGTGGTGCCAATGGATTTGGTCAACACGTTCTGCACTCCCACCGAGGTCATAACCGCCCGAACTGCACCACCGGCAATGACGCCGGTACCTTCCGGGGCCGGCTTCAGCAGCACCATCCCGGAACCAAACCGGCCGAGCACGGTGTGGGGAATGCTGGTCTGCGTCAGATTGACCCGCACCAGGTTCTTCTTGGCGGACTCAATTCCCTTGCGGATGGCTTGCGGCACTTCCTTTGCCTTGCCCGATCCGTAACCGACAACCGCTGCCGACGGATCTCCGACGACGACCAGCGCAGCAAATGACAGGTTCTTACCGCCTTTAACAACTTTCGTCACGCGGTTGATCGCGACTACCTGATCTTTCAGTTGGTAGGTGCCCGCATCGAGTTTCTTGATTACTGTTGGCATTCTTTGAACTCTCGTTTCACTCTCTAAAATTGCAGTCCGGCTTCTCGCGCGGCATCGGCCAGGGCTTTCACCCGGCCGTGATAAATGTATCCGCCGCGATCAAAAACAACTTTGCTGATGCCCTTGGCTTTGGACCGCTCAGCTATGGCCTTACCTACGTTCTTGGCCGAGGCAAGATTTCCGCCGCTGATGCGACCTTCCTTCTTGCCTTCAGCGCTGCTGGCCGCAACCAGAGTCACGCCTTTCAAGTCGTCAATCACTTGTACATAAATGTGATTCAACGAACGGTACACATTCAGCCGCGGACGCTCGGAAGTGCCCATGACTTTCTTGCGGATACGGTCATGCACCCGGCGGCGGTTCGTGTTTTTCGATGTCTGTGTCAGCATGACTTCTCGTCCTTGTTCGTTCGTCGTTGGTCGTTGGTCAAAGTCAAAAATCAGTACTCCGTGTTCAATAGTCGGGTCGGATGGTCGGCCAACGACCAACGACGCACGACCAAGAACTGCTATTTGGCTCCCGTCTTTCCAACTTTCTTCTTCAAGCGCTCGCCCGCGTAGCGCACACCTTTGTTCTTGTAAGGATCGGGCGGACGCAAGCTGCGCATCTCCGCCGCCACCTGGCCAACCTTCTGGCGGTCAATTCCAGTCACCGTAAGTTTGGTCTGCTTGGGATCGACTGTGGCTTCGATTCCTGAGGGCAGCGGATATTCAATCGGATGCGAGTAGCCAAGGGTGAACACGACCATGCCCTTACCCTTCATCTCTGCGCGATAGCCGATTCCCACAATCTCCAGTTCGCGCGTCCAGCCCTTGGTTACACCCTCAACGGCGTTGTTGACCAGGGCACGCGTGAGGCCGTGCAGCGCCGCTTGCGAATCGTTCTCGCGCAGCGCCACGAGGTGACCGTCCTGCTGTTCAACGCGGATGCCCGCGGGCACCTGCGTATCCAGCTTGCCCTTCGGTCCCTGCACCTTGACGGTGTTGCCTTCGATTTTTACCGTCACTCCTTGAGGGAGCGCGATCGGTTTTTTCCCAATTCGTGACATAAAGCAGCTCTTAGCCCTTAGCTCTTAGCTCGTCGATTTTGCTTCCAGCTTATGGCTAAAAGCCAAGAGCTAAAAGCTGGTTTTCTTACCAAACCTCGCAGAGGACTTCGCCCCCTAAACCCTGCTTGCGCGCCTGCCGCCCGGTCATAACACCGCGTGGCGTAGTCAAAATGTTGATGCCCAGACCACCCAGAACGCGCGGTATCTCGGTGCGGCGCACGTACACACGGCAGCCCGGACGGGAAATGCGCGCCAGGTTGGAAATGGCAGCGTCGCTATTGTTGTCGTACTTCAGGTAGATACGAATGACCTTGTGGCCCTCTTCTTCCGTGGCCTTAAAGTTCGAGACGTAGCCCTCGTCCTTGAGAATGCGGGCAATCTCCAGCTTCAGCTTCGAAGCCGGCACATCCACCTTCTGGTGCCGCGCGCGGATCGCATTACGAATTCGCGCCAGCATGTCTGCGACCGGATCGGTCAAGTTCATCGCTTTGCTTCTCCTCGGCCACTCGTTCTCTCCGTTTCAGCGGAGAACCAGCAATGGCCCGTGTGGCGCGGGCAGCATCGCCCGCGTTTTTGCCTTACCAAGACGATTTCGCAACGCCGGGAATTTCCCCGCGCAATGCCAGCCCACGGAAACACAGGCGGCAGAGTCCGAACTTGCGCAGATACCCCCGCGGACGTCCGCAGATTTTGCAGCGGTTATGCCGGCGCGTCGAAAACTTGAGCTTCTGCCCTTTGGCGCGAGCATCCGCAAACTTCTTCTGGATTTTCTCGTCCTTCACTCGTTTTGCTGTGGTTGCCAACTTAGCTCCTAGCGTTTCTCAATGATTCAATTTGCCCTGAACGGCATCCCCAAATGTTTCAGCAACGCACGCCCTTGATTGTCATTGGCAGCGGTGGTCACAATGGTGACATTCATTCCCTTCAGCTTATCTACCCGGGCGTAATCGATCTCCGGGAAGATCAACTGATCGTGCAAACCAATGGTGTAATTGCCGCGGCCATCAAACGCTTTCGTCGAAACTCCCTTGAAATCGCGCACGCGTGGCAGAACGACGCTCACCAGTCGGTCAAAAAATTCGTACATGCGGTCGCCGCGGAGAGTGACCATGGCGCCGATCGGCATGCCCTCACGGACCTTGAAGGCGGCGATGGATTTCTTGGCACGCGTCACCACTGGTTTTTGACCAGTGACCTGGCCGAGTTCGTTCACCGCGGGATCAAGGACCTTGGCGTTCTGGGTGGCCTCGCCGACACCCATGTTCACCACGATCTTGTGCAGGTGAGGAACAGCCATCGGGTTACCGAGATCAAATTCCTTCATCAGGGCCGGAGCAACTTCCTTGCGGAAGCGCTCTTTCAGTCGCGGTGTTTCCTTGGCGCTGTGACGAGCAACCTGTGGAGGCCGCTGCTCTTCCCGCGCCGCACCCTTCTTTTCTTTCTTCTCTTTTGCCATTTTCCAGTTTTCCATTCTCACGGTTTCGGAGTGGATACCGGTTCGTGAGTCTCTGCCGTCCCTACGGGACTCGATCAATTTCGTCTTCTACCCAGGGCTTACGCCCTGGGCTAAAATATGCCGCCCCTTCGGGGCTGGCGCCGTCAAGCTGCGAGCGCCTCGGTTTCCCTAAAGCCTGACTCCCAAAGCCTGCTTACTTACTCAGGCTTCCTAAGCCTGACGCCTAAAGCCTGCCTACTGATTCAGGGCTTTCATAAGACCTGACGCCTCAAACGCTGTCCGCTTGTCCGGGCTTCCGAAAGCCTGATGCCTGAAGCCTAAGACCTGTTTACTTATCCAGCGTTGTTCCGCATTTCCTGCAAACCCTGACTTTACGGTCTCCCTGCACTGCATGCCCGATGCGCACTGGGCCGCAGGTTCCACAAATCAGTTGCACCTTGGAGAGCGAGACCGGGCTCTCCTGTTCCGCGATGCCGCCTTTCGACTTCTGGCTCGGGCGCATGTGCTTTTTCACCATCATGACGTGCTCGACCAGGACCTTACCCTTGTCCGGAAACACGCGCAGCACGCGTCCCTGCTTGCCCTTGTCACGCCCGCTCAACACTTTCACCGTGTCGTTGCGGCGAATGTCTACTCTTTTATGCACCGTTGCTGTCGCTGCCATATCTCTCTACCTTGCCATTCTGTGCGGCGGAGCTTGCACGCTGCTTATATAACTTCTGGCGCCAAAGACACAATCTTCAAAAACTTTTTCTCGCGAAGTTCCCTTGCTACGGGGCCAAAGACGCGGGTTCCTACCGGTTCTCCTGTTTCGTTGATCAGCACTGCTGCATTCTGATCAAAGCGGATGTAGGTACCGTCGCGCCGCCGATATTCTTTGCGGGTACGCACAATCACCGCCTTCACCACTGTGCCCTTCTTGGCCTGGCCATCCGGCGCAGCTTCCTTAACACTCGCGGTGACTACATCGCCCAATCCGGCGCGCAGACCAGTCGAACCACCCAGCGGCAGGATCATCTGCAGCTTGCGCGCGCCGCTGTTGTCGGCGACCTCGAGCATTGACCTCATCATTACAGCCATAGCGTTTCTCCCAACGTCCTACTTCTGCTCCGCCACTATCGTCGTCTCTGGCACTAGAGCGGTCTTGCGAACGATTTGCTTCAGGCGCCAGCGCTTCAGCTTGGACAGAGGACGCGTTTCTTCCAGCCGTACCACGTCGCCCACATGTGCTTCGTTCTTCTCGTCGTGGGCATAGAATTTTTTCGACTTCGAGATCACCCGGATATAAAGCGGGTGGGCTTTGCGGCGAATGACTTCGACCACAATCGTCTTCTGCATGCGGTTCGAGACTACTTCGCCGACCACTTCTTTGCGCTTTCCAGCAGCTTGTGTTTCCGCCATTACTTCTTCTCCCCTGCGGAGGCGGCACGCTCGCGGGCGATTGTCTTCACCCGGGCAATGTCTTTGCGCAGCCCACGTAATTTCTTCAGACTCTCCGTCTGTCCCATGTTGAGCTGGAACTTCAGCTTGAAAAGCTGGTCGCTCATGTCGCGTTCCTGATGACGCAGCTCCTCGTCGGTCAGGTTTCTGATTTTTTCTGCATCCATAAATTTCCCTTTAATGTGCGCCGTGACGCTGCACAAAGCTTGTCCGCAACGGCAGCTTGTGCGAGGCCAGACGCATCGCCTCGGCCGCATCCTGCGGCGAGACGCCTTCCATTTCAAACAAAATTTTCCCTGGACGTACTACCGCAACCCAGTGGTCCGGCGCACCCTTGCCCTTGCCCATACGGGTTTCAGCCGGCTTCTTGGTCACTGGCTTATCGGGAAACAGACGGATCCAAATTTTGCCGCCACGCTTGATGAAACGCGTCATCGCCACACGGCTGGCTTCAATCTGCCGGTCGGTGATCCACCCCGGCTCGACCACCTTCAGTCCGTAGTCTCCGAAGGAAAGAGTGCTTCCGCGCCAGGCTTTCCCGGTCATGCGTCCGCGCTGCTGCTTGCGGTACTTAACTTTTTTCGGCATTAACATAAAATCAACCCTTAGCTTCTAGCTCTTAGCTCAAATATCGCCCGACTAAAACGCTCCTACCGCCTGCGTTTCGCGCTTCTTCGCTGGCAGGATTTCTCCTTTGTAAACCCAGCACTTCACTCCGATCACGCCATAGGTCGTGCGCGCCTCGGTAAAACCGTAATCGATATCGGCGCGCAACGTGTGCAGCGGCAACCGCCCTTGCAGATACCATTCGGAGCGCGCGATTTCATTTCCGTTCAGCCGGCCGCTTACTCGGACTTTGATTCCCTTGCATCCGAAGCGAAGAGCGGAATCCACAGCTTTTCGCATGGCGCGGCGAAAACCGACGCGCTTCTCCAACTGCAGCGCGATGGATTCTGAAACCAACTGCGCGTCGAGCTCCGGCTTGTGTACTTCCTGAATATCGATGTACACCTCGCGGTTGGTGCGTTTTTGCACTTCCTGCTTCAGCTTGTCGATCTCGGCGCCCTTGCGGCCGATGATGATTCCCGGACGCGCGGTTTTAATGATGACCCGCAGCTTGTTGCCCGGACGCTCGATCTCGATGCTGCTTACGCCCGCCGACTTGAGCTTGTCCTTGAGCTCGTTCTTCAGCTTGACGTCTTCAAGCAGCAGCTTGTCGTAATCGCGTTCGACAAACCAGCGCGACTTCCACGGCTTGGTGTAGCCAAGCCTGAATCCGTAAGGATGTACCTTCTGTCCCATAAAGCTCCTGAAAACCAGCTGCCTGCGGCTGCGCCGTGGTCAGCGAATCCCTATCTCTATCTCTTGCCTGCAGTCTTTTTTCCGGCAAACTTCTTTGCAACTGCCGACTTCTTTGCACCAGCACGCTTTTTTGCTTTCGGTGCGGCTTTTGTTTCGCGTTCTTCACCGACAACCGTTGCCAGCTGCGTGCCATTCTTTCCACGCTCCGCCAGGGCAATTTCGATATGCGCAATGCGCCGCACGTAGCGAAACGCTCGTCCCATGGGTGCCGGACGGATGCGCTTCATGCGCGGGCCATCGTTGGCCACGACGTGCTTCACATAAAGATTATCCAGATCGACATCGATGTTCTTCTCGGTACTGAGGTAATTGGCATTCTGGACCGCGGAGCGCAGCAACTTCTCCACCTTCGCGGCTACACGCTTCTTAGTGAATGCCAATGTATTCAGCGCATCTTCCACGCGCCGGCCCTTGATCAGTTCCAGCACCAGGCGCGCCTTCTGCGGCGAGACACGCACGAAACGGGTTTGAGCTCGATATTCCATGTTCTCGTCTCTCGTCTAACTCTTGGGCGCGGCCGGAGCCGAACCCGCGGACGGCGTGATCGCTCCCGGACCGCCGGGCACGCCAGCTGGACGCGCTGTTGTTTCGGTGGCCGCCTTCATCGAGTGTCCCTTGAACTGGCGTGTGAAACTGAATTCGCCCAGCTTGTGGCCCACCATGTTTTCCGTAACGTACACCGGAATGAATTTCTTTCCGTTATGTACGGCGATCGTGTGTCCCACCATCTCGGGGATGATGGTCGAGCGGCGCGACCAGGTGCGCAGAACTTTCTTCTCGTTGCGCGAGTTCATCGCTTCAATGCGCGACGCCAGGTAGCCGTCGATGAATGGTCCTTTTTTTGTTGAACGTGCCATAAATCAGCTCTCAGCCTTCAGCCATCAGCGCTCAGCTAACAGCTCTGCCCTTTGGCAGCTACTCAAAATTCTGTCATTCCCAACCGCTTCCAGCGGTGAGGAACCTGCTTTCCCAACGACTACTTACTTCTCCTGCTCACAATGAACTTGTCAGTGCGCTTGTTATTGCGCGTCTTGTATCCGCGTGTCGGCTGGCCCCATGGCGTCACTGGATGCCGTCCGCCTGAAGTCTTGCCCTCACCGCCGCCGTGCGACTTGACCGATCGTCGCCATGCAGTCGTGAGAAACTTTTCGCGTCTCTCCTGAAGGCAGCTTCACCAGCGCATAGTCGCCTTCTTTCGCGACTAACTGCGCCGCGCCGCCTGCCGACCGCACCATCTGCGCGCCCTTTCCCGGACGCAGCTCAAGATTGTGAATCGTCGTGCCCGGGGGAATGTTCTTCAACGGAAGAGCGTTCCCAACCAGGATGTCCGCATCTGGCCCGCTGACGATTTTCTGTCCGAGCTTCAATCCGTCCGGCTGCAGGATGTAACGCTTCTCGCCGTCGGCGTATGCCAGCAGCGCAATACGCGCAGAGCGGTTCGGATCGTACTCGATCGAAGCCACGGTTGCCGGAATGCCGGTCTTGTCCCGCTTAAAGTCAATGAGACGCAGCTTGCGCTTGTGCCCGCCCCCACGAAACCGCATGGTGGTGTCGCCGGAGTTGCGGCGTCCGCCCTGCCGATGCTTTGGCTCAGTCAGCGGCTTATGCGGCCGGTCAGTGGTCAGGTCCGCGCTTGAAAGCGTGGTCCGGTATCGCAACGTCTGCGTTGTCGGTCTGTAAGTCTTGATTGCCATAAAATCAGCCCTTAGCTATTAGCCGTTAGCCCTTAGCTTCTGCACTAAGCCGCGTGGGCTGAATGCTGAATGCTGAGTGCTGACTGCTTTCTACAAATTCTGCGCGTACTCCGGCATCTTCTCGCCGGACTTTAATCTCACGTAGGCTTTCTTCCAATCCGGACGGTAGCCGGCAAATTTCCCACGACGCCGCTCTTTGCCCGGATAATTAGCGGTGCGCACCGAGTTCACTTTGACTTTGAAGATCGACTGGACCGCTTCTTTGATTTCAGTCTTCGTCGCCTTCGGCGAAACCTGGAACACCAGTGTGTTCTGCTTTTCCTTGATGCCCAAGCCCTTCTCGGTAATTACTGGCCGGCGAATGATCTGATATGCGGATTTCATTTACGCTACCTCCGCCGCTTTCTTAGTGCGGGTACGAGGGCTCCGCGCCGTCTTCTTCGGCGCTTTACCTTTACCTTCGCCTTCCGACGCCTGGTGCTCGCGTTTTGAAGCTGCCTTCTTCAGCGAAACCTGCAACTTCTCAATTGCCGGCTGCGAAAAAATCGTGCAGTCGTAACGCAGCAGATGGTACGGGTGTACTTCGTTGCTGGCAAGCAGCTCCACTCCATCCAGGTTCCGCGAGCTTAATTCCAGATTGCGGTTCCCGTGATTGGCCACTTCAACCAGAAGCGCCCCTTTAACCACTTTCAGCGCATCAAGCGCCCCACGAAACACTTGCGTCTTCGCTTCTTTCACATCAAAAGCGTTGACCACGATCAACTTGCCGTCTGCCAGCTTCGCCGCCAGCGCCGAGCGCAACGCGCCCAATAGCTTCTTACGCGGAAAGCTGTAATCGTACGAACGCGGTTGCGGCCCATGGACCGTGCCGCCGTGCCGCCATAGAGGCGAACGAATCGAACCAACGCGGGCGCGCCCTGTGCCCTTCTGCTTCCAAAGCTTCTTGCCGGCTCCTGAAACCAGCTTCTTGTTCTTGGTGGCGTGCGTCCCCGCGCGGTGCGCGGCGCGGTAATGCGTTACCGCCTCCCAGAGCAAGTCCTCGTTGATCGCGCCAAAAACTTCGTCGGCGAGCTCCAGCGTGCCGACTTTCTTGCCGCTCAAATCGTGAATGTCAATCGTTGCCATCTGATTTCTCTCTGATCAATGACCATTAGCCACCGACCACTTGCCTATCCCTTCTTAGCTGCCCTCTTAGCTGCTTTCAACGGATCGACCGTCGCTGCGCCGGCAAATCCGCGACGCTCTCGCGGCGGTTTCTTCGATTTCATGATGACGAGATATCCGCCATTCGGTCCCGGCACGCTGCCTTCGACTACCAGCAGGTTGTCGTCTTTCTCGACGCCAAGGATCCGCAGGTTACGAACCGTCACGCGCGCATTTCCCATATGCCCCGACATTCTCATGCCCTTGAACACCCGCGACGGGAATGCCGACGAGCCGATTGAACCGGTGATCTGGAACATCGAACCGTGCGATTTCGGGCCTCCGCCAAAATGGTGCCGCTTGACTACGCCCTGGAAACCTTTTCCCTTGCTGACACCGACGATGTCCACAAACTTTTCGCCTTCGAAAATCTCGACCAGGACACGATCACCCGGCTTCACCGCTGTATCCCCGTCGGCTTCGATCGGTACCTCGCGCATGAATTTCACGGGAGGCACATTGTTCTTGCCCAAGTGCCCGCGCATGGGCTTCGTCAAGCGCGATTCCTTAACAAACTCAACCAGCCCGATCTGCGCCGAGTCGTATCCATCTCTCGTCTGCGACTTATGCTGGGTAACCACGCAAGGGCCAGCCTGCAGAACCGTCGCCGGATGCACTTCACCCCGAGAATCGAAGAGCTGTGTCATCCCGACTTTTTTTCCCAAAATCCCCGCTACCTTTGCCATTTCCTTCTCCGTCCAGCTTGGCTTTCGCTATTGGCTGGTTTGTGTGGCGCGGGCGCCCTCGCCCGCGAACTGCGTGGAGCGCCGCTCCACCACATGGTCTATTTATGCTCTTTCCCGAATGCCTTAATCTCCACATCCACGCCTGCGGGCAGATCGAGCTTCATCAACGCGTCCACTGTCTGCGGAGTCGGATCCAAAATGTCGAGCAGCCGCTTGTGCGTACGGATCTCGAACTGCTCGCGGGACTTCTTGTCCACGTGCGGCGAACGCAGCACCGTGTACTTGTTCTTCATCGTCGGCAATGGAATCGGGCCGGCAATTTGCGCGCCGGTACGTTTCGCTGTGGCCACAATCTCCGTCGTTGACTGGTCAAGCACGCGGTAATCGTATGCCTTCAGCCGGATGCGAATTTTTTCGTTTCCAATCACTCTCGTTTTCCTGACCCCTTCCGGCTCATCCGAAAGGAAAGAACTTGAGGCGTTTAGCGGGCGTCTGA
>WNFR01002604.1_pt1 | contig 18709 bp, 15 predicted proteins | sample 5400221 | NCBI WGS metagenome assembly WNFR01 (sample SAMN13153357, study PRJNA577476) | soil metagenome | isolation source: 40 cm soil under Madrone tree | place: USA:California | collected 2016-06-14 | reverse complement strand
CGGACGAAGTGCTTTCCCGTGGCGGCTTCGCTTTGCGCGATTTCGCTTTCGTGGTGCGGGAAAGCGAGATCGATGCCGCCGGTGTGGATGTCAATCGTTTCGCCGAGATACTTCATGGCCATGGCGGAGCATTCGATGTGCCAGCCGGGGCGGCCGCGGCCGATGGGCGTGTCCCAGAAATGCTCCTCGGGCTTGGGAGCTTTCCAGAGGGCGAAGTCGCGGGCGCTTTCTTTTTCGTAGCGGTCGACATCAACACGGGCCCCGGCTTGAATGCCGGTGACATCGATTTTGGAGAGCTTGCCGTAGTCGGGAAATTTCGCGATGCGGTAGTAGATGGAGCCTTCGCTGGGGTAGGTGTAGGTTTTTTCCTGGAGACGCTGGATGAGCTGGACCATGGCGTCGATGTTGTCGGTGGCGCGGACCCAGTGTTCGGGGGACTCGATGCTCAGCGTCTTGCAATCGTCGAAGAAGGCTTGCGCGAATTTTTCGGTGTAATCGCGAATGCTGACGTGTTTGGCGGCGGCGTTGGCGATGATGCGGTCGTCGACGTCGGTGAGATTCATTACGTGGGTTAGGCGATAGCCGCGGAGTTTCAGGAAGCGGCGGAGGATGTCCTGGAAGACGAAAGTGCGGTAGTTGCCGATGTGGGCGTAGTCGTAGACGGTGGGGCCGCAGGTGTACATGGTGACTTCGCCGGGCTTTTGGGGGACGAAGGGTTCGGTTTCGTTGGAGAGCGTGTTGTGGAGGCGGATTTCCATATAGCGGCAGTGGTTAGTTGTTCGTCGTTAGTTGTTAGTGCCCTTTTTCGGCGCAAAAATAAACGACGATTGTATCTGAGGGTGGAAGGAAAACAAACAGGCAGAGGGACGGAGATTTCGCCACAGAGGCACAGAGGGCACGGAGAAGACAAGAGGGACGAAGAAGAGAGGCGGCGGAAAAAGATTGCTTATAGACCCACATTCGGCGTTGCCGAGATGTGGGCGCAGCAGTGCTGCGCCTCTACATTGAGTGACTAGCGAAATGAGGGCACGCCCTTCGCGCGTTCGTTTTGCGCGACGGGTGATCTTGCTCGTGCTGGGGAAAAACCGCAGGGCTGCGCGGACTCCGCCCTGCGCTACAGGGGTGGCCGATACGATTGCGTGTAGAGTATTGGCCTGTGAGATGGATCGCTACCAAACAGGAGCGCGTTTCTATGGGTGTGAGGCTGTTACTTTCGCTTGGCATTTTGTTGTTTCTGAATCATGGATTCTTGTCGGCTGCACACGGGCAGGGGAGTTCGACTGGTGGCGCGAGCAAACTACTGACCGTGGAGGGTGCGCTGAATTTGCGGACTGTCGCGGATTTGCAGTTTTCGGCGGATGGGGGGCGGTTGGCGTTTGTGGTTACGGAGCCGGCGAAGGGGACGGGGCGATTGACGCACATTTGGATTTATGAGCGGGCGAGCGGGGTGGCGCGGCAGTTTACGTTTTCGGTGAAGTCGGAAACCGCGCCGCGGTGGGCGCCGGCGCCTTCGGCTGAAGAGACGCCATTGCGGAGAATGGCGTTCCCAGGGTGGTTGGCCTTTCTTTCTGACCGGGAGGATGGGCAGCAGCAGATTTTTTTGATGTCGATGAGCGGTGGGGAGGGGCGTGCGATTACGAAAGGGAAGCGGAGCGTGAAGGCGTTTGAATGGTCGCCGGATGGTACGCAGATCGCATTTTTGGCGCCGGATGCGAAGACGGAAGAGGAAGAGAAAAAGGAAAAAGACAAAGATGATGCGAAGGTGGTGGATAAGGACGACAAGCACGCGCGGCTTTGGATCTTGAATGTGGCGACGGGCGAAACGCGGGCGCTGACCAAGCCGAATTGGAATTTTGACGAGCTGGCCTGGTTGCCGGTGGGAGATCGCGTGGTGGTGAAAGGTACCGACCACCCGGAATCCGATCAGTACACGGAACGGATTTTCACCGTGCAGGTGGCGGACGGAGCGATGAAGGAGCTGGTGAAGCCGCTCGGACCGTTTGGTGAAATGCGTGTTGCGCCGGACGGGAAGACGATTGGTTATGTTGGGCCGCGGGAGGATGGGCCGGAGCCGCACGATTTGATGTTGCTTCCGGTCGCAGGGCATGCGGCGCGGAATTTGACGGGCGCGAGCCTCGACCGTCTGGTGACGGATTATCACTGGCAGAAGGACGGCTCGGTGGTGCTGCTGGCGGCGAAAGGCTTCTCCAACTTGTTGGTGACGTATTCGGGCGATGGAACGAGGCACGATCTTTCTCCTGTGCCTGGTCCGGCGGGTAGCATGGCGCTGTCGAGCAGCGGGGAGATTGCATTTGTTTCGCATAGCGCTACGCGGCCGCAGGAAGTCTGGCTATGGGATCAGAAGAGCGCGCCGCGGCAAGTGACACACCTGAACGATTCGTGGAAGGCGTACGCGCTTAGCGAGCCCGAGTTCTATAAATACAAATCGTTTGATGGGACGGAGATTGAGGCGGCGCTGCTACGGCCGAGAGTTTTGACAAACGCCAATGCGGAGATTCATCCCGCAGAAATCGCGGGATGGGGCGGAGGTGGCGTTCCCGGGGGGAAGCTGCCGCTGATTGCGCTGGTTCATGGCGGGCCGACGGGGCGGTGGGCGGATTCGATTGAGACTTGGGGACAGTTGCTGGCGGCGCATGGGTATGCGGTGTTTTATCCGAACATTCGCGGGTCGGTGGGGTATGGGCAGAAGTTTGTGGAATCGAATCGCGGCGATTGGGGAGGCGGCGATTACAAGGACGTTATGGCTGGCGTGGACGACTTGGTGAAGCGCGGCATCGCGGACCCGGAGAGGCTGGGAATCGGAGGGTGGTCGTACGGTGGGTATATGGCGGAGTGGGCGATTACGCAGACGAATGTGTTCAAGGCGGCGGTTTCGGGCGCGGGGATGGCGAATCTGATTTCGGAATTTGGCATGGAGGACCATCCGGCAGGGGACGAATGGTTCTACGGCGTGCCGTGGGAGAAGCCGGAGGGATTCTTGAATAGCTCGCCATTCGTGTATTTGAAGAACGCGAAGACGCCGACGCTGGTGCTGCAAGGCGATGCGGATACGATCGATCCGCTGGGGCAGAGCCAGGAGCTGTATCGCGGGTTGAAGAGGTATGGGGTGGAGGCGGAGTTTGTGGTTTATCCGCGGGAGCCGCACGGGCTGCATGAGGAGAAGCATTTGGTGGATCGGTTGAATCGGATTTTGGGGTGGTATGACAAGTATTTGAAGGCGGAGAAACCGGCGAAGTAGAGCGGGTTGTCGAGGACGAATGAGCGTTGTTACATGTCCCGCTAGTAGTCTGAGTGTGTGCCGCACCTACGGCGCTTAAGATTGTTTTTGCGTGTTTTCCCAGCCCTTACGGGCTGGGCTAACTTATGCCGCACCTACGGCGCTCAAACACGGCGCTCTTGGTCGCGCCAGTTGTGGCTTGTTCGGGAGCGGGTACAGCCTGTTGCGAGGTGCTTTACAGGGGGTACGCTTCGTGTTAGTGTTTTTTTCCGTACCGCCATTCACGCGCCAGGCGGCTGGGCTCTGATCGAGAACCTGCCAAACGTTTTTACGGGCGACCGCATAACGGTCGGGCTGTGGTCGACGGAAATTCCTTCCCCCGAAGACAAAGCATTGGTTTCTCTTGCGCGGAGCAGTGTGTATCGCGTGTGGCGCAGCATTTCCCCGAGTATGCGCGGGATAAAGCTGCGCTTACAGGGGATGAAGGAACGGTTGCGCAGCGCGGAGTGGCGTGCCAACCTGAAGCGAGCCGTGCGATGAGGGACAAAAGGGGACACCTTGCTTAAGCTGCGAAAAGTAGAAATCGTAGGCTTTAAGTCGTTTTGTGAGCGAACGGTGGTGACGTTCAGCGGGACGGGGACCACCTGCATCGTGGGGCCGAATGGCTGCGGGAAGTCGAACGTGGTGGACGCGATTTCATGGGTCCTGGGCGAGCAGAGCCACAAGTCGCTGCGCGCGGAGCGGATGGCGGATTGCATTTTTAATGGGACGACGAAGCGGCCGCCGATGGGATTGGCGGAAGTGACGATTACGCTGGAAGACCCGGAGCTGGCGGAGGCGGCGCGGTTTGTGCTGGAGGGGCAGACGGAAACCCCGGGGATTAACACAGAGTTCACAGAGGCGGGGAGCACCGAGGGCACGGAGAAGACAGAAGAGCCGACTGAGACGCCGGCTGACGGGGCGGCGGAGGCGGTGCCCGTGGCTGCGGACGCTGCGGCATCGGGAGAAGAGGCTGCTGCGGAGCCGGAATTTGTTAAGGGGAAGCGGCGGAAGAAGGCGGCGGAGAAGCTGGCATTAGCGGTAAAGCCGGGCGAGGTGGTGGTGAGCCGGCGGCTGTATCGCTCGGGGCAGAGCGAGTATTTGATTAATGGGCGGCCGGGGCGTTTGCGCGATATTCAAGAGATGTTCATGGGCGTGGGATTGGGGCCGGATTCCTACGCGATCATCGAGCAGGGGCGCATCGGGTTGATATTGTCGACCAAGCCGATGGAGCGGCGCGCGATTATTGAAGAAGCCGCGGGCGTGACGAAGTTCAAGACGAAGAAGCGGTTGGCGGAAGCGAAGCTGGAATCGTCGAAGGTGAATTTGTCGCGGGTGAACGACATCGTTGTGGAAGTGGAGAAGCAACTGGGTTCGCTGAAGCGGCAGGCGGCGAAGGCGCGGCGGTATTCGGAAGTTCGCGACCAGATGCGCGGGATCGTGCGGCAGATGCTGGCGGGGAAGGCGCGCGAGCTGGATGGGGAAGCGGAGCGAATCGGCAAGCAGCTTGCGGAATTGACGGCGGCGGAAACGCATCATGCGCAGGAGATTCAGCAGAAGGAAGTCGAGCAGGATTCGCTGAATCAGCGGATTTATACGCTGGACGCGGAGCTGCGGCAAAACCAGAACCATTTGAACTTGACGGCGCTAGAGGTGGACCGCAGCGAGAATCGCATTGCGTTCAACCGGCAACGCACGGAGGAGCTTGCGGGACGGCACGGGCAAATTGCGAAGGAAATCGCGGAAGCCGCGTCGCGGGCCGCGGAGTGGGATTCGCGAAATGCGGCGCAGCAGCAGGCCGTGATTGTACTGCGGGATGAATCCGGAGTGATCACCGAGCGCGTGGGGGAACTGGCGGCGCGTGCGGAGTCGCGCGGGGCGCAGATCCGGGATTGGGAGTTGCGGATCGCGGCGTTGCGGGCGTCGGCTTCGGAGGCCGGCGAAAGTTTGCTGCGTTTGCATGGCGAGCAGAAGCGGGCGGAGGAGGCGCTGATCCATCAGAGCGCGGCGCTGCAGAAACGCGAGGCGAGCGAAGCGGAGCTGCTGGAATCGTCCATCAGGGTGCGCGATGACGCGGAGCGGGCAGCCTTGGAGTTGGAAGCGGCGAACGGGCAGCTGAACGCGCTGATGGTCAAGGCTGCTGAGCTGCAGAGCTCGATTGGCACGCTGCGGCAGGAGCGCGAGCGGATGAGCGCGGAGGCGGATGCGCTGCGCGAGTCCGTGGTGGGAGTGCGGGCGCGGCATTCGACGCTGACGCAAATTTTGAATGACCGGTCATATACGGCAAACGCGGTGCAGAAGTTGTTTGCGGCGAACGAGAGTGGGGCGGGGCGAGACTTTCGTGCGGTTGGAGTGCTCGCGGATTACGCGGAAGTGGAAGAGCAGCACGAGGCGGCGATCGAGCAATATTTGCGGGACGAGCTGGAATACGTGGTCGTGGAAACGTTCGATCATGCGCGAGCGGGAGTTTCCTTGCTGCGGGATGAGGTGGGCGGGCGGGCCACGTTTTTTGTGGATTCGCTGCGCGAATTGAAGGTGACGGAATACGAACCCATTGCGCATTTCCGGGTGGAAGACGGAGTGATATCGCGGCTCGATAAGCTGGTGGGATTCCGCGATCCGCTTGGGGCGGCGGCAAAGCAGTATTTGCCGCGGTTGCGTGCGGGTTATTTGACGGACGGCGCTGCGTCGGCGGAAAAACTGGCGCGGGAAAATCCGCAGTACGCGTTTGTGACGCCGGATGGAACTTGCTATCAGGGGCGCATGGTAAGCGGCGGCCGGGCGGATGAAGCGGGACCGCTGGGTATGAAGAGGGAATTGCGCGCGCTGGATGCGGAGATCGCGCAACTTGAGAAACGTGGTGAAGAGGCGCGAGCGGCACTGGACACGTTGGTTGCGGATTTGCGCGCGACGGAGCAGTCGCTGGAGGAAGTGAAGGCGCAAAAGCAGACTGCGGAGCGCGAGGTGTATGCGGCGAAGCACCGGCACGAGCAGACGCAGGCAGAGTTGGCGCGGCTGGGAATGGAGTTGACGCTTTGCCAGAGTGAACTGGTGCGGATTCGCCAGGATGTGGAGAATGCGCGACTTCGCGCGGAACGAGCGCAGCATCAGCTTGCGGCGGCGGCAACTTCGCGGGCGGAAGCGGAAGCGGAGAGCGCACGGCTTGCGGAGGAGTTGGCGCAGCTGCGCGGATCGATTCAAGCGGAGCAAAACGAATTAGCGGCGGGGCGCGCAGAGCTTGCGGCGATGAATGAACGGCTGAGCGCCGCGGAGGCGGTGGCGGCTCGGTTGACGCAAGAGCGCGCGGAACTGGAGCGCCGCGAGGCGGCACTGCGGCAACAGGAAGCTTCGGTCAACGAAGAGGCTGCAGCACTGGTGAAGCAGAGCGAAGAACTTGCCCAGCAACTCGAGGGCTTGCGCGCGGAGAAGGTGCGGCTTGAGGCGAGGCAGCGCGAGCTGGAACAGGAATGGGAGAGCGGCCGCACGCGAGTCACGCAGATGGAAGATCAGTTGCGCATGGGGCGGCAGACGCTGCAGGAGGTGCGCGAGCAGCGGAGTCACGCGGAAGTGGAGCGTGCGCGGAATGATTCGGACCGGCAGCACCTGCGCGAGACCTGCATGGCGGAGGTGAACGCGCAGCCTGAGGATTTGATCGCGACGGAGACGGCGTTTATCAGCGGAGAAGAGCTGGCCATCGCGGAGACGAACTACCAGGAGATGAAGGCGCGCATCGAATCGATGGGCGCGGTGAACATGATGGCGCTCGAGGAGTTCAACGAGTGCGAGCAGAGGTTCACATTCCTGACGCGGGAGCGCGACGATCTGTTGCAATCGATCGCGGATACGCAGCAGGCGATCGCGGAGCTGGATTTGGCGTCGCGCGAGAGATTCGAGCAGGCGTTTAACACCATCAATCACAATTTTTCGGAGGCCTTCCACACGATTTTTGGCGGCGGGACGGCGGAGATGCGGCTGACGGAGCCGGACAGCTCCGGAGACGCGGGGATCGACGTGGTGGCTTCGCCTCCAGGGAAGCGGCTGCAGAACATTTTGCTGCTGTCCGGCGGCGAGAAGGCGATGACGGCGCTGGCGCTGCTGATTGCGATTTTCCGGTACCAGCCGAGCCCGTTCTGTATTTTGGACGAGGTGGACGCGCCCTTGGACGAAGCGAACGTGGGGCGGTTTACGCGGCTGGTCGGGGAGATGAGCAGCCAGACACAGTTCATCATCGTGACGCACAATCGCAAGACGATGGAGACGGGCAGCGTGCTGTATGGAGTGACGATGCAAGAGCCCGGCGTTTCGAAGCTGGTGAGCGTGCGTTGGGAAGGCGAAGAGGCGCCTCCGCGAAAGCACAGCGCGGCCGCCGCAGCTTCCGCGGCTTGATCGTGGCAAACGCGATTCTTGGAACGAAGTTCGACACGGCCGTCCTTGCAGCGTAAACATTTTCGTTCTGTCGAGCCTGTTCGTTTTATTGCGGGTATTTCCTTTTCTTCTCCTGTTGAAATAATTTCTTTTGGCAATCGCTGGATTGACTTCGCTTTGCGAAGCGCTAGAATGCTCAACACTCTTGCAGGGGAAATTCTTCCGTGTCCTTCGGTGCGGCAATGCGCGTAGTACGAGAAACGAATTTCGCCGGCATATCACCCGTCGCGCGCGGCAAAGTGCGCGACATTTATGATGCCGACGACAAGCTGCTGATCGTGGCCACGGACCGGCTGTCGGCATTCGATGTGATTTTACCGACACCGATTCCGGACAAGGGAAGGGTGCTGACCCAGCTTTCGCTTTTCTGGTTCGATCTGCTTCGCGACGTGATTCCGAACCATGTGCTGAGCGCAACGGAGTTTCCCGCGCCGTTTGACGCGTATCGTGAGGAACTGGCGGGGCGCTCGATGCTAGTGCGCAAGACCGCGCCGTTGCCGATTGAGTGCGTGGTGCGAGGGTATGTTTCCGGTTCCGGGTGGAAGGATTACAAAGCTACGGGGAAAATCTGCGGCATAGCACTGCCGAACGGCCTGCGCGAGTCCGACCGCTTGCCGCAGCCGATTTTCACGCCGGCGACGAAGGCGGCAACCGGGCACGACGAGAATATTTCATTCGAACGAGCTGCGGCTTTGATCGGAGATCAGCGCGCGCGGCAAGTGCGTGATGTCAGCCTGGAAATCTATCGCCGGGCGGCCGCGTATGCAGAGCCGCGAGGGATTTTGCTGGCGGACACGAAGTTCGAGTTCGGTTTGCTCGGCGACGAGCTTATTTGGATCGACGAGGTGCTCACGCCGGATTCGTCACGATTTTGGCCCGCAGCCCAGTATGAACCTGGCGGGCCCCAACCCTCTTTTGACAAACAGTTTGTACGCGACTACCTGGAGAGCATTCACTGGCCGAAAACCCCGCCCGGCCCGGAACTGCCTCCGGAGGTCGTGGGTGCAACGCGTGACAAGTACCGGGAAGCGTATCGCATTCTGACTGGGCGCGAACTGGACTAGCGTCAGGCCGGAATCGCGAACTTCTCTCTGGAGCGTGCCGTGAAGGATCAACTCGAAGGACTTGTCAGCCAGATGGTGGATCGAGGAATTTTGTTTGATGAGGCGGTGGAGGAGTTTGAAAAGCGATTCATCAAGCGCGTGCTGGAGCGCGCGGAGGGGAACCAATCGCGCGCGGCACAGATTCTAGGCATTCATCGCAATACACTGAGCCGGAAGATTGACGCCTACAAGCTGGATCACCGGAATCACCGAGCACGTTGAGCGGGGCCCCAGTTTGCGTCAGGGTGCAGGATGTCGGCAGAAAAACCAGACGGCTCGCCGAGATTTCGGCGAGCCGTTTGGTTTTGCAATAAGACCGCTGGTCTCTAGTGTCCGGGCTTCTTGGTTGTTGGCCGCTTCTTCGTCGGGGCCTTCTTATCCTTCGGGATGTCTTCGGCGTTCACCTTGGCCTTGTCCCAGTGCAGCATGAAAGTCGGGTCGGGATCGTAAGCCAGCAAAGTGCCGGTGAAGCGCACCGGGTTGTCTTTTTCCAGCTTTGCAGCTTCGGGCTGGCCGACAACTTTGACGTCCATGTCCGGAGTGTTTTTGGCATCAAACTCGGCGTCGCTGGTGACAAAGGCGACCTTGAGCTGGACGGTCTCGCTGGCGGAACTGACTTCGATCAGCTTGCCGGGAACATCCGGAAACTCCAGTCCGCAGGAAGCGAGCCAAGTGATTTTGGCCTTGTCGCCACCGGCTTTCAGATCGGCGATGACGGAGGCGATCGTCATGTCCTTGCGAGCGGCGTCGAGATCGGCGGCACTCGGCAGCTTGTAGCTGGCCGGGCGCTCGGTAGAGCTGCCGGCCAATTGCAAAAGCTCATTCAGCTCGGCGTCAGTCAGATTGTCGCAAACGTTGCCGCCCTGATAGTTAGCAACGAGCTTGCGCAGGTACGATTTCACCTGATTGGCCTGCTCTGGCTTGGCGCCTTTGGCGCTGACAGCCTTAGCGAAATACCAGAAAGCGTCCATCTGCTGGGGCGGATTCATGGCCATGTAGGCCTGCCCGATCTTGTAGGTGGTGATAGCATCGTCCGGACTCTTCTCAAGGACAGCCTTGTAAGAGTCAATGGCCGTCTGGTAGTCCTTTTGGATCATCGAGCATTGGGCGAGGGTGTAATTGAAAAGGATGGCGGGCTGCGCCTTCTGCTTATTGAAGTCCTCTTCAGACATATTGTCCGGCTTCTTCAGTTCATTAAGAGTCTTAAGGCCGGCTTTGGCCGCTTCACAGGCTTTGGGGGCCTGGTCCTTCACGTCTTGAGAATTGGGAGGAAGATTGCTGTACGCAAAGGCGCGAGCGTAATAAGCCTGGTAACGAATCGGTGGTTCGACTTTATCTCCCAAGGCAAGAAGCTTATCGGCGTATTCAACAACCTTCTGCCAATTTCTCAGTTGGCTGTAGGCGTTGTAATAGAGCGGGTAGACGTAGACGAGCAGCGCCGAATTCGGGTACTTCGCCACAAAATCATCGAGCAGCTTGATCTGCTGAGTTGGATTTTTTTCCGCGGCGGCCGCCTGATAGGAGTTGTACTCCGCCATGGTGTACTGCTGCTTGCCGGCACCGGCGTCTTGACCAGCGGGTGCCTGGGCGAGCGTGTTTGGCGCGCCGCTAATCGCCAAGCAAAGCGCCGCGACAACCGCCAAGCCCGCCACTCTACGTGTTCGATTCATTCCATTCTCCTCGCTCAAACTCCAAGCCTATTCATGCACGTCTCGTACACCCTGGAGTGCTCGTGCCGGGTATCACGCTAACTCTCAAAACTTTGGGATTATAGGAAAAGGGCACGTAAATCCGCAAGGCGTTACTCTACAGGGACCTATGTATCTTACATTTGTTGGAAGCCTCCGAATGCGTACTTTACGCTACGCACAATGGCCCCTGCGGCTGAATGTTAAGATGAGTTTTGCACAAAAAGGGTCGCCCGGACGAAGGAAGAATTGTGATGGCTCCCATAAGTAAAACGAATGCCCCGGCGGATGCAACGAAGCCGCTGGCCGGTGCGATAGCGTTGGTCACTGGAGGCAGCCGCGGCATCGGGCGCTCGATTGCGATGAAGCTCGCGGAGTTGGGCGCAAGGGTGGCCATTTGCGGACGTGACAGCGAGAAGTTGCGCGCGACCGCGCAGCAGTTGCAGGCGCTGACCGAAAGTGTTTTCTGGCAAACAGCGGACGTAACCCGCGGGGAGGAAGTGGAGAAACTCGTTTCCGCAACGGAAGCAAAGCTCGGGCCGATAGGGATTCTGGTTAACAACGCGGGCATTGGGCTCTTCGGTCCGGCGCACGAAAAGAGTGAAGAAGAGTGGGACCGGATCCTGAGCACTAATTTGAAGAGCGTATTCCTGGTTTCGCGGGCAGTGGTCCCATCCATGATCCGGCAGGGCGCAGGAGACATCATCAACATCAGTTCGCTTGCGGGAAGGAATACGTTCGCGGGCGGAGGGTTGTACTGCGCGTCAAAATGGGGAGTGCAGGGACTGTCGGGTTGCATGGCGGAGGATTTGCGGGACCACGGAATCCGAGTCAGCGTGATTTGCCCGGGGAGCGTAGCGACGGAATTCTCCGGGCGCGGGAGCAAAGACGCCGGGAAGGCGCTGCAGCCGGAAGATGTGGCGCACGCGGTACAGGCGGTGGTGACACAACGACGCGGCAGTTTCATGAGCGAGATTCACGTTCGGCCGCTACGGAAGTGAAGGGTCGTTTTGCCTCTTGACAATAGTTGTTGCAACGAATAAGTTTGGGTATGAGTGTATGAGCCGGACGCAGAAACAGCACCCCTCGCTGCCCATCGAGGACCGGGTATTCGTCGCGCTACAAAGGGCCGCGGACAGACTGGCGGTGCAAGCCGAACAGGTTCTAAAATCCAACGGCCTTACAGGCGCGCAATACAACGTGTTGCGTATCCTGCGCGGTGCAGAGCCGGAGGGGCTGGCCTGCAGCAGCATCGCGGAACGCATGATTTCGCATGATCCGGACATGACGCGCCTGCTGGATCGAATGGAAAAGCGCCACCTGATTACGCGGCAGCGGCAAAGTGACGACCGGCGCGTGGTGAAGGCGAGAATTACAAGCAGCGGACTGGAGTTGTTGAAGCGTCTCGATCCCACGGTTCGCGAGGTTCACAAGCGTCAATTCGCGCATATGGGGGCCGTGCGCGTCAGAGCGTTGGCGGATCTGCTCGATGAAATATGCGCACCGGATCGCGAGTGAAAAGTTTGTGGTAGGGACACGCAACGGATTTCTAATCGCGTCACAAAGGAGAACGTAATGGGTCACTTCCCGGTTCGTGCTATTTCAGCGGCAGCGCTCGCAGCGGCGCTTTCGTTCCCGGCGGCTGCAGCAACGTCCACTTGGCAGATCGATCCGAACCATTCCGCGGCGCAGTTTGCGGTGCGCCATATGGCAATTTCGACGGTGCGGGGAGCATTCAACAAGTTGAGCGGAAGCGTTCAACTGGACGACAAGGACATCACCAAGTCTTCCGTCGAAGTGACGATTGACGCCGCTTCGGTGGACACGCGCGTGCCTGATCGAGACAAGGACCTGCGCAGCGAGCGCTTTTTCGATGTCGAGAAGTATCCGACGCTGACTTTCAAATCGACCAAGATAGAGCAGACGGAGCCCGGGAAGCTGAAAGTGACCGGAGACCTGACGATTCATGGAGTGACCAAGCAAGCGGTGCTGGAGGTGGAGGGACTAACGGCGCCGGTGAAAGATCCCTGGGGCAATCAAAGGACGGCGGCGAATGCCACTACCAAGATCAACCGGCAGGATTTCGGCGTGAAATGGAATGCCAAGATGGACAGCGGAGGATGGGTGGTTGGCGACGATGTGGCAATCACGATCGACGTTGAGTTGGTGCAAAAGGGCGCCGCGAAGTCTGGGAATTGAGGCATTGATTCGCTCGCGTACCGCTAAAGGAGCGGTCTGAATGCACCGTCCAACCCATTTTGCTCATCTAACGCAGGTTCCGTATGATCTAGTAAGGTTTAGAGCATGCACAAACCAGCTGCCACGGATGTCTCTCTACACGAACTTATACTAAACCGCTGGAGTCCGCGCGCGTTTTCAGATAAGCCGGTGGGTCCGGAGGTTCTACGGAGCCTCTTCGAGGCAGCGCGGTGGGCGCCGTCCAGCAATAACGAGCAACCGTGGGCTTACCTGGTGGCTGCAAAAGACGACGCAGAGAACTTCGCCAAGATGCTGAGCGTGCTCGTGGAATTTAACGCCAACTGGGCGAAGCACGCGCCGGTGCTCGCGTTGTCAGTGGCGCATCTGAAGACGCAGCGTGACGGCAAGCCGAACCGCGTGGCGCTACATGACGTAGGCAGCGCCAGCGCGCAGCTTACTCTTGAGGCGAACGCGCGCGGCTTGCAGGTACACCAGATGGCTGGATTCGATGCTGACAAGGCGCGGCAGGCATTCGCGATTCCGCCGGATTGGGAGCCCGTGGCGGCAATGGCCATTGGGTATCCGGGCGATCCGGAGTCGCTTCCGGAAAAGCTGCGTGAGCGGGAACTGGCGCCGCGAACGCGCAAGCCACTGGGCGAATTTGTTATGAGCGGCGGTTGGGGGCATACTGCTCCCTTCGTTGCAACCTGAGCGCGTCTCTGGGACCCGGCTCAATCATGCACAGCGTACTAGAGTTCCTTCTCCACCATGGCTATGCGGTTTTGCTGATATGGGTATTTGCCGAACAGCTCGGCCTACCTGTGCCTTCTCTGCCGATTCTTTTAGCCGCGGGAGCGTTAGCAGGCTCGGGCAAATTCAACTTTGCGGGCTCGATCTTCCTGAGTGTTTTCGCTGCAGTCGTCGCCGACTCCGTGTGGTATGCACTGGGGCGTGTGCGCGGCATTAAGGTTCTCCAGCTTCTCTGCAAAATTTCCCTTGAGCCGGATTCCTGCGTACGGCGCACGGAGGGTCTTTTCGCAAAGCAAGGCGCGCGGTCGCTGGTCTTTGCGAAATTCGTGCCCGGCTTGGGCTCCGTCGCTCCGCCGTTAGCCGGCATTTTTAACATGCGGCCATCGCGATTTTTCCTGTTCGATGTGCTCGGAGCGCTTCTTTGGTCGAGTGTTTATATAGGGCTAGGTTTCGTCTTCAGCGGCGAGATTGAAAGATTTGCCGAGCGTGCTTTTCGTCTCGGCAGAGGCCTCGGTGTTTTGGTTATCGGGGCGTTGGTGGCATACATCGCATACAAGTTCATTGCGCGGCAGCGTTTTTTGCGGGAGCTGCGCATCGCGCGCATAACAGCAGACGAACTGAAGCAGAAGCTGGACGCCGGAGAGGATCTGGTCATAGTGGATCTGCGGCATTCCTTGGACTTCGAGGCTGACCCGCATACGATTCCAGGAGCGTTCCGCATGGACGCCGAGGATCTGGAAGAGAAGGATGACCGCTTGCCGCGCGACCGCGAGGTCATTCTTTACTGTACTTGACCAAACGAAGCTACCAGCGCCCGTGTGGCGCTGTTCCTAAGGAACAAAGGCGTGCGGCGTATCCGGCCGCTACAAGGCGGGTTGGACGCCTGGCGCGAGCGCGGATATCCGCTAGTCAGTGCGGCTCTCGTCTAACACCTGAACAAAGCAATCACACCTCTGAAGAAATGGATGCGTTCAAAGTCAGAGGCGAGGTAGAACGATTCCGCCTTGTGACTGATACTTTCCCTTTTTGTCTTTGTAGCTGACTTCACAGTCTTCGTCGGATTCGAAAAACAGGACTTGGCAGAGGCCTTCGTTGGCGTAAATCTTCGCCGGGAGCGGCGTTGTGTTGCTAATTTCCAGGGTAACGAAGCCTTCCCATTCAGGTTCGAATGGCGTGACGTTCACAATGATGCCGCAGCGGGCGTAGGTGGATTTGCCGAGGCAAATGGTCAGCACATTGCGCGGGATGCGAAAATATTCGATAGAACGGGCGAGGGCGAAAGAATTCGGCGGAATCAAACAGGATTCGCCTTTGTAGTCGACCAGGGAGCGGGGATCGAAATGTTTGGGATCGACGATGGTCGAATTCACGTTGGTGAAAATGCGAAACTCGTCGGCGACGCGAATGTCGTAGCCATAGGACGAAACTCCATAGCTAATGACCCCTTCGCGCACCTGGCGGTCGGTGAAGGGCTCGATCATTTTGTGTTCCAGCGCCATGCGGCGGATCCAGCGGTCGGGCTTAACGGACATCCACGCCTCCTCGGTTTGCGTGCAGATTCCTTCGAGCGAATGCAAAAAGGAAAGTCAGTGTAGATTAGCCGTCACATCTTGACAACCCACGGCCCAGCCTCTAGCATCTGCCGAGTCGCTGGAGGAACACGTGATTAAGCTCGATATCGTAAACGCCGTCGTGACGACGACGAACATCAGCCGCACCAAGGCCGAGCAGGCTGTCGAGACCGTCTTTGAATCGCTGAAGAACGCGCTCGGCCGCGGCCAGCGCATCGAGCTGCGACGCTTCGGGGTTTTCAGCGTTAAGCCGCGCAAGACGGGCATCGGCCGCAACCCGCGCACCGGGGAAGAGGTGAACATTCCGCCTGGCAAAGCCGTGCGCTTCAAGCCCGGAAAAGAGCTGCAGGGAATCGAAGAATCCGCAAAGGCCTGACAGGGTTCCTCTGTAAGAAATCGCCGAAGAATGTCTGTGCCCGTTGTCGTGGCTTGACAGGATGCGCTGCAGAAGAACAGGTGCTTTAGATTCTGCGGCTCCGAGCATGCCCTGACACTCGTTGGCGTTTTCGCTATACTAAAAAGTCCGGCGCGGTACCCAAGTGGCCCAAGGGAGAGGTCTGCAAAACCTCCATTCGTGGGTTCGAATCCCACCCGCGCCTCCAGATTTCTAGCTTTAGAATGAATCAGTTAGGGCGACGGTTTTTTCCGTGTACCCCGCGTGTACCCTGCGTTTCAAGAGCGATGAGTGGGTCCCGACTCCATGCCTTGGTCAAGTCCGCTTCGAGTTGTTCCTGTCGCGAGCGCACCCAAGGCGCGTAATGCCTCTCCGTAATGCGGACGCTTTGATGCCCGAGCAGGATCGAAACCCGCTCAATCGGCACACCAGAGAGCAATAGCTCAACTGCGAATGTATCGCGGAATCGATGCGGATGAGCGCGTTCTACCTTCGCCAGTTCAAAGAGCTTCGCTAACCTCTTCCTCCAGCTACCAACAATCGTTTCCAGATTCAAGGTACCGTCCCAAAAGAAGTGTTTCTCTGTGACTTTTGGGCTTGTGTCTAACGCCTTCAGCACAAAGTCTGGGAGAATTGTGTTCACAGGGACGCCGGTCTTCTGAGTGTATAAGAAGAGTTTGTTTCCTTCGATCCGGTCGCTCATCAGACCGACCGCGTCACCGATTCTCATGCCGCTGTAGCGAAGCAGCAAAACTAGCGCGCGCATCCGCCGGGCATTCTCCGAACCTCGTTCGGAAAATTCATCCCGATATTTGTCGATGGCTGCCAGAATGCGCATCATCTCTTCGCGAGTGTATGGCAGCGTGGGGCAGAGAGTGATTTTCGGAGCTTTCAAATCGCTGGCCGGATTTTCTGGCGTCCACTTCCGCTTCTGGGCGAAGCGAAAGAATGCCCGGAGACGTTCGAGTTTCTTCGCGCTTGAACGCGGGCCGTCTTTCCACCCCGAACGAAACTGACTCACTGAGGACAAATCAAACTCGTCCAGAAAATGCAAGCCATGCTTCTGCCCATAGTCTTCTAACTGCCGCTTCAACAATTTGTACTTTCGGACAGTGGACCCGTGTAGTTTGCGAGCCTCTACGTCAGCTAGGAATTCTTTCCATCCATCCGCCACGCTCTTTCGTTGGGGGCGCGACGTACGGCGGTCCTCAGCCTCCCATTCGCGGAGGATCTCTTGCGCCCGCTGCCAATCGCGAAGCTTCAGAGACTCGCGCACCTCTTTCCCGCCAAGTACTCCGTCAACCCAAATGGGGCACTGGCAGTGTCGGTGTTTCCGACCCTTCGCGCGTTGCTTGCAGTTTTTGCGGTGACGGCGATAAATGGTTAGCATCGTGGAACGCTCCTACCGGACGCCGGACTTTGACGATAAACGACAATGAACCCGTTCGACCACAGTCTGAGGAATGCGCAGTGTGACATACCGTCTCTTGTGGCGAGGACTTTTCTCTCCGATCACAAGCACACCCGGCTCACCGTCAAAAAGTTCACGAACCTTATCAACGCTCAGATTCCACATTTCGGCGATTTCCGTAACGGCGTAATGCCGCTCGATGTGCACCGAGGTCTCGATTTGGGATGGTACGGCCATTGCGTGTCAGGTGACTCCTACGGTTAGGGAAGATCGACGAGTGGCTCGTCGAAAATGCTCTCTGGTGTCTGAGAATGCTCTCAAGGATATTCTTCTTGCATTTCAGTCGCCAGATGAGCTACACTAACGTAAACAGAGTACATCAGCGTAGGAGAGTCTGTCAACTATGATGTCCATCCTCAAGAAGAAACCCCGGCACGAGGTCATCTCTATTCGACTCAGCGAAGACCGCCTCAAGCTGTTGGAGCGCTACCAGAAACTCCTCAGCGAACAACTGGGCCGCTCTGTGTCATTGGGGGAGGCCGCCTTCCTTGTGATTGAGGAGCGCGTGGCCGGAATGGACCGCGAGACAGCGCGCCATGAAATGCTCCGCACACCGACCTCTTCTCTTTATTACATTCGCAAGAAGTGGGAATCGCAGCACACTCTGTCTGCCGCCGAATGGGATGTTCTCGCCCAGTACGTGCAGATTGGCACAGAGGAAGAGGCTCAAGAGCCGCCGCTGCTTTGGCCCGCGATTCCATCCAGGGAGTCATACCTCAGGTTACTAGAGGCCTTCGAAGCCGTTTATCAGAACCGGAAGAAACATGCCTCGAAGCACGCCTGGTTTTACTTCGGAAACCTTGGCGGCCACTTCACCGGGGTTCGGCTCTCCGATGATGACGCCGAACAAAGACATCAAGCAGTTCTGAAGCAAATTTCGCATCGCAAGGAGCTGCTGAAGCCGGCGGAGAAATGGCAGAACCCCGGCACGATTGGAGGATGCTTCCTAGCCGCCATTAGTGATGAAGGAGTCGAGGGCACTAGACTCGATCAAGTCCTGGCCCCGTACTGGCCGACTCTCTGGGGCCTCGCCGCTCGGGGCCATTGGGTGCGACATGACCGCCAGCCGGTGCGACCAACGGGTCCAAACGAAGATGATTTTCGCCGCCGAATTATCCTGCCTGATCCACTCAAGGTTGATGACCTGAAGCTCTCGTTTACGACGACAGCTTGCCCAGAGCTGGGCGTGTATATCGATTTTGGCCCAACACGCCGCGTGAACTATCTCATTGCTCGGTACTCCGCCCTGGCCGAGTTCCGGGCCATGCTCAATGGATGGTCGGCCAAGAGCTCGTGGAACGGCAGGCATTTCCTCACGACGCTGTCCAAGGAGAAGGGGCCAACCTTCACGCTTTGGCTTCGGCAGAACGATATAGGTATCGACTTCACCGAGAACGAATGGAACGCCCTGCGCGAACTGTTCCAGAAGGCATGGGCGATCCCCGAGCTTCAGCGGTGGATGCAGGAGCTCCAGTTGGAATATGGCGAACAGGGTTGATAGCGCGAATCGTTGGTTTGCGCCGCGTTTTGCGGGGAGCGGTGCCTCCGGCACCGGGAGTTGGACTGACACGTCACCCCCAAACGGGTGCCGTATAGCAACCTTGGTTGCTGTACGGCACCCGTTTGGGGGTGACGTGTCAGTCCAACTCCCGGTGCCGTAGGCACCGCTCCTCGCAAAACGCGGCGCAAACCCACGATTCGCGCTATCAACCTTGTTCGCCATACTCCAATTGCAGCTCCTGCATCCACCGCTGAAGCTCGGGGATCGCCCACGCCTTCTGGAACAGTTCGCGCAGGGCGTTCCATTCGTTCTCGGTGAAGTCGATACCTA
>WNFR01002597.1_pt1 | contig 18725 bp, 20 predicted proteins | sample 5400221 | NCBI WGS metagenome assembly WNFR01 (sample SAMN13153357, study PRJNA577476) | soil metagenome | isolation source: 40 cm soil under Madrone tree | place: USA:California | collected 2016-06-14 | reverse complement strand
TCAGACGCACCGCAGAGGCCGACTGGGTCAAAAGGCGGCGTCGCCGAACGTCGCGAAACCTTTTGGCGACCGCGTGATCTAGTTCACATCCTGTACGCCTACAGATGCCGTAGAAGGGGTGTTCACGGCGATGATCAAACATGGAGTTCGATCATGCCCAATATATTTGACATATTTGACGTGCTTTACCGCGAATTTTGCCGTGCGCGCCTCGCTGAGATGCGGAAGCAGCTCCTGCTTTGGCCTGGCACCCCTGTAGTTCCCGAAGAGAATTGCGAGGCCGGACATCCCGACGACGCGGCTGATAGGGGTATAGGTTTAGGGTCCTCGCAGGAATGGGATAGTCACGCGGAAGGAAGTCATTCTTAAGCTTCGAGAACTGCAATTAAAAGTTGGCTCGTTTCCACCGGCGTGTCACCTGCGGAATGTCTTCCCAATGTCTGAGTTGGGTCCAGGCTCACGTCGCTGCGTGCGGACCGCATCAGCGGTCCTGAAAAACTTTGTTCGTCAGCCAGAAAAGACTTTTGCAACAATATCTGCCAAAAGCTGACATCGAATACTTGATCTTAAAACAAAAGAGGCCGCCAGCGAGGCGGCCGCTTTTATCCAGCTTCAGCGGTGGCCGCCCTGTCCATGCATGTCTCCCATGCGTTTGCCCGTCGAACCATTCAAGGATTTTCCTTAGCGCGAGTCCACTAAGCCGCACCAGCGCGACAGCGGTTCAGCCACGCAGCCTTATCCGGTCCGCTCGCGCGCAGTCAGCCACGAAGTCGACTACCGCGCGCACCGCCGGGAGGGCGACAAGGTCCGGATGCGCCAGCAACCAGAGGTCAGACACGCTCGCCAGCTTCTCAGGCGCGACGCGCACCAGATCAGGATAGGCGGCGGCGACAAGGCAGGACAGCGCGGAAATCCCGAGGCCAGCCCGTGCCGCAGCAAGCATATCGCCCTGCGACGAACAACGCATCGAGATTGATCCCTGCCGGGTGATGAGGTCGTTCCAGCGTGCGAGATGCACATTCGATGCCTGGTCGGCGAAGCCGATTACGCTGTGGCCCTTCCATTCGTCGCGCCGTTCAGGCAGCCGCCGCTGCGCGGCATAGCCTCGCGAGGCGTAAAAGCCGGTGCCGAGGCGACCGATCTTGCGACCAATCAGATTCTCTTCGCCGCTGTCCACCGGGCGCAGCACGACATCGGCCTCACGGCGGCGCACGCTGGCCGGAAACGGATGGGTGATGATCTCCAGCTGAATGTGGTCGTGCCCGCGCAAAAATTCTCCGAGCCGAGGCATCAGCCAATGGGCGGCGAGTGTCGCGCCAATCGACAATTTGACCACGCCGCGGGCATTCTGACCGGCCGCCGATGCGGCGGTCTCGGCGCGCAGCGCCGCGGCGGCCATTATCTCGGCGTGCTCGTGAAATTTCCGCCCCTGCGATGTCAGCGAGAGTCCGTCGGCGGATCGCGCAAACAGCCGAGTGCCAAGCTGCGCCTCAAGTGCCGCGATCTTGCGGCTCACGGTTGGATGACTGGCGCGCAAACGGCGCGCCGCCCCGGTGAAGCTCCGGGTATCGGCAACCGCGACGAATGTCTTGCACAAATCCCAATCCATGGAGTGTCCTCCTTGAGGCGCCATCCCCAGATGTTCAAATCTGGCTAACCAGCTGTTCAAGATTGAACCGGCCGGGCCATCTGTCCAGCTCTATAATGGCGGGAGCAGGGCATCTCCCATCGAAGCCAAGCCCCGGTTCGCAGGGAGCATGCCCGCAATCAAAGACAAGCGCGTTCCGCGACCGGCCATCGGCCGATAGGCGGACACTCGCCGGGAGGACCATTCAGATGCCGCTGCCCGCCTCGCTTGCGAGTACGCTCGAACTGCCCGTGCTCGGATCGCCGCTGTTCATCGTATCCGGGCCGGAGCTTGTGATTGCCCAATGCAAGGCCGGCATCATCGGCTCGTTCCCGGCGTTGAATGCGCGTCCCGTTGAAAAGCTCGACGATTGGCTCACCCGCATCGACAACGAACTCGGCGAGTACAGGGCATTGCATCCCGGCAAGAAGGTCGCGCCCTACGCCGTCAACCAGATCTGCCACACGTCCAACGACAGGTTGATGAGGGACATGGGGACCTGCGTGAAGCATCAGGTTCCGATCATCATCACCTCGCTGCGTCCACCGTCGGAAATCGTCGAGGCCGCGCATTCCTACGGCGGCGTGGTGTTCCACGACGTCATCAACGTCAAGCATGCGCGCAAGGCCGCCGAGCAGGGCGTCGACGGCCTGATTCTGGTCTGCGCCGGCGCCGGCGGACACGCCGGCACGCTGTCGCCGTTTGCGCTGTTGCGCGAAGTGAAGCAATGGTTCAAGGGCACCATCCTGTTGTCGGGTGCGATCTCCGACGGCTGGAGCATTGCGTCGGCGATCGCGCTTGGCGCCGACCTTGCGTATATGGGCACGCGTTTCATTGCCACCGAGGAGGCGAATGCCGATCCGGCCTATAAGGCCGCGCTGACCGAGCACGCCGCGCATGATATCGTCTATTCGAATTTGTTCACCGGCGTGCACGGCAACTATCTCGGGCCGTCGATCGTGGCCGCGGGTCTCGATCCGCACAATCTACCGGTCGCCGACAAGTCGAAGATGAATTTCGGTTCCGGCGGCAACACGAAGGTCAAGGCGTGGCGCGATATCTGGGGCTCGGGTCAGGGTATCGGCCAGATCGCCGACGCGCCACCGGTTGCGGAGCTGGTGGACCGCCTGAAAGCCGAGTTTGCCGAAGCCAGCACTGATTTTCTCAAGCGGGCGCGCGCTTAGGCGCGATCCGATTCAGCAATAGGTCAAACAGAGGGAGTGGGACGATGAGAGTACCGAGACATGCATTAGCCGTCGTGTTCGCTTTCTGGGGGATTGCGACGGCCGCCGCCGACAACGGCAAGGACGAAATCCGCATCGGCCAGACTCTGCCATACAGCGGTCCGGCGTCCGGCTTCGGCATCATCGGTCGGGCACAGGAGGCTTATTTCGAGAAGATCAACGCCGAAGGCGGCATCAACGGCCGAAAGATAAAGTTCATCAGCCTTGATGATGCCTACTCCCCTCCCAAGACGGTCGAACAGACCCGAAAGCTCGTCGAACAGGATGAAGTGCTGCTAATGTTCGGCTCGCTCGGAACCGCCACCAATGGCGCCGTGCATCGCTACCTCAACAGCAAGAAGGTTCCGCAGCTATTCGTGTTGAGTGGCGCCAGCAAATGGGCCGATCCGAAGAATTTCCGGTGGACCATGCCGGGGATGGCAGCCTACGAATCCGAAGGCGTCGTCTATGCCAAATACACCCTGCAAACCAAGCCTGACGCCAGGATCGCCATCCTCTCGCAAAACGACGACTTCGGCCGGGACTATGTCGCCGGCTTCAAGCGCGCGCTGGGCAGCAAAGCGGCGACCATGATCGTTGCAGAGGCGAGTTATGAAACCAGCGCGCCAACGATCAGTTCGCAACTCGCGCTGTTGAAAGCCTCCGGTGCGAACGTGCTGTTCGGCGTCACGCTTGGAAAATTCACCTCGCAGATGATTAAGGGCGTCGCCGAAATCAACTGGAAGCCTGATCTGTTCTTTGTACCGACGTCGGCGTCATCGATCTCATTCCTGGAGCCCGCAGGACTGGAAAACGCAGTCGACCTGATCTCGTCCAGCACGCAAAAGGATTCCATCGATCCGCAATGGGCCGACGACCCCGGCGTGAAGGAATTCTTTGCGTTTATGAAGCAGTATTTGCCCAATGCCGATCTGAACAATTCGAACTACGCCGCCGGTTACCACTACGCGAGCCTTCTAATGAGCGTTCTGAAAGCATGCAAGGACGACTTCAGCCGCGAGAACATCATGCGCCAGGCAGCTTCGCTGCGCGAGGTCTCGCTTCCGATGTTATTGCCGGGCATCACGGTGACGACTGGCCCTGACGACTATTTGCCGTTCCAACAATTGAGGCTGCGGCGCTTCAATGGCAAGAGCTGGGTCGGCTTCGGCGAACTGCTCGACGACCGCTAGGCGGCCAGAGACAACGACGTGACAATGATCATCAGCGGCGAACGCCGGATCAGCTACCCCGAGATTCACGCCCGTATCGCCAGGGCGGCCACTGGATTCCGGACGCTCGGCCTGCGCGACGGCGCGCCCGTCGCCGTGATGCTGCGCAATGATTTCGCGCTGTTCGAGGTTTCGGGCGGCGCGGCGGCACTGGGCAGTCCGGTGGTGCCGATTAACTGGCATCTGAAGGCGGAAGAGGTCGGCTACATCCTGGCGGACAGCGGCGCCGATATTCTGATCTGCCACGCAGACCTGTTGCCGCAGATCCGCGAAGGTCTGCCAAAGAACCTGCGGCTGTTTGTAGTGGCGACGCCGCCGGAGATCGCCGCGGCGTTCGGCATCGCGGAAGCGCCGGCTCAAATCCCCAGCGGTATGACGGACTGGGACAGCTGGCGCGACACCCACGCGCCGTCGCTCGAGCCGCCGGGGCGCAGTTCGCCGATGTTCTATACCTCGGGCACCACCGGCATGCCGAAGGGTGTGCGCCGCAACCCGATGCGGCCCGAACAGCTCGTCGCGGCCGAGCGGGTCGGCGCCCTCACCTACGGCGTCAAGCCAAACGAAGATCAGGTTATCCTGATGAACGGCCCGATGTATCATTCGGCGCCGAATTCCTACGGCATGCTGGCGTTCCGTCACGGCTGCAGGATCGTGCTCGAGCCGCGATTCGATCCCGAGGATATGCTGCAACTGATCGCGCGCCACCACGTCACCCACATGCATATGGTGCCGACCATGTTCGTGCGCCTGTTGCGGCTGCCGGAGGAGGTGAAGAACCGCTACGACCTCTCCTCCCTGCGCTTCGTGGTGCATGGCGCGGCGCCCTGCCCGCCGCATGTCAAACGCGCGATGATCGACTGGTGGGGCCCGGTGATCCACGAATATTTCGGTTCGACCGAAACCGGGATTCCGGTGTGGCATTCGGCGCAGGAAGCGCTGGCGAAGCCCGGCACCGTCGGCCGGGCGATCGAAGGCGGCATCGTGAAGATCTTCCGCCCCGACGGTGAGCCGTGCGGTGTCAACGAACCCGGCGAAATCTTCATGCGGCAGACCGCGGTGCCGGATTTCGATTACCACGGCAAGGCCGAGGCGCGCGCAGAGGCCGGCCGCGATGGCCTGGTCAGCGTCGGCGACGTCGGCTACCTCGATGAGGACGGCTATCTGTTCCTGTGCGACCGCAAGCGCGACATGGTGATCTCCGGCGGAGTCAACATCTACCCGGCGGAAATCGAGAACGCGCTGATCGGCATGGCCGGCGTGCGCGACTGTGCGGTGTTCGGCATTCCCGACGACGAATTCGGCGAACGGCTGTGCGCCTGCATCGAGCCGGAACCGGACGCGGCGCTGTCGCCTGCCGCCGTGCAGGATTTCCTGCGCGGACGCCTTGCAAATTTTAAGGTTCCAAAGGACATCCAGTTCTTCGACGCGCTGCCCCGTGAGGCCAGCGGCAAGATCTTTAAGCGCAAACTGCGCGACCCCTATTGGGATGGCCACACTCGCACCGGCGCATGACCGCGAGCCGGCGAAACCGAACGCTGTTTTAAACAAGATAGCTGTTGCAAAATGGTCATCGGCAAAAGCAAAGATCAAGGCAGCGAAAACGCCGGGATCGAAGACATAATATCCACCGACTTCATCGTTGCGCGCCATGATCTGCAGCAATTCAAAACCGTCCGCGCTCAACAGGATGATCTCAGCTCGCCAGACATGTGAGCGCTTGGATTTTGCCGCACACCAACAGCGCTGTGGCGCTCCTTGCGGAAAATCTAACAGTCGTTATCGCCACGGCGGCAGCACCAAAGCAGGGCTAGCCATGCTCCGGCACATCAACATGCTAGGAAGACTGCTCAAGCGGGTCCCGCGATAATTATCTGAGGCCGCTTACCCATAAATCAAGTTCAGTAGGTAGCGTTAATCGATGTCCGCTATTGGTCGCATAGCGGACTCGAGTCGGGCATCGCGCCATGTCCGTTTTGTGCCAAGGAAGGCTTGGAGCTCGACCGCGCGATCGAGCGGCTCGATCATTTCAAGAGCCTCCAGAGCCAGCTCATTTCGACGGCGATGCATTAAGGCGCATTCCGCCGGTTTTCCAGGGCGCGGACTCATTAGCACGCAGCCAAATGCGGATTGATGCGAGCTTGATGAACCCAAAAGATACCGTCCAAGACGCGCCGGTCCTAACCCTCCGCAGCGCAAGCTCTTTTTTATCGTGCCCGACGCGCTTTCATCAGTCTGCCTCCGGAACGATTCTCAGAGAAGCGCTAAGCGGCTTGGTGCGAGCAACGTTGCGTTTCGGCAACTTGACATTCCCTCGGGGCACTTTCTTGTAGGGAACACTTGAGAGGAGGTGCGCGATGATATTGAGTCGCGCCTGCCTCTTGTTGTCGGATCGAGCGATAAACCATGGCGCCCACGCGGTGTCGGTCGCCTGGAACATGTCGTCACGAGCTCGCGTGTAATCATCCCATCGCGTATAGGAATCCAGGTCCATCTGGGACAGCTTCCAGATCTTTCGCTTGTCGTCGATCCGCGTGGTGAGCCGGTTGGTTTGCTCCTCTGGACTCACCTCGAGCCAGTACTTGAGAAGTACAATTCCCGATTCGACTATGGCCTTTTCGACGTTAGGGACCACGCTCAGGAACTGCTTGGCATGATCCTCCGTGCAAAAGCCCATGACCCGTTCGACCCCGGCGCGATTGTACCAACTGCGGTCGAAGATCACGATCTCCCCCCCGGAAGGAAGATGCGGCAAGTATCGCTGAAGATACATTTGCGACTTCTCGCGTTCCGTCGGGGCGGCCATCGCAACGACGCGGAAAACGCGCGGGCTGACTCTTTCGGTCATGGCCTTGATGACACCACCTTTGCCGGCGCCATCTCGTCCCTCGAAGACCACGCACACCTTCTTGCCCTCGCGCTTCACCCATTCCTGAAGCTTGACGAGCTCAACGTGCAGCTTGCGCAACTTCTGTTCGTATTCCTTGCGCTTGAGACCCGGAACGTTGGTCTCCTTGCTCTTGCGATTCTTGTTAGCTACCTGGTTCATGTTTCAGTTTCCCCCACCAGCTGTCAGCGCTTCGCGTCGCCCCAAGTAAGGAAAAGGCCGATATCTCCCGGAAGGCCCTGCGGCCAATCCACGATCATTGCCTTCAGGCCGTAGCCCTGATTGATGGCGCAGCCATAATCGGTGCAGAGATCGTTTGGAAAACGAATTATTGGACTTCGGTTTTCCCGTTGTGCACGACGCGTTCAATAATCGCCACCGCGCGCTTAGTCCGCTCTTGGTCGGATAGGCTACACGGTCTCTCGAGCTGCTCCAGCAATCTTCGCTTTTCAGCTTCAGCTCGTTCATGCTGACGCGCCGCCCTTACGGCTTCTTTTGCCGGCGCTAATGATCTTCATCATGAATCCGTTGCCGGCGGTAGCGGATCATCAGGTTTCGGTGCCATGACTTACTCCATGTACCCTGTGGGGTTTGCGAGGTTAGATCAACGGTTCCATTTCGGTCAATCGATGAAACCTGCTGCTGCGGCTGCCTAGCGGTCGTCAACACCGAGTAGACCGTCGAGCGTCGCTCCCCTATCCAACCCTCCGACCTTTTCGGCTATGCCGTCGGCTCGCAATAAATCCCGCACCCATCCGTGCGCCCCGACGATGCGCAATACGGCGTCCCGGGTGGCAAGTTCGCCGTGCAGTTCGTGCAGCATGCGGGAGCCGCCGAGATCGACATAGGGTGCCAGGGTTCATTGGGTTGGCAAAAAGCCGCCACCGGGGCGAGGTGACGGCTTTCGTCTTGCACTCGTGACCCCTCCCCAAAGTAAAGGTCACACCGCGATGCTGGCGGCTGCGGGTAAATAGGAAATGAAAGAGGCCTACACCAAAACTGATGGGTGGATGACCCCCTCAGCTTTCCCCGGCTGGCGCCCGTTTCTCTACTGGGTTTGTCGAATTGCCTGTCAGTTCAGCCCGCGCTTCAATAGCGCATGGCCGCCGTTACCCGCCGAAGTTCCCCCGACGCTCCCGATGAATGCCGGAACCTCTACTTTGGTGGCGTGCGCGTCGGCACGATCGCGATCCGCACCGGCATGCCGCCTTGGCGAAGATCCTTGGGGTTGGGCAGACGGGGCGAGTTACTCAAACGGCAACGTCGCCTGATCGTCAGACCAGTCGATGACCGCGAAAAACATTCCCCGCTTGATCATTTCGGCCTCGAGATCGGCCGCGTGCTTTTTCCAGTCAGGTGTCTCGCGGACGCGGAATCTGGTTTCCCCACCCTGCGCCTTGGTCGCATCATCAGATGCCAGCGCGGCACGCACTGCCTCGTACATCATGGTGAGGCTGTCGTTCGTGAAGGCTTGATAGTTCATCGGACCACAACCCTTCGAAGAGATGAAGACGCCATTTTAGGATGGACCTTTAAAGGACCGCGCGCGTTGAGGCCTTGACCCCGAGGCGACCGCGAACCCGGAGCTTTGGTTATGTGTACTATCCCTCTGGACCTTGAAAGAAGGTTCGAACAGCGGTGGGCCGCCAGGTTTTCGGGCGCGCTCCAAGGGCATCGGGAAGAGCATCGGGAAAAGCAGCGTCAACAGCTTACCGCACCCGGCGAAAGCAAAAGAGAAGCCCGCCGGGTTGAGTTGGCCCTTAGGCCGCCCGCGTGTGAGCGGACGGCCCGGGATAGCCAGGATAGCGAAATAGCTGGCGCCGCACACTCGGCAACTTTGGAACCTCACGCGCGTTAAATTCCGCGCCGTGCTCTTGGGCGGCTCCCGGCCGCTCCTGGGCGCGACAGGGACCGCCGGTTTCCGCTGATTCCGACGGCCCCACCCACCCACCCGGAAAGCTCTTGGCGACGCGGCCATGACTGAGAAGTTTCCTCCGCCGCGGGTGACCGTCCGACGTTATGCGGCTTCGCGGGTTTGCGACGTCGTGGTTGTAGTTCGCGGCCAGGAGATGGTTATCCGCTGTCCTAGATACTCCCATGCCTTGAAATGGGCACGCCTGGAATGCAAGTCGTATGGTATTCCTGAACCGATCGATTTTCCGGACAACGGGGAGTCCGACGACGACGTGCCGCTTTTTTTGCACCCAGATAGAAATTGAAACCGACCGGGACCTATCGGACGATTTGCCTACGGCCGCGAGTGGCGCTTTGATGGCGCGAGGCCAAGCTAACTGACAGATCGCGCCTTGCGTTTGGGTGCATCCGGATGAGGATCGGTAAACTCTCGCTTCAAGATGTCTAGACCAGGCGCATGAAAGTGGCCGTTGGATCGATTACTCCGATCGTCATATGTCACATGGAAATTCGCCACGATTCAACAATCTCTGCTCAAAAGTTGCTCGGTTCACGGGACTGACAAGCCGTGGAGATGGACTGATGCCAAAAAAAAGGAATCACCGGCCACGACGGATGGGTAATCACGGAAGCGTTGGCAACGGCATTAGTCGCGTTAGAGCAGCTTCCAACGAAGCACCAACCGCACACCCAAATGGACGATATCAGGAAGCTTTTAGCTGCCGGTTGCCAACCTGGGACAGTCAACCTGCATCTCGCCCAAGCAAAGTGCAGGCTCTTTCCCGATCTTGATCGACCGGCCATTTATCGAGAATACGGGCTCGAGGATGGACAAGCGTAAAAGGCCCCCCGCACACATGATCATGCTGACCGAAACGCGCGACCACGCCTTATGTTTCGGTGCGTCCAGACGAGGACATCAATGCTCGGCACTCGCCCTTGCGCAAACTAACCTCCGCTCCCCCTCGGCTCCCCGGTACAATTCTAAACGGCGGTTCGCGCTGAAGTTCAACAACTATTTGCGCTCGGCCCTACCCTTGAGAGGGTTGAGCTCTCTTACTCTCAGTCAGCGCTGATGACCGAGACCAATGCCAAGTTTACGCGCCTTCTGGCGTAATGAGCCCACGGTCCTCTTGGTCAACTTTGCAATCTTAGCAACAGGCGTTCTCGCTTTGGAATGAGCTCGAAGCTCTCTGACATCGGTTTTCGAATACGCACGGCGAGTGATTTTCTTTTTAGACTTCTTAGCCAACTTCCACTCCTGATTTTGAAGGCTGGTTTTAGCACAGGAGATTTGCTTCGCAACAATCCGATCATAGAGGTTCATTTTTGAGAATTTCTACGCTTTAGCAAAGACATTCTTAGCGAAGATCGAAGAGATGATCAGTATGCCCTGAAATGAGCAACAAGATTGCTCTCCTTTCGCTCGACTTCGTCGGCACGGCAAGCATGTGTGGTGCCAACAAGGGAGTTGGCGGCGATGGATGCGCAATTAGTCGAAACAACGATCAAGGCCTATCTAACGGAAATTCGCAGCCGGCTCGACAAGGCCTCTGGGATAGGACGTGCCGCGGACGCTTGCGCTAGCGCCGGGTTTCACGAGAAGGGCCTCGAAGTCGCACTCGACATGGAGCAAATTCTGTACGAGGCCACAACGCTGCTGAATGCTGCGAGCTTGATCAACCGGATCAGTCAACAGAGTTGAGGGTCATTCTAAAGACGCCTCCTCCCCGCCAGCGCCTCCGGCGGGGTTGGGGTCGTGGCGGCGATGATGCCGCACGTCCCTAGAGGAGGAATTTATGAAACTCTCCGATACTCAACTATTGATTCTGTCTTCGGCTTCGCAACGAACCGACCGTGCGGCGCTTCTGCCTGCAAACCTCAAAGGCGGCGCCGCAAAGAAAGTGGTCGACAGGCTGCTGACCCAAAGGCTCCTGCAAGAGCTTCACGCCAAGGATGACATGCCGGTATGGCGGCACGGCGATGATAACAGGCCTTATTCACTGCGGATTACCAAGGCCGGCCTTAGGGCGATCGAGGTCGAGGAGGCTGACGAGACGCTGGACATTAGTGGCGCCGCGGTTCCAGCGGAAGGAGCAACCGCCAATGTGTCCACGGAAGCAAAGTCGAGCAAGCGACCGAGCCCCGCCAAGCGCTCGGTCGCAAAGAAGGCGCCTGCCGCTTCCACGAAGGCAATAAAGGCGTCGCCCGACCGAGCCAAACCAGACTCCAAACAGGACAGGATCCTAGCCCTCCTTCAACGCCCAAAAGGAGCGACGTTGGATGCCCTGGTGAAGGAGACGCAATGGCAGAGGCACTCGGTGCGCGGATTTCTCGCCGGCACCGTGCGCAAAAAGCTGAAACTCCCCCTTCTGTCCGAGAAGATCGACGGGGTCAGAACTTACCGAATCGGCGGGGGCAAAGCCGCCAAGAGCAAAAAGACCTCGGCGGCGCGAAAGGCCTGATCGAATGCCGCGTGGCACGACCAAAGATGTCGCTCTAGAGACTGAGATCGGGCGGTTGCCCAATCTCAGTCTTCTCGAACTCCGGCATCGCTGGCAGACGCTGTTCGGCCATCGCGCGCCCAAATCACTGCGCCGGAATTTCTTGGCACGGGCGGTGGCCTATCAAATGCAGGTCGAGGCCTATGGCGGACTATCGGTCGCAACCAAGCGGCGGCTGCGGGAAATCGCTAACGCCGTGCGAAACGGTGATGCGAATGCCGTGGTTGGTGGCAACCGAATCAAGCCGGGCACCCAGATGATCCGGCAATGGCAGAACACTACCCACACCGTCACGGCATTAGCTGAGGGATTCGAGTGGAACGGCCGGACTTACAAATCACTTTCCGCCGTTGCTAATGCCATCACCGGTTCTAACTGGAACGGGTTTGCCTTCTTCGGCATCAAGCGGGCGCCGGTTGGGAACAAGAACGCCTCGGGGCCGCGGCGAAGCAACTCGCGGGCAAATCCGGACGACAGCACTGTGCCCGTTTCAAAACTGAAAGCTACGGGGAGCGGACGAAATGCGTAACCCGGTCCCACCCCGGACCAAGGTTTTTCGCTGCGCCATCTACACCCGGAAATCGTCCGAAGAGGGGCTGGAGCAGGATTTCAATTCCCTGCATGCGCAACGCGAGTCCTGTGAAGCCTATATAAAGAGTCAGCGGCACGAGGGCTGGACCTCCCTTCCCGCTCTTTATGACGACGGCGGATATTCCGGGGGATCAACGGACCGGCCGGCTCTGAAGCGGCTGCTGGCCGATATCCAATCCCACCTGATCGACGTGGTCGTGGTCTACAAGGTGGACCGGCTCACCCGGTCGTTGGCGGATTTCGCGAAAATCGTCGAAATCTTCGATGCGGCAGGGGTCTCGTTCGTCTCGGTCACCCAGCAATTCAACACTACGACGTCGATGGGGCGTCTGACCCTCAATGTCCTACTATCCTTTGCGCAGTTCGAGCGCGAAGTCACGGGCGAGCGGATCCGCGACAAGATCGCCGCATCCAAGCAGAAGGGAATGTGGATGGGAGGCTGGGTACCCATCGGCTACGACCGAAAGGACCGCACCCTCACCATCAATGAAACCGAGGCCGTGACCGTCCGGACCATCTTTGACCTGTTTCTGAGACTCAAAAACGTCCAGCTGGTCCAGGCCGAACTTATTCGTCTTAATCTCACGACCAAGCCATATGCGACGCCCCGCGGTCGGGCGGTCGGCGGTTTGTCCTTTGCGCGCGGTCACCTTTACAAGATCCTGTCGAACCCCCTTTATATAGGGGAGATCGAGCACAGGGGCGTTCGGTATCCTGGCCAGCATCCGCCTTTAATTGAGAGCGCGATCTGGGACGCCGTCCAGGCCCAGCTTGCGAGCAACCATCACGCAAATCGGAACCGGACCAACGCAAAGAGCAAAAACCTGCTCGCGGGGCTCATCTATGACGACGCCGGCAATAGGCTCGTCTCCAGCCATGCGACCAAAAACGGCAAGCGCTACCTGTATTACGTCACATCAGAGGGAACTGGGCGCTCCGTCGCCGCGGCTAAGACACCAAGGCTTTGGCTTCCCGCCGCCCTGATCGATGAGTTGGTGCGAACAAAACTGCAAAACCTCCTGACGGATCAAACAGCAATATCGAACCTACTCCGTACAGTGGGGTGTCGGCCGGCTGAGATCTCCAGCGGTGTTCGGATTGCAAGCGAGCTTGCGGATTCCGTGACGGCTGGCTCAGCTCGGGCGCAGAGCGTTGCCGATCTCTTGGCGCGGGTGACCGTGAGCTCCACAGAACTACAAATCGCCGTTAAACGAAGGCAGCTGTTAGCGCTATTGACGAGCCAATCCAATCGTCAGCCCGCGAACAACAGCAAAGATGAATTCATCTCGCTCGAGGTGCCTTTTGCTGCTGCGCCGGGCGGTGGAGCCAGCAAACTCGTTTTCGGGGGTGAAGACGCCAAAACACGTGATCCAGTTGTCGTAAAAGCGATCGCACGCGCGTCCATGTGGTTCGAACAACTCACGACAGGAAAATCGCAGTCGATGGCGGAAATTGCGGTTCGTGAAGGTATCACCGACAACTATGTCAGTAACCTGATTCATCTCGCCTGGTTGTCGCCCGATCTGGTCCGCCAGGTGCTGGAAGGTGATTCGGAGGCAACCGCGCTGGCGAGGGCCGCGATGCTATCGCGCAAATCAAATGTTCTGTGGACACCGAGATAGTCAAAAATGGCTCGGCCGAGTTTGTCGCGTCCGGGGCGGTTGAGCGGATGCCAGGGTGTTGGAGTGTGATGTATCACCTGATGGACGCGCTATCCCCGGAGAAAACCGGGCTTTGGACCGTCCCGGCGGGGGTTGGACGCAGGTCCCAGTCCAAGTGCGGCAAGCGGATGACTCCCGCCCCTTGGGCACCTAGAGGCCGGCCCAGAAGCTCCGCGCTGCCTAAATGGATTTGTAACCCCGAAGTGATATGGAAATTCCCGGGTTCACGACACAAAAAGTGGTGGCATTCCCACTGACCAAACTGTGTAGTTAGGAAATCCGCTTGGAATCGCTTCGCAAATCACGGATCGCAATGACTGTTCAATTTCCAGTTTTTGAAATGGCGTTGACGAAGCGCGGCCGAACATGGAGGTGGTGCATCTCCTCAACCGAAGGAGATGTCGTGATGCAGGGTTCGGAAAGCAGCCGGCCCGCTGCCAAATACAGAGCAGACAGGGCGCTCTTCCTACTGCTGCTGTCCGCGCCGTATCAGTTGGCTTCAAACAAACCGGTTTATTTGCCCGCCAAGAAGGATCCGCGCTGGTGGCAGTCGTCACCGCCAGGCGGTGTCAGGACCGCGCCGCCAAGCGCGCCAAAATGCATCCGATGAACCTGTTTTGATCGAGTCGAGGACACAAGGACTCCTTCAACAAACCTATTTTAAACCTAAAACATTTGTGAAAGAGTGAGCGTTGTGGTTGCACTCTTTGCGTTTGCGAGTATCCGATGTCATCTCCCTCCAACAAGATTGCGCTGTTCATCGACGGCGCCAATCTCTACGCCACCGCCAAGACGCTTGGTTTCGACATCGATTACAAGCGCCTGCTCAAGGAATTCCAAAGCCGTGGAACGCTGTTACGGGCGTTCTATTACACCGCAATCATCGAGGATCAAGAATTCTCCTCGATCCGCCCGTTGATCGACTGGCTGGACTACAACGGCTACACCGTCATTACCAAGGCAACCAAGGAATTCATCGACGCTAACGGCCGGCGCAAGGTGAAGGGCAACATGGACATTGAGCTTGCCGTCGACGCCATGGAACTCGCCGAGCACGTCGATCAGATGCTGCTGTTCTCAGGCGATGGCGATTTCCGCTCGCTGGTGGAGGCGATCCAGCGCCGCGGCGTCCACGTCACCGTGGTCTCGACCATATCCAGCCAACCGCCGATGATTGCGGACGAGCTGCGCCGCCAGGCCGATGTCTTCATCGACCTCGTGGAATTAAAGTCCAAGATCGGCCGCGATCCGTCCGAGCGCCCGGCTCCGCGCGAGCCGCGTCATCACGCGCCGCAATCCCTGCAGCGCGCGACCACGATGGCGACGAGGGACAGTGACGATGATTTCGATGAATGAGTAACCGTTCGCCGACTTTTCGTTGCTGCAAAACCACCCGCTCAGTGCTTCGCCAATCGAATGTTTTGGAATTTTCCTACGACGTGCGCCTCATTTGCGCATGTCCAGTTGAGCATGTGGATGGACGGAGCTGAGCTTCACTGGCGGGCTGAGCAAAAAACCTTGGTTGGCAGCGTAGGAGTAGCCCTCGCCTAGCGAGGTTCAGAGGCCGACCGCTCACGGCTATACCGTGCGCTGCCACTCCCTCTGGTGACAGCCATTTCTTCTCGTGCCGCGCTTTTACGCCTCAGAACAAACCGATTCTCCGCGAGTCAATGCATTTCCTTTAACTTTTTACATGAAATTCATCGCATAATTTTGTTGCATTTCATCGCGTTTTCCCACAATTACGCTGAGTGTTCCTAATGCATATCGGGTGAATACCCATGGCCAGAGACAGGGAAAAGCGTGAGAAATTCGTAAAACTGGCTGAGGGACGGGTCCAGGGCGCGCTGATCGCGATACGAAAAATTGGGAATCTGTCCAACCGCAGGTCGTATGAGTTTGACGAAGGCGACATAAAGAAGATTATGAAGGCTTTGCGCGACGCTCTAAATGAGACTGAGAGGAAATTTGATCCTGCTGGTTCGCCATCGGGAAAGACATTCAAGCTTTAGGCCTTGGAGGGCGCACCGAATGGCGAATGAGGCATTGAAAATCGAGAACATCGAGTTCGCGGTCACTTCACAGATTGGACGCGCCCCTCATTGGACGATGATCCGAGAACTCACGATGAACGCTATCGAGGCTGCATCGCGGGCAACCGGTGATAAGAATGTGCTCTGGACCACCGGAAAATATCAAAGTCATCGCAAGGCGGTCATATGGAACACCGGCCCCGGCATGGATGCGGGGGAATTGAAGAAGGCGACAGACCTTGCCTGCGAGATCGGCAAGAAGCTCGGGCTCGATGACAACTTCGGCGTCGGCGCCAAAGTCAGCTCGCTTCCCAACAACAAACTCGGCATGCGCATGCGCTCCTGCAAAAACGGGCGCGTGAGTGAGGTCATCATCGGGCAAGACCCCGACACTGGCACCTATGTTCGCTTCGAGCGCGACCTGCCAGGAGGCGGGACCGATACTGTGATCGACGTGACTGCCATCGCCAAGACAGAGGGCCGCGACAATTCTGCCGATTGGACGGAAGTGATGTTGCTGGGCAACTCGCTCGAGCAAGATACCGCAGCGAAGCCCCTGGCCTCAGTACCAACCACCGAGAAATCCTTCATCGCAAACACTTTGTATCGGCGCTTTTACAGGCTGCCCGAGGGCGTAAAACTGCGCCTGGACTCCGTATATCATCGCTTCGACAATACCCGCACCTTCACCGCTCTCGGCGACCGCTACGACAAATTTGCCCGGTACGAGAGCGTTCGGGTCGAGGACTGGAACGCGACGATCCACTTCCTTCACGATCCCAATATCGGCGACAAGTCGGGCTTGCGAAAATCATCAAGCAACGCGCTCAGCAGCACCACGACCACGGTCTGCCTCGTCCACAAGAATGAAATGTATTCCGTGTTGACCGGGCAGGAATGGTCGGCCGCGGCGCCGCGCTTCGGCATCCCGTTCGGCTCGAAAGAACTCTGCGTCCACATCGAACTGGATGCTGCTGAGGCGCGCCCGAGCCAGTATCGCGAACGCCTGATCTCCAAGGAGACCGGAGCGGATCTGGTGCCGGATGACTATGCCCTGTTCGTCGTCGAAGCGATGCCTGAGTGGGTGAAGGAAGTCGTCAAGAACGCCTATCCGCGTCGCACCGAAGATTTCTCCGATTTGCAGCGGCAACTGCAGGACTTGCTGAACAAGTACAAGGTCAAGATCCAAGGGCGCCGGGTCGAGGTTGAAGGTCAGCCATCGAACGACGATGCCGGTCAGCATGCTGCTGGTGGTCGTGGTGAAGGTGCGGGCGGTGGCGGCGCCAGTGATAGGCCCCGACCGCACACTCCTCGCCGTCGCCTCCATGAGACACCGGAAGGCGCGACACCCACGGTCTTGTACGAAATGTATGAGAAGGCGCCGGAAATCCTGATGCTGACCACGCCCGAGGATGTCGAAGACAAGAAGCTCAAGGGGAAGGCCGCAAGCTTCATCGTCGAGACCGGCGTGTTGTTCGTGAACGGTCTCTATGAAGCGGTCGATAGGACCGTTGCCGATGTCGAGCCGGAATATGTCGGCCAGGCTGATCCCGAGCACCTTCGCGAATTGATGATCACGGCGGCACGCAACCTCATGGCCTTCCGGGTCGGAAAAGCGACTGTATTCGCTCTTGCAAAGCGTGCTAATCAGGACTGGTCGGAATCGGACATGATGGCGGCGCTAACGAAAGAAAGCCTCTCCATCGCTGCCGATAATTACGAGGAAAGCATCAACCAGGTGCGGCGGGCAATCCGCGACGGGGTCAAGATGGCAAAAGCGGCGTAAGGCTGTCGGCCTTTCGCTTTGGGCTGCGCTGCCGACGCCGGCTAATTCTCTGGTTGGTTCTCCGAAGCGAGCAAAAGTTGCTGCGCCTTCAGGCGTGTCGCTTCGCGAATCACTTTGTGAGTCGTCCACGTCAAGCCCTGTGAATAGTCGGGATAGCGGTGGAAAGACTCGCGAAACAGTTGCGGGAGCGGGTATTGTCTCGGGTGGAGGATGGAGATTCGTCCTTCCATGAAAAAACCGGGCCGCCCTCCCCAGAGTTGCCCGGCTTTCATGATCCCTCACCACTGCGGGTCTGGGCTCAATTCAGTAAGACTGAAATCATCACGTGATGATTCGCAAGTCAAGCACAGGCTCCAAGACAAGGATCGTTTGTATGACTTCGCTGACGTTCGACGACGCTGTGGATATCTGGCTCCGCCATTGGCATGGAGAGTTCCAGCATACGATTGCCGCCTCCTACGGTGTGAACCAAGGGCGTGTCAATGAGGTGCTGAAAGAGAAACTCCATATTGGTAGCAAGCAGATCGCCGCATCGAAGCGATCAGCGTAACGAGTATTCGGGCGGCCTTCGGGTCGCCCGTTTTCTTACAGGGGGTAGCGCCCAACTTCAGAAAAAAATGGGCGACTATACCCACAACCATTATGTGCCGGTCTGGTATCAACGCTGTTTCATGCTGTTGGAGCAATCGAGGTATTATCGGAGCGTGCCGTTCAGCCCACGTTCGGCACCGCATTGTAATACCCTGACGGCCTCAGTTCCTCCCCCCGGCTGGGGCCGTTTCTTTTTGGCCGTCGCGCTCACCTCTCATCGTCCGGACGAGGCTACTTGAACATCGTCTTGATCGCCTGCCAGAACGATAGGCCTTCTCGGTGTTGATGCTCAGCGGTTAGCGCAGGCTGAATGGCGCTCACTGGATCGATTAAATCTGCTTCCAATCGCGACTGCTTCTCCAGGTCGAGCGTCTCGGCCTCTTCGGCCCCCGCGCTGGGGCCGTTTCTTTGGAACATGGCGTCCTCCGATCAAAACAGCTCACTGAGCGATTTTTATTTTGGCGGCTGTAGCTCGCCAACGAACCAACCAACAGCATCGGATTTCATTGGATCATCCGACGGTATGGCGATTTGTTCGAAGTGATCGCATTCGGAGCAGTCGAACCTCTTGAGTTCAAATCCTGTAGGCCCCGGCGAGGTGCGCGCAAGCTTCATGCGTGCGCGGCATTTTGGGCAGCGGAGTTGCTGAATTGCGAACAGCGGGATTGCGGCTGGGTAA
>WNFR01002596.1_pt1 | contig 18726 bp, 14 predicted proteins | sample 5400221 | NCBI WGS metagenome assembly WNFR01 (sample SAMN13153357, study PRJNA577476) | soil metagenome | isolation source: 40 cm soil under Madrone tree | place: USA:California | collected 2016-06-14 | reverse complement strand
AGAAATGCGACGCCGTGCTGACACCGACTGCGCCGACCCCTGCTTTCCTGTTCGGTGAAAAGGTCGACGATCCGCTGGCGATGTACCTCAACGATATTTTTACCGTGACGGCGAATCTGGCGGGAGTTCCCGGGATCAGCCTTCCCTGTGGACTGTCGTCTGACGGACTGCCGATTGGTTTGCAACTAATGGGACCTTACTGGAGCGAAGCGAGATTGCTTCGCCTGGCGCACGCATATCAGATAGCTCATCCGTTTACTGCCCGGCCTTCCGTCTATGCTTAGACATTCGGCTGAGGGCACAGGGTCACGAAGCAGATTGAATAGTCCCGTAGGGACGCAATGTTTATAGACCCGGCTTGTCGTTGATTTGCGGAGCTCCTTTAGGAGCGCAATGTTAGTTGCCGCGGGCCCCAACCGAATCGGCTAGACACATCTCGCTCCTACGGAGCTAAATCTGTCGAGCGCCTTGGAGGGCTATAAACATTTGGCTCCTACGGAGCCACTTCCTTTTACTGGAAACTTCTTCCGAAACTCCGGCGAGCGCCGACGCAATTCCAACCAGTCCGCAAACAGAATGGGTGTTTGAATCCAAACCTTGAACCACTCTGCAATCTCACTCTGTTCGGCGCGTTGCAGCTCGTTTAATTTTTTGTCTTTTGCCAGTAACTCTGCCTGTTGCCTGCCACTTATCGCCATAGATCGCGCCTGCTTTGCCGCGCTTTGATCATCTGCGTTTTCCGCACGCTGACGTAACCTCTCCAGCTTCTTGATCAAAGCTTCGGCTTTCCTGAGTCGCAGAGGCTTTCCCACCAGCAGGTCATCGAGACCCTTCAACTGGCGACTTTCCGTTTCAATCTTCGCTTCGCGCCAGCGCGTATCGAACTCGATCACTTCGGGATGACGTAACTCGGCGCCTTCATCGGCCAGCAGTCGCGCAATTGCTGCCGGGCTTTCGTCCGCGCCCGCGCCGAACTGCTTGCGGACCGAAGTTTGAATTTCACGCAGCTCTGGTTCACCGACCATGATCCGGCCCAGACTCTCCCACACTTCGATTATCAGCGCGCGTTTTGTCGGCGCGGTGGGTCTGCGACTGCCGCTCACTGATTCCGTGCCTTCCATGCTCAATCCATACAAGATAGAATCGGATCCTGCTGAAGATGCTTCACGCGCGGCCCCGGAGTCAACCGATGAGAAAGATACGCAGTTGCCAGTTTTGGGTTCGCCATTGGGCCAACTGTGCAGCGTTCGCGGCCATACTCTTCACGTTGTTATGCGTGTCGAGCTCGCCCTGCCAAGCACAGCAGAAGTTGACTTTGCGGCGCGTGGAATTCGTAGGTCTCAAGAAACTGACCGGGCAGCAGGTCATTGATGCCAGCGAACTCAAAGTCGGGGACCCGGTCAGTCCGGAGATCGTTGACGCGGCGGCTGAAAAACTGATGCAGTCTGGGTTATTCAGAAAACTGGGATACAAACTTCGCACTGCCAATAACGACGCCACTATAATTTTTGAAGTTGAAGAAGCCTCCCGGAATTTGCCCGTCGTCTTTGAGAATTTTGTCTGGTTCAGCGAGGAGGAGATTGCCCGGGCTATTAGACAGGATGTGCCCTTCTTTGACGGGACTGCGCCTGAGGGCGGCACGATGACCGACAAGATCGCCGCGGCCCTGCAGCGTCTGTTGAGCCAGAAGCAAATTCCCGGACGCGTCGAGCACATGCCGTACGCAGATCTGACCAAAGGCACCCAGGAAATTCTGTTCACGGTCGAAGGTGTTAAGATCCCTGTGTGTTCTTTGCACTTTCCCGGGGCCACGGCAATCTCTGAGGCCGACCTGATTAAGGCTTCGCAGGCTTTGCTCAAGTCTGATTACTCACGAAAAGACGCGAGCGGGTTTGCTAACTACACACTCTTTCCGCTCTACCGGCACTTCGGACATCTGCGCGCACAGTTTCAACGGCCGACCGCTGCGCTCGAAAAATCTCCTGGCCCGTGCGCGGGCGGAGTGGCGCTCACGATTCCAGTCGACGAAGGTGTGGTCTATTCCTGGGACACCGCCGAGTGGTCCGGGAATCAGGCCTTGACCAAAGAAGATTTGGCGGCCGCGCTGGCAATGACTTCCGGCGAAGTTGCCGATGGCGTCAAGATCGACAAGGGCTTGAAGGACGCGCGCAGAGCCTACGGCCGGAGAGGCTATATCGCCGCCGCTTTCAAAGAATCGACGGAGTTCGACGACTCAACCAGACGAGTCAGCTATCGATTCAACGTGACTGAGGGCCCGCGGTATTTCATGGGCAATTTGATCGTTAACGGCTTGCCTGTTGAGGAGGTCGAGCGGCTGAAGGCAATGTGGACGCTTGGCTCCAACGCAGTATTTGACGAATCATACATCGATGATTTCAGGCAGCACGGCCTGCGAGAATTCATGGCGGTTCTGACGCAACGCACTGGCTCTCACCCAAAAGTAGAAACCGAAATAAAGCCCAATGCGCAGAAACAAACTGTCGATGTCATTATTAATTTTAAGTGAGGCGGCTCCCGCGTTAGGACACTGAAAGCCCAATACAATAACCGGGGGCAACGCCCCGGGTCGAATCCGAAAATCGATCCCGACGCTGAATGGGTCGCACAATCTTACATTCTGTGCGACCCTTTCAGGGTCGGACTCGTTTATTGATCGTGAACCGGGGGCGTTGCCCCCGGCTATTCCATGTCACGCCTTCGGCGTGAAGAGTCGGCGCCACCCGCGTGATAAACCCAATGTCCCATGACGAAACCTCAACTTCCCTGCTCGCGCGCATAGCCAGCGACCTCAAAACGAAGCCTTTCATTCCTTATCGCCTGCTCAAACAAGGCGACGCCCAAACCCTCGGAGCATATCTCTGGCCAAGGCGATTTCGCTTACGCGATCACAGCGGCGATGAAGAGCGCCTGTTCGAGGTCGAACCCGGCAGTCGGGTTCTGGGACACTGTCGTTGGCAGCCGTATCGAGCAGAGCAGCCAACGCTGGTAATGTGGCACGGCATGGAAGGCTCGACCGCATCGGCCTACATGTTGACCACTGCCGACAAAATGTTTCGCTCCGGGTTTAATGTAGTGAGGGTCAACTTTCGTAACTGCGGCGGGACTGAACATCTTTCGCCGACGCTTTATCACGGCGGACTGACCGGCGATCTGCGCGCGGTGGTTGACGAGTTGATCGCGCGTGATCGTCTGTCGCGTATCTTCGTCGCGGGCTTTTCCCTGGGCGGCAACATGGTTCTAAAACTCGCCGGAGAGTATGGCGACAATCCGCCGGCGGAAGTGAAAGCGATCTGCGCGATCTCACCTTCGATTGATTTGCGCGCCAGCACAACTCTAATGGCCCTACGCCGCAACTGGATTTACCAGCAGGACTTTCTGCGGCGCCTGAAGAACCGCATTAAGCTTAAAGACAGACTGTTTCCGGGTCGTTACGATGTGAGTCTGCTGAATGGCGTTCGCAGCGTCGAGCAGTTTGACAACCAATACGTGGCGCCACACTTTGGTTTTGCCGACGCGAACGATTACTACGCCAAGGCCAGTTCCCGGCCCTTCATCGGCCGCATCCGCATTCCGACTCTGATCATCCACGCCAAGGACGATCCTTTCATTCCCTTCGACCCGATGCGCGATCCTTCCATCGCTTCCAATCCTTACGTGCTGTTGTTGGCCACCGAACAAGGCGGCCACGTCGCCTTTGTCTCAGCCAGCACGGGTGAAGAACGTTTCTGGGCCGAAAGTCGAGTGATCGATTTTTGTAATCTGATTGCCGGCGACACAAACGATCTTCACGCTGGTGACGGGGCAGCAGCCCGACCGTAAGGGAGGGCGCTAATGATCCTTCAGCCCGTCTGGTTGGCTCATTCAGTTCAAAGCACGAAATATGGAGTGCGGTAACTTGTTACCGCTTTCACCGGTCGCGACTTGTCGCGAACGACTTAGCGAAGGCGCGACACCTGGACGCGGCATCACAAAGCGGCGACAAGTCGCCGCACTCCAAACCAATCCCAGCGCGCGCGTCTATGCCTTCGGAAATCGTGAACCACAGCGAAGAACCTTCCAACAAAATGCTTGATTTCTTGCAAGTAAGCGATATACTCACCGCGTCATACGTCCAGCTTCTGGTCCTTAGTTAACATCCCAACCCAGGAGGTGAAAGATGTCTCATAAACGACGAACCTCAGCTGTTCTTGAAACTGCCCGCAACGAACCACCAACGCCTTAACTGACCTCTGTCTTCTGGTAATCGATGCGCGATGAAGACTAGCGAGGAATCTTCATCGCAGTCGAGTCGGACTTCTCAGGCTGTTCAGTCGGTATACTTTCGGCGCTTGTGTGTGGCTTTGCGCGACAGGTGTACCTTCCTCTTTGGACGTACGGGTTCTAATCAAGAAATGGGGTATTAGATACCATGAAAGAAATATTCAAACGGGCGTGGGCACAGATTCTCTTAGCATTGGCATTCGGGATTTTGCTCATCTCTTACGATCAGCAACGCCGATGTGCAGATCTGATTCACCACTTAGGCACAGCGTTTATTGTCGCGGCTATCGTGACGGCTTTCTGGCATTTGCGCGAGGTTTCGGAAGTCATCGAAAAATACGTAACATCTATTCTCTTGGACTATTCCTATCTGACAAAATTAAAGTTGCCGGCTCTTGTGGCACTAAGGTCAAAGGCAGCAAAAGCCATCTTAGAAAACACCGCCAATAACCCCAAATACAAGCGCGATGAGTTGGAAACGTGGATCGATGACTTATTATATAAGCGATTACTTCCGGGAGAAGCTCCTTCATCAGGATTGTATCGCGAGAACTACGTAGATCACATCACTGTTGAGTATCTAACCCTAGAGGAAGCTCTCCGCAAGGAGGGTTCGCCCATCAGTGCTCTCGCCCCTGCGGAACTTGGGTCATTTGTTATGAGGGTCACGTCAACGACACACTACACTGTTATATCCCCCCGCCTCGCGGAGAGCAAAGATTCGGGATATCCGTTCTGGTACAGTGCCACCGGTCGTGGGCTCACGAATTTTCCCATGGACAAACTGCAAACGCTTTTGGTTGGTAACGACCAAAAAAGCGCGACCAAGTTGGCTATAACGATCAGTGGCGACGAACAAGGAAAAGTTATATATAAAGCGGAGCCTAAGAGCTTCAAATTCGAGAACGGCGCGTGCAAGATTTGGATGCGCCTTGTTGAATACAAGTCGATTAATGAATCGTTTTCGCTTAACACAATGAGTCATCTGACACGAAATCTACGTACCTCCATTTATCAAGTTGGCCAAGGGCCGCGCCTCGTCTTTGTTGGCCAAATGATCGCCACACCGTTAGAAGAAACCCAAACCGAATGCCACGAGCCGCATGGTGCATGGTTGGAATATGACGGCTGGCTTTTTGAGGATCATGGATATCACTTTTATTGGTTCCCATCCGCTGAAGAAGAAGGAATCGATCCATCGGCATGCTTGGATCAAGTTGCGGAGAAACCCAAGCCTGTGACCCAGTAGATCCACAAGGGGCTATCACCCGATACTAAGACCCAGTTCACATTGAAAGCGCGATATGAAGTCAGCTTCATCCTTTCGACGCGACAATCGAGCCGCGCGCTGGCTTCTCAAGTGTCGCGGGTCGCTATCTCTTGGATTTCAGACGTTTGGCACGCCAAAGGAAATAGAAGCTTTCTTCGCGAGTGCTGCCTGACGCATCTTTGACAGCCCCAGCGTGCGAGATGGCATCGGCGAATAGCTTGGTTAAGCCAAGTGCCTTTACCGCTCCAGCAAGTTCGGCAGGAACGATGCCGCTGTACAGCCCAAATGAAAGTGCTGCTCCCCAGCCCACTGCGGAACGTACAGCAGTTCGAACTGCCCGGCGGCGTGCCTCTTTAACGCGCTTCTGAAGTCCCGTAAGCTCGGGCTCGATGATGTCGCCATAGATGGCCCGCGCATCGGCAGCGGTAAACTTAGAGGCTGGACTATTCTTAACCGAAGAAAGCGCCCTAGAGAGAGCTCTCCTGAATGCGATGAAAGAATCGGGCTCGGCCTTCCGTAGTGCCGCCAGCGCAGACGGCTCAACATCGTCCAAGAATGGGATAATGGAAGTTAGGTGACGGAAGAGAAGCTGGTTGCGATTAAGGTCCTCGGCGTCACCAGAGAGGTCCATCAGAATTTCTATTTCCGCTGGCGCATCGGTTACATAGAAGGCTCCGAAGGCCGTGGTGGTTAGGCCATAGCGGACGGTTCGAAGAATATTGCTTGCATACTCGTCACACACTCGCATTCTTCGAGCAACCTCGGGCGGGACCCACGCCTCCCCGCCTGCCGCGATCTCGCCCCTTAGTTTTGGAAGCTTCGCCAACGACCGCGGTAGGCGGTCGATATCGTAAAGAGAGCCCCCATGAGCGAGCACCGTCTCAGGGGCTTTCAATCGAAGCGTAAAGCCATGCTCCGCCTCCGACACTGCTATTCTTGTGGCGTTTCGAAAGCGGTGCTTGTACTCAGCCAACGCAACGTCTAATCGCTTCCTAGCCGACTCACCAAACGCAAACTCAGCGACGCAATAATGGCAGTAATGCTCCTCAGCCGGGAAGGGCAGGACGAGTCCCGCCTTGATTAGCGGTGCAAGTTCTAAAAGAACCCTAAGATCGGCGAAGAACCCCATCCGAGTATCATCTGAATCCTCAACGACGTACTGATGGTCACTTGTTGGCAGGTAAGCTGAGAATGGATTATGGACGTAGACCCGATCCGTAATGGCAGCGGCGTACCTTCCAAGCGCTCGAGCCCGATTCAGTCGACAGTTGAGTTCAACGCAACTGTCGCTGCCACCTCCAAGGGAAATCGAAGCGCACTGCGCGAACGGAGAATGCTCCGTCACAAGCGGTAACTCTGCCGGCTTGGCTAGAAACTCGCCAAGTTCCATGAGACGACTAAACGGAAGCCGACCTATGCGGGTTGGATTGACAGTACTATCCGTATTCAGCACGCCCACTGAAGATAGATGGTCTAAGACGGACCTGATTGGATAAGCTCGGCCCTGATCATCGCTCATGACAGGAGTATAACAGCGATTTGCCCTTTGCCCTGGTCAAGACGGTAGCGTATCGAAGGCGGCTTAATCACTTCTCGATATATCTCGCGGGCAAGTTTGATATTGACAATCAGGATGGCTTGTCCTTTCGGCTACTGATTTGTCGTAGGCTGCGCCGACCGACGCCCGAGTATCTGCACAACTAACTTCACTCTAGTATCGGATTATTCCTGCACCCTCCATAAATCATCTGCAAAGTTGCTTTCGGAATGCTACGGATCTTCGGCAAGATATTCTGGCATCGCGATTGCCATCAAGCAGTCAGCAGTGAGCAAATGGACCTCATAATGAAAAGCAAACCTTTCCGCGATGCCGAGCGAGAGCAGACAAGTATCTTAGCCCCGCTCGAAAGAGCTGCCCTGCGGGGACTCGCGCGCCGCATGCCCGGCTGGGTCAATTCCGATCATCTGTCGGTCCTCGGGCTGGTGGGGATGCTCGGCGCCGGCGCCTGCTATGCCGCGAGCAAACAGAGTCCGCTGATGCTGCACCTCGTTAATCTCTTCATCTTTCTCAACTGGTTTGGCGACAGTTTAGACGGAACGCTGGCGCGATACAGAAACCGGCAGCGTCCGCGCTATGGGTTCTATGTGGATCACATCATAGATACCTTTGGCGCCGTGTTCCTGCTTGCCGGTCTCGCGCTCTCCGGTTTTATGAGCGAGCGCGTTGCCGCGGCGGTGCTAATCGCCTTCTTCATGCTGGCAATCAACTCGTATCTAGCGGCCTATGCGCTCGGCGTATTCAAGCTTTCACAATGGAAAATGGGCCCCACTGAAATGCGTCTGCTACTTATGATCGGGAATGTTTTTCTGATCTACCATCCGCGCGTGCACCACCACCGCTATCTGCTCTTCGACGTCGGCGGAGTAGTCGCGATAATCGGTATGCTATTCATTCTGATCGTCTTGTCCATTCAGAATACCCACACCCTCTACGAATTGGAGCGCCTACCTAAGCGTGAGGACGGCAATGAGTCAGTGCCGGAAGCGGACCGGGGTCCCCAAGCGGGCAGCCCGCTTGGGGTGGTGGATGCGACCGGGTTTCGATCCGCGCCACCGTCGAGTTTGACAGAAGAACCAGGTCGCTCCCGGTATTGACAGCATGATCGTCGTTGATCGGTCGCAAGCCAGATGATTCACTTCATAAGATTCAACGTCGTGGGCGTGTTTGGGTTTGCTCTACAATCCGGCGCGCTTTTTGTGCTTACGCGCGGCGCGCACCCCTTCGGCTATCTGTTGGCGACCGCGGCAGCGGTTGAGTTGGCAGTACTGAATAATTTTGTCTGGCATCAACGGTGGACATGGAGAGACCGTCCTTCTGCCACAACGGGGGAAACCCTGCGCCGCCTAGCGAAGTTCAACCTAACGAACGGCGCGGTCTCCATAACCGGTAATCTGGTTTTTATGAGCATTCTGGTAGGACGCCTGGGTTTGCCAATCGCCGGCTCCAACGTAGCCAGCGTATTGGCCTGCTCAATCTGCAATTTTTTCCTCGCTGACCGAATCGCGTTTCATGTGGAGAGGAATGCGGCGAGGGCGTAATCGTTAGAGTTCGGTTAGTTCGCGGGACGGCTGGCGCAGAGCCTACTTAAATGACGTCGGTTTCGCCGTCTCTTCATTTTTCGATCTTCTTCAGAATCCGATCAGCATGATTGCGGGCGATGAGCGGGATGTGTTCGTCGGTTTTCAGTTCAGTCAGTAGCGGCACCAGTTGGTAGGGATCCGAAAGACCATTGCTGTTGAGCAGCATCTCCATCTCGTTCAAAAGTTGCGGCGCGTTCAGGGGCTGCATCTCGCGCGCTAGTTTGAGATTAAAGATCAGGATCGCCTGTTCGGTAACCCGGCGATACTCGTTGGCCAGCGACCACGCCTCTTTGTTGTTACTCCAATTGAACTCGGCCGTGCGCCGGCGCTGCCCGTCGTCCATGTGCAGCTTGTAGGTTCCCAGGTGTGCAAAGCTCTTGGGTGTTTGATAATTCTCGTTTGAATCCAGGAAGTGCAGTTGAGTCCATAGACCAAGCACGCGACCGAGCGCGCTGATCGACAATTCGATCGGTTCGACGATCGCGGTTTCCTCACCGCGGCGCTCAAACGTAATCTTGCCGCGGCCGAGTGCATCGTGCTCGATCACCACGTGGCTAATCAGAAATTCGGCCTTAGCGAATTCGTACGAGTAGCGAGTGGGATCAGGCGCCTTCTTGTTGTCTTCCCGGCGCTGTGTGACAGGCCCGTCTGTGTTCTGGGGACGATCGTTGCGTTTGGTCTCCTGAGAAAAAGAAAGAAACGCCGCGCTGAGAATCAGCAGCGCCGCTAATAAAAACTTCAGAATTAATGCGTGCATTTGAATCATGCGGAACATGGATGCGATCTCGCGCTGGGGACTTACTTTTTTAGACGATGGGGGCGCAGAACGCAAGCAGGGAGAACCGTACCGAACCGCTCGCGGTAGCGAGTGGTTTAACCCATCGTACGGACCCGCCCGCAACCGCGAGCGGTTCTGTACCCTCTGTCGCCCGCTAAAGCGGGCTCATTAAGGCTGGGTTACCCAGGGTTCCGTTCGCTACGCTCGCTTCACCCTGGGCTAAATTCTGCCGCCCGCTCTGCGGGCTCTTTGAGCCTCCATTTTCGGTACCGTTTCGTGTGATTTAGTGGATCGAGTCGATGCCTTACCAAGGGCCGATCCACGAAAATGACATGAAATTCACGAACAAGACGAGTTTCGGTTTCGAGTGTTTTCGTGGATCAGTTCGCGCTTCGCGCTCAGTGCGGGCAGGATGCCCGCGCTCCTGGCTATTCGAATCTGACGGAGACGAGTTTGGAGACGCCAACTTCTTCCATCGTCACGCCGTACAGAGCGCGCGCGGTTTCCATTGTGCGTTTGTTGTGCGTGATGACGATGAACTGAGTGTTGGCCGACATAGCCACCACCTTGTTGGTGAAGCGGGCCACATTTGCTTCATCAAGCGGGGCATCGACTTCATCCAGCAGGCAAAAGGGCGACGGGCGGTACTGGAATATCCCCAGCACCAGAGCGAGCGCGGCCATTGCTTTTTCACCACCCGAAAGCAGCAGTACATTCTGCAGACGCTTGCCCGGAGGCTGGGCCACGATGTCGATTCCTGATTCCAGATCGTTATCGTCATCGATCAGGCTCATTTCGCCGCGACCCCCGCCAAACAACTCATTAAAGAACTCGCTGAAGTTTTGATTAATCTTTTCAAAGGCATCGCGAAAGCGCTCGCGTGAACGGCGCTTGATTTCGCGCAGCGCCTCTTCCGTAGCCGCGATCCCCTGAGTGATGTCCTCGCGTTGCGTGGTCAAAAATGCCAGGCGCTCGTCGGCCTCGGACAATTCTTCAAGGGCCATCATGTTTACGGCGCCAAAGTTTTCCAGGCGTTCGCGGAATTCTTCCACCCGGGCCCGCTCAGTTTCGAGATCGAACTCGTCGCTCAGTTGAACCTCGCGAGCGAGATCTTCCAGACTCTGGCTCAATTCATTAACGCATGATTCGCGCACAAAGTTGACTCGGGCCAGAGCCTCGGCGCGCCGTACCTCGATCGCGGCGCGGGCATCACGTGACGCCGCGGCATTGCGGTTCAGCTCCGCCAATTCATTGGCCAAAGCATCGGCCTGAGAGCGAGCGTCGGCCAGCCGCGTCGTAGCACCGGCAATCTGTTCTTGCTCGCGAGCTTTCTCTTCATCGACCGAGGCCGCCAGTCGATCAATTTCATTAATTGATTTATCCAACTCGTCGATTCGCGTCGCGGCTTCGTCCAATTCCAAATGGTGACGCGCGGTGCGCGCGGCAACCTCCTCGCGCTCCGTTTCCAGACGACGCAAATCCGCAGTGGTTGAGCGGCGGCGTTCGGCGGCGGCGGCCGCTTCCGCCCGCTGCTGATTGAGAGTCTCGCTTTCGGCGTCGGCCTCGCGGCGAATTCCCGCAAGCACATTGGTGGTCTGCTCGATCCTCTCCTGCGTGGCGCGGCGCATGGTTTCCGCCGTCTCGGCTTCACGCAAGGTCTTTGTCCGGCTATCTTCCAATTCGCGGCGTTCCTGCTCCAGACGCGCTGTGTCATCCGCGACGACGCGCAGGTGACGGTCGGCCCGCTCGATGTCCTGCTGCAAAGTTCCGTAATTGAGTTCACGGGCCATGGCTTCGCGATCTTCACGGGCAATCGAAGCGTTCAGCAGGACGACTGATTCTTCCAATCCGGTCAGGCGAGAGCGCGCGTCTTTAACCGCCACCTCGGTTACGGCGAGTTCAGCAGCCAAATCTGCTACGCGGGTTTCCAGTTCGCGTAATTCGCGTTTGAAGGTAAGCAAGCCCGCGCCCTCTTCCAGCGCCCGGCCGTTGCCCGCATTGACGAACTGTCCTCCGGCAACCCAGTCTCCGTAGGTGGTGACGAACATGTCGCCGGTGGCCAATGATAAAGCGATCGCATCGTCCAGAGTATCCACGACGCGCGCGTTCATTCTTTCCGGCATCGTCCGCTCGAGCACCGTCAGTAATTCGCGCGCAGCCTGCAAAGTGTCGGCGATACGCGGGCCATTGATCCCGACGGGAACGTACTGTTGCCGGGCGGCGGTGTTGTTGATTGTGTCCCTGAAGGTCATCACGTCGACATCCACTGCGTCGCTGCCGCCGTGAAAGCCGGTAACCAGGAACGTAGCGCGCCCGGCCTGATTATTCTTCAGCCAGGCGGCTGCCCGGATCGCATCGTCAGGCGTAGGCACCAGGATCGATTGCAGGGCCGATCCGAACACGCCTTCGACCGCACGCTCCCAACGCGCATCAACCTGCATGCTGTCGGCCAGGGTGCCGATCAGGTGAAAGTCTTCACTCTCATTCGCCGAGAAGGCTTCCTGCACGGCCAATGAATAATGCGTGCGGCGCTGGTCGAGCTCTTTAAAGCTCTCGAGCCGGTGGAGAGCACGGGAATAGTCGTCACGCACGCGCGTCTGTTCGGCGTCGTTGTCCGAAACGCGCTCGTGGCCTTCGATCACCGCTCTTACTGCGGCTTCCCGCTCGGCAGTGAGTCGGCCAAGTTTTTCGCGCGTGATTAGGATTTGCTGGTTAAGCTTCTCGGCCTCGGCGCTGCGTTCGGCATGAGCGGCGGCGGCGCGTTCGCCTTCGTGCGCCAGACCTTCGGCCTGTTGAGTAAGCTTATCGAGCGCATGTTCGAGTTGCCGCGCCAACTCATTCAGTCGTTCCGCGCCCGCCGTATGGGTGAGCAACTCGGCTCGCGCACTCTCGATCTCGTTTTCTGCCTGGGCAACTTCGCCCAGCTTCCGGGCATGGGATTCTTCGGCTGAACGCAGAGCCAACACTGCCTGTTCATTGTCAGTGCTGAGTTGGGCTTCGGCCTGACGCAGGCGTTCGAGTTCAGACTCGACAATCAGCAGCCGCGCATCGAGCGCCGCCACTTCCTTTTCAATCTCTGTACGACGCCTGGTCAGGGCATCGATCTGTTCTTCCTGATAGACGCGCTCGCGGATCCGGCGATCGCGTTGCAACGCGGCGTCGGCTACCGCGGCGCGCAATTGCGTCAGTTCGTCTTCCAGGGCCCGGGCATTTTGGGTTGCGGAACGGCTGGTTTCTTCCCTTTCTGCTAACTCTGCCGCCAGCCTCCGATCGTCTTCCGTAGCGCTCGCCAACTGCAACTGGGATTGTTCGAGCAGGACTACCAGACTGCGTTCCTCGGCCACGTAGACTTGTCGCAGCAGTTCGCGCAGTTCTTCCCGCTGAATTCGATAACGGCGCGCTTTGGCCGCCTGCCGGCGGAGACTGTTCACCTGTCGCTCGATCTCAGCGATGATGTCAGAGACACGGCTGAGATTCGAACGAGCAGACTCCAGACGCGCTTCGGCAGCGCGTTGCCGCACGCGAAACTTGGTGATACCAGCGGCTTCTTCGATGATCGTGCGGCGGTCCATCGGCTTGGCCGACAGGATTTGTCCGATGCGACCCTGCTCAATAATGGCGTAATGTCCGCCCGACAATCCGGTCCCCGAGAACAGATCCTGAATATCGCGCAGACGGCAGGGCCGATCGTTGAGCAGGTATTCGCTTTCGCTGGAACGATAGAGACGGCGGGTAACTGAGATGGCTTCGCCGGGCGCAAACTCAAGCGCGAGATTACGCCGTCGCCAGTGGCGATGATGTGTCGGTGTTCCTGGTTTTTTTTCTGCGGTTGCGTCGCCAGACGATGCGATCGCCGGAGTTTGATCAGTTTCGCCGGGAGCCGAGTCTATTGCCGCTTCTGTTGTTGCATCAGGAAGGACGGCAGCTTCGACCGCTATGGTAACGATTTCAGCTTCTTCAAAAACCGCGCTGTGTTCGTCGATCTGCTCCAGCGTCGAATCAATATCTTCAATGTCCGGCTCGTGCTCGACGATCTCGTCGCGTACGAGGTGCAGGACTACCTCTGCCATGCCGCTGGGTTTACGATTGCGCGAGCCCTGAAAGATGACGTCTTTCATCTCAGCGCCGCGCAGGTGCTTGACGCGCTGCTCGCCCAGGACCCAGGCAATGGCATCGGCAACATTGCTCTTGCCGCAGCCATTAGGACCAACCACGCCAGTTATGCCATCACCGGTGAAGATGAGGTCAGTATGGTCCGCGAAGGATTTGAATCCCGTAATTTCGAGGCGTCTTAGCTTGAACATCGGCTATCCGTCGATTTGATGCGGGGGGTGACGGCCGAAGCTAGCATCAAAGGCGACCTACGGGTATTGCACTATAGAGACAGGTGGGCGACATGTCAATCAGAACTTTAGCTCGCGAAGTTTAAGTCGTAGAGGCCAACAACTTAAGCGTGGCCGTTGGTGCCGGGCATCGATGGGAGCGGCCGGTAGTTTCGGAAACAGAACGGGACTATGAAATCGCTTTTCTTTCCAGCAGGACGTTTATGCCGCGGCGAAGACCATCGGGGTTGGTGGCCTCGTACCGGAGCATGTGGCTATCCAGAAAAACCGTGGGCGTGCCGGTTACTCCCAGTGATGCGCCGCGCTGAATATCGGCACTGATCCTCTGATCAATCTGGTTACTTTCCATATCCTGGGTGAATCGGTCGATGTTGAGGCCGAGTTGGCGCGCATAAGAAATGAATAGCGGACGCGGATCGTTCAGGTCGGCCCATTCTTTCTGGTTGCGATAAAGCCGATCGTGCATCTCCCAAAACTTATTCTGATTGCGGGCCGCCTCGGCCGCATGCGCGGCAGCCATGGCGTTCTTGTGCATCTTCGTCAACGGAAAATGATGAAAGACAATCTGAACCTGATTCCCGTATTCGTGTTCGATTTGCTTAAGTTCCGGATAGAGCTGCCCGCACGGCGGACACTGATAGTCGCCATACTCTTCGAGTACCACCGGTGAACTGACTTTGACGTTGGGTTTCGTCGGTGCGGCCTGGCTGGGTGGCGATTGATTTGGCGCGGCATTGTTTCCGGCGACCGGTGCAGGTGGGTTTGAATTAAGATTACCCGTCGCAAAATCCCCAGCGCTGTTTCCTCTGCGCAACGTAAACGCGAAGATCCCGATGACGGCGACCAGTACGAGCACGATTATGATGAAAGGTAGATATCGTTTCATAGGTTCTGGGATTCGGTATGTTGCCTTCGATCAAGCAGCTTCGTCCTTACGAAAATGCAGTTTCATCATCTGCTCTGGCCGCAGGGCTACGAAAGCATAGGCCTTACCAGAGTTATCGCTAAACTCAACTTCAAAAACACCGTCCTTCCACTCCTCGACAACTGTGCCCACGTCGCCACGGCGCAGGCCTTCGGAATCCAAATCTTCGACCAGCGCCACTACGTCAAGTAATTTGATCTCGTCCATTTTCTAAGCGCTCCTCCGCGGATTGAAGCAAGTGGTCAAGCGTGGAAAGTCTTCCTCATTCCTGATGATCCATGCGGTACGAACCGCGGCCCTGAGCAATACCATTCCCCGCCCTCTCTCGATCTCAAAATCTACAACAAACCTTCGGCCATACTCCGTTGGTTTTTGCTCAGTAGCCTCCTTAGTCAATATCGCGTCTAGTATGAGTTGACGCAATCCCTCAGCGTCATCTCTCCTCATATCTAGTTTCTCCAGGAAGGTTCGCGCCTTGTGTTTTCCCTCAGGATGATTCGGATTAAGACAGTAATCGCGTAGTTTTGCAATATCGACAACAGCCTTCTCGGCATTGGGGAGTTTCATAAGAAACACTATCTCATGAATGCACCGCCACGGTTGGCATCTCGCGCCCATCGCCGCCTTCCGCGGGTGTCAGTACGCGCAAAGGCTCGGGCCATTCAACTGCAGGTACCGAGTCAGGGCCATAGCGGCCATCGCCACCCTTCGCTTTATCGCGCAAGGCCTTCAGAACTTTTTCAGGCATTATCGGGACTTCGTCAATGCGCACGCCGACAGCATTGTAAACCGCATTGGCCACCGCGGGTGGAACCGGAAGCAGGGGGCCCTGTCCAACTTCTTTGGCGCCGAACGGGCCATTTGGATCAGGGTCTTCGATCAGGTAAGTCTTGACGTCGCACATCTCCATTGTCGTCGGGCTTTTGTATTCGAGCATCGAAGGAATTTTATGCACCACATTACGGTTTGCGCGATAGGCCATTTCTTCCATCAGGATTTCGCCCAGGCCCATGTAGACGCTACCCTCGACCTGGCCCATTACCAGCATGGGATTGATCGATTTGCCGATATCATGCGCAATCCAAACGCGCTCGACCGTTACAATTCCGGTGGCCGCATCGACATCAACTTCAGCGACGCAGGCAGAGTAGCTGTAGGCCGGCGAAGGGCCAACGCCGGCGCCTTTGTACCTGCCGGGCGAGCGCGGCGGCGAATACGAACCGACGGTGCCGATCGTGCCGAACTTTGATTCCGCCAACACGACCGCTTCCGCGAACGACACCCCAATGTCGGGATTCTCGACGTCGAATGCCCGCCGCTCAGCGAACGAGATGTTCTCGATCGGAACGTTAAGCTTTTCAGCCACCGCGATCGTCAGCAGCTCGCGGGCTCGCTCGGCCGCCTGAATTGCAGCATTGCCCGTCATCAAAGTCACGCGACTTGAATAGCTTCCGAGATCAACCGGAGTCAGATCGGTATCAGCAGTGATTATGCGAATGTCGAACGGATCGATGCCCAAAACTTCCGCGACGATGTAAGCGAGAATCGAATCCGACCCCTGGCCTATATCAGTCGAGCCGCACATCACACAGACGCCGCCCTGTCGATCGAGCCGCAACTGCACGCCCGACTGCGGCATGTTGTTCCAGTAGATCGGCAGACCCGCGCCGCAGATATACGAGCTGCAGGCAATGCCGATTCCCTTTCCGTAAGGTAGCTTTTGATTTCCGTTCCGGATGGAAGGATTTTCTGGCGAGGGCGACCCGGTCGCTACCCCGACAGGTCGGGGTTCTGACACATTCCATCCGGAGAATTTGTTCTTCCAGTCAGAACCGTCAACGACCTTGTCGATGCATGCGCCCAAACCCATGCTGCCGATCCGAAGATAATTGGCAGTGATTGAATTTGGCTTGACTAGATGTTTCCGGCGCATATCAGCCGGATCCAGTCGCAGCTCTTCGGCGATTTTGTCGAGATGGACCTCGAGCGCGTAACGCGGTTGCGGCGTGCCATGCCCGCGTTTTGGCCCGCACGGCGGCTTGTTGGTGAAAGCGCGCAAGCCCTGGAATTTATAGCGGGGGACATCATAAGTGACTGTTTGCAGCGCCCCCGTATAAAACGTGCTCGCGACGCCGTAGCTGCCATAGGCGCCGCCGTCAAGAAAAGATTTGAAATGCATCGCGGTGATCGCGCCGTCTTTCTTAACGCCGGTCTTAACCTGCATCAAGACAGGATGGCGGCCGCGGTGACAATAGAAGACCTCTTCGCGAGTCAACGTGCACTTCACCGGGCGCCCGGTCAGCATGGAAAGCTTGCACACAATCACTTCGTGATTGAAAGGATCGCTTTTGCCGCCAAAGCCGCCGCCATTCGGCGTGGCGATTACACGAATGTGGCTCGCGGGTATTTCCAGCACCTTGGTTAAGGCACGATGAACGTAGTGCGGCGTCTGGGTGGAACTCCACAGAGTTAACTTCTCGTCGGTATCCAGATAAGCGACCGCCGCGTGCTGCTCCATCGGCAGATGCGTGTTGCCTTCATAAAAGAAAGTGTCTTCGCGAATCAAATCGGCTTCCGCAAAGCCTTGCTCGACTTCGCCGAATTCCAGCGAGACTTTCTTATGAACATTGGCGGCGTCGCCGTATTCATGGATGCGCGGCTCATCGATCATAATCGCTTCTTCAATCGAGGAGATCGTGTTTAGCCGTTCGTATTCCACTTCGATCAGATTCATCGCCTCGAAGGCTACGTCTTCGTCGATCGCCGCGACGGCCGCAACTGGATCGCCGACGAAACGGGCCTTGTCGATACAGAGCGCGTGCTCGTCCTGGCTAACCGGCAGGATGCCGTAAGGAATCGGCAAATCTTTGCCCGTGATAATGGCCAGCACTCCGGGTAGCGCCAGGGCCTTCGAAAGGTCGATGTTCTTGATCAGCGCATGTGGGAAGTGGCTCCGCAGAATCTTGCAATAGAGCATCCGCGGCAGAAAGATATCGTCGGCAAACTTCGTCTGCCCGGTGCACTTTGCGCGCGCGTCGACCTTGCGGAAAGGTTTACCGACTACCTTGAGGGGCTTCCCGTTGTTGCCGTTGTTATTCATGGTCCACGAATTAGCCACAGATTGACACTGATAGACGCGGCTTAAAAAAAGAACCTCAGCCCGGTGATTAACCTCGCAGTCATCTGCGAAATCCGTGTTTATCTGTGGCGGATTCTATTTACAGCCCATAGACACTTTCGCGTGGCAATTCCATCTCTTCGCCGCGCAGTCGCGCGGCGGCCAACTCCACTGCCTCGTAGATTTTAATATAGCCGGTGCAGCGACAGAGATTTCCCGACAGTGCTTCTTTAATCTCGTCACGCGTGGGCTTCGGCTTCTTATCAATCAATTCCTTGGCGGCCAGCAGAAAACCCGGCGAACAGTAACCACACTGCGCGGCACCGGTGTCAGCAAACGTAACCTGAAGCGGATGAAGCTGAGTGCCGTCGGCCATGCCTTCGATCGTTTCGACTTCACGACCCTCGGCATCGAGACCGAGCATCAAACAGGAAAGAATCGCGCGCCCATCAACCAGAATCGTGCAAGTGCCACATTCGCCCAACTCGCAACCATGCTTGGTGCCAGTCAGCCCAAGATCTTCGCGCAGGACTTCGAGCAGCGTCTTGTACGGCGCAAAGGCAACCTCAGCTGCTTCACCGTTGAGCGTGAATGAGATATGGGACTTCTGCCTGGTTGCTTCAGCCATTATTTTCAAGCAAAGAGTAATCTTTTGCGTCGGTCATCAATGAGGTCATCTATGAAGCGGCGTTCGAAGTCAAGAGGTTTTAAGACCAGACTTCGAGCGGGATGCCGCGGCGCCTGCTTTGGTTCATGGTTCGGTTGTTTGCTCTTTGACATGAGACTGCTAGTTTAGTTTAACCGCCGTTAGCGGTCCTCAAGTGATCAAGGCTGACGAGCCGCGATCAATCATCTATGCGGTCATCCTCC
>WNFR01002593.1_pt1 | contig 18733 bp, 15 predicted proteins | sample 5400221 | NCBI WGS metagenome assembly WNFR01 (sample SAMN13153357, study PRJNA577476) | soil metagenome | isolation source: 40 cm soil under Madrone tree | place: USA:California | collected 2016-06-14 | reverse complement strand
AGCTTAACCAGCAGTTTGCCGGCGTGGTAAAAGGCCGTTTTCATTTTGCCGTTGGAGTGTTTCGCATCCCTTTCGAAATCGAAAACTTTTTTTTCAAGCTGATTGATTTTTTGAACGTGATATTGTTTCGCTGGTTCCAATTCACTAGTCGGTCAGAGTCTATGAAACCGAGGAGTCCTCCCACGGGCGGTAAGGGACGCTTTCCGCAGACGGACTATTTTTTTCATTCCGGTTTTGGTCAATGGAACGGCTCCTTCTGGCCTTCCGACGGAGAAGATAGATCGCGCTTCAGGAATCTTTACGATTTGGGACGCGAATACCGTCTGGAAGCGGCGCGAGAACGAGCGCGGGAAATGGCGGTATTTGCGGTGATTGTTCTCACCTCCGCCTGGCCGGTGCTCTACATGATCGTTACGGTTGTGAAGTTGCTCAGCAAAGGCCGGCCGCTCAATTGATCGCGCGACTGTTGCGAGCACTTACCGTCGCGGTTTGGGCCAGAGAAATTCGTCGCGATACTCGGGCGACTGTTCCGGGGCGAACCCGTGACGACTAGTGTTTTCCGTCACCACTCGAGGAACGAGGAAGTGCAAAAGATAATCTTCGCCGCCGGCCTTGGTGCCGCTGCCGCTCATTTTGAACCCGCCAAAAGGGTGGCGGCCGACGATCGCGCCCGTGCATGAGCGATTGATGTAAACGTTGCCGGCTTCAAGTCGCGCCTTGACGCGTTCAATGTTGTCCGGGCTGCGCGAGAAAAATCCGCCGGTCAATGCGTAGTCGGTTCCATTGGCGACTTCGAGAGCTTCGTCGAGATCGCGGACCTTCATTACGCTTAACACCGGTCCGAAGATTTCTTCGCGCGCGATCCGCATGTGCGGTTTCACGTCGGTGAAGATCGTCGGCGGAATGAAGTAACCGTGCGGCGGGACTTCCTTTGCCTGGAAAGCAAGTGTCGCTTCTTTTTTCCCGATCTCGATGTATTCCAAAATGCGCCTGTAAGCGGCCTCATCGATAACTGGACCGACCATGATACCTGGTTGCTCCGGATTCCCGATGCGAAGACTTGCTGCCGCAGGGATTAACCGCTCCATCACACGATCGTAGTTTTCCTCGAGAAGAATCAAACGCGACAGCGCGGAGCACTTTTGTCCCTGAAAACCAAACGCGGAATAGATCGAATACATGATCGTCTCGTCAAGATCTGCATCGGTATCGACGATCATGGCATTTTTACCGCCCATTTCGCAAATCACCCGCTTTAGCTCCCTTTGACCCGGCCGAGTGATGCCGGCGGATTCCCAAATTTTTAGTCCGACTTCCCGTGACCCGGTGAACGCGACCAAATCGACATCTTTGTGATCGACAAGGTGCGCCCCGACGACAGAGCCGTGCCCGGAAAGAAAATTCAACACCCCCGGCGGAACGCCTGCTTCCTCGAACACTTGCATGAGCATGGCGCCGCAGATAATCGATTGTTCGGACGGCTTCATGATCACGGCGTTTCCAGTAACAACTCCGGCGGACGCCATGCCGCAGAGAATCGCGATCGGAAAATTCCACGGCGCGATTACGAAGGCGACGCCACGCGGCCAGTAATGATGATAACTCTCTTCGCCGGGGACCTGTTGCGTGAGTTTGGGCCGGCCGAGTCGCCGCATTTGCTGCGCGTAGAACCTGCAGAAATCGATCGCTTCGCGAATATCGGCGTCGGCTTCAGACCATGGCTTGCCAACTTCGAAAACTTCTACTGCCGAGAGCTCGTAGCGCCTGCGCTCCATGATATCGGCCGCGCGCTCCAGTAATTGCGCTCGCTCCTCGAATGGGGTCCATCTCCATTTTTCGAATGCCGCCCGCGCCGCCTTAACGGCACGCTCGGCTTCGTCGACCCCAGCGTCCGTTCCGTAACCGACAATCTCGGTTGGCTCGGTTGGATTAACCGACGGCGTCAAATGATCGGTCCAAACTTTTTCTCCTCCAATATAGAGCGAATGTTTTTCGCCGAAGCGCTTTCGCACTTCGCGCAGTGCGCTCTGCATTTTGTCCTGGCTATCTTTGTAAATGAAACTCACAAGCGGTGCGTTGCGGAAAATATCGCCAGCTGCTGCGCGAAGTGAAGCACCATTTTTCTGATTCGATCCAGCGATCCTGGCTACAGCGGGTTTGATCAGCTCTTTTGGGTCGCGCAGCAATTCTTTCGCGGGCACGTTCTCGGCAAATTTTGCCCGCAAAAATCCTTCGTTCGACGTGTTCTCGAGCAGACGTCGAACGAGATAGGCCATTCCGGGCAGCAGTTCGCCAATGGGACAGTATTCGCGGACGCGGTAGCCCATTTCCACCAGCGCGCGCTTGATCGGACCCGCCATGCCGTAAAGCAACTGAAACTCGAAGCGGCTCCGATCAACCCGGAGTTCGTCCGCGACCGCCTGCGCATGCGCGATGCTGCGAACGTTATGCGATCCGAATGCAGCGGTAACAATCGCCTCATTTTCAAAAAGCACGCGCGTCAGCTCCTCGAAATTTGCGTCACTTTCAGGCTTCTGAAGAAACACCGGAGGATTTGATCCGTTCTGGCCCGATTTCGTTGTCTCGTAATCCCAATAAGCGCCTTTCACAAGGCGGACTGCGAAGCGGGTGCCGCGTGCCCGACCCCACTCAATGAGATCGCGCAAGTCGTGTTCTGAATCTCGCAAATAGGCCTGGATGACAATCCCGGCATGCGGCCAGTCTTTGAACTCCGCCTCGGTCAAAGTGGTTTTGAACAGCTCGAGAGTGGTATTTTTGAGCGCGTAACTCTCCATATCGAAGTTGATAAATGCGCCTAGCTCCCGTGCGCGGCGAAGAAGCGGCCGTAACTTGCTGCAGAGATGTGTGATCGCATCCGCCGGCGCGGCCGGACTCATTTGCGAATACAGAGCAGAGATTTTGACTGACAGATTTAGAACCGGGAAAAGCTCCGCGCTTTTTCCGAGAGGGTCTGTCCAGTTTTTTGTTTCGCGTGCGAGTTTGTCCAGTAAATCCGCATAACGCGCTGCATATTCATCCGCCTCGGCTTCGCTCACAACAGCTTCGCCCAGAACATCGACGGTGAAGCCGATTTTTTGCGCCCGTCGTTTACGCAGTGTCGCTATGACGTCATGCGGATTTCGTCCGGCAATAAATTGGCGCGCCGTTTCGGAAACATTCCATCGCAGGGCGGCCGCGCTCATCCATGGGACGAGGCGTGCCACGCGAACTCCCAAGCTGACGAGTGGGTGGAAACCATCGTTGCCATCGCTGAAATATTCTTCGAGATGCTGAATAATCTCACTTGACCGATGCAGTGATGGCAGGACGGCGACGAATTGGAACAATTGCGTCTTGAACCGCTCGTCATGCATTGAGAGCGCCATCAGGCGCTGATAAAACCCGGCTTTGCTGAAAAATCGCTCCGGATGTTTATCGACCAGCTCAAAAATACGTGCGCCGCGCTGTTCGATGTCGCTCTGGAGCGATCTCATTGCGAAGGTTAGTCCGCGCCCGCGGGTTAGGCAAAATGCAACAAAACATCGACGCAAAAAGCGATTTCGAGGCGCAAAAATTTACTTGAAAACACGCTCACCCGACCAGCTCTCTCCGAAATAGAAATGAAACTGCTGTACTCAATTCGAGGACCAAATACAGGATGGATTTGCCTGGCAGATTCGGAGGCCCAGGGCTCCGCTGTCAGGCAATCTCTTTTGTGTTATGTTTGCACGGCATACAGTCACTCGATGCGGCCGGAAGGGAATGGAAATTCCGATTGGGAGTTTGGCGCTGCTTAATTGATTGAACAGATCGCAATCACGATCCATCTACAAAGACAATGAAAACTCTGGAACCAGCTTTTCTCGTCGCGGCGGTTTTACTTACCGGGTGCGGAACTACTCGCCATGTGGCGGTGAGTTCCTACCATGTCACGCGCGATGTAGCCGTCGGCTCATATCGCGTTGCAACTGCGCCGGTCCATTACGCTCTGCGACGGCACAGCAATGAACCGACCATGGTCGGAACGACCGACGCGATTGAATCGGATGTAGCCGAGCGTGGTCACGCCCTTCCATCAACCCAGGTGGCATCTGCGCCGCAGCGCCGATCAAGGCCTGACACTGCCAGGACTGAAAGTCCGCCCAAAGGAAGTCCGTCTATTGCTTCCAGCGAAACCACGCAGCGTGAACCCAAACCATCGCCGCCGGCGAAAGCCTCCTCTACATCCACCGCGTTCCCAACGGCCAAGGCGGTCCCTGACAAGCCGGGATACGTGTTTAGTCCATTTGATTCGAGCGGCAGATACGTTGACGTGAGCGGTTACGCTTCGGGGACCAAAGTTAAAGATCCGTGGACCGATAAGATCTTTATCGTGCCGTAAGGAACCGTAAGTGGTTGGCAAACGGTCAACAGGGAACGACGGCTCTGGCAGCCGCTCGGTTTGAAACCTGACGCCTGAGAAGCCGTTATTTCTTTAGAGCGCAAATTGCTGCAAACGTGCGCGAGTGCTACGTAATCACATGAAACTGGCGCCACGGCTTGTTGCGCTTTCTCTGCTCGGTTGGCTGATTTTTGCAATCGCGCCGCATGCCCTTGCCCAGACCTATCAGGGAAAGCAGCTCGTTAGGGCTGAGCTTCTGGCCGACACGAAAGCCATCGTTCCCGGTAAGCCGTTCACGGTTGGCCTGTTGCTGAGAATGGCCCCGGGCTGGCATACCTACTGGAAATTTTCCGGCGACGCAGGTCTTCCGACCGAAATGAAATGGAAACTGCCACCGGGATGGAAAATCGGCGAGATCCAATGGCCGATCCCGCTAAAAACAATCGATCCAGGGGACATTGAGACATACGGCTATCAAGATGAAGTCCTGCTGATGCAGGAAATCAGGCCGCCACTGAAGCTCGATGTTTCGTCTGTGCAACTCGCCGCCGAAGCGAATTGGCTCGTGTGCGAAAAAATCTGTATCCCCGGCAGCGCAATATTGCGGTTGGATTTGCCCGTAGCATCCTCGAGTGAACCAGCGAACGCAGACGTTTTTGCGCGTTATCGGCGGCTTGTTCCGCAAAACTGGCCGGGACCGAATGTGGCAACCGCCAGTTGGAGCCGGGTTGGGTCCGAGCTCCGCCTGAAGATCATTAGTGAGATGTTGGCGAAATCTCCTCCATTCGATTTTTTTCCGTTGCCCGAGCAGGACACGATCGTTGGTCATCCTGCGGTTCAATCGCGGAACAACAACGAAATCGTGTTCCGCATTCCGCTTGAATCGGCGCCCAAGAATCTGTCATCGATCGAAGGGCTGGTGGTATTTGCGCAGCAACCGAACGGCGAACATCCCGCGGCGTGGCAGATTGCGAGTGCATCGGCAGCGGTGCAGACAGGATCGTCTGCGCTATTCTCCGCTCGCCCTGCGGCCGCACGGGGCATCTTTACCTTTCTGCTCTTTGGGTTTCTCGGTGGGATCATATTGAATTTGATGCCCTGTGTGTTGCCTGTGATCTCGCTGAAGATTTTCGGCTTCATCCAGCAAGCGGGCCAGAGCCGGCAGAAAATATTCCGGAGCGGCATCGCGTTTACGCTGGGAATTTTTGCGTGGTTTATCGCGCTTGCGGTCCTGCTGATTGCACTTAAAGGAGCCGGGCGCGACGTCACCTGGGGTGGATTTCAGTTCACCAATCCTTACTTCGTTCTGGCCTTGAGTGTGATCGTGCTCGTATTCGCTCTGAACCTATTTGGTGTTTTCGAGATCTGGTTGCCGCAATCTGTTACGCGCAGTTTGCTCTCAACCAGCGAGCGCAAGGATTACCTCGGTTCGTTTTTGCAAGGCGTATTCGCAACCGTGCTGGCGACGCCGTGCACGGCACCGTTTCTCGGCACGGCTCTGGGTTTCGCGTTTACGCAATCAGCCGTAATCATCCTGGCAATGTTCATAGCCATCGCGGCCGGCATGAGCACGCCTTACCTGTTGCTGAGTGTCCAACCTGCATGGCTTCGGTTAGTGCCGAGGCCCGGGCCATGGATGATTCACGTGAAACAGTTCATGGGATTTCTGCTGCTGGCGACCTTGCTGTTTCTTCTTTATATCCTTGGCGCACAGCGTGGTTTGGACGGCGCGATGTGGGCGAGCTGTTTTCTTCTTGTGGTCAGTATCGCTTGTTGGATGAAAGGTGCGTTCGTTTCGCCAACAGCCACCGGTACGAAGCGAACCATCGTGCGCGTACTCATGCTAATCCTCGTCCTCGGGAGCGGCGTTTACCTGATCGGTGACAAATTTCAGTCGGCGAAAATCGCTTCCGCTGATTCACGCCTTTCCGGGAACTGGCAAGCGTTTACTCCTGAACGATTGCAAGCCGAATTGGAACAGGGCCACACCGTCTTTGTCGATTTCACCGCCGCTTGGTGCCTCACCTGCAAGTTCAATGAGGCAAATGTGCTCGAAGCTCAGGACGTGAAAGATGCATTTCAACGTCATGGAATCGTGAAACTCAAAGCCGACTGGACCAACGGCGATCCGGCAATTACCAAGTTGTTGCGACAGTTCGGGCGACCCGGTGTTCCGCTATACGTACTTTATCCAGCGAACAACGAGGAGCCCATTGTTTTTCCGGAGCTGCTCACGAAAAGTATGCTGCTGGACAAGCTCGAAACCGTCGCGGGTCGCGTCGCTTCCCAATATTAAGGCTGGCGCTTTGGCGAGTAGCGTGATCCATGCGCAGGGAATCGAATCGCTGCACGTTGAAATTTTTCCGGCCACGAGGATTGTTTTTATCGAACTTTAAACGTCTCAGCGACTCGGTTTTCTAATCAACCATATGAACATGAAACTACTCTTAGCCGCCGCCACATCACTGATTGGAACTACACTTTTTGCCGCGGATGCACCGCCGGTTGGAAACGCCGCGCCGGATTTTTCGCTTCCGGACGCAAAAGGACAAGCGCATTCGTTATCGCAGTACAAGGGCAAGTACGTAGTGCTTGAATGGTTTAATCCACAATGCCCGTTCGTGAAAAAGCATTACGGCGGTGGCAACATGCAAAACCTGCAGAAGGAATTCACTGAGAAAGGTGTTGTCTGGCTGACCATCGATTCCAATGCGCCTGGGACCGAGGGCAATCTAACGCCAGAAGAGGCACAAAAAATTGCGACGTCATGGAAGACGCATCAGACAGCGCTGCTGCTGGATCCCGAAGGCAACGCAGGCCGCGCTTATGGTGCGAAGAACACGCCGAACATGGTCATCATCAATCCAGACGGGAAAATCATTTACCATGGTGCCATTGACAGCAAAGCCACGCCAAATCCGTCGGACATTCCGAGTTCAACCAATTACGTGAAGGCGGCTCTGGATCAATCGTTGGCAGGGAGGTCCGTTAGCACACCAGAGACGAAACCCTACGGTTGCTCCGTAAAATATAAGTCGTCATAGATTTTCGCTGCTGGCAGGATTGGGAGAATTCTAAGCGGCGGTCGCGTGCGGCCGCCGCTTTTATTTCCAAGCGTGCGCTGAGGTTCGCCTTTTCTTTCGTGCGCTTTCGCTGGACACTATTAGCCTTGACGGCCGAGAGCCGCATGAAGAGCCGATTTCGAATCAAACTCTGCCATCGATGCCGACTCAGGGCGAAAATGCTTTGTCCTAGCTCATTGAGACCAGAACGATCCCAGCGGTGATCAGCAGCGCGCCAATTGCAAGGCGCGCGCTTATTCTTTCCTTCAACACGGCTGCGGCAAGTACGGTGATGAAGATAACGCTCAAACCCTGGAACGGATAAAGGTAACTGAGATCGAAACGCTGTAGCAGGCCGAGCGTCAGAAAAAAAGAAATCGTCATAAGAAAAACGCCTATCACAACGCGGGAGATGAAATAGCGGTTGCTCATTCCGCTTGTCGCTGAGAATTCCATCGCTCGCTTGAGGATGAGCTGCGCTGCCACAAACGTCACGAGTGATACAACGATGAAGAAGAATGCGAGAAAACTCACAGGCGTTCCTCCATCTTTGCGATCGGTTTGGCCACCAATGCCAGCCCGGTGACCACTAGCGCAATCCCGCACCAACGTAACCCGGAGATATGTTCGGCTAAAAAAAACCAGCAGCCCAGCGGTACAAGAACATCGACCACGCGGGAGAGTGGATAAGCCATGCTGAGCGGGATGTAACGAAGCACGTAAAGCCAGCTGATGAAGCTGGCGATAATAAGAAGAATCGCCCACCACACCAGCGGAGACGCCAACCCATTGACTCCGGTCCAGGAGAATCCGCTCTGCGGCTCGGCAACTTCAGTTGCGCCCCGTTTCAAAAGAAGTTCGGAGACCAACACGCAGGCGATGCTTAACCCGAGTTGTAGCCATGGGTTGCCAAAGCCGGATGGCCGATTTTGCATCCGCTTTTGTAGCGCGCGATGAAATCACCGCAACACATTTCGAATTACGCATAGGTAGGGCGCGCCACTCCGTGCGCGTCGGGCTTTCGGCGTGCAGAGGACTGCCCGCCCTACCAACGTGATCGCTACGCTATCAAAGTTCGTGCGCATTCGGAAACTTCCGCAAAACTGGATCGTGCCGGGTCGGCCCGAGATATTTGATTAGCCGGCGAAAGATCGGATTCAGCAGTGGATTCGTGTGTATGACGTACAGGTCGAGGCAAACCAACTCGCAATCCAAGTGCAGCTTCGGCTCATAATTGAGCGGGTTGCTGTAGTAGTATTTTAACCGTTGTTGCAGCGCCCACGAAATGATGTCGCGCAGCGTGTAGAAATAGAGGTGCAGATCGAGCGCAACCTCGTAATCAAGCCCGATGCATTCGTCATAAATAGCGTCGCTGCACACAAGGCAAAAACTGAACGCGACGATCTTGTCGTTCTGTCGCCAGATAAAAAATCGGGCGCGCTCCGGCATTTGTTGGCCAATTGCCCGGAAATACTCTTTCGTCAGTGTCTCAAATTTTAATGCTGACCGCTCGTGGACAGCCAGATACAGCGGATAAATTTCATCAATGAACGGCGAGACGTCGGTCACCACTTCCATCTGAATGTTCGGTGCGCGCTCCGCTTTGCGAAACTTCCGGCGCAAATCTTTTCGGGTTGCCTTGCTGAGTGCACCGAAATATTCGTCCCAGTTTTCATATCGGAGCGACAGCCGCGTCATTGGCATACTTGGAATCCGCGCGTACCCACTTGAGAAAAGTACCTCGAGCGCTGAGCGATAGTTCGCCGGAAAATCCTTAAAAACGACCAGGGAAGCTTTGTTTTGCCTCGCGTAGGTTTGAAGACTCGATTGCAGCGCCTTCGCTACGAATGGCTCGGCGTCTTTGTCGCATGCTCCCAAATCACCCGCGCCCGCCCCGCAACCGACCATTAACACACGCATTGTCAGAAACCGCGGGAACATTTTGCGAATCGTGCCCACGATGGAGCGAACCCTGCCCTGCACGCCTTCGACGAGATTTTGCCGCACAAAGAACACCGGCTGAATTGCACGGACTTGGCCGGCATGATCTTCAATCAGCAGATAATGATGTTCGAATCCGCACTGCAGCGTTTCCTGCACGATCTCGTAGTAACGATGATCTTTGCACTTATTTTGAAGCGCACGCTTCCACGCGCCGCAATTTTGGAGCTCAGCAAGCGCAAGCACTTTGATCACGCCTTGCGGAAACGGAATCATGTCGCCGAGCGAAGTTTAGATAGAGAGGTACGGCTACGCCTGTGTGCGTTCCGCGTTTGCTTCGGCTGTAATGTTTTCCACTTTCAGCACGCCATCGCGAATGTGTAGGTCGCGCTGGGGAAACGGAAGCTCAATCCCAGCCTCACGAAATTTCTGTGCGATAGCAAAGTTCAAATCGCTGCGATAACGGCTTGGGCGCGCGCTCATTTCACTGCTCCAGACCATCAGCTTAAAATCGATTGAGTTGTCGCCAAATTGCTCGAGGAAAACATTTGGAGCCGGATCCTTCAGAGTGTGAGGATTTTCGTGCGCGACCGCTAGTAATAATTCACGAACCTTTGTAACGTCGCTGCCGTAAGCGACTCCTATCGGAATGCGAAAGCGCACGCGCCGGTCGCCGTACGTCCAATTGGTTACCGGTGAATCGATGAATTTCGTGTTCGGCACAATCATCATGATGTTGTCATTGGTGCGAATGACTGTGCTGCGCGCGCGGATGTGCTCCACCTGACCGGCAATCCCGGCCACTTCCACGCGGTCTCCGATCGTGATCGGTCTCTCGGCCAGAATTACCAGGCCGCTGATGAAATTGCTCGCGATGTTTTGCAGGCCAAAACCCACACCCACGCCGACGGCCCCAGCGAAAACTGTGAGGGCAGCCAGATGAATTCCCGTGTTCTCCAGGACAATGAAGATTCCAACTACCAGCACGACGTTGCTGACCACCTGAGCGATGGCATACTGCAAAGACCGATCGAGCCCGCTTTGCGCAAGCAGCCGGTTAAAGAGAAAACGTTTCGTCCCGGAGGAGAACCAGAAGACCGCCACCAACAGCGCGACCAGCAGGAAAATTTGGACGAGGCTCAGATTGATTGCCGGAAGCGGCGCGGTCCAGGGCAGCGGGACCCCCGCCGCGTTTACCGCGGTGATGGTGCAGAAGACCATCGCCGCCACACTTAGGATCGTCGTAACGATCGCGATGAAGTTTGTGTCGACCTTGAAGCGACTGAAAAAACGCCGAACGATTTGGCTCTGCAAAAAACGGGCAATGATCAGTCCGGAAGCGAAAAACCCGACCAACGCGATCAGTCCGAGCACCGTTACATAGTGATGGCCTATGTAAAACAGTGGCCGCTGCAGGAGCGTCATGTCCACGGCCCTATTGTGAATGCGTCAACGGGCTTGGCAACTCAGCGCGTTTTGGAGGCGCGCGGCTGTGGGAAGGCCTGATGCCGATCTCGATCCGCACCGGCGCTACTGCTTTGACGACTTGTCTTCGATATATTTGATGACGTCGCCGACAGTTTGAAGTTTTTCCGCGTCTTCGTCTGGGACTTCGACTCCAAATTCTTCTTCAAAAGCCATCACCAGTTCTACGATGTCGAGCGAATCTGCCCCTAAATCTTCAATGAAAGAGGCCTGCGGCGTGACCTGCTCCGGGTTCACGCCGAGTTGCTCGACGATGATGTCCTTAACCTTTTCTTCGATCGATTTTTCCGCCATAGAATTTGTTTGGTTGAAATTAGTCGCGCGGGGATTAAGTCCGGTCCCGCAGAGCGGGAGACAGCCCGGGCACAGCATCGCAAGTAAATGAATTAAAGAGGATGTCAATCATTTTCGGGTAGTGCCCCCTTGGCGTTTGCTTCCGTTTGCCATTCGAGTAGATGAACCTGATGAGCGCTCCGGTTGAGCCAGCCGATCTAGTTGATCTGAAGTTAGTACCCGCATGGGTGAAAGAACCTGGCACAACAAAACAATACGATCATTACGCGACTGATGAGCAGCCCTTTGAATCACGAAGTCGCAACCACCAAGGCAAACGAAAAGACCGAAGATTCCTTTCCCGCGAAGCGCGAGCAGACCGTCTGCACGCAAGATCCCAATCAGACAGCCGCCACCATGGGGTAGTGCAAAACAGTCGCGGCGACGGGCGTCGCCGTTCCGATCAAGCGAAGAGTCGCCGCTCGCCTGACCGGCCTGCTGAGGGAGGAACGAAGCTCCCCGAGATAAGCATTCGGTTTTTGCCTCGCCAGAGCATATTTGAAAGCGTCGTCGCGCAGATCAAATCGGCGTCAGTTGCGTATTCGCTGTTCACCCTTGCGCGATTATTTCTGGAAAAACCGGGGCGTTATGAAGTTTGTCTCAGAGTGACGGGAGAAGCGCCGATATATCAACTCGGCGACGGCGTAGTCTCGATTGATCGGGAATTTCTCGATCGAAATGCGTTCCGATTCGCTCAACACGACTTTTACCAGATCGACGTCGCAGAAACCGAGCCAATAAAGGGGAACTTCTCCAATGTGGCGCGGTGCCGGTTAAGCAGAAAGCTTCTGGGACCGACGAACTACCACACGTACCAGCCACAACTGCGCAGCTTGTACGAGCAACGTTTCAGCCGGCGAATGAGCTTTGCCGAATACCAACGACAGGTCGAGATCGTAAGCGACCCCGCTTTAGTCGAGCACTGGAAAGACGAAGCCCGAAAGGTGACGACTTACACAACGTTGCGCCAGGAGAATCCTGTAACGTTGTCATCTGTTGTGGAAACGGAGCGGCATTTTCGCTCGAACCATCTGTCGGGATTGATTCACAGCATGGAGCACGTGACCATAGGCGGTTCATTAAGCCGGAATCTGCAGGATCGGCTGCTAAACCGCGCGATCGAGCAGGCCTGGGTCCATGAAGCCCGCTCGCCTTCAAACATGATGCAGGAGTTGGCGACCCGATTTCGCCAAAACGAACTGCACATTTTTCGGCACCGGCGCGGCATGTTATTTGTTTCACCAGTGCGCGTTCGCGCATTTGTTCACGAACAAGCCGGTGTGGCTCAGTCGGTGAATTCAATACTCGCAGCGTTTTCGGCGAGTGCCGGGATCACTCGGAAACAGCTTTTCGAGAAATTGACAGGCAATGGCGCGACCGAAGACGCACAGTCGCGCCGCCTCTCCCTCGCCTCCGACCTGCGTTGGTTGATCAACGAAGGTCACGTCATTGAATTTAACGATGGCTCACTGGATCTGCCGCGCATGAAATTCAGACCAAAGGAGGCTGTCTCAGCCGAAGCAGTGTTTTCGAGTTTTTCGATCCGGCCTGCCGTGGAAGAGAGGCAGTTGGCGCTCGCCACGTCGAGAGTACTTACGCTTTATTCGCCACAACCTTGAACGAGCGCACTGAAGCGTCTTCGTCGTAGCGAACAACTACGTTCTTGTCATTCAGGACCAGAATGCGCGGTCTGTGCACCGCCGCTTCCTCGGGCGTAACTCGCGCAAAGCTCATGATCGTGACGCGGTCGCCAATTTTCCCGAGATGCGCAGTAGCGCCATTTAGTTCAATGATTCCTTGTCGCGCGGGACCGTAAATTGCATAGGTCTCGAACCGCTCGCCATTGCTCAAGTTAGCTACGAGGATTTTTTCATGAGGAATCAGGCCGACAAGTTCCGCCAGATCCGCGGAGACCGTCAGGCTGCCCTCGTAATCCAGGCTCGCGCCCGTAACAGTCGCGCGATGAATCTTCGATTTGAGGAGGATCAGTTGCATCGATCAAATTTGCAGAACGTCTCTGCGGGGAGCCCAGGCGTCTGATCAGACGCCCCGCAATTTAGAGGGCGCCAGCTTTTTTGAGCGCCTTGTAAGCGCCGTGTTTGTTGATTGTCTTAAGGCCACGCGCGGTGACACGAATCCGGACGAACTTCTTCAGCTCCGGCACCCAAATGCGCTGGCGACGTAAATTTGGAGCGAAAATGCGCGGCACCATTTTGGTGACGTGCCGGCCTACGCCGCCTTTTTTCTTCGCCAAGCCGCGCCGATGAATCACGCTGCCTCGCACCGCTCTCGATCCTGTGATGTGACAAACTTTCATGTCTCAAAAAAAGCCGCGTAACCTGCCGCCTTTGAGCGTGGAGGTCAAGCGGATCATTGGTCGGCGTTACCTAAGCAGCAACGCTAAGCCCGGACGGCTCGGCGATCCGTCCCTGCCATAGTTGTCTGTTGAGGTTGAACGCCCGATTGCTGCCAGCGGTCAAACCTAGCTCGACCACAACCAATCGCTTTGCAGCAGCGATCATCGCTCAGAGCTAATGCACAAAAATAATCACAAATTGCGGATCGGAATCGTAGGAGCCGGCAACATTGTTCGGACTCGCCATTTGCCGGCCCTCAAAAAAAACCCCGACGTGGAAATTGTCGCCGTTTCAAACTCCACATACGAAAGCTCGGACCGCTTCTGCCGCGAGAATTTGTTGACGGCACTACCGATCCGCGACTGGGCGGAACTGGTTGCGACACCCGATATCGACATCGTTTGGATCGGCACAACGCCTTACATGCATTCGGCGGTGACGATCTCCGCGCTTGAGGCGGGCAAACACGTCTTTTGCCAGGCGCGCATGTCGATGGATTTGGCGGAGGCCGACGAGATGCTCTCTGCATCGAAGCGGTATCCGGAGTTGGTAACGATGCTTTGTCCCCCGCCGTTCGGACTACGAGGCGATTTGATGGTCAAAAAAATCCTGGCTGAAAATTACATTGGCCGTCCCCATCACGTACGACTGCAAAGTTTCCACGGCAATTTTTTGGATCCCGAGGCGCCGGCGCACTGGCGACAAAAGATCGAGATCAGTGGGCTTAACACGCTCACACTGGGAATTTACGTGGAAGTTTTGCAGCGGTGGCTCGGCGATATCACAGGTGTATTCGCGCGCGGGAAAATTATTCAGGCAGTCCGCGAAGGCTACAACGTGATCGTTCCCGATTTGCTTACTATCCTGTGCAGTTTCGAGACTGGCGCGGAAGGTGTGCTGGAGTTCAGCGGCATTAATGCGCTGGCGCAAGGCGATCGGCTAGAAATCTACGGCAGCGCGGGAACTCTGATGTATGATTTCACATCTGAAGTGCTGCAGGCGGGAAGGGTGGGCGATCGCGCATTGCATGTTGTGGATATTCCTTCGGAGTTGGAAGGCGAATGGCGCGTTGAGGAAGATTTTCTCGCCGCAGTAAAATCAAAAGGCCGTATGCGTCCCCATCCAAATTTTGAAGATGGCGTTCACTACATGCGCGTGGTCCAAGGCGTCTCCGATTCTCGTGCCCGCAACGAATGGGTGCCAATCAAAACCTGATGACTGCAGGATTCTACGGCATCGTCGAGTCTCCCACGAGATATCTTCTTACAAAGAGCGCCCAGACCAGCAGCGTGATTAGTTGATACCACGCAAAGAAACGATCGTAGCCGCGCCGGTGTGCAACGAGACCCACGCCCGCCAGCATCGCGTATTGACTGATGAAGGGAACGTACCAAACGGGATGAAAAAGATCGCCATGGATTGCCGTTTGCGCGATGTCGAGCGCGCACATCAAGATAAACGCTGAATAGTAGCCGGCACGGTTCCGTTGAAAGCGGAGCAGGTGTTCTTCCGCTTCGGATAAGTCCGGCGGGTAAAGGAAAACCGTGAGCATGTAAAGGGTGATCGTCCAAACGATCAGCACGAGAAAACGATCAAAACTCCAGACGACCTCCGTGTTCCATTTAAATGTCACCCACCATTGCAAAACCAGCAGCAGCAGCGTCGCCAGGGTGAGGACGATGTGCACTTCGTCGAGCGGGTTCTCTTTGCGCCGATAAAAAGCGCGGCCCGCTCCTGCGAGCAGGTTGGTCACTCCCAGGCCGATGATAATTGACATCAATGCCGCGATGAACTCGAAGCTGCTCATCAAGTTTTGTGCGTTCTGCATGCGGCGATCAGCTTAATCGGGATCAAACCCGAAAATCGAGTGACAAATGGCGCATGGCGCTATCCCGCCCTGTTAGCGCCGTTGTCGCGAATTCTCCTCTAACAACCAACCGAGCGCGGAACTCAAATCCGCCAGCGCTGCGCCTTGGATTGGATCATTATGGTAGGCGCCGCGCAATGCGATCAGGCGCTTTTCGCCGCCATATGCGTCAACAACGAGCCGGTGAAAACGAGGAGCGACGATTTCATCCTTGTCCGCGAGCAGGAAAATTGCCGGCGCGCGACTCGCCCTCGCGTTCCTGATACTGTCGAGATCTGGCGGGATCTGCAATGCCACTGGACCCGCTAAGAGCCATAGATTCCACCAACCAAACTGGCGAAGAATCATTTCGCGCAGTGGCGGCGGGTTATGCAGAATCAATCCGCCAACGGGACGCTGCGCAGCGACGTGAAGCGCAGCCGTCGCGCCGATGCTTGCGCCGTATGCGACGATTGGACGTTCGCCAGCGTGCCGTTTTAATTCATCAAACGCCGCAACGGCCGCCGGTCCAATCCGTACCAGCCGCGCTGGTCCCGTGCTGCCGCCGAATCCCGGATAATTCACTCCCCAGATTTCGATTGCGCGATCGCTCCACATTTCGGCTTCCAAGGCTGCCCAGCGATCTGCGCGATCCGCGTTGCCGTAAAAACGCAAAATGAAAATATCCGCGCCGCCCTGTTGCAGGGTTTGCTGCGATTGCGCCGTCCAGATTTCCAGCTCACCGTTTTCGAACGACACCGTTTTACGAACGGCACCACCCGCCTCGATCGGCGATCTTGTTGGAAAAAGGATCAGATGATCGGGCAAACGACCGAGGAACATGACGGCCAAGTATACGACGAAGATTGCGATCCACTGTTGCGGACTACCGAAAAACCTTCTTAACGTCACACAGGTGTAGGCGGCAGAGAAACCTTGGATCTCGACTCGTTATTTTTCTCTGTCGCGGCGAGGAACCGCTGATAGAGGAACGACGCGAGGATGGCGGTCACGGCGACGACAATGAAGGCGCCGATGCGATAGAGTTGATCAAGCTGTGATAGGTCGTGAAAGAAAAGTTTCACGACTGTGATGCCGAGCAATCCTAGACCAGCGTAACGCGCCGGCGCAGCTCGTTTGCGCATCCCGATAATGAGGAGCAAGAGCGCGAACAACGCCCAGGCGATGCTGTAGCTCATGTCGCGCGCGAAATTTCCTGAGAATTGAAACGTCAATGCGGTCGCTCCCGGTGGGCTGAAGTAATCGGCGATCTCGATGTTCACGATGAAAAAAGCGAGGACGGTACCAAGTGTGTTAAGCAACGGCCGCACACTTCGACTGAGAACCAGATTGCGCGGCGGCGCGAGCAGTCGCGCAGCGGTGAACATGCACGCCGCCGCTATCCCGTAGGTGTAAAGATACCAGTTGAAAACCGAGAAGGCGGCGCGCGGATGATAGCTGAGCACAGCCGGATTGAACGCGAGTCGTACAAATACGATCAGGAGCAAAGCGAGGCCAGCCAGGCGCAGTCCCGGATGCGGCACGCGATGAAAAAACCAGCAAAGCGCTGCGCCTTCCAAGGCCCACCCCACCGTGATCCATTGCCGGTCAAACTCGATCGGGAAAATCAGCGTGATGAAAAACAGCGCGGTGCCTCCAAACAACGCCAACTGGGCATTCCGCGCCGCGCTCGTGAGCGGTGTACGCTTGAGGACGACTGACAAGCCGAGTAATGCAGGAAGCCCAAACGCGGCCGGCACCAAGCCGGGAACTACGCTGGGGTAAGCAGAGCGAATCACGTCATACACGAGATAAAAGTGTAACGGTCCAGCGAGCGCGGCTGCCGCCCACGGCACTGTTTTGCTAGCGAATTTGTATTGGAAGATAAACGGAAAAATCGTGAACAACGCATAAAACCCTAGGTACCAAACGAGCGGCAGCGTCGCATGCGCCGGATCGAAATGCTCAAAATGCCAGGCATGCTCGAGCGTGAGCACGGAGACGAGCGCGACTGCCGGGAGCAGATCGAGCGAAAAAAATCTAGTCATGCTGAGCAGCAAGATCGCCAGCACCAAAGCCAGACCGAATACGGGAGATGGATTCGCCAGCGGTAACCGCAGCGTCACCATGATCAGCAGCAGAAACGGCAACGTGGCCGAGAGCGTGGGGAGTTGCGTCGCGAAATTTCCTCTGAGTTTCGCGCGTCGCGCCGCCCAGTTGGTCGCGACGAAAAAGAAAATGGCAAAACCGTCCAGAAGACAAAGCGCGTTCGGTAAACCGGTCAGCTCGCTCGGGATTCGCCAAACCAATGAGCCGACCGCGACGAGGGTCAGGACGAGCACAGCGACAACGGGCAACAGGGTCGCAGTCGCTATCGCGAGAACGATTGCGACGAAATCGACGACTAACACAAACGGCCAGACCAGCTGCGAAACCTCCGTGAACTCAAAAATCGGAATTAGCGCCACCAGCAGCGCAAGCGCCGGGAAGACATGGGTCCACGGCGGAATCTCGATTTTGCGGAAGCGCTGGAGCGCGATTGGCGTTGCTGAATGAAACAGCGCGAACACAAAATAAAATCCGAGCGCAGTGTAAAGTCGGCCGGTCGTCAGGTAATTGCCCGTCCACGCGCCGAGAAAAATGAATGCGGCGAGTCCGGCGAATGCTTGAACAGTTACGAGCCTGCTTTCGGTTAACGTTAGCGTCAGCAATCCGAGGTCGATGACGAATAGGTAAGTGAACAGCAGCGCCGGCCGATGCCCAATCATCTGGAAAGAGAGCAAATAAAATGCTGAGAACATCGCCACCGCGCCGAGACCGATGGCACAGGCGAACAGTTCGGTGTTCGCTTTTCCAGTGCGCTGCGCCAAGGCAGCCGCGGCGAGAAAAAGCGCCTGAAATCCGGCAAACACGGCCATGAAAATAAGGACTTTGTTACCGGCAAAATATTTCTCGGGTACAAAGAACGCCGCGACCCAGGCGAATTGCATCAGCGCCGTTCCGATCGCGCCCAGGATCGGCAGCACATTCCAGCGTTGTCGTTGCGCGACAGCAAGCAGGCCGATATCCAGCAGAGCGATGTAACCGAACAGTCCGAGCGGATTATCTTCGCCGGTTGAAAGCAACACGGGCGTGAGAAAACCACCCGCAATCCCAAGCACCGCCACGACGATTGCGTTCGATCGGACGGCAAGCACAAAAGCAACCGCCGTGATCAGCGTCATCAACGAAAACGTTGGGACGAAACCAAACAACGCGAAGTGATAGTAAGCTCGGCAAGCAAACGTCACCGCATACAGCACCAGAATGCCGGTTGCGCAGAGCGTCT
>WNFR01002592.1_pt1 | contig 18735 bp, 18 predicted proteins | sample 5400221 | NCBI WGS metagenome assembly WNFR01 (sample SAMN13153357, study PRJNA577476) | soil metagenome | isolation source: 40 cm soil under Madrone tree | place: USA:California | collected 2016-06-14 | reverse complement strand
TGGCACGCGAGCGCAGTCTTCACGTCGTCAATGTTGACGCGACTATTCTGTTGGAAACACCGAAACTGAGACCTTATGTGATTGCGATGCGCGAGAATATCGCCAGTATTCTTGGAGTTGATCTCGGGTGTGTCAGCGTTAAAGCGAAAACCGGAGAAGGAGTCGACGCAGTCGGGCACGGGCTGGCAGTCACAGCTCAAGCCGCAGTCTTAATGGAGAGCAATTAAGGAACAGCTTGAGACCTCAGGACGTTATCAGAAAAAAGAGAGACGGTCAGCCTCTGTCGCATGAAGAGATTAAATTCTTCATCGATGGGGTGACGCACGGCCAGATCGCCGATTACCAGATTAGCGCACTGCTGATGGCCATTTACCTCAATGGCATGAATCACGCGGAGCAGCAGGCGCTAACCGAGAGCATGCTGCAATCAGGGAGCATCCTCGACTTTTCCGACATTCCCAAACCAAAAGCAGATAAGCATTCAACAGGCGGCGTTGGCGACAAGACTTCCTTGCTCATAGCGCCAATGGTGGCAGCCTGCGGCGTGTGTGTCCCAATGATCTCCGGTCGAGGGCTGGGCCACACAGGAGGTACGCTCGACAAGTTGGAATCAATACCTGGGTACCGCGTGAATCTCAGTGCCACTGAGTTCAAAAAGGTGCTCCAACAAGTCGGTTATGCGATGGCCGGCCAAACTGCTGAGTTGGCGCCGGCGGACAAGAAGATGTATGCCTTGCGCGACGCTACCGCGACGGTCGAAGCGATTCCACTTATCGTAGCGTCGATTATCTCCAAGAAAGGTGCTGCCGGACTTGATGCGATGGTGATTGACGTCAAAGTCGGTAGCGGCGCCTTCATGCGCGATGAGACCCGGGCCAAAGAACTGGCCCACGCTCTCGTGAGCACTGGAAACTCCTGCGGTATTAAGACGAGGGCCCTCCTGACTGACATGAATCAGCCACTTGGCCGTGCAGTTGGAAACTCTATTGAAGTAAAGGAATGCATCGATATCCTGCGGGGTGAAGTCAGCGAGAGTGTCCGTCCAGTTCTGGATCTCTCGTTGGAATTGTCAGCCCACATGCTTGTGCTGGCCAACGTCGAACAAACTATAGCGGCCGCTCACCACAAGGTGCAGCGAGCGCTGGAGACTGGAGCGGCCCTGGAAGTCTTAAGACTCAACGTTGAAGCGCAGGGTGGAGAGCCACGCGTATGCGATGCACCGGCTTCTTTTCTGCCTTTGGTAAGCGAATCCTTTAAGGTAGAATCCCGGCGCTCTGGCTACATTACAAGCGTCGACACCACTGAGATCGGACATGCGATCGCGGCCATCGGCGGCGGGCGTGTGCGCATCGAAGATGTGGTGGATCCCACCGTCGGTTTTATGGCTGATCTGAAGATTGGTGACAGAGTCAGTGGTGGTGACACGATTGGCGTTGTTTACTGCAAGGACGACGCAAATGCTCGAGAGGCTGCGCGAAGAATTCAGGATGCCTATCACATCAGCGAGGAACCACCTTCGGACCACGAAAAGCTTGTCAAGGAAGTAATCAACGAATGAGGCACAAGGCTGTTTTACTATCGATCTTGCTTTGTCTAGCTGCGTTGCTGGTCTCGGCCTGCAACCACCGGAGTTATGCGGCGGATGACAAATCGAAAGTTCACGTGGGGATCGTTTTTGACATAGGTGGTAAGGACGATCGTTCTTTTAATGCGGCCGCCTGGCAGGGAGTTCAACGTGCTGCGAAAGAATTGCCAATTGTTTTGCGCGACATAGAACCGGGAACTCCGAATGCGATTGAGCCGGCTATGCGCGCATTTGCAGAACGTGGGTATGACTTGATAATCGGTGTTGGTTTTGCACAAGCGCCCATCATGGAGCAGGTAGCAAAGGATTACCCCAACATACATTTTGCAATCATTGACGGCGTGAGCAACATGCCAAATGTCGCTTCGTTGGTTTTCAAAGAGCATGAAGGCTCCTACCTCGTGGGAATACTCGCTGCCAAAGCTACCAAAACAAATACCCTCGGGTTTCTCGGCGGAATGGATATTGGTCTAATCCATCGATTCGAAAAGGGCTATGAAGAAGGTGCCAAATCGGTAAATCCGAACATCCGCATCATTCAAAACTACGTTGGTGTAACTGATAGCGCCTGGAATAATCCCGGAAAGGGAAAAGAACTCTCGTTGGCGCAAATCGGCAAAGGCGCTGATGTTATTTTTACCGCGGCCGGTAATTCCGGACTCGGCGCCTTCGACGCGGTTGAACAACAGGGCAAACAGAATGGCCGAGCTACGCACTTCGTGATTGGGGTCGATTCAAATCAAAATATGGTCAAGCCTGGATTCGTTCTCACCAGCATGGTCAAGCGCGTTGACAACGCGGTTTACAACATCGTCGAAGACGTAGTGAATCACCGCTTCTCACCCGGACTGCACGTCTTTGGTCTAGACAAAGACGGTGTGGGTTACGCGATGGATGAAAACAACAAGGACCTGGTTTCACCCGAAGCGATTCAAGAAGCTGAAGAGGCAAAGAAAAAGATAATTGCTGGGCAGATTAAGGTGACGGATGCTATGACACAATAAAAAATGGTCTTTGGTTTTGGGTCTTTGGTCTTTGAGTTCTTATTCGGTCTTATCAATCTTTCCTCAGGAGAAACCCGAGATGGAAAAGACCAATTTTGTACATCTTCACATCTATAAGCTGTCCGAGAAACTGGCGGACCAAATATGGAGGATCGTTGCTCGTTGGGACTTCCTAGCCAAAAATACAGTGGGAATCCAAATAGTAAAAGCGGCGGATAGCATAGGTGCCAATATTGCCGAAGGAAGCGGGCGCGGAACGGATCCTGAACTTCGACGGTTTTTGAGAGTCGCGCGAGGCTCGCTTTACGAAACTCGGCACTGGTTGCGACGTGCGTACAAAAGACGACTGCTGACTGACAAACAGGTCAATGATCTTGTGCCGATAATCAACGAACTTACGCCCAGGTTAAATGCTTACTTGGGCGCCATAGGCTCTCTAAGACGACGAAAGATCCCAAGCTGAATTGAGCGCAAAGACCTAAGACCAAAAGCCAAAGACCAAAGGCGGCATGCTCGAGTTAAGGAACATCACGAAAAGATTCGGCTCTGTTTTAGCCAACGACCACGTCAACATTAAGGTTGAGCCGGCGACGATCCATGCCATCGTGGGCGAGAACGGTGCCGGAAAGTCGACGGCAATGCGCATCGCCTATGGCTTCTATACGGCTGATAGCGGCGAAATTCTGGTTGATGGGCAGGTCCGCGAGATCAACTCTCCTCACGATGCAATCGCGCTTGGCATCGGCATGGTCCACCAGCACTTCATGCTGGTAGAGACGATGACTGTAGCTGAAAATATTGTGCTCGGCGCTGAACCCGGTAGCGCGATTACCCTCGACCTAAACTCCGCGGCGTTGCAAATTCGCCAGCTCTCCGAAGAGTTTAAGCTCGCCGTCAATCCCGATGAGCCTGTCGAACACCTTTCCGTCGGCCAGCAACAGCGGGTCGAACTCTTGAAAGCTCTTTACCGTCGTGCTCGGCTTTTGATACTTGATGAGCCAACCGCTGTTTTGACGCCTTTGGAAGTTGAGGAATTTTTCTCGATCCTGCGTCGCATGCGGCAGCAGGGAAAGACGGTCATCATCATTACCCACAAGCTTTCTGAAGTGTTGGCAATCTCGGACCAAGTCACCGTGATGCGCGACGGCAAGGTGGTCGGACGCCTGCAGACGAAAGATACGAATGCAGCAGAGCTGGCACGGTTGATGGTGGGGAGAGAAGTACTGTTGCGTGTGGAAAAGGGCGAGGCAAAGGTTGGCGAAGCTGAATTAACTGTCAGGAGTTTGACCGTTACCGCCAATGACGGAAGCAAGCGCGTCGACAATGTCTCGTTTCAAGTCCGCAAAGGCGAAATTGTTGGCATAGCTGGAGTCGAGGGAAACGGACAGACGGAACTTGTCGAGGCCCTGGCAGGATTGATCGGTGCTGCTCGCCTTTCTGGTGAAATCCAATTTGAAGGCAAGAACATTGCGACAAAAGGTGCGCGTTCCCGTCGAGAATTTGGGATAGCGCACATTCCTGAGGACCGGCATCGCCGCGGCTTGCTACTCGATTTTACTCTAGCGGAGAACTCCATCCTTGGGGTCCACTATCGAAAGCCAATCGTCTCGTATGCCGGCGTCTTTCTCGACGACAATGCTATCCAGCGACGAGTTGGAGAGATTATTGAGCGTTTCGACGTACGTCCCGCAAATCCAATACTTCCCGCCCGCGCACTCTCCGGAGGAAACCAACAAAAACTGATCATCGGACGCGAGTTTTACGTGGGACCGAAACTTCTACTGGTGTCGCAGCCCACACGAGGTGTCGATATCGGAGCGATCGAATTTATTCATCGGAAGCTGGTTGGTCTCCGAGATGATGGTTGCGCGGTGCTTTTGGTGTCGGCGGAGTTGGAAGAAGTGACGAGCCTTTCAGATCGTTTGCTGATCATTCATGAAGGCCGAATCGCCGGCGAAGTGGATCCAAAGGTTGCTACCTTGGAAGAGATTGGGTTGTTGATGACACGAGGACATTAACGAACAGGTAGGTCTTTCCTGTTGCGTGACGCTGAACTTGGTGCTTAGTACTTTGTGCTTTGTTGTTTGACGAGTTGAGCCAAGCTTCGGAAGCGAACTAAAGCGAACAAAGTACAAAGAACAAAGTACAAAGCACAAATACATAATCGATGAAACTCCTGCGTGAACTACTATTTCCCCTAATAGCCGTTGTAGCTGCGTTTATTGTCGGCGGGATCCTTATATTATTGGTCGGCGATAACCCAATCGAGGCCTACCGGCTGCTTCTGGGTAGTGCGCTGTCATGGCCGGATGGAATTGGATACACACTCTTCCACGCCACACCGCTGATCTTTACAGGACTCGCAGTTCTGGTCGGTTTCCGCGGTGGCTTATTTAATATCGGGGCCGAAGGACAGTTATACGTAGCGGCCTTTGCTACCGCGTGGGTCGGCATCACCTTCGCAAATCTTTCGGCATGGCTTTTAGTGCCCATGTGCTTTGCGGCGGCGATTTTTGTTGGAGCATTCTGGGGTGCGATCCCAGGTGTTTTGAAAGCTCGCTTTGGCTCGCATGAAGTCATCAACACCATCATGTTGAACTTCATTGCCATCTTGCTGGTCGGTTATTTCACGCAATACCATTACAAAATTCCCGGTGATCCGATTCTGCAAACCGCTCCGATCGGCTACGGTGCCCATATCGCACGCTTGGGCAAATTTATCCCCGGTTTACCGGAACGCATTCCACTAAACCTTGCCTTCATACTAGCACTTGTCGCTTGCGGGCTGGTCTACCTGTTCTTGTGGCGAACAAAGTGGGGCTACGAGATACGGGCCACCGGTAGCAATCCCACGGCTGCGGAATATGGTGGTATCTCGATTCGCAAACAAATCATTCTGGCGATGGCTGTGTCGGGTGCATTGGCAGGCATGGTGGGCATTAACGATGTGATGGGGTATCACTATCGGTACTACGACGGCTTTTCCGACAACTACGGCTTTACTGGCATCGCCGTGGCCTTGCTTGGCAGGAATCACCCTGTCGGTGTAGTCCTCTCTGCTTTGCTTTTTGCGATTCTGCAGCATGGCGGAATCTATGTGGACGGCTTTTCTGAACACGTAACAAAAGATATTGTGCAGGTCCTGCAGGGCATTATTATTTTGTTTGTCGCCGCGGAGGCGTTCTTCCGCGGTTCATTTGGCAGGTTTGGTCTATTGAAACGTTCGAAAGTGTAAACAAATGAGAGACATTTTCACGCTTCAACTTTTTTTGTCGACCTTGAGGGTAGCAACCCCACTGGTGCTCGCCGCGCTCGGTGGAATGTTTTCCGAACGGTCGGGTGTCATTAATATCGCACTCGAGGGCAAAATGCTCGCCGGAGCCTTCACTGCGGCAGCAGTTACATATGCTGCCGACACAAAGCTGGGGCTTGGGAATGCCAGTCCCTGGGTAGGCTTGCTTGCCGCCAGCGCCGCGGGTTTGTTCATTGCCGCCATTTACGCCGTCACTTGTATCCGCTTCAAAGCCGATCAAGTAGTCAGCGGAGCGGCCATCAATATCCTTATGTTCGGGATTCCTGGTTTTTTGAGTGGCGCGTTCTTTCTTTCATCAGGATCAACGCCACAGCTTCCGAGGGAACACCTGATACCATGGACGCCAATCATCATTGCGTTCGCACTGGTTCCGATTAGTTGGTACGTTATGTATCGAACGCCCTTTGGTCTTCGTCTGCGAGCGGTCGGCGAAAAACCCGAAGCGGCGGACGCCGCTGGTGTGAGCGTTAAACGCATGAGGTATTCGGGTGTGCTAATCGCAGGTGTACTGGCCGGTATTGGGGGAGCCTATCTTTCGATTGGGCAATCGTCGCTTTTTACGCGCAACATGACTTCCGGCCGTGGATTCATCGCGCTGGCAGCGTTGATTTTTGGCAAGTGGCGGCCTTTTCAAACAATGCTCGCCTGTCTATTATTTGGTTTCACCGAGGCAGTCTCTTATCAAATGCAGGCGGTAAAGTTACCATCAGGCGAGGATATCCCCGTCCAGTTTATTCAGATGGTCCCTTACGTCGTAACGATTATCGTGCTGGCGGGGTTCATTGGAGCGTCGCGGCCGCCGCGCGCGTTAGGAATTCCTTACCAGAAAGAGAAGTAAGTTGAGAACACCGGGGGATTTGGGAATGGTTGAGGGAGTCGCAAGTTCGGGTCTTTATGAGCGCGCTGAACACGCCGCGCGTACTATCAGAGCTCGTGTGAAACAGGAACCGCGCGTCGCGGTCGTGCTGGGGAGCGGTCTTGGCGGTTTCGCCGATGACTTTGAAGACGCAGTGGCGATTCCCTACGAGGATATCCCGGGGTTCGTTCGTTCAACGGCGCAAGGACACGCTGGTCGTCTGGTAGTCGGCAAAATCGATCAAGTGCCGATTCTGGCTATGCAGGGCCGCGTGCACTACTACGAAGGATACTCGATGGAGGAGGTGACCTTCGCGATCCGCACATTTAAACTGCTCGGTATCAAGACGCTCCTTTTGACCAACGCCGCAGGCGGGATTAATGTTCAATTGAGCCAGGGTGCGCTGATGGTAATCAGTGATCATTTGAATCTCATGGGAGTGAATCCATTGCGCGGCGCGAACGACGAACGTTTTGGGCCTCGCTTTCCTGATATGTCTGCCGTGTATTCTCCTGCGCTCCAGGAGATTGTTGTCGAAGAGGCGCGCGCCCTGGGCATCGAACTCCGTCGCGGGATCTATGCAGCGCTTTCGGGTCCAAACTATGAAACGCCCTCCGAGATCCATCTATTACGAAATTGCGGGGCTGACGCTGTCGGCATGAGTACCGTACCCGAGGCAATCGTTGCGCGACAGATGGACATGGAGGTCCTCGGCATTTCGTGCATCACTAACATGGCGGCCGGAATAAGCGACGAACCTATCAATCATGACGAGGTAATGGAAACAGGGAATCGTGTGCGATCTTCCTTTACGCAATTACTCCGGCGGGTTGTTAGTCGGCTTAGCAGTCGAGTATAAAGATGTGATGAACGGATTTGTGAGAGCATGATAATTGGCATTAGTGGTGGTACGGGATCAGGAAAAACGACCGTTGCGAATCGTATTCTCGAATCGGTTAGTGCCAGCGAAGTAGTTTTCATTCAGCAAGACTCCTACTATCGAAATCTCAAAGACCTTCCGCTCGACCTTCGGCAGGTAGCGAACTTCGATCATCCCGACGCACTCGATAACGACCTATTCGTGCAACACGTGCGCAAACTCAAGGCCGGCGAGGCTATCGAGTTACCCGTCTACGATTTCAAAACTAATACACGCTTAAACGAGACACGAGCGGTGGAATCGAAGCCCATCGTTATTGTCGAAGGTATTCTGATCTTCGCCGATCATCGGCTTTTGGAACAGATGGATATCAAGGTATTTGTGGACACTCCAGACGACATTCGTTTCATTCGTCGCCTGAGGCGAGATCTCGCTGAGCGGGGTCGCACGGTGGAGTCAGTGATAGAACAATACGTGGAAACGGTCCGCCCCATGCACATGCAATTCGTAGAACCGTCAAAACGTTATGCCGACGTAATTATTCCTGAAGGGGGTCATAATCTTGTGAGCATTGATTTGATAAGTGGAAAAATTCGCGAGAGGTTGGCCAGTGCTTTATCTACAGTTGGAGGTCAACATTGAGCGAGGAAGATTTTCAGCCGCTAATTGATGCGGCTTTGCGCGCGCGGCTGCAGTCGGTTGCGCCTTTTTCAAAGTTTCTGGTTGGGGCTGCGGTTCAAACTGAAAACGGAAAAGTCTATACGGGTTGTAACATCGAGAGCGCCAGCTATGGTCTAACGGTCTGTGCCGAGCGTGTGGCCATCTGGAAAGCATTGTCGGAAGGTGAACGACACTTTGCAGCACTGGCTGTCGTGGCCGACACGGAAGTCTTGACACCGCCTTGCGGTACTTGCCGCCAAATAATTTGGGAGTTTGCTCGAGGCGCGAAGATTGTTTTCGCCAATCTCAACGGTCAAAGTGAAACATTTCAGATTGCCGACTTGTTGCCGCGGGCGTTTGACGCCCGGTTCCTCAAGAGCGCCAGCAACAAATAAGTTTATGTCACAGCGTTTGTTGATTGTCTTCACACTCATGGCCATGCTTGCCAATTCCGCTTCAAACGTTGCCGCACAAAACCGGCGACCGCGCGCCCAACAAGTTGATCTGCTTGTCCTGGGTGGCAAGATCGTGACGATGGATGGTAGTCGCCGAGTAATTGACGAAGGCGGCATTGCTGTAACCGGTGGACGTATTATGGCGATTGGTTCACGGGCGGAGATTGAAAAGGCCTACACCTCACGGCAAAGGGTGAACGCGGCCGGCAAACTGATCGTACCTGGTCTAATCAACGGTCATACTCACATTCCGATGGTCTTGTTTCGTGGTCTCGCTGATGATCTCGATCTGCAAGACTGGCTGACGAAATACATCTTTCCTGCCGAAGCCAAGAATGTTTCCGAAGATTTTGTGCGTGCCGGTACCCGACTTGGTTTGGCCGAGATGATACGCGGTGGCACTACGACCTACTGCGACATGTACTATTTTGAAGACGCAATTGCCGATGAAACTGCGAAAGCGGGAGTGCGTGGCGTCCTGGGTGAGACAGTGATCGATTTTCCCGTGGCCGACAACAAGACCAATGCAGAAGCGATGGCCTACGTGGAAAAGTTTGTGAGTCATTGGCAGGGAAACGACCTAATTATTCCGGCAATCGCGCCTCACGCACCGTACACAGTCTCTGAAGAACACCTGAAAGCGATGCGCGCCTTTTCTGATCGCACGGGAGCGCCAATCGTCACCCACATTTCCGAGACCAAGAGGGAAGTCGAGGACAGTATTAAGGCCAAAGGCGCAAGTCCGGTTGACTATCTCGAACGTATTGGGTTTCTAAATGAACGCGTTATCGCAGCTCACATGGTTTGGCCCCAGGCGGGGGAGATAGAAATTTTGAAGCGACGACGTGTGGGGATCGTGCACAACCCCCAGTCAAATATGAAACTCGCTTCCGGTGTTGCACCTGTTCCCAGGATGTTGGATGAAGGAATCCTGCTGGGACTGGGCACGGATGGCGCCGCTTCAAACAACGATCTCAACATGTGGGAAGAGATGGACACCGCGGCGAAGCTGCACAAAGTGTTTAGTGGAGATCCCAAGGTGATTTCCGCACAACAGGCATTTGAACTGGCTACAATCCGCGGTGCTGCGGCACTCCATCTGGAGAAAGAGATCGGCTCTTTGGAAAAGGGAAAGCGGGCTGATATTGTGATCCTCGAACGTGATGCCCTCAACCAGATTCCGCTTTACAATGTTTATTCAGATCTTGTTTATGCCACCAAAGCGTCAGACGTGGAGACCGTGATTATTAATGGCCGGCTGGTGATGAGAAATCGACGTTTGTTGACACTTAATGAAACGGCGATAAGGAATGGAGCTCGTATCTTCCGCGACCGAATAATCACGAGTCTCGGGGGTCAGCCGCGGCAGTAGTGCCGTCATGCCGCCTGCTTGCGTCTATCCGCCGAAGTGATTCATAATAAGGCGTCAAAATCATTTAACCCACTAAGCGAGCAATTACGCTCGTTTTCGCATTTTTGGGAGCCACAATTTGACTTCTTTTTCTTATTGGCAGACATATACCCGAATCATTCTCCCGACAATCCTGATTCTTTTCGCCTTCATTTGCGCGTCCGCGCAATCGTCTGTAGTCACAGCTAACGCCATGGATCCCGATGCTGTTCAGCGCCGGATCCAACGCGCGCGGGCATTGGCCGCGGCCCACCAGCTTGAAGCGGCAGCGAGCGAACTCGAGTCGTTGCGAGCGTCGGTTGGCGATGCTGCTTTACGTAATGTTACATCGCTGATGCTCATGGGTATTTATCTGGAAGATGCAAACTACGTCCGCGCGCAAGCCATTCTGGAAGAGACATTTCAGGCGCGGTCTGCCCAGAAAGACGACTCTGTCCGAACGTTTTTCGCTTTGGCAGGGCAGGCGATAAATGGAGTCCGCTCGCATTTGGCGCGTTACCGCAGTTTCGGCATTAACACGAGCGATGGCGATTTACCGTCGGAAGCACAGACGGATCTCGATCGCGTGCGGAGTTTACTGGAACGCATGGCGGCGCAAGCCAAGGAGATAACGAAAGAAACCCCACACGCTTACGATGCACTGTCTCTTCAAGAAGACGTGCTTGGTCTCCGGATGTCTCTGGCGCGGGACAGTGATGATCGCGATAAATGGCAGACTGAGTATGCCGCCGCACGTGAACGCCTTGCGACCTCGCAGATCCAGGTAGCCTCGCTTGGCCGACCTCCTGCACTGGCGGCCGTGACATCCAAGATTCCAAATCCTTTTTCTTCTCAGAAGCCCAGCGGACAAAGCGATACGGCCACAGCTACCAAGACTGAAGCAGCTTCGCCACCAACGACCATTCAGAACCAGCCGGCAACCGAACCCACTTCACAACCGGCTGCAACACAACCCTCTTCTGCCTCCGCAGGCACTGGCGCTGCTGCAAAGTCTGATGGTCCTGAGCCAAAGTTAATAAGCAGCGGTTCACTCAGCGGACGGGAGAATAAGCGTGTGACTGCCGTCTACCCAGCGGCCGCAAAGGCAAATGGATCATCGGGCATTGTGAGAGTTTTTGTAATTGTGGACGAAAAGGGGAAGGTGTGGGTGACCAGCTCGGAAGGACCTATGCTCCTGAGACAGGCTGCGGAAGATGCGGCTCGCGCCTGGGGCTTTCCACCGCCCGTTGCCGGTGGAAAGCCGGTCCGCTTAGCAGGCTATCTGGATTTCGAGTTCAAGCTGTAATAACCCAAACGCAGATACCACCGGCTTCAGCCGCGTGGTATTTCAATTTTAACCTAAAGAGCAAGACAGCCGAGATCCTTAGATACCACCGACTTTAGTCGCGTGGAGGTTCAGTTTCAACCTACTTTGCAACGACGAAGAAGGCCAAAACTGAAACTCCACGCGACTAAAGTCGGTGGTATCCAACAGGATTACCAGACCAGCGGTGCCTCTAGGTTTAAGCTGAAGTACCACGCGACTAAAGTCGGTGGTATCAGGTTTTAGCACGTCTCAATTCCCTCCCTTCCTCTAATCTTGACTTAAAAGTAAGGTTTAGCTTAAGATGCGTCCAGTTAATGATTTAGTAGGTTATCGGCGAGAATAAACTGGACTGACGGCGATGAAGATTTCAGCACAAGAAGAGTATGGCCTGCGTTGCCTTCTGCAGTTGGCTCTGGCCGAGTCAAAAGGTGAAGCGTTGACGCTCGCACAAATTGGTCGCCGCGAGGGAATCTCATCTGCAAACGCCGGAAAACTGATGTGGATATTGAGCAAAGCTGGGTTGGTGCGGTCGCAGCGGGGCACAAAGGGCGGTTACAACCTCGCCCGACCGGCGTCTGAGATTCGCTTAAACCAGGTGATCAGAGTGCTGGAAGGGGAGCCGGTGGATTCTCACTGCAAGAGCTATGCGGGTGTGCTCGATGCCTGTGTTCACACCGGCGACTGTGGCATTCGCCCGGTTATAGTGGAACTGAATCAGATTGTTGATAACGCGCTTGCCGAGATCACTCTCTCCCAGTTACTGGGCTCGGAAGCGAATGTTGATGCAGCGCTCCACCAGATTCAAGGCGCAAAGCCGCGAGGTCAGACGCAACTATAGGGCATGAGGTTTCAAAACTAGACTGAGAACACGGATCGGAAACTGATGAGCACAGCAGAACTATTAGGTAAGCAGGAATACAAGTACGGGTTCGTAACCGACATCGAGTCAGACATGATTCCGCGTGGTTTGACCGAAGACACTATTCGTCTGATCGTTGAAAAGAAGAACGAACCCGACTGGATGTTGGAGTTTCGTTTGAAGGCATACCGGCACTGGCTAACGATGACGGAGCCGAAACGTTGGCCAAATATTACTTACCCTGAAATCAATTACCAGGACGTCATTTATTACAGTGCTCCAAAACAGAAAGCGCAGAAGGCCAGTTTGGATGAAGTTGACCCCGAGCTGCTGCGAACTTTTGAGAAACTAGGGATTCCGATAACTGAGCAGAAGCAATTGGCGAACGTTGCCGTTGATGCTGTGTTCGATTCGGTTTCGGTTGCGACAACTTACAAAGAGAAACTGCGAAAGCACGGAGTGATCTTTTGCTCGTTTACCGAAGCCATTCGCGAACATCCGGACTTGGTGCGTAAGTATCTCGGGTCTGTTGTTCCCACAAACGATAACTTTTTTGCGGCGCTTAATAGTGCCGTCTTCTCTGACGGTTCCTTCTGTTTTATTCCTAAGGGCGTTCGCTGCCCGATGGAGCTCTCCACTTACTTTCGTATCAACAACTCGGAGTCAGGCCAGTTTGAGAGAACATTGATCGTCGCCGAGGAAGGCTCCCATGTGTCGTACCTGGAGGGCTGCACGGCACCCAAGTTTGATAAGAACCAGTTACATGCTGCGGTAGTCGAACTGGTCGCGCTAGATGACGCTCAAATCAAATACTCCACTGTGCAAAATTGGTATGCCGGCGACGAACAAGGGGTTGGTGGTATCTACAATTTCGTTACGAAGCGCGGAAAATGTACCGGTCGCAATTCCAAGATTTCCTGGACGCAGGTAGAGACGGGTTCCGCGATCACCTGGAAGTATCCCTCCTGCATCCTGCAAGGTGACAACTCGATTGGCGAGTTTTATTCGGTTGCGCTAACGAATCACGCGCAGCAGGCTGACACGGGCACGAAGATGATTCACCTGGGCAAGAACACGCGTTCGACGATCATCTCGAAGGGAATTGCGGCGGGTAAATCGAACAACAGCTATCGAGGACTTGTGAAGGTGATGCCGAAAGCTGAAGGCGCGCGCAATTACACCCAATGTGACTCGATGCTGATCGGTTCGAGCTGCGGGGCCAACACATTCCCCTATATCGAGGTCATGAATAACAGCTCCAGCGTGGAGCATGAAGCTTCGACTTCCAAGATTAGTGAAGAGCAGCTCTTTTATCTCCAGCAGCGCGGTATCTCGCAGGAAGACGCCGTATCGTTGATTATCAACGGCTTCTGCAAGGATGTTTTCCTGCAATTGCCAATGGAGTTTGCAGTGGAAGCACAGCGCCTGTTGGGTCTGAAACTGGAAGGTAGTGTGGGATAAACGCAATGTCCGATATGCTTTAGCTTGTCGATGACTCTCGAAGAAGACTTCAGTGGAGATGACGACAAGCTAAAGCATATCGGACATTGCTTGCAACAGAGCAGCAGTTACTGGAGACAATTTCTTAATGTTAGAGATTCGAAATTTATATGCCGGCATCGATGGGAATGAGATCCTAAAAGGAATCAACCTCACAATAAAAAAGGGTGAGGTCCACGCGATTATGGGTCCGAACGGCTCGGGTAAGTCGACGCTGGCAAAAGTTTTGGCAGGCCATCCCGCTTATCAGGTAACCGCCGGTGAAGTGATTTACCAGGGACGCAATCTGCTCGATTTGCCTCCGGATGAGCGTGCCCGCGAAGGAGTCTTCATGGCATTTCAGTATCCGATTGAGGTGCCCGGGGTTTCGAATGCGCAGTTTCTGCGACTGGCTTACAACGAGAAACAGAAACATCTCGGTCAGGATGAGCTCGATCCGTTGGAGTTCAAAGACTTGTTGAAGCAGCGCGCGAAGATAGTTGAGATGGATGCGAGCTTTATGTCGCGCTCGGTTAACGAAGGTTTTTCGGGTGGAGAGAAAAAACGCAACGAAATTCTGCAGATGGCGGTCCTTGAACCTAAGCTCGCCATTCTCGATGAAACGGATTCAGGCTTAGATATTGACGCATTGCGCATCGTCGCCGGTGGAGTGAACCATCTGCAGAATGCGGAGAATGCAATCATCGTCGTTACCCACTATCAGCGGTTGCTGAATTACATCGTGCCGGATTTTGTGCATGTGCTGGCGAGCGGTCGTATCGCGCGAGAAGGCGGCAAGGAGTTGGCGCTGGAGTTGGAAGCGAAGGGATACGATTGGATCAAAACAGCAGACAACAAGGACGGCGGGGCCGCTCTTGCCGGTTAACTGAGAATGGTAACTGAACTCCTAAAATCAAAGAATAATTATCAATCGGCCTTTCAATCCTTGCAGCAAGATACTCCGATGGCTTCGTGGGTTGAGCTCTTGCGCGAGAGCGCGATGGATCAATTTGATTTGCTGAGGTTCCCTTCCGTAAGCGAAGAGGAATGGAAATACACAAACCTCACCCCTATTGTGAAAGCCGACTTCCAGCCGGCCCTCAAAGACCGCGCCTCCGGAATTGCCAAACGCGAGGTCGATCTTTTCGCCTATCCGGAAACTTCGCGCACGCACATTGTTTTACTCAACGGTTTCCTGCGCGCCGATCTCTCCTCGACAAGTGAACTGGGAGAGGTAATCGTGCTCGATCTGTCGAGCGCCGTAGCTGATGAGAGATATGAGAAGATCGTTCGGGCGTACCTCGCCCGCAATGCAAATTACCACCACAATGGCTTGATTGCCTTGAACACTGCTTTTATCCAGTCGGGCATCTTCATACTGATTCCCAAAGACGTGAAACTCGAAGCGCCATTGCAGATAACCTATCTTTCCGAACCGGGGTCGTCTAACAGCGCCAGTTTCCCGCGTGTGCTGGTTGTTGCCGAGGAAAACAGTTCAGCCATGCTGGTCGAAAGCTACCGCAGCGTTTCCGAGGCAGGTTATTTCACAAACGCCGTAACGGAAATCGTTTTGAAAGAGGGCGCACGGCTCGAGCACTATCGCCTGCAACGCGAAAGCAACAGGGCTTTTCATGTGTCGACTACCGCTGCGACCCTGGGACCAAAGAGCAGCTACGACACAACTTCAATCACCATGGGTGCTCAGTTATCGCGTCATGATATTGATGTGGTGATGGATCATGAAGGCGCAGAATGCTGGGTGGATGGTTTATACGTGGTTGGGTCCGATCAGCATACTGACACCCATTCCGTGATCGATCACAAGCAGCCGCATTGCACCAGCCATCAGCTCTATAAGGGAATTCTCGACGGCAAATCGCGAGCGGTTTTTAATGGCAAGATTTTTGTGCGCCCGGGTGCACAGAAGACCGATGCCATGCAAACGAACAAGAACCTTCTGCTGTCAAATGAAGCGCGCGTGGATACGAAGCCACAACTGGAAATTTTTGCCGATGATGTGAAATGCGCGCACGGCGCGGCTGTGGGGCAGATTGACCAGGATGAACTGTTTTATCTGGAAACGCGAGGCCTCAATCCCGAGTTGGCGCGTAATCTGCTGACCTACGGATTTGCCGAGGAAGTTATCGCGAAGATAAAGGTTGATTCGCTCAAGACTCAGATTGATGAACTGGTCTTGCATCATCTTAAGGCTCGGCTGGAAGTCTAGTCAGATAGCTCAAATGAGGACAGAAGGAATGGTATCCGCAAAGGATTCATTAGTAGTCGTAGAGACGGGCTGGAATGTCGAGCGCGTCCGCGCAGACTTTCCCGTCTTGCATCAAACAGTAAACGGCAAGCCGCTCGTGTACCTCGACAATGGGGCATCTTCTCAAGTTCCTCAGGTTGTAATTGACCGCGGAAGCATTTACCTGGAGCAGGAACATTCAAACATACACCGTGGCGTCCACTATCTCAGTCAACGAGCGACGACCGCCTACGAGGGAGCTCGTGAGAAGGTAAAGCGCTTCCTCAATGCGAGAGAGGCGAAAGAGTGTGTCTTCGTTCGTGGCGCTACCGAAGGCATCAACCTCGTAATGCACGGCTACGGGCGCAAGTTTATCGGTGCTGGAGATGAGATCATCATTTCGGCTATGGAACATCATGCCAATATTGTTCCCTGGCAAATGCTTTGCGAAGAAAAGGGAGCACGTCTGCGGGTCATCCCGATGAATGATGCGGGCGAGTTACTGCTCGACGAGTATGATGCGTTGTTGAATGAACGAACAAAGTTTGTTGCTGTGACGCATGTGTCTAATGCGCTGGGTACCATCAATCCCATAAAAGAGATGATCGAGCAGGCTCACAAGTATGGGGTGCCGGTTCTGGTCGACGGTGCGCAAAGTGCTCCGCATATGCCCATCGATGTTCAGGATCTCGACTGCGATTTCTTTACCTTTTCTGGTCATAAAGTGTATGCGCCTACTGGCAGTGGCATTGTGTATGGCAAGGCTGAGATTCTCGAGCAGATGAATCCATTTCAGGGCGGCGGCGACATGATCAAGAGCGTCACGTTCGAGAAGACGATCTATGCAGAGCTGCCGAATAAGTTTGAAGCGGGCACTCCGGCCATCGCGTCGCAAATTGGTTTGGGCGCGGCGATCGACTACTTGAACAGCATTGACAGGGAACAGGCGGCGGTTCATGAACATGAGCTGCTTCGATATGCGACTGAGCGAGTCTCCGCTATCGAAGGTGTTCGTATCATTGGCACGGCGCGTGATAAGGCAAGCGTGCTTTCGTTCGTGATTGACGATATTCATCCGCACGATATCGGGACCATTCTGGATCAGGAAGGCATTGCCGTGCGAGCGGGCCATCATTGCGCGCAGCCTGTAATGCAGCGGTTCAAAGTCCCAGCCACTGCTCGCGCATCTTTTGCGTTCTACAATACGAAAGAAGAAGTGGACATTCTGGCCAGCACCATTGAGAAGGTGATTGAGATATTTAGTTAATTCTATCGGACATACTGAACTGGAAATCGACAATAAGAAATGTCAGAACTCAGCGAACTCTATCAACAAGTTATTCTTGACCACAACAAGAAGCCGCGAAACTTTCGCAAGCTGGAGACTGCCAATCACACAGCTGAAGGCTACAACCCGCTTTGCGGCGATCAGTTAACGGTCTATCTAAGCCTCGAAGATGATGCCGTGCGCGATATAGCTTTTGAAGGTTCCGGTTGCGCCATCTCGAAAGCGGCGGCCAGCATGATGACCCAGGCTGTTAAGGGGAAAAGCAAACAGGAAGCTGAGAAGCTGTTTAATGAATTTCATCGCATGGTAACCGGGGAGCTGGATGAGGAAATCGAAGCTAATAGCCTGGGCAACTTGAGAATCTTTGCCGGCGTGCGCGACTTTCCCGTGCGAGTCAAATGCGCGTCACTTCCCTGGCACACGATGCACGCGGCGCTCCAGAACAAGGGAATTATATCGACAGAGTAACAGCTCGACGCCTCGCTTACGCAATCACTGAATTTCGTTTTCCGCTCAACTTTAGAACCGAGGAGCGGTAGCGACCGGGTCTTGTGTCGCCTCACTCAACCGATGCGAAAAGCTCCACTCATTGGCTCTGGTCCACCGGCATCCTCCAACTCGACTTACCAGTCGGGGATCGAGATTTCTCTACTGCTTCGGACCGATGATTGGTCCGTCGCCGATTACGAAGTAGCCTGATGGCGGCACGCCCTCATGCGATTGGGCATAAGACGCTGCTGCTGCAGCCTGCGCGTTGACCGCGTCTATGTTCGCCTGCTTATTGCTCTTCGGCACCACCACCGTATGGTAATTGCGGCTGATGTTGCCCGCTGAATCAGTGGCCTTAACAACAATCAGATAGACGCGTCCCTCATTTGCCTCGATCCGCTCACCTCTCAGGCGCAGTGTTCCGGGAGCGATGTCTTTCGCGTCTGGCGAATGGACAATGTTATTGGCGGTAGGAGTTTGATCGTCCTCGTCGCCAAAGACGGCTACATCGATCGCGACCGGGCCCCCGTTATTGTCTGTAGCGCTGGCGGTTAGGCCGACGTTGATGAGACTACTGTTAGTCGTTGAAAGTAACGTCATGGCTACCGAAGATGTGAGCACAGGCGGCACCGTGTCGTTGATCGTAAGGGTTACAGTTGCGGGGTTGGAATAATCAATACCATCGTAGGCCTGATAGCTGAAGCTGTCGGCGCCGGTGTAGTCGTGGGCCGGGATATAGCTGAACGAGCCGTTGGTGTTCAAGGTCAACGAACCGTGGTTCGGTCCACTGCCTGAGACTATAACGGCAGCTAAAGCAGAGCTGTCGATGTCTGAATCGTTTGCCAGGACGCCGGGAGCGGCCACATTCAAGGTCGTGTTCGAGTTAGTGGCGTAGCTGTCAGGAC